>Ga0105047_10005372_pt1 | contig 22045 bp, 36 predicted proteins | sample MAT04_FD_78384 | JGI IMG/M metagenome (GOLD analysis project Ga0105047, IMG submission 78384) | Freshwater microbial communities from Lake Fryxell liftoff mats and glacier meltwater in Antarctica - MAT-04 (megahit assembly) | ecosystem: Environmental > Aquatic > Freshwater > Ice > Liftoff... | reverse complement strand
ATCTCTTGCTCCCAAGGCTCAAGTTCCACGTCGTACTTGCTCCGCTTGGGCTTCCACTTCTTCTTCGGTTTGTCTTCCATGGTCCGTATCCGTTGGTTGAAGGTCTGACTCTTCAGCCAACTGGCACAGTTATCCTAACAGACTCACGGAAAATGTTTCAGGCAGCGACGTACAGCCCAAGTTGCTTTTATGCGCTGTTAGCGGCAGTTCATTATTCAAATCATGCTATTGACTAATTTTTCTGTAATTTAAAATTTTAAAATTTTCATATTTGTTTCAGTTGTCTTACTGGAAATTTTAAGGACGTAAAGTCCCTGTAATAAGTAATTGGTGTCAATCTTTACCTGTTCGTCCATCGTGGTCATTTGCAAAACTTTTCTGCCTGATAAATCGAAAATCGTCACAAGAGTTTTACTGTTCAGTCCTGCGATATTAAGTTGAGCATTGAATGGGTTGGGAAATGTATAAACTGAGCTATCAAATAGAAAGTCACTGACATCTGTTGATAAAATACTGGTGCAAAGTGTTGTGTCCGCACCCACACTTCCGGTTACTGGAACCTGACTCGATACTGAATAATCACTGGTGGATGCGCTGGATTCATTCAAAATTACCGCAGGAAAATTGCCAACCGAAGTACCGGCGCTTCCCTGGTTACAGCCACTGTTCCCTGAAGAATCAGTTTTTACCAGATAAAAGTGTTCAAATCCAAGATCAAAGCCATTTGTGTATCCGGCAATTACATATCCGCGGTCATCAGTTTGTTGAACATCAAAGGCCCTCTCGTCAGTATTAGCACCAAATGTTCTTGACCATTGATGATTTCCCGTGGCGGTTACCTTGACCAAAAAATAATCATTGCTGCCACTTCCAAAAGTCTCAGTATAACCACCCAAAATGTAACCACCATCGGAAGTTTGAGAAACGGAATATCCAAAATCGCGCAACGATCCTCCGTATGTTTTACTCCACAAAGTGTCGCCATCTGCGTCAGTTTTTATCAGATATGCATCCTCCCCTCCAGCTCCGAAACTTAGGGTATAACCTGCAATAATATATCCTCCGTCCGTTGTTTGTTTTACGCAATTGGCAAATTCATGGTCTGCGCCGCCGTAAGCCTTATTCCATTGAATAGTTCCGCCTGCATCAGTTTTGGCTAAGTAAATATCAGAACCGCCTGATGAAAAGCTATTTTCTGCCCTGCCAGTAATAATGTAACCTCCGTCGGCTGTTTCTTCGGCAGAATAACCTAACTCTCCAAAATTCTGCGCGGTCGAATCATCGTATTTTTTTCCCCAGATTACCTCACCGTTTGCATCTGTTTTAATAAGACAAATACCAAAATATGCTTCTCCGCAAATTATTAATCCACCATCACTTGTTTCTTTAACGGTGTGTGCTTCGGCGGCATCAATCCATCCAATTGTTTTTGACCACAGTAAGGTGCCGTCGGAACTTGTTTTTACTATGAAGATTTTCCTGGAAGTTGGCTCATCAGCTTGTGTGGAACCAACGGCTACATATCCGCTGTCTGTAGTTTGCGTTACATCGAACAAATATTCTGTGAATAAAGCATTAAAGGTTTTTGTCCATAGAATACTTCCTGCGCTATCGGTTTTTATCAGGTAAGCATCCCAATTGTTTTGAGTAGAATTTAAGATTTGCCCCGCCATTATATAGCCGTGATCAAAGGTCTGACACACTGATTTTGCTTCATTCAATTCTGTTTGTGAGCCATAACATTTCTGAAATGTTATTTGAGCACTTAGGGTTGTGCTAATCCAGAGAATTAATGAAAGGCTGCTGAGTATTATCTGTTTTGTCATATTAAATTATTTTTTGTGATTCAGGGTAAGAACTCAATTTTATTGTTGTCAACCTATTTATTGAAACATTCCTTTGCGCAAATATAAAAAATGTATAGTCTGACCAAAATGCTTTTTCTGAATTGACGCTAACTGAAACTTCACGCAACTGCCCGCGCCCCCCTCCGATACACCGCCGTTCTCCCGACCCCGGTCCGTTCCAACCGCTGTGCATCCACAGCATCCCGCAAGTCCCTGCTGGCCGTCGGTGAGGAAAGCTCCGGGAACACGTTCATGTAATCCTTACGCCGGAAAGCGCGGTCCGGAGCGTGTTTCAGGAATAGCCCGACACGGTCGGTAGCAGAAAGCACCGGGTTGCGCGCCGCCAGCAACTCGGCCAGCGCCTCATCGATCCGTTCCATCTGGTAAATGATGAAGCCCCCGCAATCCCCTTGGCGGTCGGCGTATTCTAAGGAAGCGTGATAGGCCGTTTGGGTCCGATAGATGAACGCCTCCACCGGCAGAAATGCGAACACCGGCCAGTGGCGCATCAACACACGGCGCTGCCAGAGCCGGGCCATGCGCCCGTTGCCAGCGGAGAAGGGGCGGAGGTAGACCAGCCCGAAGTGCAACAGGCAACTGGTGATGATCGGCGGGGCATCGTCATTCTCTATGAAGTGCAGCAGTTCCTCCACATGCACGGGTAGGTTGTCCGCCGGTGCGGTCCGCAGGGGAGGCGGTTCGCCGTACATCACTTCCATGGGGCCGGTGCGGAAGTGGCCGGCATCCATGGATAGGCCGTGCATCAAGATCCCGTGGGCCTGCCGCAGGTCCGAGGCCATGGAGGGTTCCAGATCGGGCAACAGCTCCAAAGCGTGGTGGGTGTTCATCACCTCCATGGCTTCGGGTCCAGAAGTGGCCGAGGTGTGGTGTGCCACCAGATCGGCCATGGGCAAGAGGTCCAGAACGTTGCCTTCGATCGCCAGCGTAGCATGCACGGCGCTCACTTGATAGGCCTTGTGCAACTGGGGATCAGGATGATGGAGGTGCCGGGCCTTCACTTCGCCTAGCCGGTGGTAGATGCTGGCCAGCAAATTCAGCATGCGGCTTTGGAACGTGTAATAGGTGTAGGAGCTGTCCATGACTTTCCGAATGTGGCATCTTACGCCGCGTATTCAACGCTAAAATGCCATTACAATAGTATCAAATGATACTATACAAAGCACATCGATCAGAAGGTCACGTGATGTATAGGCGTTGATCCCCCGGATCCATGGACCCCAAGTACCGTCCATCGTACCTCTCCGATAACTCAACCTGGGCAAGGCTTTGCGTTGATCGGCCCGCATCTTGGTCGGGCGTTTTCCACAGTGGCAGCAGCGTCTTGGTGCAAATTTTCCTTCAACACCGGTTGGTTGGAAAGTGCTTTCCCCTACATTTGCAGCCCGTTTCGAGGCTAGGAATAGGCCGAAACACCTGAAGACCAAGACGAAAGGAGCTCATGCCAACCATCCAACAGCTCATCCGCAAGGGCCGCGAGACCCCTGTGTACAAGAGCAAGTCGATCGCACTGAAGGCCTGCCCACAGCGCCGTGGTGTATGTACAAAGGTGTATACGACCACCCCGAAGAAGCCGAACTCGGCACTTCGCAAAGTGGCCAAAGTGCGTCTTGTGAACGGCTACGAGGTCATCGCTTACATCGGCGGTGAAGGTCACAACCTGCAGGAACACAGCATCGTGCTGGTGCGCGGTGGTCGTGTGAAGGATCTGCCGGGTGTGAAGTACCACATCGTCCGTGGCGTGCTCGACACGTCCGGTGTCGAAGGCCGCAACCAGCGTCGTTCCAAGTATGGCACCAAGCGTCCGAAGCCGGGCGCAGTTGCCCCAGCCAAGAAGAAGTAATCTGTCATTGACCAGCAGCCATGCGCAAGAAGACAGTCAAACACACCACGTTGCCCGACCCCAAGTTCGGTGATGTGCAAGTGACCAAGTTCGTGAACAACTTGATGTACGACGGAAAGAAGAGCAAGTCCTTGGACATCTTCTACGACGCCATCGACATCGTTGCCGAAAAGAGCGGTGAGGACGGCTTGGAGATCTTCCGGAAGGCCCTCACGAACGTGACCCCACAGGTCGAAGTGCGCAGCCGTCGTGTTGGTGGTGCGAACTTCCAGATCCCGCAGGCGGTGCGCGAGGACCGGAAGAAGAGCCTCGCGATGAAGTGGTTGATCGGGTACGCCCGAAACCGCAACGAGCGCAGCATGGCCAACAAGTTGGCGAACGAGATCCTGGCCGCTTCGAAAGAAGAAGGCGGGGCATACAAGAAGAAGGAAGAGATCCACAAGATGGCCGAAGCGAACAAGGCGTTCAGCCACTTCCGCTTCTGATAACGACGGTAGAGAACGAGACCAATGGCCAAGAGGGACCTCACATTCACGCGGAACATCGGCATCATGGCCCACATCGATGCGGGCAAGACGACGACGTCCGAGCGCATCCTGTACTACACGGGTCTTGTACACAAGATCGGTGAGGTACACGATGGTGCCGCCACGATGGATTGGATGGCACAGGAGCAGGAGCGTGGTATCACGATCACCAGCGCCGCCACCACCACGAGTTGGGATTACCGTGGGGACAAATACAAGATCAACCTGATCGATACGCCGGGCCACGTGGACTTCACCGTGGAGGTGGAGCGCAGCTTGCGCGTATTGGATGGTGCCGTAGCGTTGTTCTGCGCTGTGGGCGGTGTTGAGCCCCAGAGCGAAACGGTGTGGCGCCAGGCCAACAAGTACAAAGTGCCCCGCATCGGTTTCGTGAACAAGATGGACCGCAGTGGTGCTGATTTCTTCAATGTGGTGAAGCAGATCCGGGAGCGTCTGGGTGCCAACCCTGTTCCCTTGCAAGTGCCGATCGGTGCGGAAGCCGATTTCCTCGGTGTGGTCGACCTCGTCAACAACCGCGGCATGGTGTGGAACGAATCCGACCAAGGCATGACCTGGAAGGAAGTACCGATCCCCGAGGATCTGAAGGAGACCGTGAAGGAGTGGCGCGACAAGCTGATCGAAGCCGTTGCCGAGAGCGACGACAAGTTGATGGAGAAGTACTTCGCCGATCCCAACAGCCTAACCGAGGCGGAGGTGATGGACGCTGTGCGCAAGAGCACCATCAACATGAGCATCACACCGATCCTGTGTGGTAGCGCCTTCAAGAACAAGGGCGTGCAGACTATGTTGGACGCGGTAATGGCCTACTTGCCAAGCCCGATGGACATCGAATCCGTGACCGGCATCGATCCGCGTACTGACCTGGAGATCATCCGTCATCCTGATCCAGATGAGCCGTTCGCTGGTCTGGCCTTCAAGATCGCGACCGATCCATTCGTTGGCCGTCTGGCATTCTTCCGCGCCTACAGCGGAGTGTTGGAAGCCGGCAGCTACGTATTGAACACCCGCAGCGACAAGAAGGAGCGCATCAGCCGCATCTTCCAGATGCACTCCAACAAGCAGAATCCTGTGGAGCGTATCGTAGCTGGTGACATCGGTGCTGCCGTTGGTTTCAAGGACATCCGCACGGGTGACACCTTGTGTGCCGAGGACCATCCGATCATCTTGGAGAGCATGAGCTTCCCAGAGCCTGTGATCGGAATCGCTGTTGAGCCGAAGACCCAAGCCGACCTGGATAAGATGGGTGCTGCTCTCGCCAAATTGGCCGAGGAGGATCCTACCTTCAAGGTCCACACCGACGAAGACACCGGCCAGACGGTGATCAGCGGGATGGGCGAATTGCACTTGGAGATCCTCGTGGACCGCATGAAGCGCGAGTTCAAGGTGGAGTGCAACCAGGGTGCACCTCAGGTGAAGTACAAGGAGGCCATCAGCGGCACCGTGGAACACCGCGAGTTGTACAAGAAGCAAACGGGTGGTCGCGGTAAGTTCGCTGACATCCACGTCCGTATAGAGCCACAGACCGATCCTGAGAAGACCGGCTTGGAGTTCATCGACGAGATCAAGGGTGGTTCCATCCCGAAGGAATTCATCAGTCCGGTCCAGAAAGGCTTCGAAAGTTCCTTGAAGAACGGTGTGCTCGCAGGCTTCCCCATGGAGAGCTTGAAGGTGACGCTGTACGATGGGTCCTTCCACAACGTGGACTCCGATGCGTTGAGCTTCGAGATCTGCGCCCGTGCGGCCTTCCGTACCGCCATCCCGAAGTGCAAACCAGTGTTGCTCGAGCCGATCATGAAGATCGAGGTGATCACACCGGAAGAGAACATGGGTGATATCGTTGGTGACCTCAACCGTCGCCGTGGTACCATCGTGGGCATGGAGGACCGCTCAGGTGCCAAGGCCATCAAGGGCACAGTGCCGTTGAGCGAGATGTTCGGCTACGTGACCTCGTTGCGTACGATGAGCTCTGGCCGTGCCAGCAGCACCATGGAATTCAGTCATTACGTACCTGCCCCTAACAACGTGACCGAAGCCGTCCTGGCCAAGGTGCGTGGAAAGGTCTCAGCATAACCCGCAAACAAGCGATGACCCAAAAGATCAGGATCAAGCTGCGGTCGTACGATCACAACCTCGTCGACAAGAGCGCCGAGAAGATCGTAAAGACGGTGAAGAGCACGGGCGCTGTCGTCAGTGGTCCTATCCCGCTGCCGACCCACAAGCGCATTTTCACGGTGCTCCGCTCGCCGCACGTCAACAAGAAGGCGCGCGAGCAGTTCCAACTGTGCAGTTACAAACGCATGATGGACATCTACAGCTCGTCCTCCAAGACGATCGATGCTCTGATGAAGCTTGAGCTTCCCAGCGGTGTTGATGTAGAGATCAAGGTCTGACCCTATAGCATCAGAAAGCCATGAGCGGACTAATCGGAAAGAAGATCGGCATGACCAGCCTGTTCGATGCGGACGGTAGCTTGGTAGCATGCACGGTCATTGAGGCCACACCCAATGTGGTGAGCCACGTGAAGACCATGGAGAAGGACGGCTACACGGCCATCCAGCTCTCGGCCATCGAGCGTCGCACGAAGAGCACGCCGAACGCCCAGATCGGTCATTATAAGAAAGCAAGCACGACGCCGAAAGTGAAGGCGCACGAGTTCAAGGAGTTCGAGACCGAACTGGCATTGGGTACCACGGTGGGTGTTGACCTCTTCGAAGAGGGCAGCTTCGTTACCGTGACCGCCAACAGCAAGGGCAAGGGCTTCCAAGGTGTGGTGAAGCGCCACGGCTTCAGCGGTGTGGGCGAGGCAACGCACGGTCAGCATGACCGGAGCCGTGCTCCCGGATCGTTGGGTGGTAGCTCCTATCCCAGCCGGGTGTTCAAAGGTCTGCGCATGGCCGGCCGCATGGGTGGCAACAAAGTGACCACCGAGAATTTGAAGGTGGTAAAGATCGACGCAAGCAAGAACCTGCTGTTGCTCAAGGGTACCGTTCCTGGTGCCAAGGGTAGCATCGTGATCATCTGGAAGTAGAATGGTAAGGGCGCGAGATCTCGCACCCCAACAAAAGACCTGATGGAACTCGAGATACATAGTAAGGACGGTAAGTCCACGGGCAAGAAGGCCAAGCTTAACGACGCGGTGTTCGCGATCGAGCCGAACGACCACGCTATCTGGCTGGACGTGAAGCAGCACCTCGCCAACAAGCGTCAAGGCACGTCCAAGACCTTGGAGAAGAGCGAAGTGAGCGGCAGCACGAAGAAGTTGCATCGCCAGAAGGGTACAGGTGGAAGCCGTAAGGGTTCCATCAAGAGCCCACTCTTCAAAGGTGGCGCTCGCGTATTCGGCCCCAAGCCGCGCGATTACCACTTCAAACTGAACAAGAAAGTGAAGGACCTGGCCCGCCGCAGCGCCCTTACCTACAAGGCCAAGGACGGTTCGATCAAGGTGATCGATGCCATCACCTTGACCGCTCCCAAGACCAGCGAGTTCGCTGCCCTCTTGAAGGCCTTCCAGCTGAACACGCGCAAGAGCGTTCTGGTGGTGCCGAGCAAGGACGACAACATCGTGCTCAGTGCGCGCAACCTCCAGAACACCCGGGTGGTGGTGGCGAGCGACCTGAATACTTACGACATCATGAACGCGAACGGTCTGCTGATCCTGAAGGAAGCGATCGCGCCGCTGGAAACCATCCTTACCAAGTAAGCCATGAGCCAGATCATCATCCGACCCATCGTCACTGAAAAGATGACGGCACAAGGCGAGAAGGAAGGCCGTTACGGTTTCATGGTCGCCAAGTCCAGTAACAAGGTGGAGATCAAGACCGCTGTGGAGAAGGAGTACAACGTCACGGTGACGGGCGTGCGCACCATGATCTGCCGTGGCAAGGACCGCACCCGTTATACCAAGAGCCTGATCCTGAAAGGCCGCACGCAGAGCTTCAAGAAAGCGATCGTGACGGTGAAGAAGGGCGAAGCCATCGACCTCTACACAAGCATCTGACCCGGTAGCAACACGAGCCATGGGCATACGTAAACTCAATCCGGTCACCCCCGGCACCCGTCACAAGGTGATCACGGACTTCGAAGGCATCACCACGCGTGTGCCGGAGAAATCCTTGACCAGCGGCACCAACAAGAGTGGTGGTCGTAACCATCAAGGCAAAATGACCATGCGCTACATCGGCGGTGGTCACAAACAGAGCTATCGCGAGATCGATCTGAAGCGCGACAAGCATGGCATCCCTGCCATTGTGAAGACGATCGAGTACGATCCGAACCGCACCGCACGCATCGCCTTGCTGTTCTACGCCGATGGCGAGAAGCGCTATATGCTGGCACCGACCGGCCTGAAAGTGGGCCAGGAAGTGATGAGCGGTCGCAGCGGCGTACCTCCTGAAGTGGGCAACACGCTTCCGTTGAGCGAGATCCCGCTGGGTACCGTGATCCACAACATCGAACTACAGCCCGGCAAGGGTGGTTCCATCGCGCGCAGCGCTGGCACCTTCGCTCAACTGAGCGCCCGCGAAGGCAAGTATGCCACACTGAAGATGCCGAGCGGTGAATTGCGTATGGTCCTGGTGGCCTGTTTGGCGACCGTGGGTACCGTGGGCAACAGCGAGCACATGCTGCAGAAGAGCGGCAAAGCAGGCCGTAGCCGTTGGCAGGGTCGTCGTCCCCGCACACGTGCGGTGGCCATGAACCCGGTCGATCACCCGATGGGTGGTGGTGAGGGTCGCGCGTCGGGTGGTCACCCACGCAGCCGCAAAGGCCTGTTGGCGAAGGGTAAGAAGACCCGTCGTCCGAAGAATCCGTCCAACAAGTTCATCCTGGAGCGCGTCAACGCCCGCAAAGGAGCCTGATAGAGCATAGACCATGAGCCGTTCACTCAAGAAACCACCCTTCATCCACTACAAGCTGAACCAGCGTGTAGGTGAGGCACAGGCCTCTGGTAAGAAGAACGTGATCAAGACCTGGTCGCGCGCCAGCACCATCGCACCGGAGTTCGTCGGGTTGACGATCGCCGTTCACAATGGCAACAAGTTCATCCCGGTCTACGTGACCGAGAACATGGTAGGCCACAAGTTGGGCGAGTTCGCTCCGACGCGTACCTACCGCGGCCACTCCGGTAACAAGAAGAACTAAGGAGCACCATGGGAGCCCGTAAGAAGATATCCGCAGACAAGCGCAAAGAGGCCATGAAGACGGTGGCCATGGCGCAGTTGCGCAACGTGCCGACCAGCCCGCGTCGCATGCGTCAAGTGGCCGACACCATCCGTGGTGTGGAAGTGACCAAAGCGTTGGGTCTCCTGCGCTTCAGCACCCGCCACAGCAGCCGCGATCTGGAGAAGTTGCTCATGAGCGCGATCGCCAACTGGCAGGCCAAGAACGAAGGCCAGAAAGCCGACGAGGCCGGCTTGTTCGTGAAAAGCATCCAGGTGAACGAAGCCCGTGGCCTGAAGCGCATGCTTCCTGCACCACAAGGCCGTGCTTACCGCATGAAGAAGCGCAGCAACCACGTGAGCTTGATCGTCGATACCGCCAACGAAGCCTAAGCCGAGAACAACCTACAATGGGACAGAAAGCACATCCTATCGGCCAACGCCTCGGCTACATCAAGGGCTGGGACAGCAACTGGTACGGCGGGAACAACTACGCCGACAAGCTGGTGGAGGACGAACAGATCCGCCTTTATTTGATGGCTCGCCTGAAGAAGGCCAGCGTCGCCAAGATCGTCATCGAGCGCACCTTGAAACTGGTGACCGTTACGATCAACACCGCCCGCCCCGGCGTCATCATCGGCAAGGGTGGTACCGAAGTGGACAAGTTGCGTGAGGAGCTCAAGAAGCTCACAGGCAAGGACGTCCAGATCAACATCTTCGAGATCAAGCGTCCTGAACTGGATGCCCGTTTGGTGGCCGATAGCATCGCCCGCCAGCTCGAAGGCCGCATCAGTTTCCGCCGCGCCATGAAGATGGCCGTAGCGAGCACGATGCGCATGGGTGCCGAAGGCATCAAGTTGCAGGTCTCGGGTCGTTTGAACGGCGCGGAGATCGCACGTACCGAGAAGTACCGTGATGGCCGCGTGCCATTGCACACCCTGCGTGCCGATATCGATTTCGCCATCACCGAGGCGCATACCAAAATGGGACGCATCGGGGTGAAGTGCTGGATCATGCGCGGTGAAGTGTATGGCAAGAAGGACCTGAGCCCGAACCAGGGTCAGGCAAAAGGTGGCCCCACCGGTCCACGCATGGGAGGTGATCGTCCTGACCGCCGTGGCGGTGGTGGCGAGCGCGACCGTCGTGGTCCAGGAGGTGATCGTGGTGGCGACCGTCGCGGTGGCGGTGGTGGCGGCTCCGATCGTCGTGGTCCCGGTGCAGGAGGAGGTGGAGATCGTCGTGGTCCGGCCGCTGGTGGTCGTGGCCCAAACAACCGTAACAGCCAATAGCCATGTTGCAACCGAAGCGCAGCAAGCGCCGCAATATGCACAAGGGCCGCATGAAGGGCGAAGCCCAACGCGGTCACCGCGTAGCCCTGGGGTCTTTTGGACTGAAGGCCATGGAGAGCGTATGGCTCACCAGCCGTCAGATCGAAGCGGCCCGTGTCGCCCTCACCCGCTTCATGAAGCGTGAAGGTCAAGTATGGATCAAGGTGTTCCCGGACAAGCCGGTGACCAGCAAGCCCGCCGAAGTCCGGATGGGTAAGGGCAAAGGCTCGCTGGATCATTGGGTGGCCGTGTGCCATGCAGGCCGCATCATCTTCGAGGTGGACGGTGTTCCAACAGCGACCGCCAAGGAAGCACTGCGTCTCGCAGCCCAGAAGCTGCCGATCCCGACCAAGTTCGTTGTCCGCGAAGATTACGACGGTCAATAAGAAAGAGCCATGAAGAAGAAAGGAACCGAACTGAAGGACCTCACGGTCGTCGAGTTGCAGGACAAGCTCCAGGACGAGCGCTCCTCGCTCACGAAGCTGCGCTTTGCGCACACCGTGAGCCCTGTCGAGAGCCCCGTTCTGTTGCGCAACAAGCGCAAGACGGTCGCTCGTATCCTCACCGAGCTGCGCATGCGCGAACTCGCTAACACGACCAAGAAATGAGCACCACCCCGACCACCGTGGAGCGGAACCTCCGGAAGGAGCGTATCGGCATCGTTACCAGCGATAAGATGAACAAGAGCATCGTGGTGACCGTGGAGCGTCGCGTGATGCACCCCAAGTACGGCAAGTTCGTGAAGCGTTCGAGCACATTCATGGCGCACGACGAGAACGGCGATGCCCACATCGGAGACACCGTACGCATCAGTGAGACCCGCCCGATGAGCAAGTTGAAGCGCTGGCGTGTAGTGGAGGTCGTGGAACGTGCCAAGTAAACAAGACTGAGCGATGATCCAACAGGAATCCAGGCTGAACGTGGCCGACAACAGTGGCGCCAAAGAGGTGCTCTGCATCCGCGTTCTCGGCGGCACCGCCCGCCGGTATGCCCGCATCGGTGACACCATCGTGGTGACCATCAAGGATGCACTGCCCAACGGCGGCGCCAAGAAGGGCACCGTACACAAAGCGGTTGTCGTACGCACGAAGAAGGAGACCCGCCGCAAGGACGGGAGCTACATCCGCTTCGACGACAATGCTGTGGTACTGCTCGACGCAGCCGGTGAAATGAAGGGCACCCGCATCTTCGGCCCAGTGGCCAAGGAGCTGCGTGAGAAGAAGTTCATGAAGATCATCTCCCTGGCCCCCGAAGTACTCTGAGCCATGCAGCAGAAGACACACATCAAGAAAGGCGACCTCGTGAAGGTGCTCGCCGGTGAGGATCGCGCCAAACAAGGACGTGTACTCGACGTTGACCGCGTTCGTATGCGCGCCTTTGTCGAAGGCCTCAACATCAATAAAAAGCACAGCAAGCCGACCACGGCCAAGCCCCAGGGTGGTATCGTGGAACAGGAGGGACCGATCCACCTGAGCAACCTGATGCTCATTGATGCGAAATCCGGCACCCCCGGTCGTGTTGGCCGCAAGGTCACCAAGGAGGGCGTGATCGAGCGCTACGTGAAGACCAAGAAAAAGGCAGCCAAGTAAGAAGTCATGAGCTACGTACCCCGGCTTCGTGCCAAATACAAGACAGAGGTGGCCCCCAAACTCCAGAAGGACTTTGGATATACCAGCTTCATGCAGGTCCCACGTCTCGCCAAGATCAGCTTGAACCAAGGTCTCGGCAGTGCCGTAGGCGACAAGAAGATCGTTGAGAACGCCATTGTCGAGATGACCAGCATCGCCGGCCAGAAGGCTGTGCAAACGGTCTCCCGCAAGGACATCAGCAACTTCAAACTGCGCAAAGGGATGCCTATCGGCGCCCGTGTAACGCTGCGCGGCGACAAGATGTATGAATTCCTCGATCGCTTGATCGCTGTGAGCCTGCCACGTACCCGCGACTTCCGCGGTGTGCCGGCCAAAGGCTTCGATGGTCGTGGCAACTTCACCATGGGTGTGAAGGAGCAGATCATCTTTCCGGAGATCGACATCGACAAGGTGACGAAGCTGCAGGGCATGGACATCACGTTCGTGACCACAGCCGACACCGACGAGGAGGCCAAAGCATTGCTGACCGCCTTCGGATTCCCATTCTCTGATAAGGACAAGAAATAGAAATATGTACGGGCGCGAGATCTCGCGCCCCAACAAAAGAGAACCATGGCCAAGGAATCGATGAAAGCCCGCGAGCGCAAACGCGCAGCAATGGTGGAGAAGTACGCGGCCAAACGGGCCAAGCTGAAAGCGGCAGGTGATTGGGAGGGCTTGCAGAAGCTTCCCGCTAACGGCAGTGCTGTGCGCAAGCACAACCGGTGCCAGCTGACCGGTCGTCCACGGGGCTATATGCGCCTGTTCGGCATCTCGCGGAACGTATTCCGCAACATGGCACTGGACGGTAAGATCCCGGGCGTAACCAAGTGCAGCTGGTAGTAACAGTAAGGGCGCGAGATCCCGTGCCCCAACAAGAAAAGACCATGACGACCGATCCTATCGCCGATTACTTGACCCGCTTGCGCAACGCCATCCAGGCGCGCAAAAAGGTCGTGGAGGTGCCCGCGAGCAACCTGAAGAAGGACATCACGCGCATCCTGTACGACAAGGGCTACATCCTTTCCTGGAAAGCCGAGGAGGACGGCAAGCAAGGCCTGATCAAGATCGCCTTGAAATACAACACGCAAACGCGCCAGAGCGCCATCAAGGAACTTACCCGTGTGAGCTCCCCAGGCCTGCGCAAGTACGCCCACGCCGGGGATCTTCCTCGCGTGCTGAACGGCCTCGGCGTGGCCATCATCTCCACCAGCATGGGTGTGGTCACCGACAAGGAGGCCCGCACACTGAACGTGGGTGGTGAGGTATTGTGCTACGTGAGCTAAGCGAAGAAGAAGATGTCACGCATAGGAAAAGCACCGATCGAGGTACCCAAAGGGGTGCAGATCACGATCAGCGATAAGAACCTGGTGACCGTGAAAGGTCCCAAGGGCACCTTGGAGCAGGCCGTGGACCCCGATATCACCTTGAAACAGGAGGGTACGGAGATCACGCTCACACGCCCGAGCGACGCCAAGCCGCACCGTGCGAAACACGGGCTTTACCGCGCCCTGCTCGCGAACATGGTGAAGGGTGTGGCCGAAGGCTTCGTGATCGAGCAGGAGTTGGTAGGTGTGGGTTACCGCGCTACCACCAAAGGCCAGCAACTGAACCTCGCGCTCGGTTTCTCGCACACGGTGACCATCGACCTCCCACCGCAGATCAAGGTCGCAGCGGCACAGGAAAAAGGAAAGAATCCGATCATCCGTTTGGAATCGGCGGACAAACAACTCATCGGCCAGGTGGCCGCCAAGCTGCGCAGCCTGCGCAAACCAGAGCCTTACAAAGGCAAGGGTGTGCGTTTCGTGGGCGAGCTGGTGCGTCGCAAAGCAGGTAAAGCAGCCGGTAAATAAGCACGACCATGGCATTCGACAGGATCACCCGCCGACTGAAGATCAAGCAACGCGTTCGCAAGACGGTGCATGGCACCCCTGCGCGTCCGCGCCTCTCGATCTATCGCAGCAACACGGGCATGTACGCCCAGATCATCGACGACGAAGCCGGCCGCACGCTGGTGAGCGCATCGTCCTTGAAGGACAAGAAAGCAACAGGCATCGCCAAGATCGAGCAAGCCAAGATCGTTGGTGCCGCCATCGCCGAGAAGGCGAAGGCCGCTGGCATCGAGCTGGTTGTATTCGATCGCAACGGTTATTTGTACCATGGCCGAGTGAAAGCCTTAGCGGATGCTGCCCGTGAAGCAGGCCTCAATTTCTGATCATACCGAACACATGTCTGAGACGAACACGAAGAAGGTCAAGAGCAGCGATCTCGAGCTGAAGGATAAGCTCGTAGCGCTGAACCGCGTGACCAAAGTGACCAAGGGTGGTCGCACGTTCACCTTCGCCGCCATCGTGGTGGTGGGGAACGAGAACGGTGTGGTGGGCCACGGCCTGGGCAAGGCGAAGGAAGTGCAGGAGGCTATCGCCAAAGGCATCGACGACGCGAAGAAGAACTTGGTGAAAGTGCCGGTGATGCGTGGGACGATCCCGCACTCACAAGAAGGCAAGTACGCCGGTGCCCAGGTCTTCCTGAAACCTGCGGCGCACGGTACCGGCGTTATCGCAGGTGGTGCGATGCGTGCCGTGCTCGAGAGCGTTGGTGTGACCGACGTTCTTGCCAAGAGCAAGGGCAGCAGCAATCCGCACAACGTGGTGAAAGCCACGATCGAGGCCCTCGTGAGCATGCGTGATGCCAATGCGGTATCCCGTCAACGAGGTATCAAATTGGAGCGCGTATTCAACGGATAAAACGATCCACCGAGCGATCGGCGGACCAGCAAATGAGCAAGTTGACCATCACCCAGACGCACAGCAAGATCAAGTGCCCCAAGCGTCAGAAGGACACCCTGAAGGCCCTTGGCCTTGGACGCATCGGCAAATTCGTCGTTGTGGACGCTACCCCGCAGATCCGCGGCATGGTGGAGAAAGTGCATCACTTGGTGAACGTGAAGGAGGCCTGAACCCTTAGAAGACTACGACCATGGACCTGAGTAAATTGAAGCCCGCAGACGGGGCTACGAAGAAGGACAAGCGCATTGGCCGCGGCCAAGGCAGCGGTCGTGGAGGCACCTCCACGAAAGGCCACAAGGGCCAGAAGGCGCAGGCCGGCTACAACCACAAGCGTGGTTTCGAAGGTGGCCAGACGCCCCTGACACGTCGCCTGCCGAAGTTCGGCTTCACGAACCCGACACGTGTGGAGTTCAAGGGCATCAATCTGGATGCGCTCCAGACCCTGGCCGAGAAGAAGAACCTCAAGAGCCTTAGCCCCGAGGTGCTTTACGCCAACGGGCTGATCGCCAAGAATGACAAGTTGAAAGTGTTGGGCCGCGGCGAGATCAAGAGCGCGTTGGACATCACTGCGCACGCCTTCAGTGCAACGGCAAAAGCCGCCATTGAGGCCAAAGGAGGCAAGGCTGAAACTATCGTCACGTCAGTTGAGAAGAAGGCATGAAGAACCTGATCGACACGATCAAGAACATCTGGCGCATCGATGAGTTGCGGAACCGCATCCTCATCACGCTGGGTCTGCTGCTGGTCTACCGCATCGGCAGCTTCATCGTGCTGCCCGGTGTGGACAGTGCACGGTTGGCCGCTTCGGGTGCATCCGGGGGCGGTGGTATCGTGGAGATCCTTTCGATCTTCACCGGTGGAGCCTTCACCCGTGCGTCGATCTTCGCCTTGGGTATCATGCCCTACATCTCGGCGTCCATAATCATGCAGTTGGCCGGTATCGCCGTACCTGCCGTGCAGAAGATGCAGCGCGAGGAGAGCGGTCGCCGGAAGATCAACCAGTGGACCCGTTACCTGACTATCCTGATCTGCGTATTCCAAGCGCCGAGCTATATCTATGCAACCATCGACGAAGCAGCTCGCCCGGACGGTCAGTTCTGGTTGTTCACGAGCATCGTCATACTCACCTGTTCCACGTTGTTCGTGATGTGGCTCGGTGAGCGCATCACCGAACGCGGCTTGGGCAACGGTATCTCGTTGATCATCATGATCGGTATCCTCGCGCAGTTGCCACAGGCCTTCGCACAGGAGGTGGTGGGCCGCATGGGTCCTGGCGGTGGTGGTCTCGTGTTGCTGCTGGTCGAAGTAGTGTTGTGGGTGCTGATCATCGCAGGTTGCATCCTATTGGTGCAGGGTACACGACGTATCCCGGTCCAATTCGCCAAGCGCGTTCAAGGCAACAAGCAATATGGTGGGGTCCGCAACTACATCCCGTTGAAAGTCAATGCGGCCGGCGTCATGCCGATCATCTTCGCACAAGCCATCGTGTTGGTGCCCATGTATCTGGCACAGGCATTCCAGAACCCACCAGCTTGGTTGGTGAGCATGGCCAACAGCCAGAGCGTCTTCTACAACTTCACGTTGTTCCTGATGGTGGTGTTGTTCACCTACTTCTACACGGCCATCACTGTGAACCCGAACCAGCTTGCCGATGACATGAAGCGTAACGGCGGCTTCATTCCAGGTGTGAAGCCTGGTAAGAGCACGGCTGGGCATATCGACGAACTGTTGTCACGCATCACCTTGCCCGGTGCCATCTTCTTGGGCTTCGTGGCGATCCTCCCGGCCTTCGCGGTCATGATGGGGATCAAGCAGGGCTTCGCGCAGTTCTTCGGTGGTACATCGTTGTTGATCATGGTGGGCGTGTTGTTGGACACGTTGCAACAGATCGAAAGTCATTTGTTGATGCGGCACTATGATGGCCTGATGAAATCGGGACGTATCAAGGGTCGTTCGAGTGGAGCGGCGTACGGCATGGCGGGATAGGTCATGGGTAAAGCCGTGATCATCTTGAGCGATGACGAAGTCGCATTGGTGAAGGAGAGTTCTTTGCTTGTTGGTAGGACCTTGGCTGAAGTGGCACGCCACATCGCGCCCGGCGTTACCACCGGAAAGCTCGACGCGATAGCGGAAGAGTTCATCCGGGACCACGGCGCTGTACCGGGCTTCAAAGGCCTGTACGGATGCCCGTCCACACTGCTGATCAGCGTGGATGAACAAGTGGTGCACGGACTGCCCGGAGGTCGGGCATTGCGTGAAGGCAACGTGGCGAGCGTGGATTGCGGTGTGCTGATGAACGGTTTTTATGGCGATAGCGCGTACACGTTCTGTGTAGGCGAAGTGGCCCCGGCAATACGGAAATTGTTGCAGGTGACACAGGAGTGCTTGGCACTCGGTATAGCTGCAGCGGTGGACAACAATCGGACGGGCGACATCGGGTTCGCGATCCAGCATCATGCCGAATCCAACGGATACGGAGTGGTGCGGGAACTAGTGGGGCACGGCGTAGGCCGCAAGCTGCACGAAGCACCTGAAGTGCCGAACTACGGGAAGCGTGGTCACGGTGTGCGATTGCACTCCGGGATGGCACTCGCGATCGAGCCCATGATCAACATGGGAACTAAGGAAGTGAAGCAGTTGAACGACGGATGGACCGTCGTCTCCCGCGATGGAAAGCCCAGCGCGCACTTCGAACACACCGTCGTCGTACGAGCCGGTATAGCAGAGGTCCTTTCAACGTTCCGATACATCGAGGATGTGTTGGTAAAGAATGGGGTAGGGGCGACACATGCGTCGTCCACATCGAAATGAACATAACGTCGATCCATTGGGACGACATCGGAATCGGAAAAGGAAGGAATGAGCAAGACAGGGACCATAGAGCAGGACGGCGTCATCAAAGAGGCGCTGAGCAATGCCATGTTCCGTGTGGAGCTGGAGAATGGTCACGTGATCGTCGCACACATCTCGGGTAAAATGCGGATGCACTACATCCGTATCCTGCCCGGTGACAAGGTGAAAGTGGAGATGAGCCCGTATGACCTGAGCAAAGGACGCATCACCTTCCGATACAAGAGCTAAGACACGATACCCAGGAAACCATGAAGGTCAGGGCCTCCCTCAAACCACGCTCCGCGGACTGCAAGATTGTCCGCCGGAAAGGGCGTTTGTACATCATCAACAAGAAGAACCCGAAGTTCAAGCAGCGTCAGGGCTGATAAACGCACGAGCATGGCACGTATAGCAGGTATCGACCTACCAAAAAGCAAACGCGGGGCTATCGGCCTCACGTACATCTACGGCATCGGCCGCAGCACCGCCCTCTCCATCTTGGAGCAGGCCGAGGTGGACCCCGATATGAAGGTGGAAGATTGGAGCGATGAAGAGCAGGGCAAGATCCGCCAGTACATCAACGACACCATCAAGGTGGAGGGTGCGCTGCGGAGCGAGGTGCAGTTGAGCATCAAGCGCTTGATGGACATCGGTAGCTACCGTGGTCAGCGTCACCGTGCAGGATTGCCGGTACGTGGGCAGCGCACGCGCACCAACAGCCGCACCCGTAAGGGCAAGCGGAAGACGGTGGCCAACAAGAAGAAGGTGACCAAGTAATAGATCGTAAGGGCGAGAGATCTCTCGCCCCAACAATAGATCATATGGCAAAGCAAGAAGGCAAGGGCGGCGGGGCCGCAGGTAAGAAGAAGAAGAAGAACGTGGTGGTGGAAGCCTATGGACAGGCCCACATCCAAGCTACGTTCAACAACCTCATCATCAGCCTCACCAACAACAAGGGTGAAGTGATCAGCTGGTCCTCTTCCGGTAAGAACGGTTTCCGCGGAAGCAAGAAGAACACACCGTATGCCGGTCAGCTCAGCGCTGAAGAGGCAGCACGCGAGGCGCACGAGTTGGGCCTTCGCAAGGTGAAGGTCTTCGTGAAAGGCCCGGGCGGTGGACGCGAAAGCGCCATCCGTGCCCTGCACAACAGCGGTGTTGAGGTCACCGAGATCGTCGATATCACCCCCATGCCGCACAACGGCTGCCGTCCGCCGAAGAAGCGTCGCGTCTAAAACATTCAAAACCGTAGGAACACGATGGTCGTGTTCCGTAGTTGGTGCGGATGCCGCACCCGAACATCAGAAAAATGGCACGTTACACAGGACCCAAGACCCGGATCGCCCGCAAGTTCAAGGAGGCGATCTTCGGCCCGGACAAATGGATGGAGCGAAAGCCCCATGCCCCAGGCCAGCACGGCCCCAATGCTCGCCGCCGCAAAAAGGAGAGCGAATACAGTACTCAGCTGCAGGAAAAGCAGAAGGCCAAGTATACCTACGGCATCCTCGAGCGCCAGTTCGAGAAGATGTTCCACACGGCAGCCAGCAAGAAGGGCATCACCGGTGAGGTGCTGCTGCAGCTGTGCGAAGCGCGGTTGGACAACACGGTGTTCCGGTTGGGCATCGCCCCCACACGCCGCGCTGCCCGCCAGTTGGTAAGCCACGGCCATATCACCGTGGACCAAGGCGTGGTGACGGTATCGAGCTACACCCTGCGTGCAGGCCAGACGATCGCCGTGCGTGAGCGCAGCCGTTCGCTGGAGGCGATCTCCAACAGTGTTTCCGTGAACAGCCGTCGTTACGATTGGTTGGATTGGAACCCGACGAACATGGCCGGTAAGTTCATCGGGATGCCCGAGCGGGCGCAGATCCCGGAGAACATCCGCGAGCAACTGATCGTGGAATTGTACTCCAAGTAGATGGGATACCGTTACTGGTCGCGCGTTGTCAGGCGGCCGTAACGTTGAAGGAACAGCACTGACAGCGGACCATAGATCAAGAACCCAACGCACAACAGCACATGCCCATTCTCGAATTCCAGCGGCCCGACAAGGTCACGATGATCGAATCCGACGACAAGCGCGGCTCCTTCGAGTTCCGTCCACTTGAGCCGGGCTACGGGATCACCATCGGTAACGCCTTACGCCGCATCCTGCTCTCCTCGTTGGAGGGCCACGCCATCACTACGGTACGCATCGACGGTGTGGACCATGAGTTCAGCACCATCAAGGGTGTGATCGAGGACATGACCGAGATCGTGCTCAACCTGAAGCAGGTCCGTTTCCGTCGCCAACTGGATGATGTGAGCACTGAGAAGGTCTCCTTCACGGTCACCGGCAAGGACACCTTCACTGCCGGCGATATCGGCAAGCACACCACGGGATTCCAAGTGTTGAATCCGGACCTGGTGATCGCACACATGGAGAGCAACGTGAAATTGCACGTGGAGCTCACCGTTGGTAAAGGCCGTGGTTATGTGCCTGCCGACGAGAATAAAGTGGAAGGTGCGCCCATCGGCACCATCGCCATCGACAGCATCTTCACACCGATCAAGAACGTGAAGTACAACGTGGAGAACACCCGCGTTGAGGAGAAGACCGATTACGAGAAGCTCACCATCGAGGTGGTTTCCGACGGAAGCATCACGCCGAAGAACGCTTTGCAGGAGGCTGCCAAGATCCTCATCCACCACTTCATGTTGTTCAGCGACGAGCGCATCAGCCTTGACGTGGAAGAGCGTGTGGAAACGGAGGAGTTCGACGAGACCAGCCTGCACATGCGCCAGCTCTTGAAGACTAAGCTGGTCGACATGGACCTCAGCGTGCGCGCCCTGAACTGCTTGAAGGCAGCAGACATCGAGACCTTGGGTGATCTGGTGTCCTTCAACAAGAACGACCTCTTGAAGTTCCGCAACTTCGGGAAGAAGAGCCTGACCGAATTGGAGGACCTCGTGGAGAACAAGGGCCTGAGCTTCGGGATGAACGTGAGCAAGTATAAGCTGGACAAGGAATAATGTACGGGCGCGAGATCTCGCGCCCCAACGGAAGAAGCCATGAGACACGGAAACAAGAACAACGCGCTCGGCCGCAAGAAGGCCCACCGCGACGCGCTGCTGAGCAATATGGCGATCTCCCTGATCGAGCATAAGCGCATTGAGACCACGTTGGCCAAAGCGAAAGCGTTGCGTCGGTATGTGGAGCCCTTGATCACCAAGAGCAAGGATGATTCCACGAGCAGTCGTCGTGTGATCTTCAGCGAGCTCCAGAACAAGGTGGCAACCGCGACCCTGTTCCGCGATGTGGCGCCGAAAGTCGCCAGCCGTCCGGGTGGTTACGTGCGCATCATCAAGTTGGGCAACCGCTTGGGCGATGCCGCAGAGATGGCCATGATCGAGCTAGTGGACTTCAACACCACCTACACGAAGGAGAAGGCCGGTACCGCCGCCAAGAAGACACGCCGCACACGCCGCACGGGCGCCTCCAAGGCCGCAGTCCCGAAAGGAGAAGCAGCCGAGGGTGACGAGGAAGCGAAGGGCGAGTAGCGCATTTGACAATGAAGCATGCGAAGGGCGCCGGAAGGCGCCCTTCGCGCATTGTGCACCTTCTGCTCCATGGGTCTTCGCAAAGGGCTACCTGAATGTCCCACAAGAACAACCGACCGATCATGCCTATCCTAAAAGTCCTCGAGATCCTTTCTTCCAGCAAGACCAGTTGGGAAGATGCCGCTGCCAGCGCCGTGAAAGAAGCCAGCAAGACCGTTCGCGGAATACGTAGTGTGAACGTCCAGAACCAAAGCGCCCTAGTGGAAAAAGGCAAGATCGTGGAATACCGCCTCAACTACAAGATCACCTTCGCCATCGAGAAGTAGACCCTACACTTCACATATGAAAAGGGACGCTTTGGACGACCCAAGGCGGCCCTTCCGGGTGGATAGGTTCTGTTATACCAATTCTTAGTTCAGGACAGCCCCAAGGCTGGGCTGGACTTAGAAGTGGTAAATGCGCGTGAGACAATACGTTTGGCTCGATGAGCCGTATGGCGAGATCGGGCCATTACGAATT
>Ga0105047_10005371_pt1 | contig 22046 bp, 5 predicted proteins | sample MAT04_FD_78384 | JGI IMG/M metagenome (GOLD analysis project Ga0105047, IMG submission 78384) | Freshwater microbial communities from Lake Fryxell liftoff mats and glacier meltwater in Antarctica - MAT-04 (megahit assembly) | ecosystem: Environmental > Aquatic > Freshwater > Ice > Liftoff... | reverse complement strand
TGATTATCTGAATATCAGTATTCCGGACAAAGCATACAAAACAGCAGTCATAATAAATAGCATGGGATCAACCATTGGTCACTATGATTTAAATACAGATTTCAAACAAGTTGATATACGTAATCTGAAAAGCGGTCTGTATTTCATTCTTGTCAGGGGCGAAAAGGGAACACTTACAAAACAATTCGTTGTTAAAACCAAATGAAGCTATCATGAAAATTAATTACCGGAAAATCATTATACTACTAGGCATCCTTGTATCAGGCTCATTCAAAGCTTTTTGTTCGGACATTGTGGAGGTATTGCCCCTTACCAATAAAATTATCATGGTCCATTTCGATGATGGATCGGTAACCTATCCAAACGCGCTGAAAGTTAGTCGGTTAAATGTAGTTAACGCAGATAAGAATTCCTCGTGGATCATAAGCAGCAGTGATGATGTCGATTTTCAGGTGGCGGCAAATCCGGCAACAATAGGTCGAAAAAGTAAAGGGACTGAATTTGTTAAAGATGCGGTCTGGAGTAATCAGGCTGTAGCCTTCGATCCCAGAACAAAACAATGGGCTTCAGAACATTGGATTTACCTGGTTTTCGATAAAGAACTGAAACCCGGAAAATCCTATTCCTTAACCACAGGAACTCTGGCTGCAAACGGTAACATATGGAATTTTATTTACGAAGAAAAAAACCTCCGTAGCGAAGCCGTACATGTAAATACACTGGGCTATGCGGCGAACGCGCCTAAATTCGGCTATATCTATCAGTGGATGGGAAGCCTGGGCAATCTCGATCTGAGTTCGTATGCCGGAAAGAAATTCTGGGTTTTTAGGGAAGGAAATGCTGTTCCTGTTAAAGAAGGAACAATACGGAAACGGAAATCACTAACCAATGCCGAAACTACGCAGCCAAATGATACTCCAGGAAAAAATTTCCTGGCTGCCGAAGTAATGGATTGTGACTTTTCGGATGTTACTGCCGATGGAACCTATAAACTTGTAATTGAAGGCTTTGGTTCTTCCTATCCTTTCAAAATTGGCACTGATGCGGTTTGGGATGCCTATTACAATGTTGCAAGAGCGATGTATTATCAGCGCAGCGGAATACGTCTTGCTCCTCCTTATACCGCAGCAGGCTATATTCGCCCGGTAAACCAGAACACAAAAGTTACCAGCGACGATGGTACCAGTTTTGCCGGGAAACTGCTTTATTCAGATTATGCTTTTATGGACTGGGCTGAAGGCGATGGCGGTGGCAGTTCTCAAGCGGCTATCAGGGCTGCAGCAACAGGTAAAACACTTGATGTTGCCGGATGGTACCACGATGCCGGCGACTGGGATAGCTATAACTCACATCAGAGGGTTCCAATGATGCTTATGGCAACCTGGGAATTTGCTCCCGATCGTTTTGGAGATAATGAATTAAACATACCGGAAAGCGGAAACGGAATACCTGATCTGATTGATGAGGCTTCATGGCTTATCAAGTTTAATTACCGCTTACGCAAGGAGCTGAAAGCCAAATCCTACAGCACCGGAGGCGTTGGCGGAGCGCGTGTATGCGCCGATGTTTATACCAGTGTTGACGGTTCGGCTGAAAGCAATCTTCCTTCCTGGAAAGAAACCCGACATACCATAGTGACCAAGGCAGACGCATTTATGACTTATATGTATGCGGGAGAAGCAGCACAGTTTGCCTGTATCCTGAAACGGCTGGGCAAAGACCCCAAGAATTTCAAGGTCGAAATGCTGGATGCAGTTGCTTTTGTCGATATGAGCAAGGACAATGTTAACTGGATCACTGAAGCCGAAGAAGCATATACATGGGCTTCAGTTCCTGAAAATCAGCCATCAAAGGGTACTAATTATGAATCTCCTCTCGAGGTTTACAAGATGTATGCTGCAGCAAATCTTTTCAGGCTGACAGGGAAAGATGAATATAATATTGTTGCAAAAACCGAACTTGCAAAGCTTCAAAATTCTTCTTCCATTACAGGCGATCAACGCTGGGGAGTATATTCTTACCTGCTTTCGACCAATAAAAAGACTGATAAAAACCTGCAAAGTGTATTAAAGAATTCAGTTTTATCCACGGCTGATGTTAACAGTTCGAGTGCTGCAAGCCGCGCCTGTCGCTGGGGTGGCGATATGGGATTCCCTATGCTGGTTGGCCAGGCAACTACTCCGGCTGTTTTTGAAACTATGATTGCTGCCTGTATTTCGGGCGATAAAAAATACTCAGATGTTGTTCATACCACTGCCGATTATTTCCTCGGAACGAACCCCTTACATACAACCTGGATAACCGGTGTTGGTCCACGGCCCGCAGCTTGTGGTTTCCACCTCGACTCACGTTACAATAACAACTGGGTAACTTACCCGGGTTGGATTCCTTATGGCCCATGGTCAATGGCTTATGGCTATACCCCATTTACCTGGGTTATCGACGGGGTTTCGGTGCAGGGCGGAGCCGGACCATGGAACAAGGACTGGGCTAACTTTTCGATGTATCCGGCCATGGAGAACTGGCCAGGACACGAGCGCTGGAACGGAAACATTCATGCGCCAATGTCAGCAGAAAATACCATTCATCAGAATACCATATTTGGCGCTGTAACTTATGGTTTTGTTAACGATCGACATTATCAGAACAGTGCATCCCCGGTTAAAATCGGTTCCATTCTTCTCGATAAATCCGATATTGAGCTGAATGTAAAAGGAATGGAAATGGAACTTGTTCCACAGCTTGATGTTGCTGATGCTACCATTTCAACTCTCAAATGGTCATCGTCCGATCCCAGAATTGCTTTCGTGGATCAACTTGGCAATGTAACCGGCATTACCAAAGGAAACTGTGTAATTACATGCGCTACGTTGGATGGAAGTGTCACAGCAACCTGCAATGTTGCCTGTACCTGGGTAGAAGTTATCGTGAACAGTATTGCATTTAATCCTCCAACACTGACGCTTTTTAAGGGACAATCACAGCTAATTACCATCACTTTCGATCCTGCAGATGCTTCCAACCAGTTTGTTGATTATTCGTATAGTATACCCGGCATTGTAAAGGTGGATGAAAATGGACTGCTTACGGCTCTGGAAAAAGGAAATGTAACAGTTAAAGCAACTTCGGTAAGCGGCGCCAAAACAGCAGAATGTGTAGTTGCGGTAAAAGAGTCAACCGATTATATCATTGCCGATTTCGATAATGTTATTCCTGTAACCACAGAGCCACAGGCTGAAATACCGCAACTATACACTCCAAATGGTACCGGCGATGTTGCGTATGCCAATCCAATGGTAAATGATGCAAATACAAGCACCAAAGTTGTGAAATGGGGCCGTCCGGCAGGTGATTGGCGGTTGATAGGGATAGTGCTTCCAACCGCTCATCCACAGGCAATGAGTGAGTTCACTCAGTTTCAGTTTAAGCATTTTGGGAAAGGAATCAAAGATTTTTATATACAGCTCATGGGTAAAAACGGAACAACCGACGTTAACCAGGTTGCTGAAGGAGAAGATTGCTGGAAACTTTTTACTTACAACCTGGCATCAACAGATTCGCTGATTCAATTTAATGTTTTCGTCAACAAGACCGGGAGCCCGGAAGCCATAACATGCTTGTTTGACGATTTCAAACTGACAGGGATACCTGCCGTTTGGTATAATGGGTTAGGCATCAGCGATGCCTCACTTAAATTAAAAAAAGACGAAACTTTTCAGTTATCAGCAAATGCAGAAGGAAACCCATTTTCATGGGTTTCTTCCGATATAGCCATTGCCACAGTTGATCAGAGCGGGAAAATTACCGGTACCGGCGGAGGAATTACGTCCATAAAGGCGGTTCCTTTATATGGCGATCCGGTTGAGTGCGTGGTTACAGTTGAAGGGGCGATTACTCCGGTTTATAAAGAGGAAGTTTTCCTGGATTTTGAAAGTATTGTACTTGACTGGAGCAGTGGTTATGGATCTTTTTCATGGAATACCGACCTACAGATGAAAACAGACAATCCTTTGGTTGATGCAACTAATCCCTCTTCGAAAGTATATAAGTGGACCCGCGATATTGCTGGTGGTAATTTATGGGGTGGTTATGGAATAGTGCTTCCGGCAAAAAATACCAGCGGATGGGAACGTATTAGTTTTCAGGTATATGCAAACCATCCAGTTACCACAGTTCGTTTTGAATTGTTTCAAACTGATGTCAGCCAGGGTTTTTATGTCCTTTCAAATCTGAATATTCCGGCTAACAAATGGACTACCGTAACATTAAGCCTGCTGGATTTAGGGATGATTGATAAAACCTTCGATAAAGTACAGGTTCAGATTGCCGGAGGATCAGACCTAACTTCAATTACTACCTATTCCGATAACTTCAAATTTGAGAAAGGACCGATGATGGTTTCGATCCCGAAACCTTCTTTAGCAAACTCAGGATTCAGCATTTATCCGAACCCGGCAAAAGACAAGGTGAATATACGGTGCCAGGATGGTCTCAGGAAAATCGAGATTTACGATTTTAACGGTAAAAAAGTTTCTTCCCTCAAATTACAAGGCGGAAACACTTTTTCTTTAACTAAAAATTTCGCTGGATTGGGAATGTTCTTAATGAGAATAACCAATTCGAAGGGAGAGTCGTATTCGCAGAAATTCCTGTTTGAATAAGGCGCTGAATCCGTTATGGTAAGAAGTAATACATGGTTCTAAATGCCAATTGTTAACTTGTAATCTCTATCACTAACTCATTATTCTCATGAAATATATCCTTCACACAATTTTTCTGTTTTTTGTTTTCTCCGCATCTGCTCAAAATAACAGCGGATACGAGACGTCTTACATTAACCGGGGAAAAAATAATCAGAAAAGTGTAAGTGAAACTCTTTATTCATGGGAAACACAGCAGGCCAAAGTACTTCCGGGCGGTGACCTTGAATGGGCTCCGCTTGCATTTCAGCTGGTTAAAGGCAGTTCGGTAAGATACATTGATTTTGAAAACGGGAACGATGCAAACTCAGGATTGACTACTGCATCACCCCTGAAACATCACCCATGGGATGCCACAGCCTCTGGAAATGCCTTAACAACTTCCGGTATTCAAACCTATATTTTTAAACGTGGCGTAGTTTATCGCGGTGTACTAACCGCCAAAGAATCAGGTGCAGCCGGGAATCCGATCCGGCTCACTTCCGATCCGGATTGGGGTGCAGGTGAGGCGTGCATATACGGATCAGTAAAAGCTACATCAGGGTGGACGAAAGCAAATTCCTCTACTGCACCGAATATTCCCAATACCGACCTGGTCTGGTATAAGGATTTAAGCGGAATCGAAAACCCGACCAAGGTAGTTTGTGAAGTTTCTGGAATAGGTATTAAACGGGTTTACCTGGCCCGTACGCCAAACTGTGTTGATACACCAAAAGAGCCCATGCAGAAATGGTGGTCGTTTACAAACAAAGCTTTTTCAGGAACCGGGGTTGCATTAACAGATACCAAAAATATGGTCCAATCACAGATAGATTACTATAAAGGCGGCGATGTGTGGGCCATTGAAGGAGTGGTTGTAATGTGTACCATGTGGAAGCAAAAAATTCAGAATTACAACCCGGCTACAAAGACGATCACCGTTTCGGATCCCAACTTTGGCGGAAAAAACTGCAAGTATTATACTGAGAACACTCCTTACATGCTCGACGTACCCGGTGAGTATTATTACGACAGGAATACCGGAAGGATATTTATCCGCCTCGAAGGCGATAAAGATCCTAATACAACCACCGTTGAAATAGCTTCGAAATCGAATCTTCTTTCAATTAATTCCAAAAGCAATATTGAAATAAGCGGGCTCACTTTCGGGTTTACTACTTATGACAATGTTCGTTATGGTAACTCTGATGGAGTTCCAGCCATTAAACTCGATAATTGCTCGGACATTGCCATAAAAAACTGCAAATTCCAGTATCTGAACGGCGCAATTATGGCCAACGGAGGAGGAAACAATTATTTTATCACCGATAATGAAATGAATTTCATGGATGATTTTTCAATCCTCTTGAACGGACCTGATTTAGTATCTATTCTCAGGAATAAAATCTCCGAAAGCGGTACCCGTCACCTGGGGCGCTGGTACAGTTCAATTCCTGCCATAGCGGGCGACCTGAAAGTCGGAGAAATTGCCGGAAATATACTCGAACATTGTTGGGGGAGCGGCATCAATATAGCCTGGGGAAAAGGCAGCGGGAATTCTGCGACCATACCTTTCATCCGTGGACTTGTTCACCATAATAAAGTATCTCATTCCTTGCAGGGTGTGAATGATTATGGCGGAATTGAAGGCTGGCAGGGCGGTCCGGCGTATTATTACAACAATATTTCCAACGATGCCCAAGGCTGGCATTACGACTGGTCAGCCAATAACGTAACTTCTTTAGGCTATCCATATTATTTTGACGGAGCATTTAAACAATATATTTTCAACAATATAGCGACAGGAACGGCCTCTTATAAAACTGCTTCGGCCTATAACCAGGTACTGGGGTTTTATAACATGTACGTTCACAATGTGGCTTATAATTTAGCCTCGCTTACAGGCTCGGGCGATGGAAACCTGGCACTTGATGGTCAGAATTATTACCTGGCCAATGTATGCGACAGCACCTGGAGGCAGTTTAACCATACCACCAGGGCAGCGGGTGTTCCTTTTGATTCCTATGGGAATAACTTCTTCAGCGGCAAGGTGTTTAGCGGTAACTTCCTGTCAGGCACCACCGATGCATCTTATAATTTCTCACAGTTTTATGCCAAACTTAATTCCTTTGTTCCTGATTTAGGCCAGGTTGGATTCGAAACCTCTAAAAGAGTATTTGAAAACCCGTCTTCCGTCGATTTCAGGCCAACTGTAACCAGCGAACTCATTGATCAAGGTGTTAAGTTTTTTGTGCCCTTTCCTTTGAACAGCGTAGTTGGAGAATGGAATTTCTGCAAACACAAGGCAGATTCAAGCCTGGTAAAAGGCGAGAATTTTTATTTCACCAGTGAATTTGTTAACCGGGAAGAGTATAAAATTGTTCCTAAAAACCATATGAAAGCCTTCGGGCTGTCGGCTGCCAGTTTCGTGAAAGGAAACCTGGAAGATTTTACTGAAGGGGCGCTGGTTTTCGACGGTATAAAAACGTATTGCAGCGTTTCGAACACGGCAACTTCAAATACCATCTGCAACAATTTAAATATGACAACCAACAGTTTCAGTATTGAATCGTATTTCAAAACTGTGGCTGGTCATACAGGCGGAGTTCTTGTTGCAAAATTCGGTTTATCGGGATATGGATACCAACTCGATATCAATGCTTTAGGAAATGCGCGCTTCAGCATCCTTAACAATGCAATTTCAGCTTTCAGTTTATCCGGTTCCAAAGTAATAAACGAAGGAAGCTGGCATCATGTCCTGGTTGAAGTAAGCAGGCAGACCCGGGTGGTTAATATTTATATCGACGGAGTTTTAGCCAACGGCGCAAGTAACGGGGTTGTTCCAGTATCAGCCAGCTTTACCAATACGGGCGATTTCTATGCCGGTAAAAACAAGGATGGTAATTTTTTCGCCGGAACTATGGATTTTCTGAGGATATTGAAGGGTACACTGGCCGACGCCAAAACCACAATTGACGAATTATATAAGTGGGAATTCGACGGGCCGTTCCTTCGGGATTTTGGCGGGAATTTACCAATCGGAAAGCGCGATGCCGGAGCTGTAGAACGAGGCACAAAACTTTGCAATATGTCGGTTTTGCCAAACCCGGTTATTTTTAGCCTGGCCGGAGGAACCCAGACATTTACCATAGATGCTGAGCAAGGCTTCGAGATCATGAAACAGAGCGGGACTTTCTTTACATATTCTGTTTTTGGCAATACGGTAACAGTTATAGCAACCGCTTCAGCGACATCACGTTCAGGAGATATCAGCGTTTTTGGCTGCAACGAAACACAAAAAGTGAAAATCGTTCAGCTTAATACCACCGAAATCAATCTCCTCAAACAAAGTGAAATTAAAGTAATGCCAAACCCGGTTTCGGACCATCAACTCACTATAAATATCCCTCAGGGGTTAAAAGTCAGGACTGCCAGGTTTACGGATATGACCGGAAGGACTGTGCTGAAACAGGATCTTTCTGAAGGTGAAAACCACCTGGATATACGGTTTCGGGAAGGCTTGTACCTGCTTAATATCACAGGCACCGAAACAAATTACATGACGAAAATAGTGGTAAGATAAACTGATTCCCGGAAAGTTTATTTTAAAAGTAATATGCTGGAACTGAACTTTTAACTACTGTTTTATCAAAACTAAAAAAAATGTTCACCGATACTAAATTTACAAATTAAATATAATTTAAACCTTTAAAAAGATGAAAACAAAATCGTACGTACTCCGGGCACTTGTATTGCTCAGAATTATGCTGGTATTTCTAGGTTTGTCACTTTTTATGACAATCCATGCCCAAACCGGCAATGTAACATGGGAAGCATGGAAAAACAAACCTACTTCCGCAGCAGATCTGCCCACATTCTTCGATTTAACCAACCCAACCGTATCCGGCACAAGGGCAGACCTTTGCTTTATGGGATCGGCTGTTGACTGGGGCAGTGATCAAAGCGATTTTGTTTACCGGATGAGCGGGTATATATTCCCCACCGAATCGGGTTTATACACATTTTATTCGGCATCCGACGACGATGGAGAATTTTGGTTAAACCTAAACGGTGCCGGCAATGTTAAAACTGATCTGACAAAAGTTGCCTGGACACAAGGCTGGGCTGGCAACAAGGACTGGGCTAACGGCAATAACCACAATGCAGGCCAGGTGACTCTGGAGGCAGGTAAACCTTACTATTTTATTGCTTTCTTTCGCGAAGGCAATGGCGGCGATGGACTCACACTTGGCTGGAAAACTCCTTCAACTTTTTCTGTGATTGATTGCATTGGCAGCGCGAATATTTCGACATTAGCAAGTTCAGCTATCAATATTTCGGCTATGACCTTACCTGCCGGAAATTTACAGCAAGGTTCAGGCAGCCAGATTCTTCAGAAAATATCCCTGGCTGTAACCCAGTCTGATGCAAATTTAACCGGTATAACCCTAAAATTAGCCGGCGATTATATAACTACTGACATTGGCAGTTTCAAGCTTTGGTATAACCCGCTTGCAGCTACTTTAGCCGGAGCAACACAAGTTGGAAGCACTATCATTTCTGCGGCTTCAGGCAGCAATTTAGCTTTTAGCGGATTCAACAGCAAAATAACATTCGGATCAACGGGTTACTTGATTCTTACTGCTAATATAACCGCAGGCGCTACGATCGGGAAAACAATTAACATTACCTCAACTGCTTTTTCTAATCTGATTTTTAACGGAAGTACAGTACTTTCAGGCACTGACCCGATAGCCGCAACAAGTTCTAAAAGCATTATTGCCGGTAAAAGCAAACTTTCAGATATCGTTCTGAATACTGCCTTTACATCTCCTTCGAATATAGATTATACAGCTTACACGTCTACTTATAGCGAACTGGCTCAGTTTAATCTTCGCGATGGCGGAACCGCCTCTGCAGATGGTGACGCAGCTTCAACCATATTGAATGAGTTAGGTCTTAACGTATCCAATTCAGCCAATCTGTATAAAATTGCTTTATTCGATGGTGCAACTATAGTTGGCGAAGTTAATGCAGCCTCAATAGTTACTTTCAGTGGACTGAGTTTAGCAGCAGCACAGGGAACAACAAAAATGTTTTCGCTGAAGGTTATGTACAAGAATATTATAACCGACAACCTACAGAATGTTTTTACGGTTGCATCCGCAATTGCCGATGGCAATGGCTCAGGCTTTGCCGCTGCAAACGCTGGCGGAACAGTTACTCCTTCCGCAACTGTTATTAATAAAGCGGTTGTTAATGCAACTAAACTGTCATTTACTACCCAGCCTTCCGTTAATGCCTTGTACGGCGGCGCATTTTTGCAGCCGGCTGTGGTAAGTGCACAGGATGCCAATGGAAGCACTGATGTTGATCATGTAACCGGTATTACGCTGAGCAACAGCGCAAGCCTTCCAATGCAAAACAATGTGGTGAATCCTGTAAACGGAGTGGCGGCATTTACAAGTTTTAATATTCCCGGCGTAGGAACCAATATTACGTTAACAGCTACTAGCGGCTCACTAACCGCTGCTACCAGTAACCCGGTAAGTATATTCTCTCCCATCGCCGGTAGTGACAACAATCCCGGCGATATGGGTAACGATGTATTGCCTGGTTCGGTAAATCAGCGGATTCTGAGAATTACCGTCAAATCAATAGCTACTGTTGCCAATCCGGTTAACGTAACACAGATTGTATGTAACCTGGGGAGCACTACCAACGCTGCCAATATTAAAGTTGCAAACCTATATAGCCTCGATCAGTGGGGCAATACAGTTTATACTGCATTTTTCAACAGCGCAACCGTTTTGAACAATAAACTTACATTTACAGGTCAGTTTACCATGACTGAAATCAAAGATTACACCTTTGATCTGTTTTACGATATTCAGGATGTTGTAACAAATGGCGACAAACTGGATGCAGCAGTGGAATCGGCTACCATCGATGGAGTTGTATTTATCCCAACCTCTGGAAATGGAACTAAAGAACGAACTATTGTTAACCAAGGTCTCACCGGTATTGTTACCGTTGATAACACGCTGACTGCCCCTGTAGCCAGAACTTCGTACAAAGATTTCCGTACTATGTTAGGCGATCTTAACAAATATGGAGTCGGCGATGGTGGTGTTACCGTTGTTGTTCAGGATGATCAGACTTTCAGCTATATCAACAACCAGGAACTGACAATTACACAAACCGGACGTCCGGGCTGTCCGCTTGTATTCAGGCGTTCGGGTACAGGAACCAATCCTCCGCTTATAAGCAAACAAAGAGGCGGTTCATATTATAACTATTTCATGGTCATTAATAACGCCCGATATTTAACTTTCGACGGTTTGAATTTCAAGGGAACCGATGGTGACGGCGATTCAAGATTCTTTACCGGTCTTACCTTCACTGCTGTTCCGAATGGAATAGTGGAATCTGTTGAAATAAAGAATTGCACTATTGACCTTGATGTAGTTAAGGATATTACAGATAATTCATCCCGTTTTGGGGGTGCTGGCGTGCGAATCGCATACTCTTACGAAAATGCCTTCGAAGGTGCACAGAAGAACATTAAAATTCACAACAATAAATTTTTGAACCTGCGCAAAGCTGTGACACTGGAACGTCGCAACGGGAAGCTGGAAAGCATTGAAATATACAGTAACACGATTACCAATGCCATTGGCACCGGTATTGATATAATAGGAGGAGATAATAAAGATGTTGACGGTCCTGTAAGTATTCACGACAACGAAATAACCGGAACCAGCATCGACATGGCCGGCGACTGGGGTGGAAATTACGATATGAAAGGCATCTTTGTCAGAAATGCAATCGGAAACGTGAACATTTTCAATAACAAGATACATAACCTGGTAAATGTAAATGCATTAAGCCGCGTTTTTGGTATCGAAGCCCAGGGAAACAACGATCAGGCTGTTTTTAATATTTACAACAACATGATATGGAAGTTGAGTTCTCCAAATTCAACCAGTGGTGAAGCCTGCAATGCTTTCGGCCTTGGAAACAAAGGCAAATTCAACCTGTATTACAATTCAGCTTTGTTGAAATATGCCACTTCAGCAGCCAATAATAGTAGGATTGTATTGACTTATAGCTGGGAACAGCCACAAGTTGAACTAATCAATAATATTTTTGTAAACAAAGTTCAGGTTAGCGGCTCTGCCAAAGCAGCCGTTTTGGATATAGATCCGGCACGTATCAGCTCAGCATCCGACAACAACCTTTATTATGCAGGTGCTCCGGGCGCAAACAACCTGATAAACCTGAATGCCAACAAAGCTTCGCTTGCCGATTACCTGGCACAGGTTGCCGGGAAAGAACTCAATTCTATTTCCGACACAGTTGCTTTTATAAGCGATGATAACCTGCATATCCGCACCGATGTTGTAACTAAAGTTGAGAGCTCAGGGAAACCAATAACAACGCCTTTTGCAATAACATTAGATATCGACGGCGATACGCGTAACAGTGTACTTCCTGATCTGGGAGCGGATGAAGGAACTTTTATGGAGTATTTCGTAAATCACATTCCTACCATTACCAGTGTACCAAAGCCGACTACGGTTTATACCGCCGATGGCCAGCAAACTGTGACACTCACAGGTATTTCGGATGGTGACCCAAATAAAACGCAGAACGTTACGGTTACCGCCGTCAGTTCTGACAATGCGATTGTCCGCATTGATGTACTCGATTATGTGGCAAATGCAGCAACGGCTGCGCTTAAATATACCCCGTTAGTTGCCGGTTCAGCAACGATTACAGTTACTGTGAAAGATAACGGTGGCATTGCCAATGGCGGAAAAGATCAGATCAGTATTTCATTCCTGGTCACTGCCGAAGATGCAGCCCTAAACAACGCTCCAACTATCAATGCGGTAGCCGATTTAAAGGTGTTTATCTCAGAAACCTCCAGAACCGTTAATCTTAGCGGTATTTCCGACGGCGATCGTAACAAGGTTCAAAATCTTGTCCTTACGGCCTATACCGACAATAATGCAATCGTCAAAAATCTGCTATCCTCTTATGTTTCAGGCGATCCGACTGCAACACTCACTTTAGCTCCCGGTGTAGCCGGAATAGCAACTGTTTTTGTCAGGCTTAAAGACGATGGCGGCATTGTCAACAATGGCGTTGATACGGTGCTGATCAGTTTCAAAGTGGAAGTGAAAGAAGCAAACGGAACAGCGTTTCTCGAAGACTTCAACGATAACGTTATCACTCGCTGGTACGGTGGAAGTTATGGTCTGACGGAACAAAACCAGGAACTGAAAATCACCCCTGTCAAAAACAGTGTCTGGGATGGTTTTGGATTTAGTTTTCCTGAAATTACCATTAAAGATGCTCCTTATGTCAGCCTGAAAATCAAGTCAAATTTTGACTTTAATATTTCAATGGCCGTGGGGAAAGTTAATGGTAAGATTGATAACTACCCACTCAGGATTGAAACCATTGGTCTTCTATGTGTACAGGAAATTGTGGCTTCAAATGAATTCCAGGAATACTCGTTTGATTACACCGGGTTACCAGTGAATGCACTGGATAGCGTAAGCAACCTGCATTTTGTACTGAACCCGTTAACCCGTGATTTTGGTTCAGCCCCGAATAAAGAAATTTATTTCGACGATATCAAAATTGGCAGTATTGCACTTCATACACCTGCCATCGTTTCCATACCCGACCAGGTTTTTACTGTTAAAACCTCCGGTACCGAAACCCGTAAGGTTAATTTCAGAAATGTTACTGATGGAAGTACCAACAATAATCCGATCAGCATTTCAACTTCCAGCTCAAACCCGGCTTGTATTTTGGACCCGCTGGTAAATTATACTTCACCCAAGCGGACAGGATCATTGGTGCTCAGCCCTGATGTTTCAGCCGCAGGCGAATCTGTAGTTTCAGTAATTGTATCGGCCCCAAACACCAGTGACAAGGTGATGACTTTTAAGGTAAAAGTTGTTCCAAATGCGGCTCCAACCATGAAGGCTCTGCCGGATATGCTTGTTAAAAAAGGCGAACTGATAAATGTGCCTTTGGATATGATTGATGATGGAAACCGGGAATCAACACAAAATGTAACCATTACCGCTACAAGTTCCGATATAGTTGTTATTCCTTCGGTTACAGTGCAGCATGAGCCCACTAATTTCACCGGTTTACTTTCATTCAGCACTGACGCAAGCACTCCGGCAGGCACTTTAGAAACAATAACGGTAAAATTAAAAGATGATGGCGGCACAGCCTCAGGCGGTATTGACGAGACTGTCTATTCCTTTAATATTACGGTCTACGACGAAATAAACCACAAACCGGTTTTCGATTCTATTACACCTAAAAGTGTTAAAGCACTGGCAGGGAGTAACCAGTTTAATATTACCGGAATAAATGACGGCGATAAAAATTTGCAAAATCTCACTTTCGAAGTTACAGCTTCTACGGATTCGGTTTTAACAAACCTGGTGGTAGGCAGTATAACGAAAGGCGTTGCTTCACTCAGCTTTGATCTTAGCGGGAAAACAGGAACTACTGTTATAACCTTTAAAGTAACCGACGATGGCGGAAATGCTGGCAATAATGGTAATCTTTCCAGTATTCAATCATTTGTGTTAACAGCAGTACCGGTGCCATTAACTGGCCTGATAGCTGATTACAAACCGTTTATTGGCAATGCAGCAGCCTCCGGAATTTCGAATGACCAGTTTGGTGGCAAAGTTGAACTGCTTGCTGATGGAACAGTACATTTAAGCGGTACCGTTATGCAGCAATCGTTCCCCTCAATAAGATTTATCCTTGGTGCACTTACCGGTGGTAAAGAGCTTGATATTTCCCAGAATAAATATGTAAGTTTCAAGTTTAAAGGCGCTTCAACCACTAAAATAGAAGCTCCCGAAAATAAGCCACTGGATAAAACCAAAATATTCTTCCGCTTGATCGATAATATTTCACCCGGTCAGCCTGGAAGTGGATACCTGGTTTCAGTGATCGAATTAAACCTGGCGAATGATGACCAATGGCACGATATTTACCTGGATTTTAATGGTCTTTTCCTCAAAACCCCGGGCGGCAATCAAACCGACAGTACCAGGATTTCGCAGTTAATGCTCGATATTAACGACTTGTGGTTTCAGCAAATCAAAGGTGATTATTACTTTAAAGATCTGAAACTGGGCGATTTGGCTGACAGACCTTTGGTGGTTGCTTATCCTACACTCAATCCGATACCTAACCAGGTTATTTATACAGGACAGACAGCAAAACCGGTTCAACTTACCGGAATTACTGACGGCCTGGGCAAATCGACTACAAATCTGAAAGCGATTACCAATAAACCCTCATTGGTTTCAAATTTAACGATAGGAAGTATTATTAATGGTACATCAATTCTGAATTACACCCTGAATTCCGCAGTTACTGATACAATAAAAATTTCAGTAATTGCTACAAATGTGGCATATGCAAATTCAGTTGCCGACACAGTTCCTTTCAAAGTTTATGTAGTTGACAAGGCAACTATGGCCGAAAATACTGTTACCATCGACTTTAGCAAGACTTATCAGACTATGGCTGGTTTAGGCACAATGCTGAGCAACGGTGGTAATTACAATCAGATTCAACAGATAAAAGATCAGAATATTACCGTGATGCGTTTTACCTCGAATGGTGAATTTGAGCCTGTGAATGATAATTCTGATTCTAAAGTAAGCGATTACAGTAATTTTAACCGGAAAGCTGTCCCGACCGACATAATCCGCGAAATTAACGAGACCACGAATTGCCATAAGTTCTTTTTTACCCCGTGGTCGCCGCCAACCTGGATGAAAATGAACAAAGGTTCAAATCCTGATCCCGCTGCCATGTGGGCCGGCAATAATAAACTGATGCCCGAAATGTATGAGGAATTTGCTGAATACCTCACTGCTATTTGTAAAACGGTGAAAGAAGAGGCAGGAGTTGAATTGTATGCTATAAGCCTGCAGAATGAACCTACTTTCAATGAGCCTTATGCTTCATGTGTTTACACAGGTGCTGAATTCAGGGACATTATGAAAATTCTGGGCCCCCGTTTGGAAGCCGAAAACCTACATACCCGTATTATGATGCCTGAAGATATCGCTACGATGCTCAATTGGGTGACTGATAAAGTTAACCCTGTTGTTGCCGATCCTGAGGCTGCTAAATACCTGGGAATTATGGCAGTGCATCTTTATGATCCTGATGGCATAAACGTTGGTGGAACAGGATCATCGCGCTGGAATGAACTTTTAGCCGTCAAAAAAACCACTCAGGCCGAAGGCATGTGGATGACTGAAACCTCAGGTTTTGGTAATGTGTGGGAAGGATACTGGGGTAAAGACTATATGAGCGGCAATCCACAATTCTTCCCCGGACCACTTGATTTTGCAGGCTCTATCTTCACCGCGTTTAAAGCAGGGAACATCAGTGGCTGGACTGATTTTGACGGCACAGGATTCAAAAATCAGAATGATTTATTGGGAAGCGTATTTAAAAACTACTCGGCATACATAAACCCCGGTTCTGTGATGGTGGACGCAATTTCGGCAAACAGCAAAATTTTGTCGCTGGCATTCAAAAATGCTGACAATTCAGTTACTTCCGTTTTGCTTAATACTGGCAAAATGCCTTTGAAAGTTTCGCTGAAAGGCACGAATGTTCCTCTGCACTACCGGGCATTCACCACACAGGATGCCGCTCCGTTTACGGAAGGGGCAAATGTTACCGATGGCTCAATTGTGTTGCCGCCGCGTAGTATCACCACTTTGTACCATTCAATTGCCAATCTGGCACCAACCCTTGATCAGGCAGGCAACATGTTTATTGAACTTGCCGGCGGAGATCAGGATGTGGCATTATCGGGAATAAGCTATGGCGCCGACATTACTACTCAGGAAGTAGTTTCTGTTACTGCAGTTTCGGCTAACGCAAGTGTTGCAAACGCTTCTGTTGCCTATACCGCGGGCACATCGACAGCCACACTTAAAATCAGTCCGGTAAGTTACGGAACTTCTATTATTACTGTAAAAGTGAAGGATAACGGCGGAGTTGCCGGTGGCGGTATCGATACTTTAACCATGAAGTTCTATATAACGGTTTTAACTAAACTTAACCATGAACCAATGATCAACGCAGTGGCTCCCATAACTATTCCTGAAGATTCCGATAGCACTCGTATCACGCTTTCAGGAATTTCTGACGGCGATAATGGAACGCAGCTTTTGAGTTTTGTTGTCAACAGTTCCGATCTGGACCTGGTTCGGCCACGTATCAGCTATACTGATGGTTCAAATGTAGCTACTTTGGTATTCAAACCGGTTGCCAATAAAAACGGCCCGGCTACATTTAGTCTTATGGTTACTGATAACGGTGGTGATGTTACAAATAATGGTAACTTGACGGCAAAACTGGAAATTCCGGTTACTGTCCTGCCGGTGAACGATGCTCCGGTAATTACAGCGAATGTAAGAACTGCGACCGTGTTACCAAATATTGTAAAGAGGTTCCCGATTACAGTTGACGATAGTGATCCAGAAGTGACCCAATTGCTCACCTATGAACTACGCAATCCAAATCCTGACATTGTAACTGCCTATATTGCCGGAACTGCTGCCAATGGTTTTACCCTGAATGTAACAGGTAAAAAAGGCGGAGTAGTAATCCTCACCTTCGTTCTGAAGGACAATGGCGGCACGATGAACGGAGGTGTGGATACCACTAAAGCAGATTTCACAGTAACCATTCAATCCCTCGTCGGAATTGAAGAAAACGAAGAAGGTGAAATCAGCATTTATCCAAATCCAGCCAATAATTTTGTTAATGTGAAACTTGGGAATGAGCACGTAGAGAGTATTGTTATCTCCGACATGACCGGCCACAAAGTATTACAGCAGGAAGTTGTTCCTGTTAATAACGAATGCAGGCTTTCGCTCAATGATCTGGGTGCCGGTATTTATTTCATTACTGTAAAAACCGTGAAACAAAACCACACATTTAAATTAATACACCGGAAATAACAGTTTCTGTTTTAAATCTATAAAATGAAGATTCTTTGCAGTGCAGCCTTTCTGTTTATCCTTCAAATTGGTTTTTCACAAAGCCAGTCAGGAAAAACCATACTTCTTAACGAAGACTGGAAGTTCCGGAAAGTGGGTGATACAGAATGGCTGCAGGCAAAGGTTCCGGGATGCGTTCATACCGATTTGCTTGATAATAAACTGATTCCAAATCCTTTTTTCCGGAAAAACGAGCTGGATGTTAAATGGATAGAAAATGCTGGCTGGGAATACACAACTACATTCGATGTTTCCACCGAAATGGCTGCTTTTTCCAATATCGATCTGCAGCTCGATGGCCTGGATACTTATGCCGATGTTTACTTCAATGGTTCCTTAGTGCTGAAGGCTGATAACATGTTTATTGGCTGGACGGTTCCGGTTAAGACTGTGATAAAAAAAGGTCAGAACACACTTCGGATCTATTTCCATTCGGCTGTAAATGTTGGGATGGAAAAATTACGAAAAGTACCTTACACACTAATGGCTGCCAACGAAATCGCTCCTGAGAATGAGCGTTCCAATGTTTTTACCCGTAAAGCTCCTTTCCATTACGGTTGGGACTGGGGGCCACGACTGGTAACTTGCGGTATTTGGAAAAAGGTTAAAATACAGGCCTGGAACCACATAAAAATGGATGATCTGTATGTAAAACCGGTTCTGATTTCAAAAGAAAAAGCCAGTTACAAGGCCGTTGTTGAACTAGTTTCGGATAATACACCAAAAGCAAATCTTGAGGTCTGGGTCGATAATAAGAAACTTGCTTCAAAGACAGGAATAGCTTTAAAAAATGGGGAAAACCAGCTTGCCATCGACTTTGCCATAAACAATCCTGAACTTTGGTGGACCAACGGATTAGGCGGTCATAAACTTTACCTGATTGAAGTCAGGATGGTATCAGGTGAAAAAGTGGCTCAAACGATTTCGAAGCGGATTGGAGTTCGCACAGTTGAGCTGGTTCAGGAAAAAGATTCTATTGGCGCCAGTTTCGGGTTTAAGTTGAACGGAGTTCCTGTTTTCATGAAAGGCTCCAATTACATTCCATCCGATATTTTCACCACAAGAAATACAATTTCAAACTACAAAAGAGTTGTGAATGATGCAGTGAGCGCGAATATGAATATGCTCCGCATCTGGGGCGGTGCCATTTACGAAAACGATGAATTTTATGACCTTCTGGATGAAAACGGAATAATGGCATGGAACGATTTTATGTTTGCCTGTAATCTTCAGCCCCATGATTCGCTTCACCTCGAAAACATAAGGAAGGAAGCCGAATATAATGTAAAACGCCTCCGTAACCATCCGTCAGTTGCCTTGTGGTGCGGTAACAACGAAAACCTCAGGGCCTGGACCGATTGGGGCTGGAAAGACAAATACTCCGAAAAAGACGCTAACATCCTGTGGAAGGTTTACGAAAAAATATTTTATGAGATTCTGCCGGATGCTGTAAAAAAATATCAGCCTGAAGTTTCGTACTGGCCATCTTCGCCACAGGCAGTTGGCAACAAGGTTTCCGACCGTATTTCGGGCGACGAACACGACTGGTCGGTATGGTTTGGAAATGTGCCTTTTTCCTCTTATGCCTATATGGTTCCCCGTTTTGTAAGCGAATATGGCTTGCAATCGTTTCCCGAAATGAAAACGATCAGGGCATTTGCCGGCGACAGTGATTTGAATTACCGTTCCCCGGTAATGGAACACCGGCAGCGCAGCAATATGCCATGGATCGGTCCTAATGTGAACGGGAATGAAATGATAAAAATGTACATCGACCGTTACTACAGGGATCCCGAAAGTTTTGAATCCTTTGTTTACCTTAGCCAGTTAATGCAGGCCGAAGGTGTTAAATATGCCATCGAAATTCACCGCAGCAATATGCCGCGCTGCATGGGCTCGCTTTACTGGCAGATCAACGATTGCTGGCCAACCATGTCGTGGGCCAGTGTCGATTATTTCGGGAGGTGGAAGGCCCTTCATTACATGGTTAAAAAGGCAAATCAGGCTGTTTATCCTGTTATTGTCAGGAATAATCAAAATATTGAAGTTACTGTAGCAAACGACAACCTGAAATCCTCGAAGGCCACTTTTGTTGCCACTTTATATGATTTTAACGGTAGGACACTTTGGGAAAAGCAGAAAGATATTTTATTGACCGCTAATTCGAGCCTGGTTTACCTGGTTGTTCCCGAAAGCGAGCTTACAGCCAGGGGTGATGCTTCACAAACTGTTTTCGAGGTACAGATCAAATCCGGTGATAAGGTTTTAGCGGCTAACCTCTTTTATTTTAAAGATTGTAAAGATTTGATCCTTGGTAAACCATCAATAAAAAAAACTATTGAAAAAACAGGGGACCAGGAATTTTTAATCACACTCACTGCTGATAAACTGGCAAAGAATGTGGCATTCTTCACAACTAAATCTGAAGGTTTCTTTTCGGATAATTTCTTCGATATGATTCCGGGCAAAACCTATAAAATCAGTTTTACTGGTAAGGCAGTAAATTTGGATAATGACATTCAGATTATGACTGTGAATGAAACTTATAACAAATGATATAAAATATGGAAACTCTGTACAAACAAACTATATTTAAGCTGAATAGGACACGGAATTTAATTCTGCTGTTCGTATTCTTCCTTCAAGGCATTTCGGTTTATAGCCAGGATTTCACACTACCTTTGTACAAGGGCGAAATCCCGAATTCGAAATTTACCGGGCAGAAAGAGAAAGTCGAGAAGAAAGATATCACCTTGATCTCCAATGTTCAAATTCCTGACATTACAGTTTATTTGCCAACCCCAAAATTCGCTACCGGGCAGGCTGTAATAATTTGTCCCGGAGGAGGTTATTGGGTACTAGCCTATGATTACGAAGGTACCGATATTGCAAAATACCTCAATTTCATCGGCGTGGCCGGTATCGTGCTTAAATACCGTCTGCCCACTTATGGGAATTGCTTAGAACCACATAAAGCGCCTTTGATGGATGCTCAGCGGGCAATGAGGCTGGTACGGTCTAATGCCGCTGCCTGGAACATCAATCCGGCAAAAATCGGGATCATGGGATTTTCGGCCGGCGGTCACTTGGCATCCACATTAGGAACTCATTTTGATTATGGCAATAAAGCTTCGACCGATTCGATTGAAAAGCAAAGTTGCCGTCCTGATTTTATGATCCTATTGTATCCTGTGATTTCTTTTGTTGATAAAAGTGTACACGCCGGTTCAAGCGAAGCCTTATTAGGCAAGAATCCTGATCAGGAATTGCTTCGCTATTATTCCAGCGAATTGCAGGTAAAAAAGGACACGCCTCCTGCTTTTTTTGCCTTGTCTGACAACGACGGCGGCGTTCCGGCTGAAAATTCACTGCTGATGTATGCCGCACTCCGGAAGAATAAAATACCTTCCGAACTTCATATTTTGGCCGAAGGCGATCACGGATTTGGATTGGGTACAGGAAATGAACATGTGGCTTCGTGGACCGGGAATTTAAGGCTCTGGCTTAACTGGCTGAATAAAAAATAGGCCGGTGAAAATATTGATTCATTATGACTTCTATATACTAAACACTAAAAAAAACAATCAATTACAATGAAATTAATCAAAGCTACTATCTTTCTTCTGCTGTTTTCAGAAATGCTTCAAGCGGGCTGTTTTGCAGCATCTACTGAAACAAAATGGACACTGACTTCACCCGATGGACAACTAAAAATTAATGTAGAACTTAAAGCCTCAGCTATTTCCTATAATGTGGTAAAAGTTTCCGAAGGGAAATCAATTCTGGCTATTCAGCAGTCGCCGCTTGGTATTACCCGTAAAGATCAGGATTTCAATGGCAATCTGAAATTCATTTCAAAATCTAAAGTATCAGTAATTGATGAAACTTACAAAATGCTTGTTGGGAAAAGGACTGATTTGAGGAACCATGCCAACGAACAGGTTTTGACTTTTGTCAACAATAAAGGATCGCAACTTGAACTGATATTGCGGGCTTACAACGATGGAGTTGCTTTCCGCTACCGCTTTCCGGAAAAATCGGGCCAAACCTATTCCGTTACCAACGAAGCCAGCGGCTTTAAACTGAATCCGAACGGGAAAACCTGGATTATGCCTTACGATGAACCTTCGGAATGGGGCCCTGCTTACGAAGCATATTATACAAATGGACTTAAAACAGGAACTTCCTCTCCAAATATACAAGGATGGGCATTTCCCCTGCTTTTTAACTCAAATGGAATGTGGGTTATGATCACCGAAGCCGGAATGGATACAACCTTTTA
>Ga0105047_10005370_pt1 | contig 22046 bp, 16 predicted proteins | sample MAT04_FD_78384 | JGI IMG/M metagenome (GOLD analysis project Ga0105047, IMG submission 78384) | Freshwater microbial communities from Lake Fryxell liftoff mats and glacier meltwater in Antarctica - MAT-04 (megahit assembly) | ecosystem: Environmental > Aquatic > Freshwater > Ice > Liftoff... | reverse complement strand
GGGCGAGCGTCCGGGCGAGCGTCCGGGCGAGCGTCCGGGCGAGAGAGCGCGACCATGTCGGAGCTGAGCTGGAGCTCTCGGGTCGGCGGCTCGGGCGCGCGGGGCGACCAGGGCATTGGCGCGCCGGGGCGTTCGCTGTTGGGGGCGAGCGGATTCTGCACCGCGCGGGTCACGTCGTAGTCGCCCAAGAGATGCGCATCGAGCGCCGGGACGGTCACGCTCGCCGGGTCGTGTCCGGGCTCGAGCGGGGTGTTGGGCCCGATGGGCTCCCCCACCGTTCGATCGTTGCCGCGTGCGGCCATCCGTCGCCAGCGCGCCAGCTCGTCCTTCGGGGTCTGCCGGGTCTCGCCCGCGGGGCCGTCGTCGAACTCGGGCGGCGGAGCCGACACGCGATCCGAGTAGCGCTCGCCACGCTCCTCTCGATCATCGGTGCCCGAGTCCGCCATGCGCCGGGGAGCATCGCACGACGGCCTCGTTACTTGAACGATGTTCGCGCGCGCTCAGACGATCAGCGAGGCGGCTTGCACGGCCCCGCGGATGAAGGTCGCGGCGCCGAGGATCATCAGCGCCATCCAGACCAAGTTGGCGTTCGGCCAGCTCGCTTCGGAGGTCATGAGCCGTCGACCGTTGATGATCGCCGAGACCCCGAACGCCAGCGCGGCCATCGCCGCGATCAGCTCGTAGGCAATGCTGTCCGCGAGCGAAGGCGGCGGGAAGGTCATCACCAGACCACCCATGACGATCCCGATCTGACCCACGTACCAGCCCGGAGTGAGCGGCACATCACCGCGCACCCGGCTGTGGTGCACGCCGTAGCTCGCGTAGACCGCGTAGCCCAAGAGCAACCACAGAATCAGGCGCAGCCAGGTGTCGGACGGAAGGCCGTACATCACCCACGCGCAGGCGACAGCACCGGTCACGCCGACGAACCACGGCCACTTCACCCGGAAAGGACGGGGCTGCTCGGGGTTGCTGCGCCGCAGAAGCGGCACGCCGAGACAGACGAGCACGAACGCGAGCAGGGTGCCGATCGAGACGAGCTCGCCCACCAAGTGCATGGGCAGAATGCCGCCCGCGAGCGCGACGAACACGCCCGTCACCAGCGTCGCGATGTGCGGGGTGTTGTACTTCTCGTGGGTGCGCGAGAACCAGGGCAAGAGGCCATCGTGGGCCATGGCGTAGAAGACCCGGGTCTGCCCCAGCATCATCACCAAGATCACGCTGGTGAGACCGGCGAGCGCGCCGAACTTGATGATGGCCGTGAATGAACCCCGCGCTCCGTCGCTCCAGCCGCGCAGCTCGACGATGCGATCGATGCCGAGGCCGATGGGCGCCGCGACCCCGAGTTCGCTGTAGTGCACGACGCCGGTCAGCGTCACTGCGACCAGGATGTAGAGGACCGTGCAGATGATGAGCGACGCTAGGATGCCGATGGGCAGATCGCGCTGCGGGTTCTTCGCCTCCTGCGCCGTGGTCGAGACCGCATCGAAGCCGATGTACGCGAAGAAGACCACGCCCGCGCCTGTGAGGACGCCGCCGGTGCCCCAGCCGTAGCGGCTCGCTCCGTCGGCGGCGATGGTCGCGGCGGGCACCAGCTGCCCGAGGCCCCACGCTTCGGGGTTCACGAAGAGGTTGTCACCGCTGACCAGCCCGATGCCGAGCAGGATGAAGACGCAGACGATGACGACCTTCACCACCACGATGAGGTTGTTCACCCACGCGCTCTCCGCGATGCCGCGGTAGAGCACGCTGGCGCAGCCGATGGCGACGATCGTCGCGGGGATGTTCCAGAGGCCGTAGCTCTCTTCACCGTTCGAGAGCGTGACCGTCTCGAAGGGGCCTTTGGTGAACAGCAGCGCTCCGTCGGGTAAGAGGAAATAGCCCGGCGCCAAGTCGTTCAGCGAGTGCAGCAGCTGCACCAAGTAGCCCGACCACGCGATCGACACGACGACCGCGCCGAACGCGTACTCGAGCACCAGATCCCACCCGATGATCCACGCGACCATCTCGCCCATCGTGGTGTACGCGTAAGCGTACGCAGAGCCTGCGACGGGGATCATCGAGGCCAACTCGGCATAACAGAGGCCCGCGAACGCGCAGAGGATGCCCCCGATCACGAACGAGTACGCGATGCCCGGACCCGCGTAGTTCGCCGCCGCGGTGCCGGTGAGCGAGAAGATGCCGGCGCCGATGATCGCGCCGATCCCCAGCATGGTGAGGTGAAACGCGCCGAGCGTGCGCTTGAGCCCGCCGCCCCCGTGCCCTTGGGCCTCGCCTGCGTGGGCGCCCTCGGCGATGTTGGGGTCGTTCGCTTCGGCGATGACCTTCGCGAGGTCTTTCTTGAGGAAGAGGCTCATGGGTTCCGATCGGGGCAGAGAGAGGCGGGCGCATCTTCGCCAGAAAGAGCGAGCGAGGCAACGGACAGACGTGTCGGCCAGCCCCGGCGATTCCTAGAGACCCGCGCCCAAGGGGTGCGCTTGGCCCAGGCGGCGACGGAAGCTATGTCTGGCCCGCTCATGAGCGCCCCGGCCCACCACGCCCGCTCGGGCACCGCACGCCGCGTGGCCCGTCCCACCGCGGGGCTGAGGGCGTCATTTTGGCGCTGAGCCGGCGCGCGAAGCAGGCGCTGCTCGCCGCGGGCGCGTTCGCTGGAGGCGCGGCGCTCGCGCTGCCGCTCTTGAGCCCCGAGCTCGTACGGCGACGGATCCTCTCGGCGCTCACCGAGCGCACCGGCATGAGCACCGAGCTCGCCTCGGTCGATCTCAGCCTGGGCCACGTCACGTTGAACGGCCTCTCGCTGCGCGGACGCGGGCTCGACGCGCACCTGGAGACGATCGACGTCGACGTCGATCCGTTCACCACACTGAGTGGTGACTTGAGCGCCGTCGAGTCGGTGATCGTGCACGGCGGATCGATCCATCTCTCGCCGGATCCCGACGCGGACACGAACGAACACGACGATACGGCGCCCTCGCACCTCACGACACACGCGCTGCCTCGCATCGAGATGCACGATGTCTCCTTCACGCTCGCGGACGAAGAAGGCGAGCTCATCCGGGTAGGCGCTTTGGACGCGACCCTCGAGAGCGCGAGCGACACCCGAGAACTCGAGGTGACCGCCCGGGCGATCGAGGTCGACGGAGGGCCCACGTGGTCGGCGAGCCGCGCCGAGCTGGCGCTGATCCGCGACGCCCATGGGGTTAGCGTGCGTCATGCGTCGGTGGGCGTCGCCAGCGTCCGCCTCGCGAGCGACGAGACGGGCCGAGAGGCGCGCCTGCGTGCGTGGGTCCGGCGTGCGCGGGGCGTCCGTTCTCCTTCGGAAGACGGCGCCGACGCCGATCGCGGGATCATGGCGCGCCTCACCCCCGACTTTACCGGGGGCATCGAGGCGCTCTCGATCGAGGTACAGGACGCGTCTGCCAACGTGGACGCGCTGGAACTCTCGCTGGTCCGGGTCGGCGATCGACTCACCAGCACCGGCAGCGGCACGTTGGCCGACGCGGGCCGCATCGACTGGAATCTCGAGGTGGAGCCCGACGCGCTCTTGGCGACCGGCTCGATCGATCTCGCGCAGGTCTCCCTCGCGGTGCTGACTCCGCTCCTTCCGCACCTGCCGTTCTACCAGCCCGAACACACCAGCATCTCGGGCACGCTCACGCTCGCGCGCGCCGATCTGTCGGGGGTGCACGCGTCGGGCACCCTCGAGATCTCCGAGCTCGGCTTCTCGCACCTGCGCATCGCGCCCGAGCCGATCGAGCACATCGCGTTGGCGATCCGAGGGAGCGCTTCGTGGGCACCGCTGAGCCGTGAGCTGACCATCGACGAGGTCTTTGTACGCGCCGGACCCAGCAGCGCGGGCGCAGGACGCGGCGCCGAGGTGCGCGTCGCAGGCAGCCTCATCTGGGAGTCCGAGCGCTATGCCATCGACGTCGTCGCGACGCTGCCGCCCACCCCGTGTAACGACGCGGTGCACGCGATCCCTACCGGGCTCTTGGGCGAGCTCTCCGGCCTGTCGATGACGGGAACGCTCGGTGGCGCGCTGGAGCTCGATCTCGACTCGAGCGATCTCGATGCGACCCGCATGCGGGTGCAGGTAGCGGATGGGTGTCGCTTCGTCAGTGTCCCTGCGTTCGCCGAGCCCTCGCGCTTCGAGCGCCCGTTTCATCACCGGGTCCAAGAGAACGACGGCGACATCTTCGAGATGGACACGGGCCCTGGCACGTTCGCGTGGACCCCGATCGGCGACACCAGCCCTTTCTTTCTTCATGCGGTGTTGGCCCACGAGGACGCGTCGTTCTTTCGACACCATGGGTTTGCCCCCTGGGCCATCCGTGACGCGCTCGTCGCGAACCTCCGCGCAGGCCGCTACGTGCGCGGCGCCTCGACCATCACCATGCAGCTGGTGAAGAACGCGTTCCTTCACCGGGAGAAGACCTTGGCTCGCAAGGTCCAAGAGGTGCTGCTCACGTGGTGGGTCGAGTCCTCGATGACCAAAGAGGCCATCCTCCAGCTCTACGTGAACGTGATCGAGCTGGGCAATGGCGTGTATGGGATACGCGATGCCGCGATGTCGTGGTTTGGCCGGACCCCCGGTGAGCTCTCCGCCGCCGAGTCCGTGTTTCTGGCGACGATCCTGCCCAACCCGCCGGAGCTCGGAGCGGAGGCGCGCAGGGAAGGGCGACCGCCGGAAGCGCTTCGGCGTCGTATGGCGACCTTTCTCCGGCACCTCGGCGAGACCGGCCGCTACGGCGCGGACACGGTCGAGGCGGGCCTGTTGGAGATCGACACCATGCGCTTCTTTCATCCCGACGAAGCGCCTCCTGGGCCCCGCGCGCTCACGGGGAGCACCGCCGCGCTCCCCATCGGCTTCGCCGGGACCGACGCCTTCGGGATGGACGGTTTCGGGATGGACGGCTTTGGGGCAGACGCCTTCGAGCCCGACGCCTTCGAGCCCGGGGGCGACTCCTCGGCGGACGACGAGGCGGCGGACGACGAGGCGGCGAACGACCCCAGCGACGGGGAGGGCGGCGCCGATGAGGCCTCCTGGGATCGCTGGGAAGAGATCGTCCCTTGAGCCGCGCTGATCCTGGCGATCACGACTGGGCCAGTCGGCTGATTCGTGCGCGCGCGGTCGTCCTCGGGATGCTGGCGGTCGCTACGGTAGCCATCGGGAGCCAGGCCCCCTCCATCGGGGTGCACTTCGCGCCCGAAGAGCTGGTGGCGCCCGACGACCGCGCGCGCGCCGACGCCGATCGGGTACGCGAGCACTTCGGCAATCCCGGCGAAGCGGTGGTGTTGCTGGTCGAGGCGGATGACGTGCTCGACGCCCCCACGCTCGCGTACTTGCATCGAACGGCGCGCGCACTCTCATCGATGCCCGGTATCACTCGGGTGGTCGCGCCGAGCACCGTGCCAGTGCCCCGACGCGTCGCGATCGAGACCCACGACGACGAAGACCTCGATGCGCTGCAGGACGCTCCGATGGAAGGGAGCGACGCGCTCGATCCCACGCTCGCTGCGCTCGCCGACATCGTCGCTGCGCACCCAGCGCGATGGCCCGATGGGATGCTCTCGCTCGCCAACGAGACGAGCCACGTGGAGGTCGCGCCGTTGGTCGCAGGAGAGACGCCCACCGAGGCCGAGCGGCTCGCGTTGATAGCGATGTTCGAGCACAGCGCGCTCCTCCGGCGACGCTTGGTCTCCCCCAGCCGGCACGTCGCGGTGGTGGCAGCGCTGTTACGCCCGGGCGCCAGCGAGTCCGATCTCGACACGGTGCTCGAGGCGGCGCGCGCTCAGATCGAGGCGGCGCCGGCCTCGGTCACCGTACGTCTCACCGGCCTGCCCGCGATTCGTCGCGAGATGGTGGACGCGCTGCGAGACGATCAGCTCCTCTTGGTCGCGCTCGCGACCATGGCGAGCCTGCTGGTGCTGCTGATCGGCCTGCGCACGGCGGCCGGCGTGATGCTTCCGATCGCGACGGTCGGGATCACCGTGACCCTCACGCTGGGCGGCATGGCGATCGCGGGCGAGCCCATCAACCTGCTCACCAACATGATCCCGCCGCTCCTGCTCACCATCGGTCTGTCCGATGCGGTGCATGTGGTGCTGCGCTCGGAAGAAGAGATGGCCCGGGGCCTGAGCCGGATCGAGGCCGCGGTGAGCGCCCTTCGGCACCTCTGGCTTCCTTGCTTCGTGACCTCGTTCACCACGGCGATCGGATTCGGCGCGCTGCTTCTGCAGGAGACGTCGATCCTCCGTCGCTTCGGGCTGATCGCCGCGGTCGCGACGCTGGCGGCCTACGTGGTCACCATCACCTTCGTGCCCTCGATGCTCCCGTTCATGCGCCCGCGAGGCTCGGCGCGGCGTCTCCCGGGGAGTGGGCAAGAGGATGATCTCCTGGAGCAGCTCATGGTGAAGATCGCCACCGCGAGCTCGTCGCACTGGCGCATCACGCTGTGGGGTTCGCTCCTCTTGCTGCTCATCGCGGCGGTCGTCGCGCAAGACATCGTGGTCGACAGCCGCCTCCTCGATCAGTTCGCCGAGGGCTCGGAGGTCGCGGTGACCACACGCATCCTCGAGTCCGAGCTGGACGGAGTGCGCTCCCTCGACATCGAGCTCGCCGTTCAACCTGGTCGACTTGGGGAACACCGCGCCGAGGGACACCGCGCCGAGGGACACTTCCTCACTCCCGAGGGCATCGCCGATTTGGAGGCGCTCGCGCATCACCTCCGCGATCAGCCCGGGGTGCTGCGCGTCGCGAGCGCGTCGGACTGGTTTCGCGAGATGCGCGCGCTGCTCCTCGATACCCCGGGGACCGATGCGGAGGCGCGCGAGGGTCCGTTTCACGACGGGCGCGAGGTCCGCGCGCTGCATCGGCTCGCGGCCGGCGCGGACGACGCGCCGCTCGCGCGCCTGGTGACGAGCGATGGCAACGCCGCGCGGCTCGAGGTGCGCCTGGAAGACCGGGGCGCCAGCCGGATCCTCTCCATGCTCGCGGGTGTGCAGAGCCTGGCCGAAGCCCGAGGCCTGCACGCGTCGTTCTCGGGCGAGGCCTACGACGCCTCGCGAGGACTCGACCGCATCGTGCGCAGCCTGGGCAGCCTAGGCGCCGCAGTCGCGCTCATCTTCTTGGTGATGGCGCTGCTCTTTCGGAGTGTTCGTTTGGGCCTCATCGCGATCCCGCCCAACGCCCTGCCGCTCGCACTGACCCTCGCGTACATGGTCCTTCGCGGTATCCCGCTGCACGCCGCGACGGTGATCGTCTTCACCGTGACCGTGGGTCTCTCGGTCGACGGCGCGACCCACGTGATCGCGCGCTTCCAAGAGGAGGCCAAGAGCGGCCTGTCGTCCCACGAGATCGTGCTCGCCACCGTGCGATCGAGCGGCCGCGGCGTGGTCCTCAGCTCCGCCACGCTTTTGCTCGGCTATGGCGCGCTGCTCTTCTCGGCGTTCGAGCCGGTGCGCCTCTTCGGCGAGCTCTCGGCGGTCGCGATCGCCGGCGCGCTCATCGCCCAGATCGTGCTCTTGCCTGCACTCCTCGCAGGGTTCGCGCTCCCAACGCCCGCGAAGCGCCTCGAGCGACCGAGCCTCGAGCCGACCGCCTGACGCGCTCGCAGTTATTCCTACGCGCGCCCTATGCTCGGGGGTGACCTCCGTCCTGCTCGACAATCCCGATCTCATCGATCGTCTGTTCTTCCCCTCGGACAGGCACTCGCCGCCACCCGCGGGCGCGAGCGACTACAACCTCGAGGTCCCCGGCGCACATCTGCACCTGCGGGTGCACTCGGGATCGGGCCCCGTGCTCCTTCTCCTGCACGGCAATGGCGAGAACGTCTGCGACTGGGACGAGGCCGCGCCCACGTTCGTGCGCCGCGGGGTGCGCCTGGCGGTCTTCGACTATCGCGGTTACGGCAAGAGCACGGGCATTCCCACCATGCAGAACGTGTTCGACGACACGCAGCGGGTGCAGGCGGCCTTGGTGGTGATCGCACCGGGGCCGCTCGCCCTGATGGGACGCTCGCTGGGGAGCGCGCCCGCGTGGGCCCTGGCGGAGCAGACTCCCGATCTCCTCGGCGTGGTGATCGACAGCGGTTTCACCGACGTGGACGCGTTCGCACGCCGCCGCGGGATCGATCCATCGGTGTTGCCAGAAGGCGAGCGCGCGGCGCTCGATCCGCTCCCCAAGATCGCCAGGTGCCAACACCCGCTCTTGCTGCTGCACGGCGAGGAAGACCGCGCGATCGCCATCACCGAAGCCGAGGCCGCATTGGCAGCGAGCAACGCGAGCGACAAAGCCCTCGTTCGCCTCCCCGGCAAGGGCCACAACGATCTGTGGTCCCACCCCGACTACGGAAGGTCCCTGACCGCGTTCCTCGCCCGCATCGCGCGCGCTTGATCGCGAATCGACGCGTCAGTCCCCGTCAGTCCGCGTCGCTCGCTCGCGCCCGACCCTTTGATGCGCTCGAGGCGCTGACGGAACGAAGAAGGCCCACCGCTCACTAGCGATGGGCCTCGTTCATGTCTCTGCGCGTTCGGAGTGCGCGCCTGCTACTCGACGAGCGCCTCGGCGCGATTGACGATACGCGGGGTCAGGAAGATGAGCAGCTCGTTGCGCTCGTCTCGCACCCGGCGGCGCTGGAAGAGCACGCCGAGGATCGGGATGTCGCCGAAGAAGGGCACCGAGTCCACGGTGCGGCCGGTGTTGCGCGTGTAGATGCCGCCGATCACCGCGGTGTGGCCGTCCTCGATCAAGAGATCGGTCTCGGCCTCGCGCTTGAGGATGGTCGGGTCGCCACGTGCCGAAGTCCTGGTGAAGTCGGGCTCGTCGCGGGTGAGCTTCACGTGCATCGACACTGAGCCATCGCTGGTCACGTGCGGTCGCACCCGGAGCTCGAGCTCGGCCTCTTGGAAGGCGGTCTGCACACCCTGCGCGCTGACCTGCGAGTAGGGAATCAGCGTGCCTTGGGAGATGTGCGCCTCGTGGTTGTCGAGGGTCAGGATGCGGGGACTCGAGATGATCCGGACCACGCCGTTCGACTCGGCCGCCGAGAGACGCACCGCGACGTTCACCATACCGCCGAGCGAACCCAGCGTGAGACCGAGAGCGCCACCGGCCGCGTCGCCGGTGGTCGCGGGCAAGTTCACCGCGTAGTTGGGGGTGGTGACCGTTCGAGAGAAGGGGGAGAGACCCGCGGTGTTGGAGGTCGCGGAGTAGTTACCGCCAGCTACACCCACGCTCGAAGGGAAGATGAGGCCCGTCGGGTTGCCGGTCGCGGTGCTCAGGGTGACGTCGCCGCCCCACTGAATGCCCACGTCACGCACGTACTGGCTGGTCGCTTCGACGATCCGCGCCTCGACCAACACCTGCGGTGTCTGGGTGTCGAGCGTCCGCACCAGCTCTTCGACGTCGTCGAGGTTCTCCGCGATGTCGCGAACGATCAGCACGTTGGTGCGCTCGTCCACGCTCACCGAGCCGCGTTCGCTTATCAGCTCCTCGACCCGGGGCTCGAGATCGCTCGCGGTCGCGTAGCTCACGGGCACTAAGCGGGTCTCGAGCGGCTCGAGCTCTTCGAGCTGCTTGCGCCGCGCGATGGCGAGCTCGCGCTCCTTCTCCAGGCTCTCGAGCGGGGCGACCCGGATCAGGTTGCCGCGGCGGACCATGCCCAGCCCCTTGGCCTGCAAGATCACCTCGAGCGCCTGATCCCAGGGGACGTTGCGCATCCGGATGGTGACCGCGCCGCTCACGTCGTCGCTGGTCACGATGTTCACGCCGCCGACCTCGGCCAACAGACGCAGGATGTTGTGGATATCGGCATTGTTGAAGTCGAGATCGATGCGGCGACCACGGTAGCGGCGGCGACCGCGGGCCTCGTCGACCTGAAGGGGCACGTCGGTGAGGAAGGCCGCGGCCTCGTCACCGGTGATCTCCTCGGCCACGCCCACGCCCGCCGCGAGGAGCTCGTCGGCGGTGATGATCTCGTCGATTCCTTCGGTGGGATCCGACTCGCGCGCGATGGTGCGCGAGTGGGGACGGCTGCTGCCGCGCTCCTCGACGGGCACCCCTGCGACGAACAGCCACACGATGCGATCGCCCTCACGGATCGCGGTGCCCGTCGCGCCCGGCGCGCGGTCCACTTCGACCACGGTGCGGTCGGCTTCGGCGACCAGGCGCACCGCACTCACCACTCGCTCGGTGCCCTCGGGCAGATCGAGCGACTCGGCATCGCCGCCGATCGACGCGCCCATGATCTCCAGGCGCGCGGGGCCGGTGGTCCCCGGCAAGAGACGGAAGGCCGCGCTGTGGTTGAGGCGGACGATCACCCGATCGCGATCATCGCGGCGCTCGAGCGCGACACCCTCGACGATCAGCGAGTCATCGGCTGCGGCGGCCTCGGCGGCGATCTCACTCGGACGGCTCGCGGCGCTGCGAGCGACCGGGATCTCGTCATCGGCGCCTTCAGGCACCGGCTCGAGACGGATCTCGATGCGCCCCGCCGTGGCCCGCGCTCGATAGGCGACAGGCTCGTTCAGCTCCAACTCGATGCGGATGCCGCGCGCGGTCGCTGCCGTGGACGCACCGACCACCAGCGCCGCGTGGCCGTTGAGCGGCAACCCCTCGGCCGGCATCGTCGCGTCCTCGACGTCGATCACCACGATCCGTCCCGCGTTGCGGCTGAGGATCGAGTACTCCGGTACGCCCAGCGTTCCGCGGATAACGATGTCGGCGCGCGATTCTGAGCCCCGCACCGAGAGCCGACGAATGCGCCGAGTCGTGTGGCGGCCACCCGAACGCGACGCGCTCGAGGCCCGCGCCGTTCCGTCCTGCGCTTCGACAGATGCGCCGAAAGAAAGGAGCGTCAGCGCGAGCAGACTGCGCGTGAGAAGCGTGAAGAAGCGGTGAGACGTCGCAGGGCGCATGAGATCTCCCAGAAGGGGCCACGCGCATCCTCGACGGCTGGAAGGGTCCTGTAAAAAAATCTACCGGATCTCCGAGGGCGCGGGCGAGCGTGAGGGCGGGGGCTGCATGCATGCTGCTCAACGCCTCGTCGGGCTCCGCGTCGCCGTCCCCCATACGCGTCCTCGTGCACCGGCCGTCACGCAGTTTGTAGGCGTCCGTGAGTCTCCACCGGCACGGAGGGGCTCGCTCGGGATTCACCAGCGTGCCGGCGGTGGGCTTCGCCCGCGCAGCCCACGCCCTCGCGCCCGCGCACTCCGCCTTGGACGCGGATGTCTCGAGGAAGCCCAAGCGATCGACCGAAGGGTAGTCCCCCGGAGGGCCGGCATCGAAACCGAAGCTGGCAGACCCACAGCGAGACACGAAGGCCAACGGCGTCGCGAGACCAGCAGTCCGCAGGACAGAGGCCGGGCGGCCCCGCGGCTAGCCTTCGTCTTCGGTGTGCAACGCCATGACCCGCGTGAGCGGCACCCGATTCGGCGCCGTCGGATCATCGCGTGTGAGGATCACCTCGCCTGCGTGAATCCGATCGACCCGCCAATTCAAGGTGATGGGGAGGCCCTCGGCGCCGCCGGCGTTCACTACGTCTTCGCGACCGACGAAGTCGCCCCGATGCACGGTGTAGCCGGTGCCCAGGCTGTCCTCGATCATGGCGCTGGGGCTGGCGATGCCGCTCACGATGGCGATCAAGCGCATCTCCTCGAGCGCGGTGTCCGGCATGATCACGTCGCGCTGAGGGCGCGCGATATCGACGGTGCTGGGCAGGAACGTCGAGGCGTAGTTGCGGAAAGGATCGCGGTTCGTGTCGCCCTCGACGAAGTCCTCGTCGCGGTAGGAGAGGGGAATGAGGCTGGGATCGACGGCGACTTCCTCGACGGGCGCGCTGACCTCGGGGGCGGGGACATCGGCGCTCGGCGCGGGGGCCCCGACCACGATGACCTCGTCGTCACAGCCCAGCATCGCCAACGCGATCGACATCACGGCGAACGTTCGCAAGACCTCGGTCATGGCTTGCCTCCCGCGACGGGCTCTGGCGGCGCCAGCTCCTCGGCGCTCGGTCGACGGTAGGTGGTGGCCATCACCTCGACGGTCATCACCACGTCTTCACCCACCGCGTGCGGCGTGGCCAACACGACGTTCTCCATGCTGATGGCGCGCTCGAGGCGGCTCACGTTGTAGAAAAAGCGCGCCAGCTGGTGGTAGCGGCCGGACAACCGCAGGGCGACCGGCACCTCGACGAAGTGCTCGCTGGGCTCTTCGGGCCGAGGCTGCACCAAGCGCATCTCGAGACCGCTCATCTCCGCGAGCCGATGCAAGTCCGCCAAGAAGGCGGGGATCTCGGCGTCCTCGGGGAGGACCCGGAGGTTCGCGCGATCGAGGCCCTCGCGGCCCGCCAGCTCCTCGCGCAGCTCGATGTACTCGCGCTGCCGTCGCTGCGCCGTGAGCCGCTCTTCCTCGAGGCGAGTGTGGGCGCCGTGCGCTCGGTCGAGATCCTCGGTGAGCGGTGTGTGCAGCGCGAAGTAGTAGATGCCGCCGATGACCGAGCAGAGCAGGACCCCGAGCCCCACCCGCCCGATGACAGGCATGGTGGCGAAGGTCAGGCTGCCGCCGACGGGCTTGGGCGTGATGGTGGGTTTGGGATCAGCCATCTCAGTAACTCACGTGGGCGGTGAGCTCGAAGTTCATGAACTCGAGGTGGGTGGCGCTGTCGACGGCGGCCTCGGTGCGTTCGAGGTGCACATCCGTGAAGAGATCCGAGAGCGTGAGTCGCCGCAAGAATTCGGCGACGTCGTCGTTGGTGCGTCCGGTCCCGTGGATCGAGACCACCCGCTCTTGCTCCTCGAACGAGGTCAGCCAGAGACGATGGGTCTCCCACCCGGGGTTGAACCCCGCGAGCGGGTTCACCCGTCGCAGCGCCTCGAGGCGCCGAGGGTCGATGGTCGGCCCGCCACCGGTCGACAGGATCCGCGAGACCTCCATCAGCACCCGGGTCGGACCGAAGCGTGCCCGCTGGAGCTCGTTGACGACCTCCTCGAGCTCGCGACTGTCGTCGAGCGCGGTACGGACCTCGTCGAGATCGGCGGACTGCCGTTCGAGCGCGGTGATCTCCGTCTCGAGCGAGTTGTTCGACGCGACCTGCTCCCGCAGATCCCGCGCCTTCTGCGCATAGAAGAGCCAGAGCACCGCGATCGTCGCGACGGCTGCGATCGAGTAGCCCACGATCCACGCAGTCGGCGGCTGACCCGACGAGGAAGCGGCCGCTCTGGCCTGCTTCCGGGGGGCGCCCGGCATGAGGTTGATGCGGATCATGCTGCCTTCTCCCGGTCCTTGCGGAGAGCGAGCCCGTAGCTCACCACCGCCTGCGACGCGCGCTGCATCAAGAGGCCCTGATCCACCGTCTTGGGATCCGCTGTCGCCAACGTCGTGGGATCGAATCGCTCGACGGAGACCCGCGCTCGACGCTCGACGGACTCGAGCAGCGCGCGGATGTTCGCGGTGCCGCCCGAGACCAGGACGCGATGCACTTCGTTGTCGCCGCTGGTCGCGAGATAGAAGTCGAGCGAGCGCTGGATCTCACCGGCGAGGGTCTCCACCACTTGGCCCACGATCTCGGGCACCTCGCGGGGCACCAGTCCCCGGCCATCGCCGCCGCATTTATAGGCCTCGGCCTCTTCGCCCGAGATCCCCAGCGTGCGCTGGATCTCCTCGGTGATGTGGTTGCCCGCGTTCGCGATGTCGCGGGTGAACGCCGTCGTGCCTTGGCTCAGGATGTTGAGCGTCGTGAGCGACGCGCCCACGTGGATGAGCGCGATGGTCTGCCCCGAGGGCGGCGGTCCGAAGGCGGCTTCGAACGCGTTCTGCAGGGTGAAGGCGTCCAGATCGATGATCATCGGCCTGAGCTTGGCCTCGAGCGCCACGTTCTTGAGCTCGTTGGCCTCTTCCTTCTTGCCGGCCACCAAGAGCACGTCCATCTGCCGCTGCTCGGGCCGTTGACCCAGCACCTGCCAGTCCATCTCCACTTCGCTCAACGCGAAGGGGATGTGCTGCTCGGCCTCCCACTGAATCTGCTCACGAAGCTCGTTCGCGGTCATGAGCGGCATCGTGATCTTCTTGATGATCGCCGAGTGCCCGCTCATCCGCAGCGCGACGTCGCGGTTCTTCTGTTTGTAGAAGAGCTTCTCCAGCCCCTCGACGACCGCGCCACTGTTGATGACGTGGCCATCGACGATGGTCTGCGCAGGGAGGGGGTGGTACCCGAACCGCACGAGGGTTCGGACGCCTTTGCGCCCTTCTTTGAGTTCAGTGACCTTGATGGAGCTCGACCCGATGTCGACTCCAACGAGGTGCTTCCCTTCGGACATGGGCGAGCACTACTCCTCCTCGCCAAACACGCGCACGCGGTCTGCGAGATTCAAGTCCAGCGCTTCGAGGATCTTCCGCTTGGAATCCATGCGGCACCCGAAGCCCTTTTCGACTCGATCGATCGTCAGCACCGAGAGGTTTGCTCGCCTCGCCAGCTCCGCCTTCGACATCATTCGTTCGATGCGGAGCTTGCGGACATTGTTCTTGTGGGGGCCGCGCGCGTTCGGGGCCTTCTTCTTCTTCACGGCCTCGAGCTCTTCCGACTCGATGCGCGCCGGACGTACCGGAGCGGGGACCGCAGTAGCTGAAGCGGGTACGGCGGGGATCGGCTTGGCCGCTCCATCGTCCGAGTCGCTTCCATCCGAGCCGTCCGAGTGGCGAAGGCTGGCCGCTGCGCCGCCATCGCCTCCCTCGAAGCCCACACCCTCCGCCGTCACGCTCGGGAGCGCACGGGGAACGACCGCGCCGTTGTTCGGCTCGGTCGCGAGCGCTCGGTCAGCGTCCTTGACGCCGATCCGTTCGCCGATGTGGTTCTCATGCTCCATGGCTCATCCCGAAGGCTTCGGGGGTATGCGAAGGAATCCCCTAGCCGTCAAGCAATTACGCGAAATTGTACGGATATGATGTCATAATTAGAAGTCAATTATCTATCATTTGTGGGGTCGGTCAGCCCCGTTTCGGGATTGATCCGAATTTCCCAGCGACGCCCCTCCGGCCATTCCGGGCGGGTCGCATTGGCGAGAAACACCTCTCGGTTGTCAACGAGCGAACGAAGCGAGATCGAATGCTGGCACCCCCGCGCGAGCAGATCCAAAAAAGCGCGGCGACGAAGCGCGCGGCACGGCCGACCGCGTTTGCGCGTGGCGCTCGATCTCGCACAATCGCTCGCCGATGACGGGCCTCGGGACACGCCTCCTCTCTCTGTCGCTCGCGTGTGCGCTCACGCTGGGCCTGCTGATGGGTCCCGCCCAAGACGCTACGGCCCAGCGCACCCACGTCGTGCGCGAGGGGCAGAACTTCGCGCGCATCGCCCGGCGCTACGGGATCTCGGTCGCGGATCTGCTCGCCGCGAACGGTCTCGATCGGGATGATCCGATCCGCGCCGGGATGGAGCTGCGGCTGCCCGAGGAGGGCATCGCCTACGTGCGCTCGGGAGACACGCTCGGTGGGATCGCCCGCGATCACGGCTGCAGCATCGAGGAGCTGCGGCGCATCAACCGCCTACGTGAGGGGGCGAACCTCCGCATCGGCGATCGCGTGGTGCTCTGCGGCTTCGAGAGCGCGAGCACCTCGAGGCGGGGTCGGGGCGCCAGCAGTGCCGAGAGTGACACCCGCTGGGGCGCGCCACGCACCCGCGGGGTCGCGTCGCTCTATCGGATCTCCACCCACACCAAAGCGCGGGTGCGCCTCGTCGATAGGCGAGGTCGCTCTAGCCGCGGCGGGGTGCGCCAGCTGAGCCAGCTCATGCGGCCCGCGGACTTTCGTCCCGCGCGCCGTACTCCGAACCCGCCGGGCCGTCTGGTGGAGATGATGGCCCGCATCTCGGATCACTTCGGCGGTCGCACCATCCACATCGTCAGCGGCTACCGCGCGGCGGGCGGCGACACCCGAGAGTCCTCGCGCCACACCAGCGGCTCGGCGCTCGACATCCGCATCGCCGGCGTCCCCCACACGGCGGTGCGCGATTATGTGCGCTCGACCTTCAGCCGGGTGGGCGTCGGCTTCTATCCCCGAAGCCGCTTCGTCCACCTCGATACCCGCGACCGCAACACCTACTGGGTGGACTGGTCGCGGCCTGGCGAGCACCCGCGCTTTCAGCGACGTGGTGAGCCGCCGCCCTCGGACGCGACGGCCGCCGAGCTGCGCGCCGCGGGCGAAGGCGGCGATGACGTCGATGAGGCCGAGGCCGGAGACGTCGGGGAAGACGCCGCTGCCGCCGGCACCGACGAGGCCGCCGATGATGGCTCGGCGGGCACCGGCACCGCGGCGACCGAAGCCGACACGGAAGAAGAGTGAGCGCGCTTCGACCGCTCGCGCGCGAAGCCCAGCGTCCCATCGCGTGGACCAAGGAGAGCACGCTCTGTGTCCCAGCGAGCTTCAGCGAGATGTCTGGCAAGGGCAGGGCGCGCGACGCGGTGAAGGAGCGCTGGCTGCGGCCCGCCGATCTCGATCGCGCGATCGTCGCGCCGCCCGAGCGGATCTGGATCCCACTTTTTCGCGTCGAGGGGGCGGTCGATGGCTTTCACCTGGGGCTGCGCGCCACCTCGGGGGCGCGCGGCCGCATCCTGCCCACGGGCGGCTTCCGTCATCACGACGGGGTGGTGCTCGTCCCCGCGCGCGCCGGATTCTCGATCGATCCCAGCGAGCTCGCGACGTTCGCGCGCGCCGATCTGCGCCCTTTCGACGACGTCGATCCGCCTGCGAGCGAGCTCATCCAGCCCGATGTCGATAGCGAGTCTGCCGAGGACGAGGCCCGCCTTCGCTTGCGCCGCAAAGGTGAGCCGCAGCAGGCGCTCTATGCGTCGGTCGACGTGAAGATCCGCTCCGTCGCTCTGGTGTTCCTGCCCGTCTGGGTGGTGCGCTATCTCTACGCGGGCGAAGCGAGCGACGCCGAGAGCGAGTACCACGCTGCCATCTCGGCCCACTCGGGCGGGCTCGTGAGCGAGCGCCATCCGCCCGTCTTCGGCTCGTTGAAGAGCCGCATCAAGTCCTGGTTTTAGTCAGGAGCCGGTGACGGAGAAGGTGGGCGCGTCGGTGTCGAGCGCCGCGCCATCCAAGATCACGTGCACCGCGGTGCCGATCGCGCCGAGCACCGGCAGGCGTGCGCCGATGTTCAGATCGCCTTCGAGGTGACAAGTGCTCGCGGTCGCCGTCCCGATCAGCGCGTCGATCGATCCGCCGAGCGCCATCCCCATCGGGCCCGTCATCTCCGCGAGCGAGACCCGCGCCGCGCGCAGCGTGGTCGGCTGACCGCCACCTATCTCCAGCGTCTCGAACGTGACGACGACGCGGTCGCGGTGCACCAGCTCGAGGCGACCTACGCCCGTGGGGATAGGCTCGCGCGCGGCGAGCTCGGAGGCAGCGCGCGCAGTCGCCGCCACGTGACTCCCCACGTCCGAGAGCGCGCCGAGCCCCAGCGATCCCAGCGGCCCGAGGCCACCGAGGTCCACGTCGGCGTGGGGAGCATCGATCAAGAACACCCGCGCCGAGGGGACGCTGAGATCGGTGGCGCTCAGGCCCGAGAGGTGCGCGGTCGCGCCCTCGGGGAGCTCGATGGCGCTCGCGAAGTCCACCTCGGTGAGCTGACAGCGAGTGGGCGCCAGCGTGACCTCGGAGAGCGACCAGTTCGCGTCCAACGCGAAGCGCTCATCGCACACCACACCGCGCTCGACCAACGCGGCGCGGGCCCGCGAGGTGAGCAAGGTGTCCGACAGCACCACTGCCACCACCACGCCGCCGCCGCAGAGCGCGACGATAGCTCCGATCACGAACGCCAGCGCGGGCGCGCGCACCTTCGGTGTCGGACCGAGGGTCGGGCCAGGGGCCGCACCCTCGGCTTCGCCGAGGCCGTCTGTCTCCACCTCACTCAAGCTGTGCTCACAACGCAGGTGAGTCGGCGCGGGAGAACACCTGGTAGAGGTAGGGTCCGCTGCCCGCCGCCGCGCGCACCGTCAGGGTGAAGTCGCCCGTGGTGGAAACGCAGTGACGCAGGCTCGGGAAGGCGGAACGAACCCCACCGTCGCTGGTGATCTCGGTGCCGCTTCGGGCGAGCGCCACATCGAGATCGGAGACTCCGTCTCCGCCGACCACGGCGATCGAGTAGCACTGGCCGCCGTTGAGGTGCAGTCGGTGGGTCGCGCTGGTGCCTTCGGATCGCAGGGTGGCCTGCTCGAGGTCGTAGCCGGGATCAGGCGAGTAGCCCTCGACGGAGAGCAGCGCCTGAAGCTCGGCGAGCCGCACGTAGATCAGACCCTCGAGGCCGAAGGGACCGCGGATGCCGCGGGGCCAGCGATAGGCGGCATAGAAGTACGCGCCGCTGCCGCTGGTCATCCGGACCTGCATTCGGTAGTGGCCGTCCGCCGGAGGACAGACCCGAACGATCGGGCGGGTGTCTGCGGCGACGTCTCGGTCCACCTCGCGGCCCGTCGCGTCGAGGAGCATGAGATCGAGGTTCCGGACGCCGCTGTCACCGACCGCGAGGATCGCGTAGCACTTGCCCCCTTCGAGATCGACGTCGTACGCGTTGGTGCCCGCCTCCCCCAGCTCACCGCGCGAGCTGGTGCCGAGGGACTCGTAGCCGCGCGCGCGCATGTCGGCGTCGAGGAGCGCGAAGTTTTCGTCGACCGCGGCGCCCGCGGTGGAGGTGTCGGAGATGACCGGCATCGCATCGGCGCTGGGGGTCGGTGTTGCTGCGCTCGCCTGCACGTAGGCAGCCGTGAAGACCGCGCCCGATCCGCTCAACAGACGAACCTGAAGGTTGTAGCTCGCTTGCTCTGGCGCGCAGAAGCGGACGACCGCGTCGCGCTCGGGGCTGGCGTCCTGCGCCAGCCAGTGACCCTCGCCATCCACCAAGTACACGTCGGTGTCTTCGGCGCCCGGGCCCCCGAAGCTCGCGAACGCGTAACAAGACCCAGGCTCGAGCGCGAGCGCGAAGAGGCGCTCACCGCGCTCCGAGAAGTTGATGCCGCTGGGTTCGCCCACCCGGTGGTAGTTGTCGTTGCTCAGCGCCGTATCGAGCGCCGCCACCCGCGACGACGTGTCGCCATCGATGCTGGCCGCGACCACGGCGGTCTCCGCACCACTGCCGAAGAACGCAGAGAGATCAGCCCGGGCTCGGCCGCGCGCCATGTACGGTGCGAAGTAGAATTCGCCCTCGCCGGTCACCTGCTGAACCCGTGCGACGAAGCGACCACCGCGCGCCGCGCAGAACGTCACCCAGGGGTGACCGTCGGTGTGGACGTCGTGCCCGATGGCCGCACCGCGGGGATCCAAGAGCACCAGATCGACGTTGGTCCCCGCCGCCCCGAAGACCGCGAGCGCGTAGCAGTAGCCCCGTCGGACGTCGATCTCGATCGGGGTGATGCCATTCGGCGGCAGTACGTTGCGGGTGACAGGTCCCACCGGCTCGTAGCCGCTGCCGCGCAGCGCGGCGTCGTATTGATCGAGCATCTCGCGCGGGGTGCCATGGGCCACCGTGCCCTCGCCGCCCACCGTCACGCCGCCTTCTCCACCGCTACCGCTGCCGACATCGCCACGCACGGAGCGTCGGGCTCGGCATCCGGCGGAATTCAGCGCCAGGACCAGCGCCAAGGCGGAGAGCGCGAACAAAGAAAGAGAGGGACGCATGGCGAGGACTCCTGGAGAAGAAGAGGACCGGGGCCGCATCGAACCACTAGGAGGCCTCGGTCGCAAGCGCTGCGACGGGGACGGGCCCTCTCCGATTCGCTCCGAAGTAGCCGCCGTGGGGAGCGAGAGGCGCAACCCCGGTGGGCCTGGCTCGATAGGGGGCGCCATCCGACGGAGCGGCACGAATGCGATCTACGAACACCCAGCAGTTCACCTTCCTCCTCTCTTTCCTCGCGTTCCTAGGAGCGGCCGGCTTCAGCCTCTCCGAGGCTTCGGCCGACGATGTGGCGCCGAGCCAGCGCCTCGCGAGCGACCCAGCGCCCCCACATCCGCGCATCGGTCTCTCGGCCAACGCGGTGGGCATCGTGCTCGCCGACTACGCGCTGCACCTCGATTGGGCGCCGCATTCGTTTCACGCGCTCAGTCTCGAGGTTGGCGAGAGCCGACGGCACGGAGGCGATGCGGTGCTCGTCGAGGTCGGCTGGACCGCGCTGCCGATGGATCAGGGCCTCGAGGGCTTCTTCGTCACAGTCGCGGTGGGCGTCGCTTGGTGCGGCCCGTGGAACGGTGATGATCCTCTGGCCCGCACGCTGGGACGCTTGGGTGGTGAGGTGGGCTGGCAGTTCTTGTGGGCCGATCTGTCGATCACGCTCGCGGCCGGGGCGACGGGCTTCTGGTCGCCCGATCAAGCGGGCGCGGTGTGGGTCGAGCCGCGTGGTCGACTCGCGCTCGGGATCGTCTTTCGCTGAGTCGTCGTTGCGTGCCCATCGTGCTCTGGCACAAAGCCGCGGCATGGATCTGTTCGACGCGGCGCAAGACCGCAGCAAAGAGGGCGCGCCTCTCTCGGAGCGCATGCGCCCTCGCACCGTCGCCGAGATGGTCGGGCAGGAGCACCTCTTGGGGCAGGGGTCGCTGCTCTCGCGGGCCATCACGGAAGACCGCATCCCCTCGATGGTGCTGTGGGGACCGCCCGGCTCGGGCAAGACCACGCTGGCCCGCGCGGTCGCCGAGGCGTCGCGCGCCAACTTCGTCCCCTTCTCCGCAGTGATGAGCGGGGTGCCCGAGCTTCGAAAGATCCTGGAGCTCGCCGCAGAGAAGAAGCGCATGCACGGGCTGCGCACGATCCTCTTCGTCGACGAGATCCATCGCTGGAACAAAGCGCAGCAGGACGCGCTCCTGCCCCACGTCGAGCGGGGTGCGGTGGTCTTGATCGGCGCCACCACCGAAAACCCCTCGTTCGCCATCAACGCGGCGCTGCTCTCCCGGGCCCGGGTCTTTCGCATCGAGCCGCTCACGCCCGAGCACCTGGTCACGCTTCTAGAGCGGGCCCTGACCGACAGCGCGCGGGGCTTGGGCAAGCTGAACGTCACGTTCGAGGTCGAGGCGCTCGCGGTGATCGCCGACAAGGCCAGCGGTGATGCGCGGCGGGCGCTGGATGTGCTCGAGCTTGCCGCGAGCGACGCAAAAAGCCGAGGTAAGTCACTCGATCTCGAGAGTGTGCGAGAGGCGCTCGCGTCGCGGACGCTGCTTCACGACAAGAAGGGTGACGCGCACTACGACGTCGTCTCCGCGTTCATCAAGTCGATGCGCGGCAACGATCCCGACGCCGCGATCTACTGGATGATGCGAATGCTCGAGGCAGGCGAAGACCCGCTCTTCGTGAGTCGTCGATTGCTGATCTTCGCGAGTGAGGACGTGGGCAACGCGGACCCGGTCGCGCTTCAAGTGGCGGTCGCTGCAGACGAGGCCTTCCGAAGGCTCGGGATGCCCGAAGGCCTGCATCCGCTGGCCCAGGCATGCACGTATTTGGCGAGCACGGTGAAGAGCAACGCCAGCTACGCAGCATGGCAGTCCGCCAAAGCCGCGGTCGCCGAGCACGGCCCGCTGAGTGTCCCCGATCACCTGCGCAACGCCGCGAGCGCGCTCGATCGATCCCTCGGTCACGGGGTCGGGTACCGGTATCCCCACGACGAGGGCGGCCACGCATCCTGCCAGGCGTACTTGCCCGATCGTCTCGCCGGTGAGCGCTACTATCTGCCCAAGAACGCGGGATTCGAGATCAAGCTGAAAGCCCGTCTCGAGCGCCTGCGCGGAGGCGGCCCGGATGAAGCCCCCCGCCCTCCGCCTCCGAGTGAGCCCGACGAACGCTGATCAGCGAACTCGCCCCAGATCCACGACAGCTGGATCGATCCACGAATACTGCCCTTCGAGGTCACTCAACCGACACACGTTTCCCCGTGTACGTCTGTCCGGGCATGACGTAAGGGCCCGCGTATGAATAAATTGCTCGTTCATGCGGCTTTGGCTCGTGGGCCAATGGTGTAGTTCCAATCGCCATGGAAGCTGTCTCTCAGAAGATTGAGCGACTCCATTTCGGCGTCGG
>Ga0105047_10005369_pt1 | contig 22052 bp, 17 predicted proteins | sample MAT04_FD_78384 | JGI IMG/M metagenome (GOLD analysis project Ga0105047, IMG submission 78384) | Freshwater microbial communities from Lake Fryxell liftoff mats and glacier meltwater in Antarctica - MAT-04 (megahit assembly) | ecosystem: Environmental > Aquatic > Freshwater > Ice > Liftoff... | reverse complement strand
CGGAAGGCTGGGGAGGTGGGTCGCTGCGAGCGGTTGGTCGCCCGGTCGGCAAGGGTCTGGTCGGTCGCGTGCTGCGCGGAGTTCTGCTCGGGCATGGCTCCATCGTCGCACCTGGGCCGCCGGCCCCGCCGGGTGGGGGCAGGCCCGGTCGGTCGGTCGGCCGTCGACCGGCCGAGCCCTACCCTGGACCTCGTGCGCATCGACCTCCACACCCACTCGGTGGCCTCGGACGGCACCGAGACGCCCGGCGAGGTGGTCGGCGCAGCCGCCCGCGCCGGCCTGGACGTCGTGGCGCTGACCGACCACGACACGACGGTCGGCTGGGCCGAGGCGGCCACAGCGGGCAAGGCGACGGGGGTGACGGTGGTCCGCGGGGTGGAGATGTCCTGCCGTTCCGGCGGGCGCAGCCTGCACCTGCTGGCCTACCTGCCGGACCCCCATGACGCGGGTCTGAGCGCCGAGGCGGCGGCGATCCGCAGCGCCCGGCACTCGCGGGCGCGCTCGATCGTCGACCTGCTGGCCGTCGACTACCCGCTGACCTGGCAGGACGTCCTCGAGCAGACGGGGCCGGGGACCACCGTCGGGCGGCCGCACATCGCCGACGCCCTCGTGGCTCGCGGCCACGTGCCGGACCGCTCCGCCGCGTTCAGCTCGCTGCTGGCGACGGGTGGGCGGTACTACGTGCCGCACTACGCGACCCCGGTGCTGCAGGCGATCGGGCTGGTCAGGGCCGCGGGCGGGGTTCCCGTGCTGGCGCACCCCGGTGCGCAGGGTCGGGACCGGCCGGTCAGCGACCGAGAGCTCGAGGACATGGTCGGGGCGGGTCTGGTGGGGCTCGAGGTGCACCACCGGGACAACCCCCCGGACCAGGTCGAGCGGCTGACCGCAGCGGCGAACCGCTGGGGCCTGCTCGTCACGGGGTCGAGCGACTACCACGGCACCGGCAAGCCCAACCGGCTCGGCGAGCACACGACCTCGCCAGCGGTGTTCGAGCAGATCGAGGCGCTGGGGCGCACGGAGGTGGTCCGGCCGTGACCTTCATCGACGCCAGGACGCTGACCGAGGTCTTCATCACGCTGTTCGTGATCATGGACCCGCCCGGGACGGTGCCGATCTTCATCGGCCTGACCGGGGCGATGACCTCGCGGCAGCGCAACCGCGCCGCTCGGCAGGCGATCCTCGTGGCGTTCGGGGTGATCGTCTCGTTCGCGCTGTTCGGCCAGCAGCTGCTGTCCTACATGCACATCTCGCTGCCGGCGCTCCAGGCCTCCGGCGGGTTGCTGCTGCTGCTCGTCGCGATGGAGCTGCTCACCGGCAAGGCCGAGGATCCCCAGCCGTCGGGCAACAAGGGCGTCAACGTCGCGCTGGTGCCGCTGGGCACGCCCCTGCTCGCCGGTCCGGGTGCGATCGTCGCGACGATGGTCTTCGTCCAGCGCGCTTCCGAGCCGTCGCAGTGGGTGTCCATCGGGCTCGGCATCATCGCGGTGCACGTGTGCCTGTACCTGTCCATGCGGTTCGCCAACGTCGTGCACCGCGTGCTCAAGGACTCTGGGACCACCCTGGTCACCCGGATCGCCGGCCTGCTGCTCGCCGCGATCGCCGTCCAGCTCGTCGCCGATGCCATCAAGGCCTTCATCGCGATGCCCTGACGCCCACCCCGGCGCAGCGGGCGAACAAGCCGCGCCGGTGGGTTCCCTCAGTCCTTGGTCGGGGCGTCGGAGGGCGTGCCACCGCGGGTGCGGCGACGGCTGCGCGAGCGACGCTTCGCGCCGTCGGTCGCGCCGTCGGCGCCGGCCTCGGCCGTGCGGGCCGGCCGCTCGGAGGTCGGACCGGTCGCGGTCTCCGCCGACCGCTCCGTCCCACGGGGGCGCTCGCCGCCGCCGGACCGCTCACCGCCGCGGCCACGCTCGCCACCGGAACGACCGTGGGAAGCGTCGCCGCCGGACCGACCGTGGGCACCGTCGCCGCCGGACCGGCCGCGCCCACCACCGTCGCGCCCGCCGGACCGACCGGCGTCGTCCGACCGGCCGGGGCCGCCGGCCTTGCCGTGCCGCTTGCCCGTCTCGCCGAGGTCCTCGAGCACCTCGGCCCCGAGCCCGGCGCGCACCTGTGCGGACCTCGGCAGCCGGCCCTTCGTGCCCGCCGGGATGTCGAGGTCGTCGTAGAGGTGCGGGGAGCTGGAGTAGGTCTCGACGGGCTCAGGGATGCCGAGGTCGAGCGCCTTGTCGATGAGGCCCCACCGCGGCATGTCGTCCCAGTCGACGAAGGTCACGGCGGTGCCGGTCTTGCCTGCACGGCCCGTGCGGCCGGTGCGGTGCAGGTAGGTCTTCTCGTCCTCGGGGCACTGGTAGTTGACCACGTGCGTGACGTCGTCGACGTCGATCCCGCGGGCGGCGACGTCGGTGGCGACGAGCACGTCGATCTTCCCGGAGCGGAACGCGCGCAACGCCTGCTCGCGGGCGCCCTGGCCCAGGTCGCCGTGGATCGCACCGGAGGCGAAGCCGCGGTCGGCGAGGTCGTCGGAGACCTTGGCGCAGGTGCGCTTGGTCCGCGCGAAGACGATCGTCAGCCCGCGACCCTTCGACTGCAGTATCCGCGCGAGCACCTCGACCTTGTCCATCGCGTGCGCACGGTAGACGACCTGCTTGATCGCCTTGAGCGTCGCGCCGTCGTCGTTCGGGTCGTTGGCCCGGATGTGGGTGGGCTGGGTCATGTACCGGCGCGCCATCGCCACGACCGCGCCCGGCATGGTCGCGGAGAAGAGCATCGTGTGCCGCGAGGCCGGGGTCCGGGCGAGCAGCTTCTCGACGTCGGGGAGGAAGCCGAGGTCGAGCATCTCGTCGGCCTCGTCGAGCACGACGGTGCGTGCCCGGGCGAGGTCGAGGTGGCCCTGGTTCATGAGGTCGATCATCCGGCCGGGGGTGCCGACGACGACCTCGACGCCGCGGGCCAGCGCTTCGGTCTGCGGCTCGTACGCGCGCCCGCCGTAGAGCAGGACCACCCGCACCGAACGGTGGCGGGCGGCCATCTCCAGGTCGCCGGCCACCTGGACGGCCAGCTCGCGGGTCGGCACGATGACCAGGGCCTGCGGCTTGCCGGGGGCGGGCAGCTCGTCGTAGCCCTCCTCGCCGGGAGCCACCACGTGCTCGAGCAGCGGCAGCCCGAAGCCGAGGGTCTTGCCCGTCCCGGTCTTGGCCTGGCCGATGATGTCGTGCCGGGACAGGGCGACCGGCAGGGTCATCGCCTGGATCGGGAACGGGTGGGTGATGCCGTGGTCGGCCAGCGCGGAGACGACCTCCTCGCGGATGCCGTAGTCGGCGAAGGTCTGGTTCTCCAGGCTCTGCACGCTGGACTGCGAGCTGTCGCCGGACGGGGCGTCGTCGCTGATGACGGGGAAGGGCGAGACGCCCTGGGATTCGGTGCTGGTGGTCATGGTCCTACCTCGGGTTGGGCACACGGGGCCACACGCTGGGGTGCGACGTGGTCGCACGGGCGGGCCGCGCCGTGGGCAGGGCCGGCAGCCGATCGCGCAGGGCGCCGCTCGCGATCGGGTGCGCAGCACCCCCGCGGGCGAGGAAGTCGAAACGACCGGTCAACCGATGTACCCCCCCAGCCTATAGCCTGGCGCGATGACGACGACGCCGACCGGCCCGGTGCAGGCCCACACCCCGGGCGGCGAGGACGGCGCGCTGCCCGTGCTGGGGATGCTCGCCTACTCCGAGCTGGCGGCGTTCACCCGCCTCGCCGCGGACTCGTCGTTGGCGCCCACCCTCGCCGAGCGCCTCGCGCTGGCCCGGCTGGCTCGGCACGCGCTCAACAGCCTTGACGACGTCGCCGGAAGGATCGTCGAGCTCGGTGGTGAGCTCCAGCCGACGATGGCGCCGTTCGCCGGGGTGCTGCTCGAGTTCGACCGCCGCACCCAGCCGAGCACGTGGTGGGAGCGGCTGCTCAAGGCCTATGTCGGCTACGGCGTGGCGGACGACTTCACCGGGATGATCTCCGCCGCGGTCGACGAGCGCACCCGTGCAGTGGTCGCCGAGTCGCTCGCCGACGACGGCCTCGCGACGCTCGTCGTCGACACGCTGGCCGCGGCCGTGCTCCGCGACGCCACCCTGGCCTCGCGGCTGGCCCTGTGGGGCCGCCGGCTGGTGGGCGAGTCGTTGGGCGTCGTCCAGTCCGTGCTCACCGTGCACCCTGCGGTCCAGGTGCTCGTCGAGCGCGCGATGCCGCAGGGCGAGGGCCAGCCGCGACTGTTCGCCATGCTCACGGCAGAGCACAGCCGCCGGATGCAGCGGCTGGGGCTGACGCCCTGAGGGGTCAGCTCGTGTGGAAGCCCACCTTGCGCGACTCGTCGCCACCGACCTCGACGTAGCCGAGCGACGCCGCGGGCACGACCACCCGTCGGCCCCTGGTGTCGGTGAGCTGCAACGGCCCACCCATCTCGAGCGCCTTGATCACCTGCTTGACGACCGCGTCGGAGGTCAGCTCGGTCTCCAGGACCAGCTCTCGCGCCACGTTCTGCACGCCGATCGTGATCTCCACGCCGTTCTCCTCCACCGCTCGGGACTGTCGACCCATCCTAGGCTCGCTCTCCCGCAGCGGCCGCCGCGCCCGCGGGCCCGAGGCCGCGCAGCCCACCCCAGGCGAGGCGGGTGACGAGCTCGACGGCCTCCTCGACGGTGACCTCGCGCGAGCGGTAGCGGTGGGTGGCCGCGACCTGGACCATGGCGACCAGGGCCGCGGCGAGCAGCCCGGCGTGCGCCACCGGCATGCCGGTGGCCAGACCCAGCCCGCGGGCGATCGCGCCGGCCGCCTGGTCCGAGGCGTTCTCCACCCGCGCACGCACGGCGTCGTCGTGCGTGACGTCCGACTCGAAGAGCAGCGAGGAGGACTCCCCGGCGTCCTCGACGAAGGCGACGTATGCCCCCACCAGCGCCCGCACGACAGCCGGCCCCGCCGGGCCGTCGGCCGAGATCTCCTCGAGGCTGGCGGCCACGGCCAGTGCGGCGTCCACCGCCGCGACGAGCGCCTCTCCGCGATGGTCGACGACGGCGAGGTAGAGGTCGAGCTTGGAGGGGAAGTGCCGGTAGAGCACCGGCTTGCTCACCTCGGCCCGGACCGCGATGTCATCCATCGAGACGTGGTGGAAACCCTCGCGAGCGAACAGGTCCTGGGCAACGGTGAGCACCTGGACACGCCGGTCGTCCCGAGACATCCGGGTTGCGCGAGGGCGGGTCATCCCGCAGATGTTATCCACAGGACCGTGCCGACGGGCCGGTGCGCTGACCGCACGGCGTGACGTGCGTCGTCGCGCGGTGGGACGATGCGGTGATGACCAGCACCCGGACGCCTGTCCGGACGGCGCCCGGACCTCGGCACGGGCGACGTCCGGCACGGTCGTCCGCGTTGCGGGCGCCGCGGTTCGGCGTCGCGGTGCTCAGCGTCTGCGGCGGGGCCGCCCTGCTGGTCGGCGCCGCGGCCGGAGCCGCGCTCGGCGGGGTGGCCGGACCCCTGCTGAGCGGACCGGACCAGGTCGCCGCCGTGACGATCCCGTCGACCGCCCCCGCGAGCCCGACCCCGACCCCGACCCGCACGACGCCCCCGATCCCCCCGCCGACGCCCACGCCGACCCCCACCCCCGCCGCGGCGGACCCCGACGCCGTGGATGCCGCCGGGCTGACCGTCGCCGACCGCGCCGCCGGGCTCACCTCCCTGGCCGAGCCGACGTCGGCGAGCGGCGAGCTCGTCGTCGTCCCCGGCAGCGCACCGGCGCCGAACCCTGCCGCGGCGAGGGTGCGCACGGTGCGGGTCGAGGTGGAGGCGGGTCTGGACATCGACCCGACGGCCTTCGCCGCGACCGTCATGGCCACCCTCAACGACCCGCGCGGCTGGGGAGCCGACGGGTCGGTGAGCTTCGCGTGGACCGACGGCGAGGCCCAGATCCGGGTGGTGCTGGCCTCGCCGGACAAGGTCGACGCCATGTGCGCACCGCTCAACACCGGGGGCGTCTACTCGTGCGGGCGGTACGGGCACGCCGCGCTCAACCACACGCGTTGGGTGTCCGGGGCGGACGAGTTCACCGACATGACCCAGTACCGCCACTACCTGGTCAACCACGAGGTCGGCCACCTGCTCGGTCACCCGCACGTGCCGTGCGGTGGCGCGGGGGAGCTGGCGCCGATCATGCAGCAGCAGACGATCGCCGTGGCGCCCTGCCTGGCCAATGGTTGGCCGTCGCCGGAGGCGGGCTGAGGCCGGCCTGTTGGCGGGCTGCTGCCGGCCCGCAGCCGGGCTGATCCTCGGCGCGGATCGCGATGAGTATCGTCCCTCACGTGCCGCTCGTGGGCCCCATGGTGTCGGTGGGGTGTGGTGGGATCGGTAGGTGCTCACCCTCGCCGGACCGCCGCCGTGGCAGCCCTGGCCGACGCTGGACGAGTCGCAGCACGCCGCCGTCGCGCACCGGGGTCCGGCGGTGCTCGTCCGCGGTGCCCCGGGCAGTGGCAAGTCGCTCACGGCGCTGACCTGCGTCGTCGACCGGATGGACGACGACGGTGCCGGCGAGGTGCTGCTGCTGGCGCCCAGCCGCCGCGCCGCCGCGCACCTGCGCGATGAGCTGTCCCGGGCGCTGGTGCGCACCACGGGCCAGCCGGTGGTGCGCACGGCCGCCTCGTTGGCGTACTCCGTGCTGCGGGCCAGGGCGGCGCTGCTCGGGGAGCCCGCCCCGACGCTGATCAGCGGCCCCGAGCAGGACCTCGTGCTCGCCGACCTGCTCGCGGGTCATCTCGCGGGCGAGGGCGCCGTGGTGAGCTGGCCGCCGGGGGTCCCGCGCGGTGCGCTCGGCCTGCGGGCGTTCCGTGACGAGCTGCGCGACCTGCTCATGCGAGCCGCGGAGCGAGGGTTGCGCCCGAGCGACCTGGCGGCGCTGGGCGAGGGGCACGCCCGGCCGGCGTGGGTGGCCGCTGCCGCGGTCTATGCCGAGTACCTGGACGTCACGCGACTGCGCTCCGGGACGCCCGACGCGGGTGCGCGCTTCGACCCGGCGGTCGTCCTCGACGAGGCGACCGAGGCCCTGCTGGCCTGGGCGGACGAGGTGCCCGGCGCGCCCCGTCCCCGCTGGCGCAGAGTAGTCGTCGACGACTACCAGGAGGCCACCGCCGCCACCGCCCGGCTGCTGCACGCCCTGGCCCAGGACGGCACCGAGCTGGTGCTGGTGGCCGACCCGGACGCGGCGGTCCAGACGTTCCGTGGCGCGAGCCCGGCCCTGGTCGACCGGGCGACGCTGCCGGCCGGTTCGGAGCTCGGGGCGTTCGGTGCCACGGAGCTGGTGCTGGGGACGGTCTGGCGGCACGGGCCGGCGGTGCGTGCCGTCGTGCGCTCGGTGACCGAGGAGATCCGCGGCCCGGGCCGCGCGCACCGCGCGGCGCCCTCGGCCGGCGCCGGCGGTGCGGTGGCCGGCGGTGGCGGCGGTGCGGTGGCAGACCGCGGTGCGGTGGCCGGCGGCGGTGCGGTGGCCGGGGCGGGCGACGGCGGTGCCGAGGTGCGGCTGCTGCGCTCACCGGCCCAGGAGGCCGCCTACGTCGCCTACCGGCTGCGGGCCGCCCACCTGCACGACGGGCTGGCCTGGAGCTCGATGGCCGTCGTCGTGCGCTCCGGCGCCCAGGTCGCCGAGCTTCGGCGGGCGCTGGTCGGGGCCCAGGTGCCGGTGAGCGTCCTGGGCAGCGACCTGCCGCTGCGCGGGGAGGCCGCCGTGCGCCCGCTGCTGCGTGCGCTCGGGGCAGTTCTCGACCCGTCGTCACTCAACGCCGAGGGCGCCGCCGCCCTGCTCACCTCACCGCTCGGCGGGCTGGACGCCGTCGGCGTGCGCCGACTGCGACGCGCGCTGCGTGAGGAGGAGCTCGCCGGCGGCGGCGGCCGGTCGAGCGACCCGTTGCTGCTGGAGGTGCTGGCCGACCCGGCGCGCGGTGCCAGCCTGCCCTCGGGCCCGCGCCGCGCGGTGCACCTGGCCACGGTGCTCGCCGCCGGCCGCGCGGCACACACCCGGCCGGGCTCGACGGTGCTCGACCTGCTGTGGGCGCTCTGGTCGGCGGCGCGGCTGGCCGAGCCGTGGCAGCAGGCCGCGCTGCTCGGCGGGGCAGCCGGTGCCCGGGCCGACCGCGACCTCGATGCCGTGCTGGCGCTGTTCACGGCCGCGGAGCAGTTCGTCGACCGGATGCCGCAGGCCTCGGCCGGGGCCTTCCTCAAGCACCTGCAGTCCCAGGACCTGCCTGCCGACACCCTCGCGGCGCACGGGGACGCGGCCGAGTCGGTCGCGCTGCTCACGGCGGCGGGGGCGGCGGGTCGCCAGTGGGAGCTCGTGGTCGTCGCCGGGGTCCAGGAGGGCACCTGGCCGGACCTGCGCCTGCGTGACTCGCTGCTCGGTGCACAGCACCTCGTCGAGGTCCTGGCGGGCCGGGCCGCCCCCGCCACCGCCGGTGGAGGCGCTGCGGCAGTCCTTGCCGCCGAGGCCCGCGCGGCGGTGCTCGACGACGAGCTGCGCACCTTCGCGGTAGCAGTCTCGCGGGCCCGGTCCCGGCTGGTCGTCACGGCTGTGCGGGACCTCGACCGGCTGCCGTCGGCCCTCGTCGACCTCGTGGAGCCGGGCCCCGCGGAGGGTCCGGACCCACGGCTGACCACCGTGCCGGCCGGCCTGGACCTGCGCGCCGTTGTCGCCCAGTGCCGCACCGAGCTCGAGGCCGACCCACGGCCCGACCACCCGGCGGCGGTGCTGCTGGCCCGGTTGGCGGCCCAGCAGGTCGCCGGGGCCGACCCCGACCAGTGGTACGGAGCGCTCGAGGTGTCGACCACCGAGCCGTTGTGGTCGCCGGAGGGCCCGGTTCCGCTGTCCCCGTCGCGACTCGAGCTGGCCGCGACGTGCGCGTTGCGCTGGGCCCTGGAGACGGCGGGCGGGACCACCGCCGACTCGGGGGAGCAGTCCCTCGGCACCCTCGTGCACGCTATCGCCGCCGAGCTGCCGACCGGGACGGCGGCCGAGCTCGAGGCGCTGCTCGACAAGCGCTGGGGCGAGCTCGGCGCCGGCGACGGCTGGCTCGGTGCCGTGCAGCGGCGGCGGGCCGACTCGATGGTGCGCAAGCTGGCCGGCTACCTCGCCTGCGCGGACCCCGTTGTCGCGGTCGAGCATCCGTTCGAGGTCGCCCTGGGCCGGGTGGTGCTGCGCGGCGTCGTCGACCGCCTGGAGCAGACGGGGACCGGCCCGGACGGCAGCCCCGGCCTGCGGGTCATCGACCTCAAGACCGGCCGCAACCCGGTCACGGCCACCGACGCCGCCCACCACCCCCAGCTCGGTGCCTACCAGCTCGCCGTCGAGGCCGGCGGGTTCGCGGAGGTCGTGCCCGGCGCGCGCGCCGACGGCGCCGGACTGGTCTTCGTCGGCACCGCCACCGCGCGGACCGCGACCCGGCGCCAGCCCGCCCTCGGCCAGGACCCCGAGCCCGGCTGGGCCCGTGACCTCGTCGAGCGGGTGTCGCAGAACGTGAGCCGGTCTGCTGTCGCGGCGACCCCCAACGCGCTGTGCCGCTCCTGCCCGGTGCGCCGGTCCTGCCCGGCCCAGCCGGAGGGGCGGGTGGTGGGCGGATGAGGACGGCTCTCCAGATCGCCGAGCTGCTCGGCCAGCATCCGCCCACCGCGGAGCAGGCCGCGATCATCGAGGCGCCGCTCGAGCCGCTGCTCGTCGTGGCCGGCGCAGGGTCGGGCAAGACCGAGACGATGGCGGCCCGGGTCGTCTACCTCATCGCCAACGGGCTGGTCGAGCCGGACCGGATCCTCGGCCTGACCTTTACCCGCAAGGCCGCCGGTGAGCTGTCCGACCGCGTGCGAGCACGGCTGCGGACGCTGCGCGGGCGGGTGGACCCCGGGGCGCGGGCCTCGGTGTTCAGCGCACCGACCATCGCCACCTACAACTCCTACGCCGCCGGCCTCGTCGCCGACCACGCGCTGCGGCTCGGCCTCGAGCCGTCCGCGCTGCTGCTCGGAGAGGCAGGCCGGTGGCAGCTGGCGCACGAGGTCGTCGAGCACTGGTCCGAGGACCTCGGCGTCGACCTCGCCGCCAGCACCATCACCTCGGCGGTGCTCAGCCTGGCCGGGGAGCTGTCCGAGCACCTGGTCGAACCGGAGACCCTGCGCGACGAGACGCAGCGCCTCGTCGAGGCGCTGGCCACGGCGCCACTGGTGGACCGCGTCGCGGCCTCCGGGGTCACCCTTCTGGACGAGATCGCCCGCTCCGCCGGCCTGCGCTCGCGCCTGGTCGACCTCGTCGAGGCGTTCACCGCACGCAAGCGGGAGCGCGACGTCGTCGACTTCGGGGACCAGGTGGCGCTCGCGGCCCGGCTGGCCCGGGAGGCACCCGAGGTCGGCGCCTCGGAGCGGGGACGCTACGACGTCGTGCTGCTCGACGAGTACCAGGACACCTCCGTCGCCCAGCTGGTCCTGCTGCGCAGCCTGTTCGGCAGGGACGCCGGGCCGGGGGTGGGCCACCCGGTGACGGCGGTCGGCGACCCGCACCAGTCCATCTACGGCTGGCGCGGCGCGAGCGCCGGCGGGCTCGCCCGGTTCGTCGAGGACTTCCCGCGGCGCGACGGGGCGACGCGTGCGACCTGCCTCGCGCTGTCGACCTCATGGCGCAACGACGAGGCGGTGCTCGACGCGGCGAACCTGCTGGCCGCGCCGCTCCGCGTCGCCGCGGACGACGCGGGCGTCGCGGTGCCGGTGCTGCGGACCGGCCCGGCCGCGGGCCGCGGCGAGGTGCTGGCCGCCTTCCTCGAGACCGAGGCCGACGAGGCGCGGACGGTGGCGCGCTTCGTGGCCGAGCGCCGTGCCGTCGTCGCGCATCGCCGGGCGGTCGGCGCCTCCCGGTCAGCGCCGTCCGGACCGGGGGTGCCCTCGCCCCGCCCGGCCGAGCCGGTGACGGCCGCGGTGCTCTGCCGCAAGCGGTCCCAGTTCGCCCTGCTCGAGCAGGCGCTTCTCGCCGAGGGGCTGCCGGTGGAGGTGGTCGGTCTCGGTGGCCTGCTCAGCACCCCCGAGGTCGTCGACCTCGTGGCCGCCCTCGAGGCCACCCATGACCCGTCCCGCGGCGACGCGCTCATGCGGCTGCTCACCGGGCCGCGCTCGCGGCTGGGGCTGGCCGACCTGCATGCGCTCGCCGACTGGTCGGCCGAGCTCGCCGGGCCGCCCCGCCGACCCGGCTCACCCGGCAACAGGGGTTCGGTGGCCGTGGCCGAGGGCCTCGAGGCCGACGCCGTCGACGAGCGCAGCATCGTCGACGCCCTGGACGCGCTCCCGCCGATCCGGTGGCGCAGCAGCCGCGGCCGGACGTTCTCGGACGCTGGCCACCGGCGGCTCACCGACCTCGCCGAGGTGCTGCGCACGCTGCGCGCGCACACCTTCCTGCCGGTGGTCGACGTCGTCGCGCAGGCCGAGCGCCTGCTGGGGCTCGACGTCGAGGTCGCGGTCGGGTCGGCCTCGCCGGCCACGGCGCGGGCGCACCTCGATGCCTTCCGTTCGGTGGCCGCCGGGTTCGACGCCGACGAGGGAGGCACGCTCGGGGCGTTCCTCGCCTGGCTGGACGCAGCCGCCGCCGAGGAGCGTGGGCTGGAGGCTCCGGTGGGCGAGCTGGACCCCGAGGCGGTGCAGGTCCTCACCGTGCACGCGGCCAAGGGCCTGGAGTGGGACGTCGTCGCCGTGCCAGGGCTGGTGGACCGGAACTTCCCGACCGCGCCCCGGCCCCGTGGCTGGATCAAGGATCACGGCGCGTTGCCGACCCGGCTGCGCGGTGACCGGGATGCGCTGCCCGATGTCGACCTCGTCGGCTCCGTGCAGCGCGCCGAGCTCGTGCGGCGGCTGTCCGACTACCTGGGGGCCGTCGACGAGCACCACCGGGGCGAGGAGCGCCGGCTCGCCTACGTCGCGCTCACCCGCGCGCGGCACCACCTGCTGCTCAGCGGGTCGTGGTGGCGCGAGACGGTCAGGCCGACGGCCCCGTCGGTCTTTCTCACCGAGGTGCGGCTGGTGGTCGGTGAGCTGGCCTGGGTCGACGGGCCCGGCCCGGCGCGCCCCGAGCCGGTCCAGGTCGAGGCGCCGCTCTGGCCCGCGGGGGGCGTCGGCGCGGGGCACGAGCGGCTCATCGCGGCGGCTGCGGCTGTCCGCGGCGCTGACCCGGAAACCCGCGGCGCCGACCCGGATCCCCGGGTGGCCCCGACGGAGGCTCCGTCGGGATCGTCAGCCTGGGGTTCGCCCGCGCCCGGCTCGACCCTCGCCCAGGTCGCCGAGCTGCTGCTCGACGAGCGGCGACGCGGCCGCGCCGACCGCACGTCGGTGCCGGTGCCGGCGCATCTGTCGACCTCGGCCGTCGTCCGGCTGGCCGAGGACCGGGACGCCTTCGCGCTCGCGCTGCGCCGGCCCGTGCCGCTGGCCCCCTCGACGGTGGCCAGGCGTGGCACCGCCTTCCACGTCTGGGTCGAGCAGTACTACGGCGCGGCGGCGCTGGTGGACGTCGATGCCCTGCCCGGCGCGGACGACGACGCCGTCGCACCGGACGAGGACCTGGTCTCGCTGCGGGAACGGTTCCTCGCCTCGCCGTGGGCAGGGCGTACCCCGATCGCGGTCGAGGTGGACGTCGAGACGCCGGTCGGCGGCATCGTCATCCGCTCACGGATCGACGCGGTCTTCGCCGAGGCCGACGGCGGGGTGGTCGTCGTGGACTGGAAGACCGGCCACCCGCCGACCGACCCGGCGACCCAGCGCACCCGCGCGCTCCAGCTCGCCGTGTACCGGGTGGCATGGTCGCGGTGGACGGGGGTGCCGCTGGATCGCGTGCGCGCGGCCTTCTTCTACGTCGCCACCGGCGAGACGGTCCGACCCCCGGAGCTGGACCTGGCCCAGGTCGAAGCGGCACTCGCCGGTTGAGCGCTCAGGCGCGGGCCGATCGCGCCGACGGTCTGCGGGCCCGGCGGCGCGCGGCGTACCGGCTCGGGCGCCGGCTCGGGGCCGCCTCGAGGTCAGTGGTCAGCCACGGTGGGCTGACGGGCCGGCCGGTCAGCGGCTCGGCTGGTCCTCGGTGAACCCATCGAGGCCGGTGACCGGCTCATGGGGCTCGTCCGCCGCCTGGCCGTCGTCCGACCCGCCGTCGTCCGCCTGCCCCTCGTCCGCCTGCCCCTCGTCGGCGTCCACGGGGTCAGGCTGACCCGGCCCGTCCGCGGGCGGGGCCTCGTCCCAGCCCGCCTCGTCGAACCCGTCGTCGCTCACGCCGTCGGGCTGCACGGCGTCGTCGTCCAGCGCCTCCTCGAACCCGTCCTGGCCGTCCCCGACGTACGGCGTCGCGGGGTCGGGCGGCGCGAGGTGGCTCTCGAGCTCGCGGAGCATGGCCGTGGCGTCGTCGACGATCGCCGCGTCGTCGGCCCGGACCCCGTGCAGCAGCCAGCGCGCCACCGCGAGCTCCCCGGCGAGCAGCGCGCGGGAGGCCAGGTGCTGGTCGCGCATCTCGGTGCGGCGCAGGTGGTAGGCCTCGAGGATGGGGTCGACCGCCTCCTCGGGAGCCGCGACGAGCAGCCAGGCGAGGTCGTCCGCCGGGTCGGCCACCTTGGACTCGGACCAGCCCAGCACCGCGACCGGCTCGTTCGCGTCGCACAGCACGTGCTCGGCAGACAGATCGCCGTGCACGACGGTCGGCCGGAAGCGCCACAGGGCGACGTCCTCCAGCGCGTGCTCCCAGCGGCGGAGCAGGGCGGTCGGCACCAGGCCGGTCCGGGCCGCCTCGTCCACCTCGGCCAGCCGTCGCTGGCGGTAGGCCTCCGCCTCGTAGACCGGCAGGCCGGCGTCCTCGATCATCGAGGACGGCAGCTCGTGCAGGGCGCCGATCGCGCGGCCCAGGGCTGCCGCCAGGCCCGGTCCCGGCCCCAGCAGCTCCAGCCGCAACGGTCGGCCGCCCAGCTGTCGGTGCACCACGACCCGCCCGCCCTCCGGGAGGGGGACGAACCCCTCGGGACGCGGGACGTCGAACGGCAGCCGCCCGGCCTCGACGTGGCCGATCAGGCCTCGGAGCAGGGCGACCTCCGCCTCCAGGCCGGCTCCGGCGGTGGAGTCCTGCGGGGCCCTGACGACCCACCGGCCACCCTCGGCGTCGATGACCACGGCGGCGTCGACACCCGGGCCCGGGTGAGCCGAGCGGCGCACGTCGAACGCGTCGAGGCCGGGGATGGCGACGGTCGCGAGGGCGGCGAGGGCGAGCGGGGACCGTGGCACGTGATCACGGTAGGCGCCCCGGCGGTCCGAGGCGCGTCGTGCGGTGGGCGTGTCCCCGAGGCGCACGCGGGTGCGCCTACGGTGACGGGGTGGACTGGACCAGCCTGCCTCTGTCTCGTGCCGCGGTCGACCGTGCGGCGCACCGCCGCGAACCCGCGCTGCTCGCGGAGTCGTGGCGCCACCCGGGGACCCGTGTGCTGATGCTGGCCGGTGGGCTGCTCGCCACCAGCGCGCAGGACGACACCCTGTGCCTCGACCTGCGCGCGCCGGCCGGTCTGCCGGGCCTCGGGCCGGACGACGCGGCGGAGGTGGCCGGGGACCATCTGGTCGTCTTCCTCGGCGAGGAGCCCGACGGCAGCGCCTACCTCGCCGTCGCCGTCGCCGACGTGACGATCCTCGAGCATGCCGTCCGCTCCGCCGCCGGGCCGGGGCTGGGCGGGATGGACACCGCCCTCGACCCGGCCTGGGGCGATCCGCAGCCGGTCGCCGGACCGCGGTGGTCGAGCCTGCGCGACGTCGGCCACCAGCTCGGCGACCGGGACGCCGGGCTCGCCGCGACCGCCGTCGGCCTGTCCGCCTGGCACGAGCGGCACCCGCGCTGCTCGCGCTGCGGTGCGCCGACCGTCCCGGCCATGGCCGGCTGGACCCGGGTGTGCACCGTGGACGGCTCGGAGCACTACCCGCGCACCGACCCGGCGGTCATCATGGCCGTCCTCGACGACCAGAACCGCCTGCTGCTGGGGCACGCGGCACACTGGCCCGAACGGCGCTTCTCCACCCTGGCCGGCTACGTCGAGCCGGGCGAGAGCCTCGAGTCGGCCGTCCGGCGCGAGGTGGGCGAGGAGGTCGGGGTGCGGATCGGCGAGGTCGTCTACCGCGGCAGCCAGCCGTGGCCCTTCCCGGCCAGCCTCATGCTCGCCTTCGTTGCGCGGGCCACGACGACTGCCCTGACGGTCGACGGCGTCGAGGTCACCCAGGCCCGCTGGTTCACCCGCGCGGAGCTCGCCGCCGAGGTCGACACGGGCGAGGTGATGCTGCCGATGCGCACGTCGGTGGCGCGCGCGCTCATCGAGGAGTGGTTCGGCGGCCGGCTGGGTGGGGGACCCGCACCGTCCTGAGCGACCGCGCCGCGCTGTCGGCCCTTGCTGCCAGACTCAGGCCGTGTCCGCCGACCAGCTCCTGCAGGGTCTCGACCCGGACCAGCGCGAGGTCGCGTTGGCGCTCACCGGGCCGGTCTGCGTGCTCGCCGGCGCCGGCACGGGCAAGACCCGGGCCATCACCCACCGGATCGCCTACGGGGTGCGCACCGGCACCTACCCGGCGACCAGCGTCCTGGCGGTGACCTTCACGGCCAGGGCGGCCGGCGAGATGCGCACCCGCCTGCGCGACCTCGGCGTCGCCGGGGTGCAGGCCCGCACCTTCCACGCCGCCGCGCTGCGCCAGCTGTCGTTCTTCTGGCCGCAGGTGGTCGGCGGGGCTCCGCCGCGGATCCTCGACCACAAGGCGCCGATCGTCGCCGATGCCGCCTCGCGGCTGGGCCTGCGGGTCGACCGGCTCAGCGTGCGCGACCTCGCCTCGGAGATCGAGTGGTCCAAGGTCAGCCTCGTCACGGCCGACGACTACCCCCGGGCCGCGGCGGCGACCGACCGGCCGGTCCCCGCCGGCTACGACCGGGCCACCGTCGCGCGCCTCATCTCGGCCTACGAGCAGGTCAAGGACGACCGCGGCGTCATCGACTTCGAGGACGTCCTGACGATGCTCGGCCAGATGCTGGAGAGCAACCGTCTGGTCGCCGAGACGGTCCGTGCCCAGTACCGCCACTTCGTCGTCGACGAGTACCAGGACGTCTCCCCGGCCCAGCAGTACCTCCTCGACCAGTGGCTCGGCGGCCGGCACGAGCTGTGCGTCGTCGGCGACCCGAGCCAGACGATCTACTCGTTCACCGGTGCGACCCCGCACCACCTGCTGACCTTCGCCGACAAGCACCCGGGTGCGACGGTCGTCCGGCTGGTGCGGGACTACCGTTCCACCCCCCAGGTGGTGGGCCTGGCGAACCGCCTGCTCAGCGGCGGTCCGCGGGGCAGACGCCAGCCGGGCGCGCTCGAGCTCATCGCCCAGCGGCCCGCCGGACCTCCGGTGGTGATGACCTCCTACCCCGACGACGAGGCGGAGGCCACGGCCGTGGCCGCGCGGATCGGCCGGCTCATCGCCGCCGGGACCCCGGCTCGCGAGTGCGCCGTGCTCTACCGGACCAATGCGCAGTCCGAGGCCTACGAGCAGGCGCTCGCGGACGCCGGGATCGGCTACCTCGTTCGCGGCGGCGAGCGGTTCTTCAGCCGGCCCGAGGTGCGCGACGCGGTGCTGCTGCTGCGCGGCGCGGCCCGGTCGATGGCCCAGGTGCCGCTGGCCGAGGCAGTCCGTGACGTGCTGGCCTCTGCCGGCTGGAGCCAGGACCCGCCGGCGGCGCGCGGAGCCGTGCGTGAGCGCTGGGACGCGCTGCAGGCGCTGGTCCGGCTCGCCGACGACCTCGCCGAGCGCCTGGGCGGCCAGGACACCGAGCCGCCGCCCGCCGACGGCGCTCAGGGCGCCACCCTGGCCGCCCTGGTCGCCGAGCTCGAGGAACGGGCCTCCGCCCAGCACGCGCCCGCCGTCGACGGCGTGACCCTGGCCTCGCTGCATGCCGCCAAGGGACTGGAGTGGGACGCCGTCTTCCTCGTCGGGATGAGCGAGGGGCTGATGCCGATCTCCCTGGCCGAGAGCGACGCCGCGCTCGCCGAGGAGCGCCGGCTGCTCTACGTCGGGGTGACCCGGGCCCGCGAGCACCTCGCCCTGAGCCACGCGCGCGCCCGCACCCCGGGCGGCCGGGCCACCCGCCGCCGCACGAGGTTCCTCGACGGGATCTGGCCGGAGGAGACCCCGACCCGCCGCTCGCCGTCCGACGCCGGGCTGCGCCGCCACCCCAGGCCGGCGCAGGACGAGGCCGACGTCGACCCCGAGCTGTTCGAGGCGTTGCGATCGTGGCGCGCCGGGGTGGCCGCCGAGGCGGACAAGCCGGCCTTCACCGTGCTGCTCGACGGGCCCATGGCTGACGTCGCCCGGCACCGACCCGCCACCGTCGCCGACCTCGCCCGGATCCGGGGCATCGGGCCGGCGAAGATCGACCGGTACGGGGCCGCTCTGCTGGCCGTCGTGGCCGAGCGCGCGGCCCGGTGACGCTGTTCACCAACTCGTCGGTCTAATCGGTTGTGCTGTCCCGGGCGACAGGCTTACTGTCGTTCCCGTCCTTGATGGAGGCCGGGCTGAAGAAGCCCAGGCCTGGAGCGGAAGGGAGGTGGGTCACCTGATGAAGACGATGTCGGATCTCGACGCGAACGCGATGTTCGCCGTGCCGCGAGTCACAGCGCCCACCTCTGGCCTGCTCCAGGGGAGTGGTGTGCCCGCGGCCGGCTTCACAGCTCGGTACCGCATCGGGCGTCCCACCGCCGAGCCCGACTCCGCATGGCAGGTCCTCCTGGTCTGACCGACCACGAGCACCCCAGGCCACGGAGTCCCTCTCGGGAACCCGTGGCCTTCGTTCTGTCCCCGTCCTTGGACGGTCAGCACAGGCCCGGTGTCCCGGCACCGACCAGCTGACCCATCGCAAGGCACAGGAGGACATCGTGCGGCTCACGACGCTGCTCGACATGATCGACCAGGGTGGCTCCGGTCCGTGGCTCATCCCTTCCACGGCTCGGACGTCCGACCCGTCCACCACCACCTACCCCCTCGAGTCCGAGACGTTCGACCAGCTGGTCGCGAGTCTCATCCCGTGTCGCGAGTACGACGCGGAGCTGTGGTTCGCCGAGCGCGCAGACGACGTCGAGCTGGCCAAGACGCTGTGCCGGCAGTGCCCGGTCCGCGAGGGCTGCCTGGCGGGCGCCGTCGAGCGCGCCGAGCCGTGGGGGGTCTGGGGCGGTGAGGTGTTCATCGCCGGCGTCGTCGTCCCGCGCAAGCGGGGCCGTGGCCGTCCGCGCAAGGACGAGGCCTCGGCGGCGTGAGCGCTCAGCGCCCGACGGTGGCCCCGCACCGGCAGTGGTGGTGCGGGGCCCAGGTCATCCGCCGGGGCCACCCGGCGGGCAGGGCGACCTCCAGGGCGGCGTCGTGCACCACTGACGCTCGTCCGTCCACGTGGGCGAGCGCCTGGGTCGCCGCCAGCGCGGCGCCCGTCATGGCGAGGGTCGTCTCCTCGGCCCGGCCGACGCCGGGAAGCGCGAGCTGGGCCGCCAGCCGCGGCCACGCCGGGTCCCGGTCGGTCCGGTACAGCTCGACGCAGTGCAGGCAGGCGGTCCGGCCCGGTAGCACGAGCGGGCCGACGAGCACCGAGGCCTCGCGCAGCACGACCGACAGGTGCGGCTGGTCCGCGGCCAGCAGCGCGTCGTAGCGGACCGGGTCGGCGACCCCGTGCTCGACGAGCACGACGAGATCGACCGGCCCGCTCCGGGCCGTGGCGGTGCGCACCAGGGGGCCCGCCTCGCGGACCGCCCGAGCGACCGCGGCACCCCGAGGGCCGCCGACGTCCCCCCGGGTCAGGCCGCCGAAGCCCACCTCGTGGGGAGTGACCAGCCCGGGGTCGACGAGCTCGAGGTCGCCGATCCCGGCGGCCGCGAGCGAGGCGGCCAGCGCGGCGCCGAGCCGACCGAGGCCCTCCACCCGGACCCGGGCGCGGCCGCGCCGACCGGCCGTCCCGGACGAGTCCCCGTCGGCGTCGAGCAGTGCCCAGACCTGCTCGTCCGCCGGCGTCAGCGTGGAGCGCGGGGCGGGGCGGTGCTCGGGGACGAGCAGGCGCGCGGCGCCGAGGTGGCCAAGGATCGCATCGGCCTCCTGCCGCTCGACGGCCTCGGACGCGAGCGCAGCGCGGATCTCACGGTCACCCGCGCCGGCGGGGACGGCCGTCAGGGCGCGCGCCGCCGACGGGCTGAGGTCGGCGAGCACCACCGCCCACCTCGGATCCGTGCCGATCTGCACCTGGGTCGGCTCGCGCCACAGCACCGTGAGCCCCGCGCGCAGCCGCATCTGGCACCCTCCCCGGCCCTCGTGCCGCGTCTCGGCGGCCTGCGGCCAGCCTGGCGTACGCCCGGGGGTGACCGTCCGTTGTCCACAGGTGCCCTCGCGGTAGCGACACGCGAGAGTGCGCGGCGCGCACCCGCAGACGCACGAGAGGCGGCCCCCCAGGGGACCGCCTCTCGAGAACGTGCTGGGGCTGCTCAGGCCTTGCCGAGGATCCGGTTGAGCTTGGTGCCGCACACGGGGCACACACCCTTGGCCATGCGACGGCCGTTGGCGACGACGACGTTGCCCTCGGCCTCCCGCTTCTCCTTGCACTTCACGCAGTAGAACTCGCCCTTGTAGGTCTCGTCGGCCATGAGGTATCTCCGTTCAGATGGCTTGCGTGCCGGACGTTGATCGACCCGGCCGGCTGGATGAGCCGCGGCCGGTCGGCCGGGCGTCACCGTGCACCGACCAGCGTAGTGGCCCGCCGCTCCCGCGCCCGACGGGGAGCGGGCGCGGCGCGCCGCAGGATCCCAGCGCGGGTGCAGGTGGGCGCCGGGGGCTAGCGTGCTGCCGTGTCCCCGAACGCACCCCGCTCGCTCGACGAGGCCGTGACCGAGGCCCTGGCGCAGGTCGAGGTCCGCCGCAGCCGTCGGCGGGTCCGCACGGTGACCGCCTTCCGCGAGGGGGGCCGGATGGTCGTGGCGATCCCGGCCCGGTTCACCCGTGCCCAGGAGCGCGAGTGGGTCAGGGTGATGGTCATGCGCCTGGCCGTCCAGGACCAGCGACGCCGTCCGTCGGACGAACGCCTCGCCGCCCGGGCCGCCGAGCTGTCGGAGCGCTACCTCGGCGGGCGCGCCCGGCCGACGAGCATCGTCTGGTCCACCCGCCAGGGGCGCCGCTGGGGCTCGTGCACCCCGGCCGACGGCCGGATCAGGATCTCGACCCGGCTCCAGGGGCTGCCCGGCTGGGTCCTGGACTACGTCCTGGTCCACGAGCTCACGCACCTGCTGCACTCGGGGCACGGACCGGAGTTCTGGGCCCTCGTCGATGCCTACCCCCGCGCCGAGCGCGCGCGCGGCTTCCTCGACGGCTACGCGTTCGCCGCGGACGGCGGGGGACGGGACGAGGACGAGGACGACGAGGACCTGGCGAACGGGGTCGCGGTCCCGGAGGAGGACCTAGCGAACGGGGTCGCGGTCCCGGACGACACGGCGGACGATGCCGTGCCGACCGGCCCCGCGGGGGACGGCCTGCCCCCCGCGGCGGACGGCCAGCTGTTCTGAGCCGCAGCTCGGGCCGGCCCCTGAGCGGGGCTCAGTCGACCGGCGGCGGCTCCTCGCCGAAGATCTCGGCCAGCGCCCGGTCGACGTCGGCGTGCGAGGCGGTCGTTGCGGCCCGACGCGTGGTGAACCCCTCGGGGCTGTCGAGGTCCTCGGCGGTGGGCAGCAGGTCGGGATGGTCCCAGACCGCGTCGCGCGCCCCGATCCCGCCGTCGGCCGCGATCTGTGCCCACAACCGGGCGGCATCGCGCGAGCGCCTCGGCCGCAGCTCCAGGCCGACGAGGGTGGCGAACGTGTCCTCGGACGGACCACCGGCGGCGCGACGTCGGCGCAGCATCTCGCGCAGCGCCGCGGTGTGCGGCAGGTGCGGGGCCGCGGCGGCGGCGCTGACCTCGTCGACCCAGCCCTCGACCAGCGCCAGTGCCGTCTCGAGCCGCAGCAGCGCCGACTGCTGGGCCGGGGTGGTGCTCAGCGCGAACACCCCGCCGGACAAGGCCTGCTGGATCGCGCCGGGATCGGTCGGGTCGATGGAGCGGACCGCCTCCTCGATCGCCTCGGTGTCGATGGCGATCCCGCGGGCGTAGGAGCCGACGGCGCCCAGCAGGTGCCCGCGCAGCCAGCCGACGTGGGTGAACAGGCGGTCGTGGGCCACCTCACGCAGGGCGAGGAAGAGCCTGACCTCCTCGGCCGGAACGTCGAGCCCGTCGGCGAACTCGGCGATGTTGCGCGGGACCAGCGCGACCCCTGGCCCGTCCATCAGCGGCAGGCCGATGTCGGTGGTGCCGAAGACCTCGCGTGACAGCGAGCCCACAGCCTGGCCCAGCTGCATCCCGAAGACCGCCCCGCCCAGCTGGCGCAGCATCGGGCCGGCCCCGCCCTCGCCCGTCGACATCTCGGGCACCTGTCCGGACAGCGCGGTGGCCAACGCGTCGGCGACGGACAGCGCTACCGGCTCGGCCAGCGTGCGCCAGCGCGGCAGCGTGTGCTCGACCCACTCCGAGCGGCTCCAGGTGCGTACCGGTCCGCCGGCCGGCGGCAGGTCGGTGGCCGGGTCGAGCCATAGCTCTGCCACCTGCACGGCCGCGGCGACCTCACGCCGCTGGGCATCGGCGACCGAGGGGTCTCCCTGCTCGACGGCGGTCTGCCGGGCGAGGTCGTGCGCGAGGTCCCAGTTGACCGGGCCGGAGCTCGAGGTGAGCATCCGGCGCACCTGGTCGACCAGCTGGGCCAGCGCGGCCGGGTCCTGCGGCAGGCCGGCGGCCGCGGCGAGCGACCCGAGGTCGACGGGGTTCCCGTCGGGGCCGGTCATCGAGCCGAGGCCGTGCTCCTTCAGCTCGGCGATGACGGCTTCGGCATCCGGTCCGAGGAGCTGGCGCAGCAGCGCCTCGAACGGTGCCGGCAGGCCGGGGTCGGGCGGTGGCGTGCTCATCGGTGGCTCCTCGGCACGGT
>Ga0105047_10005368_pt1 | contig 22052 bp, 19 predicted proteins | sample MAT04_FD_78384 | JGI IMG/M metagenome (GOLD analysis project Ga0105047, IMG submission 78384) | Freshwater microbial communities from Lake Fryxell liftoff mats and glacier meltwater in Antarctica - MAT-04 (megahit assembly) | ecosystem: Environmental > Aquatic > Freshwater > Ice > Liftoff... | reverse complement strand
GCCCGCCACGCCAGACTTCACCTTGCCGGTCGCCGTGAATTTGAAGCGCTTCTTGGCGCCAGACTTCGTCTTCAGTTTGGGCATTTTCACTCTCTTTTGAGTGGGCTACCGCCCTTCGGGCTACTTGAGCCCGAGGGTGGAAGACCCTTGATTATGAACCGCCCAGGCATGCCTGTTAGCCCGGCGGTTCGGTACGCGAAGGCGCGGCTTCTAGGCGAAGCAGGCCGACAAGGCAAGGAGAAAGGCCCTTGCTTCCTACCTCGGCGGGTTGTGCTGCTCCAGGAAGCGGACGGTTTCGGCCAGCATCCATTGCCGGCTGGCGGCCCGCGACAGCCAGTGATCCTCGCTGGGCAGTTCGACCAGTTCGAACGGCTTGCCCGCGCGGCGCAGGGCCTCGGCGAACACCCGGCTCTGTTCGAACGGCACGACGGTGTCGTCGCGTCCGTGCAGCATCAGGATCGGCGCGTCGGCTCGGGCGGCCTGGGCGGCGGGCGAGACTGTGTCCAGGGTGCGGTCGCCCAGCCGCTCGGCCCCCATGAAACGGTTCCAGTAGCGCACCACGGTCGAGTCGCGCTGGCCGCCTTGATCGGCTTCCCACTGCACCATCAGCCGCAGATCCGAGACCCCCGAGACCGCCACTGCGCATTTGTAAACACCGGGGTCGAGCGTCGGCCCGGCCATGGCCGCATAGCCGCCATAGCTGGCACCGACGATGCAGACCCGGGCCGGATCGATAATCCCCTCGGACGCCAGCCAGCGGACTCCGTCCGACAGGTCGGTCTGCATCTTGCGGCCCCATTCGCCGTAGCCGGCCTCCAGATGGGCTGTGCCAAGGCCGTCCGAGCCGCGGAAATTGGGCTGCAGCACAGCATAGCCGCGCGAAGCCATGGCCTGGGCCCACCAGTCGAACCCGAGATAGTCCCGCGCCGCCGGACCTCCGTGGGGAAATACGACAAGCGGCAACCCCTTCGGATCGGTGACGCCCGGCGGCAGGGTTAGGTAGCCCGGGATGCGCATGCCGTCGGCGGCCAGATAGCTGATCGGCCGAACCTGGCCGACGCGGACCCCGACGATGGCCGGATAGGCCTCGCCCACGATCTCGGCCGAGCGCCGGTCAAGGTCCACAAGTTGATAAGTGCCGGCGTCTCCCTCGCCCTGGGTGAAGACCACGATCTGACGCATATCATCGGACCATGACCGCAGGCTTACCTGCTTGCCTCGAAACGCCGCCTGCACCGACCGCCAGGCTTGATCCGCCCGGGGATCGAGGAACTGCCAGGACACCTGGTCGTCGTCGCCGACCCTCTGGGCCCCGATCAGCAGCCTGGTCTGGGGGTGATGGATCAAGCCGGTCGGGCGGCCCTCGAACGGCAGGTCGGAGATGGCTCCGGTCGTGAGATCGAGGGCGTAGAAACCTTCCTCCCTGCCGTCGATCCGGCCGCTCAGCACGACCGTTCCGGGCGTTTGTCCGAGGCCGGCGATCCCGGGTGTGTCGATGCGCGCGTCGGTGCGCCACATGGTGCGCCAGAAGCCGCCGCGTCGGGCCTGCACCTCATAGGTTTCCCCATCGTATGTAGCGCGCACCACCGGCTGGCCTTCGGCATCCAGCAGGGCCGGTGGACCCTTTTTGTCGGGTTCGACATGTTCTTCGCCGACACCGGTCGACAGGTCGACATTGTATAAACCCACGCCGTCCCGTCCCTGACCGACCACGATCAGCGAGGGTTCTCCATTGATCGTGCGCACGACCGGCGATCCGAACACCTTTGCGAAGACGCCTGGCGTGCGGTTGAGCGCCAGCGCCACGTGCCGAGTCGGAATTTCGTAGATGGACGCATCGGCCAGTTCGGAGCGCCTCAAACCGATGGAGGCACCGACCTGAGTGGCGGTGCTGTAGATGTAGACGTGATCCTCGCCGACCCAGCCGATATCCCGCACCTTGACCGGACCGGCGCGGACGCCGCCGATCAGGCTCATGTCGTTCAGGTCATTGATGACCAGGGCCCGCTCTTCACCGACGACCGTCACATAGGCCATGCGGTCGCCGGTAGGCGAGACCTCGACCAATTCATGAGCCGGCAGGGCACCGTAGGCGCTCAGGGGAGCGACATCCTGGGCACGTCCATCTCCGGCGGTCATGAGCAGGCCCGCTGCGGCGAGCGCATACGCTGTGCGTCGAATGGTCATTGTGCGGGCCCCGCCCCTGGTGTTCGCAACCATAAGGTCGGCGGCGGCTCGGCTGCAAGCTCTACCTTATTAGGTCGGCGCGGGAACCTGCCCGGCCTGCCGCTTGCTGAATGCGCGCCCGGCGTTGATCGCCATGACCGCCGCCGGCACCGTCAGAGCCGCGCCGATCAGGAACGGCCAGTCATGGCCCAGGCCGGAAAAAATCGCGCCTGCAGCCATCGGCCCGAAGATGCGCGCGCTGGAACTGGCGGCCATGTTCAGGCCCAGCATCGCGCCCTGCCGGTCGGGATCGACCGAACGCGAGATCAGGGCCGAAATATTGGGCATGGTGATCGCCATGCCGAAAGCGCCGAACGCCATGACCAACGGTACCAGCAAGTCACCGTGCACAATCACGGATCGGCCCATGACCGCCACGATCCAGGCGGCGTCCGGCGGCATCAGCCGTCCGACGACGATCTGTCCAACCAGCCCTGACCCGAAGATCAGACATCCGACCGCCAGCACGCGAGCCTCGCCGAACCGTCGGGCCAGCCGTCCGGCGATCAGCCCCTGACAGATGGTCGAGACGATACCGACCGCCATGAAGCTGAGACCCACCTCACGCGCGCCCCAGCCATATCGCGCTTCGGTCCAGAATCCGAAGGTCGATTCCATGCCCGAGAAGCCGGCCATATAAATCAGGGTCACCAGCAGGACGCGCGACACGACGGGGTTGGATATCGCGTCCCGCACTCCGCCGAGGAACGGCGGGGGTGGCGTGGCAGGATCAGCCTTGACCCGACTTTCCTTGAGCAGAATGGCGATGCCGGCGGCGGCGGCGACACACAGCCCCGCCGCGACGAAGATCGGCAGCTGATAGCCCAGCGTCCCCATGTCCGGACGCGTGAGCAAGCCGCCCAGACCTGGCCCGACGATGAAGCCCAGACCGAAGGCCGCGCCGATCAGGCCCAAGCGCCCGGCCCGTTGCTCCGGCGGCGTTACATCGGCGACATAGCCCTGAACGGTTGAGATGTTGCCGGCACCCAGGCCGGTGAACAGGCGAATGCCGATGGCCAGCCAGATGTTGGGCGCGAAGGCCAGCATCAGATAGCCCAGCGCATTGGCGATCACGGTGATCAGGAGCACAGGTTTGCGCCCGATGCGGTCCGACAGCCGGCCCCAGAACGGCTCGGCAAAAAATTGGCCCAGCGAATAGGCCGAGAACATCAGTGCCACCTGCCAGGGAGGCGCATCCAGCGTCTGGCCGTAGAACGGCAACAGGGGCACGACGATGCCAAAGCCGACCAGATTGATGAAGACCACGCCGAACAGGACAAACAGGGTCGAGCGGGAAGCGGCGGGGGCAGGGCCGGACGCGGTCATGATCGAGACCTTATCCCGCGTATGGCGGCCGACAAACGAAAACGCCCCGACCGTTTCCGGCCGGAGCGTCTGGAAGTCCTGAAAATCGCATCGACCTATTTGGGCGCGAGGATCATGATCATCTGCCGGCCTTCCATACGCGGCGCGTATTCGACCTTGGCGATCTCGTCGAAGTCGGCCTGGACCTTGTTCAACAGCTTCATCCCCAGCTCGGGGTGGGCCATTTCGCGACCACGGAAGCGCAGCGTCACCTTGACCTTGTCGCCCTCGTCGAAGAAGCGATGCATGGCCTTGGCTTTCACGTCGTAATCGTGGACGTCGATATTCGGACGCAGCTTGATCTCTTTCAGCTCGACGACCTTCTGGCGCTTGCGCGCCTCGGCCTTCTTCTTCTGCTCTTGGAAGCGGAATTTGCCGTAGTCGAGAATCTTGCAGACCGGCGGCTCGGATGTCGAGACGATCTGAACCAGATCCATGCCGGCCTCTTCGGCGGCTTCCAGCGCGGCGGACGTCGGCATCACGCCTTGTTTCTCGCCGTTCTGATCAATCAGCAGAACGCGCGGCGCGCGGATATCCTGGTTCATAGGGGGCCCATCCTTGACGGGCGGCTGGTTCATCGGACGGCGAATGAGCGTCGGTTCCTTGCGTGGAAGAAAAAGCGGAGTTCTGACAGGACAGAGCGCGCGACGGTGCGCCGCGTTCCCCTCCAGTCGCCCCTTATGACCGCGAACGCCCGTCTCTTCAAGGTTTGGCGGGAGCGCCCGAGCCGATGAACGCTGTATGCAGTTTGATCACGGCGTCGAAGACACGGTCTGTCGTCAGCGCCTCGATCGGGGCGAACGCGCCGCGGGTTTCGTTGGAGGCAGCGGTGTGCGTCTTCGGACCCCAAGGCCCGTAGAGCCACCACTCGGTCGGGCCGAACAGGCCCAGGGTCGGACGGCCGGCCGCTGCCGCCACGTGCATCAAGCCGGAATCGTTGCCGACGAACAGCGCGGCGCGCTCAATCGCGGCAGCCGAGGCCAGAATGTCGCCCTTGCCGACGAAATCGATCCCCCGTTCGCCCGCCGCCACCAGAGCCGGCGCCGCCGGCGGATGATCCCCGGGTCCGCCGACCAGCATGAAGCGCCAGCCGTCGAACCGCGCATCGGCTTTCAGCATCCCGACCAGCGCACCCCAGCGATCGGCCGGCCAGCTCTTGCCGGGCTGATGCGCGATGGGTGCCAGGGCGATGATCGGTCCTGGCGCGGACGCCAGCTGGGGGTCGATGACGGCAGCGGCCTCGGCGCGGGCCTGATCATCGAGGAAGATTTCGGGATCCAGCGGCGTCGCCGACCCCATCAGGCGCGACACCATCTCGACCTTTCGCACGCCGGTCTCCCACGACCGGTTGTAGACCACGCGCCGCCTCGCCGGGATCAGATAGCTGAGCGCCGAACCGCGGATGTCGATGACCAGATCCCAGCGAGTTCCGATGACCTGCTTCCACAGGTCGACCCAGTGTCCCGCGAACTTCTTCTTGTCGAGGATGATGACCCGCTCGACACCCGGAGCGGCGCGAAACAACGGTGCCGGGGGCCGGCCGCTGGCGACGGTGATCTTCGCTCCCGGGAGCTGGCGGCCGATCTCGCGGATGACGCCCGACGAAATCACGCAGTCGCCGATGCGGTTCGAGGTGACGAACAGAACCTTCGGGGCGGTCTTGGGATCGGGCACGCGCTTTGGCCTTCGCTTGGTTACGCCGGGTTCGCTATCAGTCCACAACGGTTTTCGCGAGAGGCGGGACATGAGCGACGACATTCAGAGACTCGGACGTCCGGATGACGAAATCCTCGCCTTCAGGCGGGTCCGGGGGAACGGCCCGACCGTCGTCTGGATCGGCGGCTTTCGATCCGACATGGAAGGAACCAAGGCGGTTGCGCTTGACGCTGCGGCGCGCGAACGGGGTTGGAACTATGCCCGCTACGACCATTTCGCCCACGGACAGTCGAGCGGCGACTGGCACCGCGCCACCATCGGCCGCTGGCGCGGGGACGCGATCGCCCTGATCGACAGTCTGGAGGGGCCCGTCATTCCGGTGGGCTCGTCCATGGGCGGCTGGATCGCCCTGCTGCTGGCGCTGGCGCGGCCTGAGCGGATCGCCGGACTGGTGCTGGTCAATCCGGCCCAGGACTTCACCGAACGGCTGATGTGGCCGGGGCTGGCCGATCACGCGCGTCAGGCCATCCTGCGCGACGGAGAGACCCTGATCGTCGAGGACGGACTGGGCGAATACGTTCTGACGCTCGCCATGTTCGAGGAGGCGCGCGACTGGCTGCTGCTGGACGCCACCATTCCCCTGGCTGCGCCGGTGCATATTCTCCAGGGCCGGGCGGATGCCGTGGTGCCTTGGCGACATGCGATGGCTCTGGTCGAACGGCTGAACGGCGGCGACGTCCGGCTGGACGTGATCGAGGGTGGGGACCATCGCCTGTCCAGTCCCGCCGACATCGTGTGGTTGATCGAGGCGGTTGAACGAATGCGCCATTAAGCGTTTAACTGGGTTCCCCCATCGCGAGGAGACCCCCATGCGCATCCTGACCTTCGCCGTGCCCGCCCTGCTCCTTCTGACCGTCGCCGGCTGCGCAGCGACCACGGGTGGCGACCGATACGCCGGAGAACTGCAGATCTTGACCGAGCAGTGCTCAGCCCGGGGCGGAATCCTGGCCCCGACCGGCCAGCTGTCCGGTCGACCCCAGAACGACAACGTCTGCAAGATCACCGGGGGCGCATCGCGGCTGACCAGCGGCGGCTGATTGCCGCCGCTGTAACAGGGCAGTGCGCGCCGGTTCTCGCCAGACCATTTTTGGATTCAGGTCGAATAGACCTGAATCCAAAAAATGGTTCAGACTCAATCTGGAGCGAAATCTGAGCCTGGATGGACTGCGTCCATCAAGACCGATTTCGCTCTAAAGAAGCGCGATTATGGCCGCGCGAGCGGCCTCGCCCAAGTCCGGGCGTTTCAACGCCAGGGCCACATTGGCCCGCAACAGTCCGATCTTGTCGCCGCAATCGTGGGTGACGCCTTCGTATTCGACCGCCGTGAAGGTCTGGTCCTTCATCAGCCTTGCCATGCCGTCTGTCAGCTGGATTTCGCCCCCGGCTCCGCGCGGCTGGTTTTCCAGGATTCCGAAAATCTCCGGCTGCAGGATGTAGCGGCCCGCGATCGACAGGTTCGAGGGTGCCTCTCCGCGTGGTGGCTTCTCGACCATCCCCTTCATGCGGAAATGCCGACCGTCGTGGTCCTCCGGATCGACGATGCCATATTTGTGGGTCTCGGTCTCTGGCACCGCCTCGACGCCGATGACATTGCCGCCGACCCGGGCATAGACCTCGGCCAGCTGTTTCAGCGCGCCCGGCTGTGAATCCACGATCACGTCCGGCAGGAGGACCGCGAACGGTTCGTCGCCGATGATGTCGCGGGCGCACCAGACCGCGTGGCCAAGCCCCAGCGGCTGCATCTGGCGGGTGAAGCTCATCTCGCCCGCCGTGGCCAGTTCGGCGATCATGGCCTCGAGGATGTCGGTCTTGCCCTTGGCCAGCAACTGGGCCTCAAGCTCGATCTGGTGGTCGAAATAGTCCTCGATCGCTCCCTTGGACCGGCCCGTTACGAAGACGATGTGTTCGATCCCGGCTTCGCGCGCCTCCTCGACAATATAGCTCAGGATCGGCCGGTCGACGACGTTCAGCAGTTCCTTGGGCGTGGTCTTGGTCCCGGGCAGGACGCGGGTCCCCAGGCCGGCGACGGGGAGGACGGCCTTGCGGAGGCGGCGGGCGTGAGCGGTCATGCGGATTCCTGATCGGCGGGGTCTGATAACCTAGCGCATTCGCAGCGGGACGCGATCACTCGACGGTGACGGACTTGGCCAGATTGCGCGGCTGGTCCACGTCCGTGCCCTTCTGGACCGCTGTGTAATAGGCCAGCAGCTGGACCGGGATGGCGTAGATCAAGGGCGCGATCAGCGAGTGGCACTCGGGCGCGTCGACGCGGCGGATGCCGGCCCCGTGCAGGTCGGGCGCGGACTTGGGCGCAATCATTATGACCGGACCACCGCGCGCGGCCACCTCCTGCAGGTTGGAGGCAGTCTTTTCGAACACGTCGTCCAGTGGGGCGAGGGCGATGATGGGGGTATTTTCGTCAACAAGGGCGATCGGCCCGTGCTTCAACTCGCCGGCGGCATAGCCCTCGGCGTGGATGTAGCTGATCTCCTTCAGCTTCAGCGCGCCTTCCATGGCCAGCGGGAACATCGCCCCGCGGCCGAGGAACAGGACGTCGGTCGCCTTGGCGATGTCATGGGCGACGGCCTTCAGATCATCCTCCATGCTCATGGCCTCCGCGATCAGGCGCGGTGCCTCGAACAGGGCCTTGACCAGTTCGGCCTCTTTCGCCGCGTCGATCCGGCCGCGCTGGACGCCCGCCGCGACCGCCATGGCCAGCAGGGCGGCGACCTGGGCGGTGAAGGCCTTGGTCGAGGCAACGCCGATCTCCGGTCCGGCATGGGTGGGCCACAGCAAGTCGGCTTCCCGCGCCATCGAAGACGAATGCACATTGACCAGGGCCGCGGTCTTCAGTCCCCTGGCCTTGCACCAGCTCAGGCTGGCCAGGGTGTCGGCCGTCTCGCCCGACTGGCTGACCGCAACGGCGAGGGTGCCCGGTGTCAGGGCCGGATTGCGATAGCGGAACTCCGAAGCGATCTCGACGTCGCAGGGCAGGCCCGCCAGCTTCTCGATCGCATAGCGGCCGATCTGCCCGGCATAGAAGGCGGTGCCGCAGGCGACGATCTGGATGCGGTCGATGGCGGCGAAATCGGCGGAATCGGTCTTGGCTTTTCCGTTCACGAGATCGAGGTAGTGCGACAGGGTGTGCTGGACGCTGTCGGGCTGTTCATGGATTTCCTTCTCCATGAAGTGCCGGTACTCGCCCTTTTCGACCAGGGCAGACGAAGCCGAGACCTGCACGATCGGTCGTTCGACGGCCGCGCCGGTCACGTCGAACATTCGCGCGCCGTCGCGGTCGACGCCGACATAGTCGCCTTCTTCCAGATAGCTGATCTTCTGGGTGAAGGGGCCGACCGCCAGGGCGTCCGAGCCCAGATACATCTCGCCCTCACCCCAGCCGACGACCAGCGGACTGCCGCGCCGCGCGCCCAGGATCAGGCCGTCCTCACCCTCGATCAGCACCGCCAGGGCATAGGCACCGGTCAGCCGGTCCAGCACCGTCTTGAAGGCGACCAGCGGGTCGTTGTGGCGGCCCAGCTCTCGGTCGAGCAGGTGGGCGACGACTTCGGTGTCCGTCTGGCTCTCGAAGACGTGGCCTTCGGCGCTCAGCTCGACCTTTAACTCGGCGAAATTCTCGATGATACCGTTGTGCACCAGAACGACCCGTCCGGCCTGGTGCGGGTGGGCGTTGGCGGTGGTCGGCGCGCCATGCGTGGCCCAGCGGGTGTGGCCGATGCCGATGGTCGCCCCGGAAAGCGCGGAAAGGGGCGGCTCGGCGGCCAAAACCGCCTCCAGCTCGCGAATCTTGCCCTTGGCCCGACGGCGTTCGATGCGCCCATCAACCAGGGCTGCGACGCCGGCGGAATCATAGCCCCGGTATTCCAGACGCTTGAGGCTGTCGATCAAGCGGGGAACCGCCGGGCCGACGCCCGTCACACCGATGATACCACACATGGATAAGCCCCCCGGAAATCTGCGTTTCCGCGCTTTGCGCGCGGACGGGTAACGGTCTAAGCCGAGCCCGGTTGTCTGGTGCCGGTGTAGGCGACAGGAGCCCCGGTTTGCACCTAAAAAGCGGTTTCGCAAGGTTTCTGCGACCGCGACGAGAGGAAGACGACCCTTGGGCGAGAGACGCTATTTCGGCACCGACGGCATCCGCGGTCGCGCCAACACCCATCCCATGACGCCGGAAGTGGCTCTGCGGGTCGGCCTTGCCGCCGGGCGGCTGTTCATGTCGTCGGACGACCGCCGGCACCTGGTCGTGATCGGCAAGGACACCCGCCTGTCCGGCTATATGATCGAGCCGGCGCTGGTGGCGGGCTTTGCCTCCGCAGGCATGGACGTTCTGACGTTCGGGCCCCTGCCGACGCCGGGCGTGGCGATGATGACCCGATCCATGCGCGCAGACATTGGCGTGATGATCTCGGCTTCGCACAACGCCTATCTCGACAACGGCATCAAGCTGTTCGGCCCCGATGGCTACAAGCTGTCGGACTCCGTCGAACTGAAGATCGAGTCCATGATGGACCAGGCCCTGGACGAGGCTCTGGCGCCGCCCGACAAGCTGGGTCGGGTCAAGCGCATCGACGACAGCCAGGCCCGTTACATCGAGATCGCCAAGGCCAGCTTCCCCAAGGGTTTGAGCCTGCAGGGCCTGCGCATCGCCATCGATTGCGCCAACGGCGCCGGCTACAAGGTCGCGCCAACGACGCTGTACGAACTGGGGGCCGAGGTCTTCGCGGTTGGCGTCGAACCCGACGGCCTGAACATCAACAAGGACTGCGGCTCGACCTATCCGCAGGCGTTGGCCGAGACGGTCAAACGTCACAACGCCCATATCGGCATCGCCCTCGACGGCGACGCCGACCGGGTCATTATCTGCGACGAAAACGGCCAGATCATCGACGGCGACCAGATCATGACCATGGTGGCACTGGACTGGGCCCGGCGCGGCCTGTTGGTCGGTGGCGGCGTGGTCGCCACCGTCATGTCGAATCTTGGCATGGAGCGCGCGCTGAACGTTGCGGGGCTGACGCTGGAGCGGACAAGGGTCGGCGACCGGTACGTCATGGAACGGATGCGCGAGGGCGGGTTCAACATCGGCGGTGAACAGTCCGGCCATATCATCCTGCATGACCACGCCACCACCGGCGACGGCCTGATGTCGGCGCTTCAGGTGCTAGCGGTACTGGTCGAGAGCGGCCGCGCCATGAGTGATCTGGCCCGCCAATTTGAACCGGTGCCCCAACTGCTCGAGAATGTGCGGTTTACGACGGGCAAGCCCCTCCAGGACGAGGGGGTCAAGGCCGCCATCGCCTACGCAGAGGCGCGCCTGGTCGGGGCCGGACGCCTTCTGGTGCGGCCGTCGGGCACCGAGAAGCTGATCCGGGTTATGGCCGAGGGCGACGACGCGGCGCTGGTGAAATCAGTCGTGGCCGATGTGGTCGCGGCGGTGAAGGCGGCGGGGTAGCGCCCAACAAGCATCAGGCGCTCGGCTCAGCATCCTCGCGATCAAAACAGATGGTCACCCGCATGCCTTGGCCAGGTGCCGACTTGACATCGATCTCGGCCCTCGCGTTTTGCAGCAGGGAACGCACGATCAGATCCGACAGCTTGCCCTTCTTGGGCCAGGAAACCCCTGGCGGAAGGCCGATCCCGTCATCGGAGATGACCACGCGACAGCCCCCGTTTTGGGTCGTGCTGCACAAGCTGATGGTACCGCCGTCGCGCTCCGTGAAAGCATGTTTCAGGGCATTGGTGAGCAGCTCGTTGACTACCAGTCCGGCGGGCATCGCCACGTCGATAGAGACCGGCCAGCTGTCGACCTTGAGGTCGAGGCGAATACCCTCATGGGCATGGGCCCGCATGACGGCCGATGCGATCTCGCTGAGATAGACGCCAAGGTCGACCGGCTCACCGGCCCCCGAGTTTTCCAGCGCACGGTAGAGCAGCCCCAAGGCCTCGACCCTGCCGGCGAGGCGGTCGAACCCTTCTCCGGTCGACGCATCCACGACACCCCGGGCCTCGACCCGGATCAAGGCGGTGATCATCTGCAGATTGTTCTTCACCCGATGCTGCAGTTCCCGCAAATGGGTATCCTTCTCGAGGACCAGGGCCTGAAGCTCGTCCAGCACCGTCCCGCCCAAGGGCCCGGTCTCGACCAGTGCGACCAGCCGGAAAGCCGGAGCGCCATGGTCGTCGACGATGATGTTGGACCATGCGCCGAGCGTGATCATCGCCTCACCGTGTGGCAGGATGAACGAACCGAGGTAATCGCTCTCTTCTGAAACCATTTGCCCGAGGGCCCGGGTTTCGTCCGGGACGGTGGCTTGACCCCGGAGGGGCTCCCAGGACCCGCCGAGGATGTTGGCGTTGGCCTGTCCCGTCAGGGTCTGAAACTGGATGTTGGCGTAGACGACCCGTTCCACCGGATTCAGCTTCGATACGGCGATGGCAAAGGGGACCTGGTCCAGAAACTGCTTGAACAGGTCGCTTTCCAACGCCTCCGCAAGGTCGGGGCCATCCAGCAACTGGTCCATACCGGGATGAGATTCGTCCAAAGCCATGTTAAGTCAGTTCCCGTTTCGGCCGTGCCGGGCAGGGCTGCCCTGATCAGCGAATGGAGCGTTTACCGTCTTGCGCCGCCAAGGCCGGTCACGACGCCTGACTTTCCCTGCTTTACAGCAACGCTGCCGACACGTCTTCGTTCCGCCGTCGGATATCCGGAACCGCGATCGTTTCCCAGAAGGCCGCTCGCGCCGGCGGGCCAAGCACAAACAGGCATGGATCAGGCCTACCATCAGCGCCCAGCACCCGGCCCTGAGCGTCCAGATCGAGTCCAAGCCGCAAGGGGTCCAGTCGCGCCCGCCCGGAGGCGATCAGCGGACCGGTCAGCGGATCACTGGCCGGATCGTGCCCGGGACCGGTGCAGTCCAGCAGCCAGCGGCCGATCAGGGCCTGCTGCTGTGGCCCCCGGCGGGGTCGCCAGTCCACGCTTACGCCATCGACGTCCTGATCGATCCGCCGCACCCGGCCGGCGACCACCGTCAGCCGGTCATCCTGGGCCAGCGCCGCGATCGCCCCGGCGATGCCCTCGGCGATACGGTGGCGGTGCACGTCCCACCACGGCCGCAGATGGCGCACGAAACGGGCGCGGGTCGGCGCGTCGGCCGCCTGCCACAGCTCGGCGGTAATGGGCCGCAAGCCTTCCATCACACCGCGCCAGCTCGATGCACCGCCCAGCCGCCGTGCCTCGGCCAGTCTTCGCGACGCTGGTCCGCGCAGCAAGCCATCCGTAGGAGGAGTGGCTGTATCGTGGCGGGCCAGGTGGCTTCGAGGGATCAGTCCGCGCCGCGACAGGGCGACCGCGCGACCGCGCCAGCCCTTCGCCTGAAGCCACAGCACCATGTCGACCATGGTCAGCCCGGTGCCGACGATGACCACATCGTCATGCGGCCCGATCCGGTCCAGAACGCCTGCCGCCCAAGGATCGGCGATCACCCTGTCGGTCGTTGCGGCAGGTCCGCCGTGCGTGAGCTTGGCGGTCCGGGGTGCCGGATTGCCGGTGGCCAGCACCACGGCCTCGGCGTCGATGACCCGCCCATCCGCCAATCGCACCGCCGCGGCCTCGACCGCCACGGCAACACCGGTCACCCGGGTGATCCGACCCGGATGAGCGGCCTCGACCCCCGCCAGCCGGTCCTGGACATACTGGCCGTACCATCGCCTCGGCGCGAACCCTTCCGGATCGGCCCGGTCGGGGTGATGTCGCTTCAGCCAGGCGACGAAGTCGTCGGGTCGATCGTCTATCGCACTCATCCGATTGGAACGGACGTTCAGCAGATGGCCGTCGAACGGCGTCGAATAGGCGACACCCAGGCCGAAGGTTCCAGTGCGGTCTATCAGGGTCGAGGTGATCCCGGCCTCGGCCAGCCGGGCGGCCAGCATGGCCCCGGAAAAGCCGCCGCCGACAATGGCGACGCGCTTGCTGGATTCCGCCTCGCCCCCCCGGTCGATCACGGCCGGCTCAGACCCGTTCGACGCACATGGCGACGCCCATGCCGCCGCCTATGCACAGGGTCGCGAGACCCTTCTTCGCGCCGCGCCGTTTCATTTCGTGCAGCAAGGTGGTGAGGATGCGCGCACCGGATGCCCCGATGGGGTGGCCGATGGCGATGGCACCGCCGTTGACGTTGACCTTGTCAGGGTCCAGTCCGAGTTCGCGGAGTACGCACAGGCTCTGGGCCGCAAAGGCCTCGTTGGATTCGACCAGGTCGAGGTCGGTAGCGGTCCAGCCCGCCTTCACCAGCGCCTTTTTCGAGGCCGGGACCGGACCCGTGCCCATCAACGCCGGATCAACGCCCGCCGTGGCTGAGGACACAATGCGCGCCAGCACCTCCAGCCCGCGCGCCTTCGCCTCTTCGGCGCTCATCAGCACCAGCGCCGCCGCGCCGTCGTTCAGGCCGGACGCATTGGCCGCCGTCACCGAGCCGTCTTTCGTGAAGGCCGGGCGCAGCTTCTCCATGGCCTCGAGTGTAGCGCCGTGGCGGATGAACTCATCCTTGTCGACGACGGTGTCGCCCTTCTTCGAAGCGATGGTCACCGGGACGATCTCGTCGTCGAACCGCCCGGCCTTCTGGGCCGCCTCGGCCTTGTGCTGGCTGGCCACGGCGAAGGCATCCTGATCGGCACGGCTGATGTGGAATTTCTCGGCCACGTTCTCCGCCGTCTGGCCCATGTGATAGCCGTTGAAGGCGTCCCACAGTCCGTCCTTGATCATGGTGTCGATCAGCGACACGTCTCCCATCTTGTGGCCGGACCGGAGGTGCTGGGCGTGCGGTGCCTGACTCATGCTTTCCTGGCCGCCGGCGACGACGATCTTCGCGTCGCCGAGCGCGATCTGCTGGGCACCAAGGGCGACCGCGCGCAGGCCCGAGCCGCAGATCTGGTTCAGGCTCCACGCCGCGGTCTCCTTCGGAATGCCCGCCCCCATGGCCGCCTGCCGGGCCGGGCCCTGTCCTGCCGCCGCCTGCAGCACATGGCCCAGGATCACCTCGTCGACATCTGCGGCGTCGACCCCGGCGCGCTCCAGCGCGGCGCGGATAGCGATTTCGCCCAGCTTGGACGCCGGCAGGCTGGACAGGCCGCCCAGAAAGGAGCCGACCGGAGTGCGCGCGGCGGAGACGATGACGACGTCGATGGATCTGGACATGGACGAACCTTGACAAGCGACCTCGGGCGGCGGAGCACCGGGCCATGGAAAACGAAACCTCTACGCCCGAATGAGCGGTTAGGTCGCGCGAAACAAATCGTGCCGTTTCTGCCGCATCCCGAAGCCTTCGTCACGCCTGACGGATTCGTTCACCGCATGGTCACCGGCAAGCCCCATATTGGCGGGAACAAATAGAGCGAGAAAGGCTTGATGGTGGCCATGCTCACGCGATTGAAGAATGTGTTTGTCCAGGTCTGTGTGCCGGACGAGCTTGATATGGCCGAGCACTACCGGTCGCCGGCCGAGAAGACGGCCGACCTGGTCGTACACGTCGTCGGCCTGACGCTGGCCGCCGTCGGCGGGATCGTGCTGGCGGTTCTGGCGGCGATGTACGTCGGCATCGGCGCGGTCGCCGCGACCGCGACATACGCACTGTGCCTGATCGCGATGCTGACCGTTTCGACCATCTACAACCAGACCCGGCCCTGCGCTGCGCGACCGATCCTGCGCCGCCTGGACGAGGCCGCGATTTTCCTCATGATCGCCGGCAGTTACACCCCCTTCACGACCCAGCGTTTCGAAGGTGCCTGGTCGATCGGCTTCACCCTGCTGGTCTGGGCAATCGCGCTCGCCGGGGTCGGAGCCAAACTGGTTGCCCCGCGCATTTCCGACGCCTTCTGGAGCGGTGTCTATGCCATGTTCGGCTGGCTGGCCGTGATCGCCCTGAAGCCGATGATGGAGACTGTCCATCCGATCGCCTTGGTCCTGCTGGTGCTGGGTGGGCTGATCTACACCGCCGGCGTGTTCGTCTTCATCAGCCCCAATCTGCATTTCCGAAGAGCTATCTGGCACGGCTTCGTCGTCACCGGCGCGACGGTGCATTGGGCCGCAGTGCTGGTCGGCGTGGTGCTGGCTCCGGCCGCCGCTGCGGGCGTCGGCTAGACATTCCGGTGCGCAGCGCAGCATAGTGCGGCGTTTCAACAGGATTGAGGATCGCGCGTGGCTGACAGGAAGTCCGGATCCGGCGAGACCGTCGTCATCAAGAAATACGCCAACCGTCGCCTCTACAATACGGCGACCTCGGCTTATGTGACGCTGGAAGACCTCGCCAAGATGGTCCGCGAAGGGACCGAATTCGTCGTCTATGACGCCAAGTCCAATGACGACCTGACCCGGCAGATCCTGACGCAGATCATCTTCGAGGAAGAAAGCCGGGGCGAGGCCCTGCTGCCCGTCCAGTTTCTGCGCCAGCTGATCGGTTTCTACGGCGGCCAGATGCAGGGTGTCCTGCCCAGCTATCTGGAGATGTCGCTCGACAATTTCAGCCGCCAGCAGGAACAGATCCGCGGCCAGTTCTCCAAGGCCTTCGGTGCCGCGCCGGGCGCGGGGCTGATGGACGAGACGGTCAAGCGAAACATGACCATGTTCAGCGACGCCATGAAAATGTGGCCTGGCTTCGGTGCCCTGACGCCCGGTGCCATGGCCGCCGCGACCGCCGCGACCGATCCCGGTACCGCGTCCGCCGCCGACCCTCTGGCGGACATGCGCCGCCAGATGGACGAGATGCGCAGCCAGCTCGACAAGCTGTCAAAGACTTCCGGCAAGGACCGTTGATATGGGCGACGAAGTCCGCGCCGTGGGTCCCGTCGAAGGCCGCGACGACCGCCGCTCGGCCCAGCGTCGCGCCGCCGAACGTCGGGCCCAGGCCGAATCCCGCGCTCTGACGGTCACCGAATTTGTCGCCGCGCCTGCCGACGTCCCGGCAAGAGCTGCCGCAGCGCCGGCGGCAGACGCCTCTGCGGCCGCCTTCGCCGCCCAGATGTTCGGTCAGTCAGGCCAGCGGCGGGGCCTCAAGGGCGGGCCGCCGGTGCTGGACGCGGCGCGCTCCGCCTACCTCGGGACCGAACACTCCGGAGCCGCTGAACGCCGCCCCCTGCCGGGCAAGGCGAAAGACACCGACATCTGAGCCGGCGGCACGGTCCTTGCTGAGCGACAGGCCAACAAGCCTCGTTCGGGACCGCCACCATGCTGACCTTCATTACCCGCACCTTTGACGTCGCCGTGGTGGCGCTGATCTTCGTCGCCTTTTCGTAGAGCCTGCCGCCCTTCGGACGACTTGAGGCCCCGGTGCTCCGCTCCAGCAGGCCGCGACCGCGTCGCGGCCTGCTGGAGCGGAATCGGTTTGGACGCGATCACGTCCAGGCTCAGATTTCGCTCCGGCATCATTCTGGAGCCTGAATTACGGCATCGGCGGAATCGCGAAGCAATACCTTCTCAACCGATCAGTCTCTGGGGCCTCAAGAAAGCTTCAGGACGTCCCGCCGGCGAAATCGAGGTCCCTGCGGGCCGAGATGATGGTGACGATGAACCCGGCCAGCACATCCAGCATGACCATGGTCAGGATCAGGAAGAAGGTCGAGGTCGCGAACCCCTTGAACAGCAGGAAAGCGACCAGGCAGAACACGAACAGGATCATCGACAGCGCATGGTTGACGATCGCGACCTTCTGGCTCGACGTGGATTTCAGCAGTTCGAAGAACAGCAGAATCAGCGCCAGGAACAGAATGAGGTCGCCACTGCCCACGCTCCAGCCGGTCCCCGAGACCATGGGTACTGTGAACAGCGGATCCCGGAGCGCCTGTTCGGCCGCCGCGACCCCGCCGGTGCCAACGACGCCCGTAAGGATGACCAGCGCGTAGATCACAATCGGGATGAAGAGCAGCGGGATGGCAATCAGCATGGCTCAGGCTCCAGCGTCGAACGGTCGTGACGGCCGCGCTTGTTAACGACGCATACCCCTGTTCGATCCATTCAGCTACGGCAGTTCGCCTGTCGGGCGACCAGTCAGAACTCGCTGATCGGGCCTGGACGGCGCGAGCGGGTCTTCAGCCACATCACGCCCAGCAGGTCCGACAACGACGCCATCAGCCGCCCCCAGTTGGTGTATTTCGACTGACCCGTCTCACGATGGCGGTGATCGACGTCCAGATAGAGGTTTTGATAGCCCTCGCGGATCATCAGGGCCGGCAAGTAACGGTGGATGTGATCGAAGTACGGCAGGCGCAGAAAGACGTCGCGCCGGAAGGCCTTCAGCCCGCAGCCGGTATCGTCGGCATCGTCGGCCAACAGTTTCTTACGGATTCGGTTGGCCCATAGCGAGGCCTGACGCTTGGCCTCGGAGTCCTGGCGTTTGGCTCGCCGCCCGCCGACCAGGGCTACCGATGACGGCGAGGCGGCCAGGAGATCGGCCAGTTTCGGCGCGTCTGCGGGCGGGTTCTGACCATCCCCGTCCAGCGTCACCACGATCGGCGCGCGCGCCGCCAGCACGCCGGTCCGGACCGCCCGGCTCTGCCCGGCGTTGGACCCATGGCTGAGGACCCGCAGCGCCGGCAGTTCGGCCATCAGCCCGCGCAGTTCGGCCAGGGTGTCGTCCCGCGAGGCGTCGTCGACGAACACCATTTCGTAGGATCGCCCGGCGAAGGCCTCCGCGATTTCGCGCGCCAGCGGACCGGCCGCACCTTCCTCGTTGTGGACCGGGACGACGACGGAGATGTCAGGGATAGCTGCGTTCATGAACGCTCTCTAGCTGGTTTCCTCAACGGGCGGGAGATGGCGGCCGGGCCTGCGATCAACGCCTGACGCGCACCGAAACGCCGTGTTAGGAAGATGAGCATGACGCGCCCCGATCTCGACCAATACATCGCCGGCTGGCGCGGACCCTTTCTCGCGGCCCTGGTCGCCCTGTTCGCGGGGATGCCGGTGCTGATGCTTCTGCCGCCGCTGGACCGTGACGAAAGCCGCTACGCCCAAGCTACCTCGCAGATGCTCGAGAGCGGCGACTATGTCGACATCCGCTATCAGGACGAGCCGCGCTGGAAGAAGCCGATCGGCATCTACTGGATGCAGGCGGTCGCGGTGGCCGTGACCTCCAAGGTCGAAAACCGGGACATCGCCCCCTACCGCATCCCCTCCCTGCTGGGAGCCATGCTGGCGGCCGCGGCCTGCGCCTGGGCCGGTGCGGCCATGTTCGGCCAGAGAGCAGGCTTCCTGGCCGGTGCCATCCTGGGCGCCAGTTTCCTGCTGTCGACCGAGGCGGGGATCGCCAAGACCGACGCCATGCTGTGCGGCGCGGTGACATTGGCCATGGCCGGCCTGGCGCGCATCTATCTGGCGGCGCGAGCGGGCGAGGCTCCGCGAAGGCCGTGGAAATTCGCCTTCTGGCTGGGACTGGGGTTGTCCGTTCTGGTCAAGGGCCCCATTGGCCTGCTGGTGATCGCCCCGGCCATGATGGCCCTGTCGATCTGGGACCGCGACGTGTCGTGGCTGAAGCGGCTAGGATGGGGCTGGGGCCTGCCGCTGGTGGCGCTGATCGTCGGCCCGTGGGCCATCGCCATCACCATCGCCACCGACGGCGCTTTCTGGCGCGAAGCGATCGGCGGCGATCTGGCACCCAAGATCACGGGCGGTGACGAGGGTCATGGGGTCTTCCCCGGTGCCTATATGCTGATGGCGTCGCTGCTGTTCTTCCCCGCGACCCTGCTGCTGCCTGCCGCCGTTTCAGCCGGCTGGAGCCGCCGGGCCGAGCCGGCGATCCGCTTTCTGGTCTGCTGGGTGGTTCCGGCCTGGATCATATTCGAGCTGACGCCAACCAAGCTGGCCCACTACACCCTGCCGATGTTTGGCGGTCTGGCCCTGTTGGCCGCGGCCGCCGTGACGCGGCCGGTCGGCAGGATATCGAGATACGTGGGCGTCGGTCTGACGCTGTTTGTCGGCGGTTTGCTGGCGGTGGGCTCGGTCTATCTACTGACCGAATACGGCAAATCGACCGCCCAGACCTGGGCGACCCTGACCATCGTCTTTGCCATTCTGGCCAGCCTGATCGGTGCCTTCCTGATGCTGCACCGGGCGGCGGTGACGGCGTTGGTCGTGTCGCTGACGCTGGGCATTGTCGCCCATGCCGCCCTGGCCGGTACGCTGAGGCAGCTGCGTCCCCTCTCCGTGGCGCCCCAGCTGGAGAAGGTGCTGGAGCGGGCCGACCTGCATCCGCGTCAGGGCCGGGCCGGGCCGGTCGCCATCACGGGCTTCCATGAACCCAGTTTCGTCTTCCTGACCGGCAAGGACACGGAACTGACCGACGCCGAGGGCGCGGCTCTCGCCCTGGCCGAAGGCCGTCCCGCCATTGTCGAGGAAGACGACGCTGACGCCTTCCGTGCCGCCGCAGCGCGACTGGGCGTCGCCGGTCGCGCCGTGGGCGAGGTCAATGGCCACAACTATTCCAAGGGTGACGACGTCAGCCTGACGGTCTACGCCCCGCCCGGCGTCGCGGCGGCGGTTCCGGCCCGATGAGCCGCCCGATCACCATCGTCGAGGTCGGTCCCCGCGACGGCCTGCAGAACGAGACGGCGATCCTGGAACCGGCCGTCCGCGTCGAACTGGTACAGCGGCTCGAGGCGGCGGGTGCACGGCGGATCGAGGCGGTCAGTTTCGTCCATCCCGAATATGTGCCGCAGATGGCCGGTGCCGAACAGGTCGTGGCCGCCTTGCCGCGCGAGCCGGGCCGCAGCCGCATCGGCCTGGTGCTGAACGGCAAGGGCTATGACCGGGCCCTGGGCACGGCGGTGGACGAGGTCAACATCGCCATGTCGGCGACAGACGGCTTTGGTCTCAAGAATCAGGGCCTGACCGTCGACCAGCAGGTGCAGATGCTGGCCGACATCCTCGCCGGGCGGCAGAACGCCGTGGGCCAGCCGGGCGCGACGCCTGCGCTTTCGGCCACCCTGTCCTGCGTCTGGGGGTGTCCGTTCGACGGTGAGGTCTCGACCGGTCAGGTCGTTGATCTGGTTGGCCGCATCGCCGCGCTGGGCGTCGGCGAGATCGCCTTGGCCGACACCATCGGCGTGGGCGACCCGTGGAGCGTGACAAGGATCGTCGAGGCCGCCCGCAAGGCCGCGCCCGACGCGACCCTGCGCCTGCATTTCCACGACACCCGCAACACCGGCCTGGCCAATGCCTTTGCCGGCGTCGAGGCGGGCGTCGACGTGCTGGACGCCTCGGTCGGCGGCATCGGCGGCTGTCCCTTCGCGCCGGGGGCCACAGGCAATATCGCCACCGAAGACCTGGTCTATATGCTGGAGCGGGCAGGGTATTGGACCGGCTACGACCTCGACGCGCTGATCGGGACGGCGCGCTGGATCGGTGACAAGATCGGCCGCCCGGCTCCCAGCGCGCTGAGCCGCGCCGGCGGCTGGCCGAAGCAGGACTGATCAATACCCCGCATTCCGCTCTCAAGGCACGAGCAGAATCAGGAATTTATTCCTTCCTCTATCTTGACCGGCGGCGGTTTCGTCCCATTTTCCAAGGTGGTGCGGTCAGTCAGCCTAGCCTTGGTCTTTGAAAATCGAATGACGGACGTGGCGATTTCAGCGGCATTCAGCGAGCAAATTTCCGATAATCTGGCTCTGTTTAATCTGGACCAGCTAACCTCATATTCGGTAACTGACTAAAAATAAGGGTCTTTTTGGATTTTTCGGGTTGGCACTGTTGGCACTGTTGGCACTCCGAATTTTCAGAACAGTGCCACCAATTGACGCGCCGTACGGAAGGTCGGTTTCGCCTGCCCGCGACCCACCCGGGTGCGATGAAAGTCTGATTCCCCAGAAACCGGCCCCGGGGGTTATGGTCCGTCTTCCCGAACGGTAACGCCTATGTCGCAGACCCTCTACCAGCAGCGCCTGATGTCCGCGGCTGAGGCCGTTGCGCTGATCCCGTCGAGCGCCCAAGTGGCGATGGGGCTGGGCTTTTCGCAGCCACCCGCGATCCTAGCGGCACTCGCAGACCGCGCCCGGGCCGGCAAGGTCACTGACGTCAGCCTCTACTATCTGCTGTCCACCGGCATTGCCGGGGAGACGGTTCTGAAGGACGAGCTGATGGGCCGGATCCGCCCCGTCAGCCTGTTCCACAGCGCCACAGAGCGTGGCCTCGAAGCCCGGGCGCGCGAGGCGGGCCGGCCCAATCCGGTGACCTTCATCCCGACGGGGTTCCAGCAGGTTCCGAGGCTGTTGCGCGAGGCCGGAGTCGACACCCTGATCTGCACGGTCTCGTCGATGGACGAGGACGGCTGCTTCAGCTTCGGCACCAACACCGACTACAACAAGCCGGTCAGCGACCACGCCGAACGGATCATCCTCGAGGTCAATCCGGCCATGCCGCGGGTCTTCGGCGACTGCACGGTCCATGTTTCGCGCGTGACCGCCGTGGTCGAGCATCACACGCCCCTGCTGGAACTGCCCGTGGTCGAGCCGGTGCCCAAGGACCTCGCCATCGGCGGCCTGATCGCCGACATGATCGAGGACGGTTCGACCCTGCAGATGGGCATCGGAGCCCTGCCCAACGCGGTCTGCGCGGCCTTGCACGACCGTCGCGACCTCGGCCTGCATACCGAGATGCTGACGCCCGGTCTGGTCGAGCTGATGCAGGCGGGCGTGATCACCAACGTCCGCAAAACCCTGCACCCCGGCAAGGGCGTCTTCTCCTT
>Ga0105047_10005367_pt1 | contig 22052 bp, 16 predicted proteins | sample MAT04_FD_78384 | JGI IMG/M metagenome (GOLD analysis project Ga0105047, IMG submission 78384) | Freshwater microbial communities from Lake Fryxell liftoff mats and glacier meltwater in Antarctica - MAT-04 (megahit assembly) | ecosystem: Environmental > Aquatic > Freshwater > Ice > Liftoff... | reverse complement strand
GTTCACTCGAAAGGCCCTCCGATGGATGCGAGCGTCTTGCAGGACACCCGCGTTATCGGCGGCTTTTCGAGCTTGATCTCTCAAACGGGCCTCGGGCCATCCACAAACGGCGCTTGGTTCAGGGCTAGTACGCGTCGCCGAGCGCACCAAGAAGCTCGTTACGCACTCCTTTTCGGTGATGAAGGCGCTCGGCCTCGCGGTGCGCGACTGCAGCTCGATGCACGACGTCGTGCAGCTCCAGGACTTCGCGAAGCTCGCGATCAAGAACGGCCAGCCGCTGCAGGTCTTCTCGATCCTGAAGGACGTCGCCGGATTCATCCTGAAGTATCCCGGCGAGGCGCGGCAGGTGATGAAGTTCATCCGCACTCAGGAGAAAGATACTTTCGAGCAAAAGTCGGTCTGGATGCGCCCCGCGCTGGTCGACATGAACCAGGCACCGAAAGGCCCGCCGCAGAAAGCCGACGTGGTGATCATCGGCGGCGGTATCAGCGCCGCGTACATGTCGCGTCACTTGCCAAGGCGCAGCGCAACGGCGAGGCCAGCGGGCAAAATTTCCTCGTGCTCGAGAAGGACACGAAGGAGAAGCGCGAGCACATGGCGTCACTGCGGAACGCCGGCATCGTCTGCACCGCGCTCGACTACATCTTCGACATCGACGAGATCATGAGCGAAAAGGCGGTCAAACGCATCCAGGACGCGCTCGAGTGCGACGCGCCCCAGGCGGCTGCGGTCTACGACAGCTTGATGCACGTGATGCACGACGCGACCGACACCATCCAGCAGTTCCTGAGGGGGGGTCGACGTCGAGTTCAAGAAGGGCGGCGGCCTCGACATCGCGAACACCAAGGAGGACGTCGAGCACTTCCGCTGGGCGGCCAAGCTGGCGAAGGAGCACGGCCTCGACTGGGAGGCGATCGACGCCAAGACCATGAAGGCGAAGTATGGCGTCGACACGCCGGACATCGCCGGCGCGCTGCAGTGGAACGACTCCGCGCAGCTCAACCCCCGGCAAGCTGGTGAAGGCGCTGTTCGACTATGCCAGCGAGACCTCGAAGAACGTCGAGACCTCCTTCGACAGCGAGGTCATCGGCGCGCGGCAGAACGACAAGAAGGACGGCTGGGTCCTGAAGACGCGGCACGGCGACGAGATCGTCGAAGTCCACGCCAAACGCGCGCGAGGCTTACCCGGCTTTCGGTGGCCTCTCCGCCATGGCGATGTAGCGGAAGCTCCGCCCTCCCCTCGCGCGTTGATCGTGACTCATGGCGCTCGCGCTCCTCTATCTCGTCGTCGCCTCGCAGGTCCCCGCGCCGTTCGTGCACGGCGGCACGCGCATCGAGCCGGCGAAAGAAGCGAACCTGGTGGTCGTCGACACCGCGGCCTATCGCCTCGAATACTATCGTTCGGGCGCGCTCGTGCGCAGCCACGACGTATCGCTCGGGCACGCCGAGGGACGGAAGCGCAGGAAGGGCGACCTCAAGACCCCGCGCGGCGTGTACTTCGTAATCGAGAAGTATCGCGGTGCGTTCGATGGCGCGTACGGCGAGTACTATGGCGGCCACTGGATCAAGGTAAACTATCCCGGTCCGGAGGACGCGGCGTACGGGCTCGAGAAGGGCTGGATCGATCGCGCGACCCACGACGCGATCCGCACCGCCTGGGCTTCGCGGCGCGCGACCTCGCAGAAGACGCGCCTCGGTGGCGGCATCGGCTTCCACGGCTGGGCGGCGGAGTGGGAAGGCGAGGACGGGCGGCTGCGCTCGTGGGGCTGCGTGGTGCTGCACAACCGCGACGTGGGCGCGTTCTTCGAGGATGTGCCGGTCGGGGCGATGGTCATCATCCGATGACAGGTCAAGGCGTCCGCGGCGGCGAGCACTCCGGCGTGTAACGCACCTTCACCGAAGCTCCACGCGGCGTCGCGCTCGCGCCGTGCAACGTCACGGTGTTGGTCCGCCCGTCGAACGTATATCCGTCGAGCGCATCGAGGGTCACCGGGACGTCATTCACCAGCACAGTGAGCTGCGCGGGATCGGCCGCGCGCGAGAGCGCGAAGGTATCGACCATGCGGTGATCGAACGCGCTGAGCGCGGTCAGCGCGCCGCCGAGATCCGGTGCGCAAGCTTCGGCGCTCAGCCCACCTGTGGCCTGCGTCAGCGCCTGATACCGCACGCCGCGCTGCGCGAAGCGCTGCGGGCACGAAGCCGGGTTCTGCGGCGTGAGATCGTGGACCGCGACGAGGTCCGGGCGATCGGGCCCGTGCAGCGCCTCGAAGAAGCGGGCCGCGAGCGCCGGGGATCCGGGCGAGACGTCGTCGTCGTCGCTGACCATCACCACCGAGAGCCGGGCGCCATCGCGCACGAATTGCTCGCTCTCCATGAAGCGAATTGCGGCGCCGATACCTCCGACGCTCCGGGGCGGCGGTGGGCCGAGCGGTGACGTGATGCAGATGAGCCCGCGCAGGAGCGCGACCGGTCCGAGGAGGCTCGATTCGAGGTACGGATCGAAGTCCAGGCAGCGGCTCGGCGCCCCGCCCTCAGGGTCAGCGAGCGTGGCGGCGATGCGCTGGTCGTACGCCGGATCGACGAAGCTCGGCAGCGCATCGCGGAGCTGCTGGCGCAACCGATCGGCCGAAGCACTATCGTCGATCACGAACAGAGTATCGCTCTTCTGGGCGATATCCAGCGTGAAGCGATCCTCGGCCGGGCCATCCGCGACGACCTCGGCGCGCAGCGCGACACTCATCTCGGACACGCCGATCTTCACCGCCAGACGGCCGCGCAGCACGCGGGGGCCTGGGCTGGGCTGCACCTCGATCATGACGTCGCGGCTCGAGCTGGGCGGGATCTGGAAAGGGAGCGCCGGATCGAGCGTCCCGTCGATCGACAGGAGCTCGAAGCTGGGATCACCGCTCAGCGCGACCCGCGCGAGCACCTGCGTCTCGCCGAAGTTGAACACGCGAACGGCGCGCACACGCGAGAGACAGCTGCGATCGGGGATGAGCCCGAAGTCCATCGTGGGCAACACGTAGACGTGCGGGACCGGCTGCCGATCGCCGATCATCTTCAGCGTGAACTGCGGGAACGCCGCGTCGTCCGTGCTCACGTGGACCTCGCCGAAGCCACCGCCACCGGGGAGGAGCTTCACCTTCAGCACCACGCTCCGACCGGGCAGCAGTGCCACGGGAAATGCGAGGGGCTCGACCGCGTAAGACTCCCAACCCATACCCACGATCGCGCTCTTCAGATTGGGGATCTCGTGCGAGCAGCGATTGGTCAGCACGATCCGCCGCTCCGTCTCGCCGTGCTCGAATTTCAGATCGATGTGCGGTGGGGGCTCGTTCGGCGGCCGCTCGGCGCGCGGGTCGGGGGAGATCTCGACGCAGTTCCAGATCGGCGCACGGGCGACCAGCTCCACACGGGCGTCACTCCCGTCGGCTTCGAACACGAAGAGAGTACGCACCGGATTTCCGGGCTCCTCCGTACGCCTGAATTGCCGGATACGCAGCGTCACCGCCGTCCCCGCCGGGATCGTGAAAGGCACCTCGGGCGCATCCACGATCTGGAGGATGTCGTCGGCCAGAGAGAGTCGGGTGATGGTGCAGTCCGAGAGTCCGGCCGCCTCGACGCTGATCTCGCGCTCGTCGAAGTCACCGAAGAACTGACGGCGCGGCGTGGCGAACAGCTGGCAAGGCGCACGCGCGATGCCGCGCACGGGATACGCACTGTCGAGGTGGGCGGCGTCGGTGCTCGGGACGTGCAGAGTCACGTTCGTGTCGAGCGCCCAGGTGGGTGTGAACACAACCCATATATTCTTCGATTTTCCCGGCAAGATTATCCCGGGGCCAGTGAGGACCGAGAATGACGGCGCTTCGAGGCCGGTGAAGTGGACGTCGCCGATCTCGAGCGGCGCGTTCCCGACGTTGGTCGCGACGATCTTGATACGGCGCTCGACGTCCTTCGTCAGCACGAGCGGATCGAACGTGAGCTGCGTTCCGGGCGGCGGATCGAGCACCAGCGAGCCGCTCGCCCGCCCCAGCGCGCCCTCGTCCTGACAGGCCGCGAAGAACGCCAGCGCGACCCACGCGAGTGCCCTGCGCCGCAGCGCCAGGCCGGCGATCAGGAGCAGACCCAGCACCGAAGGATGGCCGCGCGGCGTGACGCAGGTGCAGCCGCTCTCGGCGATCGTCTGCAGCTGGCCCGAGTCCTCCTCGACGCCCCCGTCGTGGAGGCCGATGATCTCCGGGCGATCGCCGTTGTCGATGTCGGGGATCGATGCGTCGGGAAAAAGAGTCGGGAAGTAGAGCGCGACCGTCGCGCTGACCGACACCCTCACGCCTTCGTCGTCGGTCGCGTCGGCCTCGATGAGGATGTCTCCTGCCGCCAGCCCGGCGGGCGCGCGAAACACATACGGCGCGACCGTCGCGGTGCCGACCTCGACCCCCTCGACGCGCACGCGGACCTGCGCGATCGCACCATCGTCTTCGGCCTCGATGAAGATGCGGAACTCGGGCTCGACCCGCTCTCGCGACGGCGAAGCGATCCGGATCAGCGGTCGCAAGTTCGCCCGCGTCACGCGCGGACCGAGCACGTCGAGCAGCCACAGATATGAGTTCTGATAGTTTCCGCCGCCGCACTGACACGCGATCGGACTATGCTCGCCGCACCGCGCGTCGACGCGCTGGAACTCCTTCTCCTCGCCGCACGGCCGAAGATAAGTCATCGGATCGTTGCAGAGCATCTCGTGCTCGAGCCCGAAGGTGTGGCCGAGCTCGTGCGCAGCGGTGTTGCAGAGTCCCTTTGGATCGTCGGCCGAGAGCTCGGCGAACGTGAAGCTGATCGCGTTCAGCGCGTACGCGCAGGCGCTCGGCGCGATGCCGGCCACGCTCTCGTCGACGCCGATGAGCTCGGGCCGCCCGGACACGATGTTCTCGAAGTGCGGAACGTCGCCGGGATCGACGTCGGTGATGACCACCTCGAACGGCATGTACTTTCGCGTCACGCAGTCGACGAACGCGTTCCACGTCTCGTCGCTCCCCGTGAACGCCGGCATGGTGATGTCGCGATCGACGATCACCGAGCTGTTCTGGCGGGCGTCATCGACGCCCTGCGTGAGCGCGCAGTCGCCCAGGCAGCGATTCAAGTAGACGATCGTCGGACCCGGCGGCCTTTCGCCGAGGCCCGAATAGGTGACGCCGGTGCGGGGTGGCGGGGTCCCGCAGACGAGTGGCGCGGTGGTCTCGACCCGCGGCTCCTGCCCGCACGCAACGAGCATCGCGAGGAGCGGCGCGAGTCTCCGGAACATTCTTTTGCGAGAGTGCAAACGTCGTACCCGACACGACAATCGGACAGGCGGGTCGCGGCGTGCATTTCCGATCGCGATCGGCCGTGGAAATTCGTGGCGTGGCGTGGCGAGCGCGATCCAACCCGGACGGTGCGACGATGGCGGGATGGCGAACGAAGGCGGAGCGGTGCTTCCGCCTCGCACGCTCACCCCTGCGGACGTCCCCAGCTGGATGACGATCGGCTCCCTCGGCGGTAGTGCCCGCTGCAGGGCGACGGGACTCTCTCGACGTGGAAGTGGTACTTTCGCGCGCGCTGGGACTCCTGGTCGATCGGCGCGTGCACCGCGGAATTCGACCCGGTCGATGTCGGAACGAGCAGCGAGTCGACGTTCTACCACGAGGAAGACCATGGCGACGAGGGTCGATACTTCATCGTGCGTGAGCTCTCGCTGCTGCGTTCGGAGCGCGGACTATGAGGACGGTCAAACTTTTGCGCGAACTCCGAGACGCGCGCCGAGCATGGCGGCGCTGATGATGCCCGTGCCGCCAAACCCGGGGCCGTCGCTCGGACCCACCAGCGCGGTGCTGCCGGTGCCGCCGAACCCGGGGCCGTCGCTCGGGCCCACGAAGCTGGCCTGATTCTGCCGCAGGATTGGTGAGCCGCTTCCACCTTCGTTTTCCGGGTTCGGAGTGACCTTGGGATCGTGGGGCCGCGTTCCCCCGTCGCTCATCGGATTTTCGTGCGCGGTGCCAGTCGCGGGCGGCGTTGTGGGCTCGTTGGGATCCTCCTTCTTCTTTTCGTTGGCGTGCGTATTGGTGTCGTCTTTGTTCTTGTTCTTTTCTTCGGTGGTGGTGGGCTGGATCTCGATGGTCTTTTCCTTGTCGTCGGCCTTCGACTTTTCGGTGGTCTCTGCGGGCTTCGAACCGCCGCCGCCACCCGCGCCACCGAGCAACTTACCCGCGTCATCCGCGGTGTAGACTTTCAAGTCGCCGGGCGAGCCGGTGGCCACGCCGGGCTTGAAGCCGCCGCTGTCGAATTTGAAGCCGGGACCGACCGAGCCCGCCGGGGTCTTCGCGACGACGCCGCCGAAAATGGCGCCGCTGGTGTCGATGCCGATGCCGGCGCCGCCTTCGAAGCCCTCGCTGGTGATGCCGCCGCTGTTGCGGAGATCGGAGAGCGAGGGGCCGCCTTTGTTGCCGCGACCGCCGAGGCCGCCGAGATCACCGAGACCGCCGCCACCGCCTCCTGGACCGCGCCGGCCGAGGCCGCCCAGCTTGTCGCTGCCGAGGCCGCCGAGATCACCGACACCGCCGAGATCATCGAGCCCGCCCAGCTTGCCACCGCCGAGGCCGCCGAGATCACCGAGACCGCCGAAGCCGCCCAGATCGCCCGGGCCGCGTCCGCCGATTCCACCGGGTCCTTCGCCGCTTCCGAGCCCTCCTTTGCCCCGTCCGCCGAAGCCACCAAAGCCGCCGCCCAGCCCACCCAACCCGTCGTCTTCGAAGCCCGGGCCCGTGCCGCGGCCACCGAGCCCACCTCGATCGTCCTTGCCCGCAGGACCGCGCGGCCGCACCTCGAACCCATCGCTCGGATCGAAGCCCTTCTGTACCGGCCCGATCGGCACCGGCCCAGCGATCGGCTGGGCATCGATGCGTGAGACCACGCGCGCCACATTGTTCATCCCGGGAAGCTTGATCGACATGAGTCTGACCAGTGCACCCAGCGGGCCACCCCATCCGGCCGAAGCATCCGTCGCGCGCACGCCGATTCGGCGCGAGCGCTCGGACCATCGAGCAAAAATGGCGTTGAAATCATCGCGACGGGCCCTCGGCCCATGGGAAGCAAGATTGCGAGCCAAATTCCCCGTGTATCTTGCGCGTCGATGGCCGATGCACGACCGGTGGCGCGTTCATGTTTCGCGCGCAGCCAACGCGGTCGGGGCGAGGAGCTGACGATGTCGTGCTCGAATGGCTCGGCCTCGGAGAACCGAAAGACCTTCGAATACGCGTCCCGCGGACGATTTTTCGCCGCCGGTACTCTGCCTCTGTCGAGCGACAGCGACCCGCTCTGCGCCCGCGTCGTCGCCGCCCTCACGTTCACCGGCACCCTCGTGCTCACCCAGGTGGGCGCGGCCAACCAGTCGGTGCGCGGCACCCCACCGCGAGCTGGGCCCGCGCCAACAAGGTCACCGGCGCCATGCAGGGGGCCGAGGAAGAGCGGGCCGGCGCCCTCGCCGCGGCGTTCGAGTTCACGCGCGACTGAAACGCATTGCCGCAGACCGCGGTGAATGCGAAAAGTCGGTCCCATGGATGTGGGATCGCTCACCGAGCGGCTCGAGCGGGCCGCGCTGCACGCCGTGCGCGACGAGTGGGTGAGGTTCAACGACGACCTCTTCCACGGCGCGATGACGGTGCCGGCCTTCGCGCTCTCCTTCGGTGCGCGCACGCTGGGGCGATGGATCCGCGACATGCGGCTCATCGAGCTCGATCGCGCCCTCCTCTTCGAGCGCCCGTGGACCACGGTCTGCGAGGTCCTCAAGCACGAGATGGCGCACCAGTTCGTGTCGGAGATACTCCGGGCGCACGATGAGTCGGCGCACGGCACGGCGTTTCGCGACGTCTGCGCGCAGCGCGGCATCGACGCGGCGGCGACCGGCGTCCCCGAGCCCGAGGCGGGCGACTCACGCCACAAGGTGATCGAGCGCGTGGCCAAGCTGCTCGCCCTCGCCGCGAGCGCCAACGAGCACGAGGCGCACACCGCTATGAACGCGGCGCAGCGCTTGATGCTCGAGCACAACATCGCCTCGGCGGCGGCGCGCGGCCGTCGCTTCGTCTCGCGGGAGCTCGGCGTGCCCACCGGGCGCATGGAGGAGGCGCGCGGGCTGATCGGCGTCGTGCTCTCGAAGCACTTCTTCGTCCAGGTCATCCAGGTCTCGGTGTGGCGCGCCGCCGAAGGTCGCTCCGGCTCGGTCCTCGAGGTCACCGGCACGCCCGAAAACGTGGCGATGGCCGACTATGTCTACGCGTTCCTCGATCGCACTGCAGAGTCCCTCTGGGCCGAGCACAAGCGCAAAAACCGCATCACCCGCGACAGCGGCCGCCGCGCCTTTCGGGCCGGCGTGATCTCCGGTTTCCACGTCAAGCTGGAGAGCGAGCGCGCCGGTCACGCCGAGCGCGGCCTGATCTGGGTGGGCGACCCGGAGCTCGCGGCACATTATCGGCGAAGGTATCCGCGCATCACCACGGCGCGCGGCGGCGGCTCGGGAAGTCGCGAAGCGCGCGAGCACGGGCGCGAGGCAGGACGGAAGATCGTGCTCTCGCGCGGCGTGGAGGGCGGAGGTGGCGGGTCGGGGCCGCGGCGAATGCTGGGCGATGGCCGAAGCTGATTTAGCTAGAACGAAGGACCCGCGATAACTTCCCGAAAATCCGCTCGGGCCGTGCTTGAAAAGCCTGCAGTTGACCGTGCAGCGATGCATTGATAGTTGTGGACGATGCTCAGCAACTGGCGCGCTCTTATCACCGTCCTCGCATTGATACCTGGAGCAGCGCACGCGCAGGACTATCAATACGTCCGCAGCGTCACGACGGCGCTCAGCACGCTGCAAGCGACGCTCTACAACAGCGATCGCAACATCGTGAGTATATTTACGTTCGGCGGGAACGGCCAGGAGTTCACGATCGATGGTCAGCCGAACGGGACGACGATGATGGCGCCGGTGACCGCGCGCAATAGTCTCGATGGCGCGACATATGACCCGATCAGTCAGCGCGTCCTTTTTCTCACGCAGAACTGTCTACTCACCGAGGCCGACCCGGTCACCTACGTCAAAGTATCGACGGTCGCGCTCGGAGCGCGCGCGTCGATCTGCGCGGGCATCGCGCTCGGGCGTGACAATCGCCTGTACGTCGCCAGCTACGGGACCAACGAGATCATCTCGTACGTGCGGTCGGGCAGCGCTGCGGTGGCGCGCTTCTCGCTCGCGCCGCACGGATTCAGCGGTCCGGACGGGATCAGCAACGTCCTCGGGAACGACCATTTCGTCGTGGTGAGCACCTCGCAGAACTCGGCGCTGGTCGTCACCAGCACGGGCGGACTCATCCGCCCGGCCGCGCGCGTGGGGATGCCGCCCCTCGCGGGGCGCTACGTATCTCCCGACGGGCTCGCCAGCATCTGCAAGAACGGCCACGTCTGGGTGTGCGAGCAGTACGGGAGTCATTGCCTCGATCTCCAGCCCGTCACCGGAGATCAGAACTCATGCACCTGTCACGACCCCGGGAGCGCGAACGCGTGCTCGGGGTCCGGAATGGCGCCGACTTGCGACGAGACCACCAACCAGTGCCGGGGCTGCCAGAACGACACGGAGTGCACCGGGGGCGCGGTGTGCGATGTGCCTTCGGGAGCATGCGTTGCACCGGCGCCCCCGGACGCGGGCGTGGCGGCCGCGGACGCTGCGGGACCGATGGCGGATGCAGGGGCTGCCGCTGCCGATGCCGCGCCCTCCCCGCTCGACGCCGCGAGCGCAGGTCTCGACGCCGCGAGCGCAGGTCTCGACGCTGCGAGCGTCGTCGCGCAGGTCGACGCGACCGTGGCGCGAGACGCGGGTGGGTTCGAGTCGCCCGATAACGGCTGCGGGTGCTCGTCCGGTCCGGGCAGCGGGCGACTGTTCGGGGAGCACCTCGCGCTCTTCGCGATCTTCGCAGGCGTGTGGATCACGAATCGCCGCGCGCACGTCGGCGCGTGACGACGAGCGTGTCAGACGGCTTCCGCGCGATCTCTCGCGGTGAGCCCGGTGGCAGGAGGATCGCGGCGTCGTTCGTCGCGGTGGCGTTCCTTTTCGTGTGCGTGAAGTCGGTGGGCAACTTCGCGAGCTACAACTTACGCGCGAAGAGCGCGGAGGCGAGGACGGTGCTCGGCGGGATGAAGACCCAGCAGGCGTCGTTCGAAGAAAAGATGGGATTTTACGTGAGCGCAGGACCGATGCCCGTGGCGCCCGTGCCTTTTGGCAGGAGCCCCTGGGTGCCTCACGAGCCCTGCCCCGCGGACTGCGCCGCGACGAACCCCGGTGCATGTCAGAAGTTCTCGTGCATCGACTATCGACCGTCGAGTGACGTGTACTATCAATATGCCTGCACCGCGACCGCGTCCGGCGGCATCCACGACTTCACCTGCGCAGCGACCGCCGATCTCGATCGGGATGGGGAGCTGAGTGTGTTCGTCTACGGCACCGCCAATCGGCCCGGCGCAAAACGCATCGTCGCGTCCATCCCGACGAACGCCCCTCTCGGCGACTGCGCCACAGAGCGACCAGTCGCGGGAGAGATCGTGAACTGCACGCCCGATAATTTCTGAGAATTACGGTCGTCGAACGAATTTCGTGATGACTGGCAAGTGATCCGACCTCCCGATCGCGAGCACCCGCGCCTCCAGCGGATCGAAGTGCGCGTCGTGCCAGACGTGATCGAGGCTGGAGCGGACCTCGCCCAGGCTGGTGTTCCAACGCCACGTGTCGACGCTCTCCGGGACCACGTTGGTGAAGCCGCGCGCGCTGAGCTCGCGGTGGGCGCCGCCGGTCCACTCGTTGAAGTCACCCGCCACCACGGTCGGACGGGAGGGATCGAGCGCGGCGAGGAACGCGCTGATCTCGGCCGCGCGGACCCTCGGCGTGCTGAAGTATCCCGACACCGCGCTGCCGCCGTCGCTGAACGGCGGGCGGAGGTGCACGTCGAGGAACTGCACCTCGCCGAGCGGTGTCGCGACGATCACCTGCAGCGCCGGGAACCAGCTCACCTTCGGGAGCACGCGCGTCGACACGATCGGCTGCTTCGAGAGCACCCCGAGGCCGCCCGCGACGCAGCACGGAAAGAAGGCCATGTGCGGCCAGCGTGACGACCAGCGGGCCCGGATCGCGGCGGCCCATGGCTCGTTGACCTCCTGGAGCAGCACCACGTCGGCGTCTTCGGCGCCGATCGCCTCGAGGGTCGCGGGGTCGCCGGCCAGGCCGTAGTTGAGGTTGAACGTCATCAGCGAGAGCACCGCCTCGCCGGGGGCGGCGATCCGCGCGGCCGGAGGGGCGGTGGCGCAGGCAGACAAGGCGATCAGAGCGATGAGAGCACGCACGCGGCCGACTCTAGCAGCCGCGTGCACCCCGAAGAGCGTGAGCGCGGACGCTCCGTTCCGTGAGCGCAGACGCTCCAGCGCGGACGCTGTCTAGAACCAGCGCGACGTCACGAAGTAGTACCAGGTGTCCTCGGAGCTCCACGCATCGCCGATGCCCGAGCCCGCGCCGCTGCCGCCCGTCCCCTGCGAGTCCTTGCGGCCACCCTTGACCTCCTCGGTCTGCGCCGGCGCGGGCGCGAGATCAGCCATGCCATTGAGGTCGGGGAGGAGGAGGTCGATGTTCTTCGTTCGCATGCCTATGGGTGGCAGCACCGTGGGAGCCGGCGTGGAGGCCGCCGTGGGAACCGGTCCCGGTCGAAATTTTGTGCTCGCGGATCTGGGGTGCGATGGATGGTGAATGCGCACACCCGTTCTCGCCCTCGCCCTCGGGCTCGCTGGCTGCGGCCCGCTCGCCAACGTCCTCGACGGGCCCTGCTCGAGCATCGACGCCGAGGTGGTCGACGACAGCGTGACGCCGCCCGCCAACGTCGCGCTCAAGCTCCGGGTGACCTGCGACGGCCGCGCGCTCGGCAGCGTCCTCGACGGGTCGGCCTTCGAGCTGGCCGAGGACGGCAAGGTGATGTCGGCGTACGAAGCCGACCGCATGGTGCGGCCGGTGATCCGCGAGACGCGCGAGCGGGTCGCGCTGGTGCTCGACATGTCCGGCTCGGTGACGCGCTCGGGCCTGAAGGCGCAGATGATCGCCGGCGCAAGGCAGCTGCTCGACGTGCTCGGACAGAAGCAAGAGGTCGCGATCTACGGCTTCGATGGCCGCGCCGAGCTGGTCCCCTTCGTGTTCTTCACCGACCAGCGGGCCGACCTGGAAAAGGCGCTCGATCGCGTCGCCGAGGCGGGCACGGTCGACGACTCCACCAACCTCAACGGGGCGGTCATCGGCGCGCTGAAGGTGCTCGACGAGGCGGTCGATCTCGACGGCCAGGTCGCGCACGGGACGCTCGTCACGTTCACCGACGGGACCGATCGCGCGGGTCGGGTGTCCGATCGCGAGCTGGCGTACGAGATGGCGTCCACCGATCACGCCACCTTCGCGATCGGCGTGGGCGCCGAGCTCGACGAGGACAGCCTCGCGGTGATCGGGCGCAACGGCCGGGTCATCGCTCGCGACGCCAGCGAGCTCGGCAGCGCGTTCACCACGATCGGCGAGCGCGTGAAGGCCGCCGCCGAGACCGACTATCTGGTGAGCTACTGCTCGCCTTCGCGGGCCGGGTCGCGCACGCTGACGATCACGGTGCGGCAGGGCGATCTGGAAGATGACGTGTCGATGTCGTTCGTCGCGGATGGGTTCGGGGCGGGCTGCTCGCCGGAGGCCGTCAGCCTGAGATGAGCACGATGTGGTGGGTCTATCTGCTCGAGTGCAGCGACGGCAGCTACTACGCGGGCGTCGCCGTCGACGTCGAGCGCCGCCTCGCGCAGCACAACGCCGGCCGCGGCGCGAAGTACACGCGCGGCCGGACACCCGCCACGTTGATCGCCTCACAGGGACCGATGGATCGCTCCGCCGCGCTGCGTCTCGAAGCGAAGGTGAAGCGGCAAAAGCGGCCCGAAAAACCCGCAATGCTTGCGCGCGCCGATCACGCGGGCTAATTGCCTCGGCCATGAATCTCTCTCGCGCGCTCCCCCTCGTCCTCGCGTTCACCGCTTCGGCCGCCTGGGCCGGCCCACCGGCCGGGACCTTCGTCTTCAACATGAAGAACGCGAAGGCCAACGGCACCATCACGCTTTCTGTCTCCGGCGCGAACGTCCGCTCCGAGATGGACATGAACGCGCAGGGCATGGGCCCGATGAAGATGACGATGCTGGTGAAGGGCGCCGACGCCAAGAAAGGCTTCCTGCTCAACGCCGCCCAGAAGACGTATGCCGAGGTCGACGTGGGCAAGCGCGGTGCGGGCGCTTCGGACAAGTACACCGCTAAGAAGCTCGGCAACGAGACCGTCGGCAAGTGGAAGACGACCCACGTCGAGCTCACCAACGACAAAGGTGAAAAGTCGGAGATGTGGACCACGACCGAGATCGACATCGGCCGCAACCTGTTCGAGCTCCTCGGCGCGCGCGGCCCGGGCGATGACGGGATGATGAAGGCGCTCGACGCCGTGGGCGCCAAAGGCTTCCCGGTGAAGATGGTGGCGAGCGGTCGCGAGGCCGTCACGCTCGAGCTCATGAAGTACGACGCGGGCGCGCCGGCGGCCGCGCTGTTCGAGATCCCGACCGACTGGACCAAGCGCGATGCGGGCGGCGTCATGGCCGGCGCCCTCCCGCCGGAAGCGCAGAAGAAGCTCGAGGAGGCGATGAAGAACATGACCCCCGAGCAGCGCGCGCAGATGGAAAAGGCCATGAAGGCCCAGGCCGCGCAGCAGCACTGATCGATTATTTCTTACGCGCGTCGATCACCGACCAGATCGGCACCCCATCGACCGTCTGCTCGCGGATGATGGGGCGCCCGCGATACCTCTGCAGATCGTCCCCGTAGCGCGCAAAGCGCCGCTCGTGCGTGACGATCACCCAGTCTGCCTGCGCCTCGCTCTGCACCACCTGGATGTCCTTCCGTACGTCACCACCCTTGGCGTACCAGCCGAAGGTGCGGACGTACTCCCAGTTGTTCGGGAGGAAGTGCACCCGTAAGTTGGGCGGCCCTTCCTTCGACAGCCAGGTCACGAGATCGCGGAAGGCCAGATCATAGTATTGGCGCTCCATACCCAGCGCCGCCGCGCCGCGCGCGCCGTCGGCCAGGCCGTTCCACTGCGACAGCGGATAGCCCCAGAACTTCCAGCCCAGAGCCACGCCGGACATCGAGGCGACGATCATCAAGCTGGCCGGAACGATCTTGCGCAGAAAGGGGCTCGCCATTCCCGCTTCGAGCCGCTCCCAGAGCATGTTCGCGCCGCCGCCGGCGAACAGGCAGAGGAACGGGAAAAAAGGCATGAACAATTTCTCGCCGCCATAGATCGGGGTACCCGCGAACGCCACGACGCCGATGGTCAGTGCGGCGTTGATCACCGCGAAGAGCCACAGATCGCCCTCTTTCCGGAAGTCATCGTCGGGACCGCTGAGGAAGCGCAGCCGCAGCCGGATCGCCGGCCAGGCCGCGAGGAACCCACCCGCCGCAAGCGCGAGCGTCGCAAGCGGGACCGTCAGCAGCGTGGTGACGAACGGCGCGTGCCACGGCGCGAATGGCTTCGCGGCGTAGACCTGGCCGAGATAGAGGAAAAAAATCGGATAGTGATTGAGGTGGAAGGCCACGTAGCCCTGGATGCGCGCGACGGTGTCGTTCCACATCCACGGCCACACCGCGAGGAACACCAGCGGGCCGACCACCATCATCGAGAGCAGCGCCACCGGGATGGGCGGGATGACGAAGCCGGGCTGCCGCAGATCGGGGATCTTCGGCTTCCGCCAGAGGCCGCGGGTCAGCAGGACGAAGAGGATGTACGCGAGCACCAGGAAGGGCCCGTTGAGCTTGGTGGCCGCGGCCAGTCCGAACGGGATGCCGGCCAGGAGCGCCGCGGTCGTCGAGCGCTCGGCGCGCAGCGTGACGTACGCGGCCCACAGATAGACCGCGGCGATGGGGACATCGAGCGTCGCGGCGTGGGAGTGAAAATAAAAGCGCGGCAAAGTGAGTAGCGCCAGCACCGCGAGGCCGCCGACGCGCAGGCCACGCGTGCCACCGAGGTGGCCGATCGCCAGCGAGAGCAGCAAAAACGCAGTCAGGGTCGAGAAGAGTACGGTCCCGACGCGCGTGGCGTCGGCGGGCCCGAGCCACTTCGAAAACGCGAAGTGACAGATGCCGAAGACATACTTGGCGAGCGGCGGGTGCTCGTTGTTGGGCGTGAACGCCGCGTCCATGACCGAGCGCTCGAACGCGCCGGGCGGGCCGTCGACCACCCGGCCGAGCCACGAGGCGTAGGAGATCCCGGCCGGGATGTAGAAGTCGTCGTCGTCGGTCAGCGGCGCGCTCTTCAGGCCGGCCATCTGCAGCGCGAAATAAAGCGCGACGATGATCAGCGAATAGTAGCGAGCCCTAACGGTCGCTTCGCGACCTGGCACGATCGTCGGCTCGCCACTCGCGGGCTCGCGGCTCGCCTCCTTCATGGCCCGCTGGGTGCTCATGCTATTTCGCCTCCGCTTCCACGACGCGCGCGGTGAGGCAGTGGTGGCGGCGGCCGTCGCGCGGCGTGCTGACGCGCAAGGCCACCGGGACGTTGGGGTCGATCGCGATCTCGGTGCGCGACCAGCCGATGCGGTTCACCAGCGTGACGCCGCCCTTGATGCGGCCCGCCTGCTCGACGTCGGTGCGGACCGAGGCGCCGTCGGGGGTCTGGCGGACGGCGTCGTCGGTCATGCCGGACGCGATCTCCAGCATCAGTCGCCGCCCGGCGCCGGCCTCGGGCATCGGCGGGAGCGTGAACACGAGATCGCCGCCGGTGGTCGGGTGGGCCCAGACGCACTCGACGTTCTTGTTCTCGATCATCAGCATGCGCGGCGCGAGGTACAGCCAGTCGGCCTCGTTGGGGCACGAGCGGCCGCCTTCGGTGCGCGGCGCGGTGCACTGCGAGGTCACGGTGCCGCGCGGGCGCTCGATGCGCAGCTCGACGCGATCGATGTCGGCGACGAAGTCGAACATCGTGAGCGGCTGGCCGCCTGGCGGCTCGAACACCCGCAGGACGACGCCATCACCGAGCGCTTCGCGGCGCGACTCGCGGCCGAGGCCGAACATCGGGCTGGCGGCCAGATCGATCACCAGCATGCGGCGCGTGCGGCGCATATCGCGCGGCGGGAGATCGGGCTTGGCCGGCAGATCACCGAGCGGCGCGAGCTCGGTCATCGTCAGGAGCGGCGAGTGGACCACCAGGTTTCCGGGGCGGCGCTCCTCGAGCACCATCGCGCGCGCCTTGGCCATCGTGGCGGCGGGGACCAGCGCGCGTTCGCGGCGGAGCGCGATGCGCAGATCGAGGGCCAGACCGAGCGCGATCACCCCGAGCAGGACCCAGAAGCGGCGCCGCAAGCGCACCGGCTCGCGCGGGAGGCGGGGGATCAGCGCCGCGAGATCGACCAGGTCGTCGAACTTGTTCTCGCCGATCGACGAGATGTGGCGCGGCGCCGGCGCGCGTTCGTCCACCGAGGTCATGACCGCAAGATCACGCTGCTCTCGCGCGGAAGGACGGCCTGCGCCGGAGCAGGTTCGGCGCGCCGCGCGTCGAGACCGTACCGATCGAGCCAGAGCTGGAGCGCGAGCAGCGTCCAGAGCGGCTTCCTGTTGTCGGCCCGACCTTCGTCGTGATCCTTCAGCATTTGCTGGATGGCCTCGGGCCTCCAGATGCCCTGGCGGGTGAGCCTGGAAACACCGAGCAGATCGAACGCCATCGGGCGCAGCGGCCCGCGCAGCCACTCACCGACCGGGATGCCGAAGCCCTTCTTCGGGCGATCGATGATCTCGGCCGGGAGCCACGGGCGGACCGCTTTTTTGAGCAGATATTTGCTGATCCCGCCGCGCAGCTTCAGCGAGCCCGGCAGCGCGGCGGCGTACTCGACGAGCTTGGTGTCGAGGAGCGGCGCGCGAACCTCGAGCGACGCGGCCATCGAGGCGCGATCGACCTTCACCAGCACGCAGGCCATCAGGTACATCCGCACGTACTGGTAGATCGCCGCGTCGTCAGCGTCGCGCACGCCGAGCGAGAGGCCGTCGTGCTCGAGCTCCTCGACCATCGCGTACGGGCTCTTGCCGAGCGCGAGGCGAGCGACCTCGGGCGTCAGGATCGCGCTGATCTCCTCGGGCAAGAACGACCCCATCCAGGCCTGGTGGCGCGCGCCGGCGTCGTAGCCGAGGCCCTGCGCGAACCGCTTCAACTTGAAGTCGAAGCTCATGTTCTTGCGCGACACCGGCAAGAGGCGCGCGGCCTCGGAGATGCCGCGGCCCAGCGCCTTTCGCGCGCCGACGGGCAGGAGGCGATCGAGGTTCTGCGCGTATTTGTCCGCGACGAACGTGGGGTAGCCGAGGAAGAGCTCGTCGCCGCCGTCGCCCCCGAGCGCGACCGTCACCGTCTCGCGCGCGAACTTGGAGAGCAGGTAGGTCGGGATGATCGAGGCGTCGCCGATCGGCTCGCTCATGAAGTCGGCGACCTTGGGGAGGACGTCGATCATCGCGCTCGGGGAGAGGCGCTGCTCGTGGTGATCGGTGCCGAGGTGCTTGGCGACCAGCCGCGCGTACGGGCCCTCGTCGAAGGACGGATCGTCGAAGGTGATCGAGAAGCTCTTCACCTCCTTGGCCGGCATCAGCTCGGTCATCGCGGCGGCGACGCTGGAGGAGTCGATGCCGCCCGAGAGGAACACGCCGAGCGGCACGTCGGAGACCAGGCGCGCCTCGGTGGCGCTGCGGATGAGATCGCGCAGGTGGCCGGCGATCTTGTCCTCGTCCCACTCCGAGAAGTCGGGGACCGACGAGGCCGGCGGCGAGAACCGCATCTTCCAGAACTCGTGGGTCGTGATGCGGCCGGCGTCGCGATCGAACTCGAGCACGTGCGCGGGCAGGAGCTTCGCCGCGCCGCCGTAGATCGCGAGCGTCTCCGGGAAGCACTCGTACGTGAGGTAGGCCGCGAGCGCGACCGGATCGATGTGCCGATCGAGCTCGGGGTGCGCGGCGAGCGCGCGCAGCTCGGAGCCGAACACGAGGACATCCTTGTTCGGACCGACCAGCGCCCAGTACATCGGCTTCTTGCCCATGCGATCGCGCGCGAGCAGCAGCTTTCGCTTCTCGGTGTCCCAGATCGCGAGCGCGAACATCCCGTCGATGCGCTCGAAGACGCCCTTGCCCCACTGGCGATAGCCGTGCGCGACGACCTCGCAGTCGCTCTTGGTCTTGAAGCCGTGGCCGTAGCCGATGAGCTCGTTTCGGAGCGCGACGAAGTTGTAGATCTCGCCGTTCACGACGGTCTGGATCTTCCCGTCGGGCGTGCCGAGCGGCTGCGCGCCGCCCTCGAGATCGATGATCGAGAGGCGGCGATGGCCGAGGCCGCAGCCGCCAGGGCCGTCGAGATAGTAGCCCTCGCCGTCCGGACCGCGCAGCGAGAGGGTCCGCGTCATCACCTCGAGGAGCGCAGTCGGGACGACCTCACCCGGAGGAACGACGATGCCAGCCAGGCCGCACAAGACGGTGAAAGCTAGCCCGAAAGATCGAAGAACGCGACGGATCAGTTGCGGGAGGGCATGGGCGGGGGAATGGACGTCTGACCATCGACCTGCAGGCCGCGCGTGCGCGGGCCGGTGACGTTGAGGCGCTCCTTGATGAAGTAGATCGGGCGGTGCTGGCTCTCGTGATAGGTGCGGATCCCAATCTCGGCCAGGAGGCCAAGAAAGAAGCTCTGCACCCCGAGGCTGAACAGGAAGATCCCGATCACGAGGAACGGGTTCTTGTGGATCCAGACTTCGTGCACGAACTTGTCGTAGATCGCGCGGCTCTCGGCGAGCATGCCGAAGGCGCACAAGACGAAGCCCAAAAACCCGAAGAAGTAGATGGGTTTCGTGCCGTAGGTACCGAGGAACTTCACCACCAGGAGATCGAGCACGACCTTGAACGTGCGGCCGATGCCGTACTTCGAGGTGCCGTACTTGCGCGCGCGGTGCCCGACCGCGACCTCGGTGACCTTCGCGCCGGCCCACGAGGCGTAGATCGGAATGAAGCGGTGCATCTCGCCGTAGAGCGCGACCGGATCGAGGACCTCGCGGCGATACGCCTTGAGCGTGCAGCCGTAGTCGTGGAGATGCACGCCGCTCACGCGAGAGATGAGCGCGTTGGCGATGACCGAGGGGAGCTTCCTGGAAAGCGCCTTGTCCTGGCGGTTCTTTCGCCAGCCGGAGGCGACGTCGAAGCCCTCGTCGATCTTGGCCATCAGGTCGGGGATCGAGTTGGGGTCGTTCTGGAGGTCGGCGTCGAGCGGGATGATGACCTCGCCGCGCGCGTAGTCCATGCCCGCCACCATCGCGGCCGTCTGACCGAAGTTCCTGCGGAAGCGGATCAGCCGGAGCCGCGGGTCCCTCTGGGCGTGGGGGACGAGCTTGTCCCAGGTGCGATCCTTCGACCCGTCGTCCACCAGGATGACCTCGGCATCGAGCTTGTACTTCTCGATGACCTGGATGACCTCGGTGACGAGCTCGTCGACGCTCTCTTCCTCGTTGTAGCAGGGGATCACGAGCGAGATGCGCGGTCGCAGAATGATGTCGGTCGAGCCGGTCATCGAGGCGAGGGCCTACCAGAGGCGTACGGCGGTGGCCACTTCTATGGCGGGCAGAGCCGGAGGGCCGTTTCGAGGGCCAGGCCGCGGGTGTCGAGCGAGACATCGCCCCGGTGCGCCACGCCCAGGAGGACGTCCACCTCGGTCCGCGGCGCGTTCTGCCCGAAGAGCTGCAAAGCCGCACGGAGGGCGTCGCCGTCGGGGCCTTTCAGACGCGCGCGCGCTGCTTCGAGCACCGAAATCGCGACCGGGGCCGCGCCGGCGTCCTTCCCCGGGGTCGGCTTGTCGGGCGCGTCATCGTCGTCGTCGTCCATCTGATCCTCGAGCTTCGGCGGCGGCGCGGTCGAGGCGGCGAGCGTCGCCGCGGCGCGCAGCGGCTCGGCCCCGGTGCGCGCGATCTCCAGGAGGACGCGACGCGCGCGCGGGTGGCGGGCCTTGGCCAGCGGGCGCGCGGCCTCGAGGCGCACGGCGGCGTCGGGATCGCTCAGCGCCTTCTCCAGGAGGTCGCGCGAGCGGACCGTGCGCAGGGCGCCGAGGTACACGACGATGCGGGCGCGCTGTCCTGGGTCGCCCACCTCCAAAGCATGGGCGATGGTCGCCGTCTCCGTTCCATCCCCCAGCGCGAGCAGCGCAAGAGCACGGGCGACGCTGGTGCCCTTCGCGAAGCGGTGCTCGCGCAAGACCCGCAGCGCCTCCGCCTGCCCGGTCAGACCGAGCGCCATGATGGCCTGGGCATCTCCCTGATCCGCGCGGGCGAGCAGCGCCGCAGCGCCGCGTCCGCCCAACCATGGCGCAATGCGCAGCAGGATATCGCCTCCGGCGCGCGCGACCGACTCGACCTCGGCATCCAGCGAGGGGCACGGCGCGGCGCGCGCGGGGACGGTCGGTGCCCACACCATCACCCACAAGAGCATCCACCACCGAACACGCATGCGCGGTCTCCTCCTACGCGTGTTCGGGGTCCAAGTGATAGCATCCGTTGGATCGGCCCCCTGATGGACCATGCTCGCGAGGCGTCGCCGAAGGCCACGAAGGTCGCGTTCGGGTCTTATGTCCTGCACGACCGCATCGGTGCGGGCGGGATGGCGGAGATCTTCCTCGCCACGAAGGGCGCGCTCAACGGTCGCGGTCACGGCGTCGAGCGCGAGCTGGTCATCAAGCGAATCCTCCCGTCCCTCACGGGCGACGACCAGTTCACCAAGATGTTCGTCGAGGAGGCGCGCCTGTGCGTCAACCTCAAACACCCCAACATCGTGGAGGTCTACGACCTCGGCTCGGTCAACGATCAGTACTTCATCGCGATGGAGTACGTGCACGGGCGCGACCTCCTGAAGACGCTCGCCGCGTGCGCGAAGAAGCGCGTCGCGTTCCCCACCGACCTCGCGCTGTTCATCGTCATGGAGGTGCTGAAAGCACTGGATTATGCGCACAATTTGCGCGGTCCGGACGGCGACGCGCTCGGCATCATCCACCGCGACGTCTCGCCGTCGAACGTGCTGCTTTCCTTCGAGGGCAAGGTGAAGCTCGGCGACTTCGGCATCGCCAAGGCGAGCACGCGCGAGCGCACCGCGACCGGCATCCTCAAGGGCAAGTTCGGCTACATGGCGCCCGAGCAGGTGATGGCGCGCCAGATCGATCACCGCGCCGACGTCTTCGCGGTGGGCATCCTGCTCTACGAGCTCCTCACCGGGCATCGGCTGTTCGCGGGGAGGAACGATCTCGCGGTGCTGGAGCGGGTGCGCGATGCGGTGATCGACCCGCCGCCGCGGTTCTACCGGCCCGATCTGTCGCGCGAGCTCGAGAACATCGTGCTCCGGTCGCTGTCGCGCGAGGCCGACGATCGCTTCCAGTCGACGTCGGAGCTGCACGACGCGCTCTACAACTACACGTTCAAGAAGGGCGTCGTGGTCAACCCGCGGACGCTCTCGAAGTTCCTCCACGAGCTGTTCCTGGTGGACGAGACCGAGGAGCACTACGGCGCGACGGCGGCCAAGGCGAAGAGCCTGGGCGTGCTCGGGCGGGCCTCGATCTCCGGCCCGGATCGCGATCTTTCGAGCCTGCCGCCGCAGCCGCGCAAGGACACCAGCAACGAGCGGGTCCAGGCCTACCAGCCCCCGGTCCCGAAGATGATCGACTTCGACGAGAACGAGGAGTCGACCGAGAACCAGGAGCCCGAGGACTTCGAAGACCAGCCGACCGGGGTCGAGCACGAGGAGATCCTGCCTTTTCCGGGCTCCAGCGAGGGGGCGCGGGCGCGCGCGAGCTTCTCGCTGGCCCCGCAGGATCGGCAGGGCATCTCGACGATCGAGGATCGTGCCGCTCGAGAGCACCGGGACGACGAAGAGCTCGAGATGGCCACCGACATGCTCGAGG
>Ga0105047_10005366_pt1 | contig 22053 bp, 27 predicted proteins | sample MAT04_FD_78384 | JGI IMG/M metagenome (GOLD analysis project Ga0105047, IMG submission 78384) | Freshwater microbial communities from Lake Fryxell liftoff mats and glacier meltwater in Antarctica - MAT-04 (megahit assembly) | ecosystem: Environmental > Aquatic > Freshwater > Ice > Liftoff... | reverse complement strand
CTCGCCTGGCTGCGTTGCGCCGCCTCGACAGACGCAGAGTATGCCGTCGGACGGCGCGCCTTGCCAGACGAGCGCCTCGACACCCGCAACCCATCAACTTCACTGTGCAGAGCTACTAGCGCGGTCTATCGCTCGAGCTCGTAGGTGATCGGAACATCGATCCAGGTCGCGAACGGAACACCATTGTTCCGGGCGGGCTCGAACTTCCACTTGGCCTTGATGTGCTTGATCGCGGCCTCGTCCATGCCGTAGCCGAGGCTCTTCACGACCTTGATCTGCTCGATCTTGCCGTCGGCGCCGATCAGGATGCGCAGGCGGAGCTGGCCTTCGATCTCGCGCTCGCGGGCCTCGTCGGTGTACGGCGGCCGCACGTCGCGATCGGGGGTGATCGGCTTGGGCTCGATCCGCCCCTCGCCTCTCGCCGTCGGATCGGTACCGCGGCCGACCTGCGGCGCGACGCGCTCCTCCACCTTCGGGCCCGGTGTCCCCGGCGTCTTCGGATCGGCGAACATGTTGCCGCCGTTCTCGACCGCCTTCACCGCGGGCCCATCACCGCCCGACACCGTCGACTCCATGTCGAGCGAGAACACCGGCGGCGGAGGCGGCGCGACCGGCGGAGGTGGCGGCGGCTCGGCGCTCGCCGGTGGCGCCTTGTCGGGCGCCTTCTTGATCTTCGGCTCGGCCTTCGGGGGCGGTGGCGGTGGCGGTGGTGGCTCGGGTGTCGCGGACGGCGAAGGCGGCGGCTCGATCACCTTCATCTCGACCACCGTCTTCTTCTTGAGCGGCGGCGGCGTGTTCGGGAAGCGCGTCGCGATCACGAACAGCGCGATGTGCACCGACAGCGAGACGATGACCGGGACGCCGTTCATGAGCTCAGGGCTCCGCGGAGGCCGACGGTGAAGGCTCCGGCGACGGCGCCGAGAAGCTCGACTGGGTGTTGATCGCCATCTTCACGACGCCCTCCGACTTCACGAGGTCGACGATCGCGACGAAGCGCCCGTGGCTCAGCGCTGCGTCCGCGCCGATCACCGCCTCTGGCTCGCGGCCCGCGGCTCGCTCGGTGCGGATGAAGCGGCGCAGGTCCTCGTCGGTGGCCTTCTTGTTGTTGACGTACAGATCGCCCTCCTTCGTGAGCACCACAGCGAGCGTCGTCAGCGCGTGGTCCTCGGCGCTCGCCGCCTTCGGGAGGTTGATCTGGATCGCCGGCGCGACGATCACGCTGGCCGTCATCATGAACACGATCAGGAGGACGAGGATGATGTCGACCAACGGCGTGATGTTGATGCCGGTGATCCCGTCGTCATCGTCGTCGTCGCCCGCGCTCGCCATCAGTGATCAGACCTTCGCTCGCGAAGCGTCGCCGAGGTGCGCGTAGACCGAGCGCGTGAGGACCTCGGTGTTGGTGACCGATCCCTTCACGACGCTCTTGAAGTAGTTGAACGCGACCACCGCAGGCAGCGCGACGGCGAGGCCGACCGCGGTGGCCACCAGCGCCTCGGAGATGCCGGACATGACGGCCTGCGCATTCCCACCCTTGGTCACGTCCGCGACCGACAGATCGCGAAACGCGCGGATGATGCCGAGCACGGTGCCAAACAGCCCGATGAACGGCGCGTTGTTACCGAGCGTGCCGAGGAAGATCAGGCGGCGCTCGAAGCGCGCGCGCTGGCTCATGAGCTCGCCGGTCATCAGCTCGCGCACGGTGTTGGTGCCGGCCGAGAGGTTGTCGAGGCCGCGGCGCACCACATGCGCCTCCATCGCGTCCGACGAGACGAGCGCCTTTGCGCCGGCAACGTCACCCGCGTTGAGCAACGCGAGCATACGATCGGAGAGCGCGCGCGCGTCGACCTTGCGCGTCGCGTAGAAGACGCCGCGCTCGATCATGATGGAGACGGAGAGGATGGAGAGCACGACCAGCAACCACAGAACCCACTCGGACCCGAGCAGGGCCAGCGCGTTCATCGAACGTTCGATCATCGCGAGCTACGTTCTAAGGTTCAGAGCGGGTTCGCAACGAAAAGGAGCGGATCGCAACGAAAAGCAGCAGAAGAGATCAGGCTGCGTCGTCTTCGATTTCGGGCGGATTGATCAGCGGGATCACGACGGGATCGCCCATCGAGGGCTCCTCGTTCTCCGGGCGACGGCGATAGTCCGGGGCGCGCTCACGTGGGATCTCGAGCTCGATGTAGAGGCGGCTGCGCTCGAACGCGCGCTCCTGCTCGATCTCCTGCCGGCGAATGGCATCGATGATGTACGCGTCCAACATTTTCGCGACCCCTTTCGGCCTCACCCGGCCCTTGTAAGTATCGGTCCCACTCCCCGCCTGTCCTGTTTTCTGTCGGTGCCTTCATCGCTATGACGGATGTCGTCAGGTTAACGATCAACCTTTGCGCTATCGGATCTCTTCCACTCTACGGTGCGCGTGCTGAGTCTGGATCGGTTGTGACCGCTCCCCCTCGCGCTGGCGCTCAAATCGCGGTATGGGCCTCGCGAGATGGCCGACGGCGTCACGCTCCGCGCGTACCAGTTCATCGACAGCCTGCAACCGCAGCTCACGTCGCACATATGCACGACCTGCAAAGGGTACTTCCCAGTCCCGGGGGTCGCCTCTCTGTTCGTCGAGATTGCTCCCGGCATGCAGATCCATCGGCTCATCGACCGGGCGCTTAAGGGCACCGATGTCGCGCCGGCAACTTTGGTTGTCGAGCGAGCCTACGGAATGCTGGAGATCCACCACCAGGACAAGGGGCAAGTCCTCGCGGCCGGTGCGGCGATCCTCGACTTCCTCGGAGCAAAAGAAGAGGACCGGCAGAAGCCGAGGGTGATCTCGAACACGATCATCCGTTCCATCGAGCCGTATCACGCGATGATCCTCGACAAGATCCGCTTCGGCCAGATGATCAACCCCGGCGAGTCGCTCTTCATCATGGAGACCGAGCCGGCAGCCTACGTGGCCTTTGCCGCGAACGAGGCCGAGAAGGCCGCAAACGTGAAGCTGGTGGACGTGACGCCCTTTGGTGCGTTCGGCCGCCTCTACCTCGCCGGTGACGAGTCGCAGATCGACTCGGCCGCCAAAGCCGCGACCGACGCCATCGCCTCCATCCGGGGCGCTGAGAAGTCGGCGAAGTAAAAGAACGACTAGGAGATCCGAGAGATGACCGACGCACTGGGAATGATCGAGACGAAGGGCTTCGTCGGCATGGTCGAAGCCGCAGACGCCATGCTCAAGGCCGCCAAGGTCGAGCTGGTGGGCTACGAGAAGATCGGTGGCGGCTACGTCACGGCGATCGTGCGCGGCGACGTCGCTGCCGTGAAGGCCGCTGTCGAAGCGGGCGCCCGTGGCGCCGAGCGCGTCGGCGAGCTGGTCAGCACGCACGTGATCCCGCGCCCGCACGGCAACATCGACCTCGCGCTTCCGCTGGGCAGAAATACGCCGGCGGCTGGCGGCGGCGGCGCCGGAAAGAAGTAGGCGTGCTGCTCGGCAAGGTCATCGGCACCGTCGTCGCGTCCAAGAAGGATCCCGAGCTCGAGGGCATGCGCATGCTGCTCGTGAAGCAGACGGATCTGACGGGCAAGCCGACCGGCGGTGTGGTGGTCGCGGCCGACGCGGTGGGCGCCGGAGTCGGCGAGATCGTCCTGTACGCGGCGGGATCGTCGGCGCGACAGACGGCGCAGACCAAGGATCGGCCGGTCGACCATGTGATCATGGCGATCGTCGACGTGGTCGATGTCGAGGACGGCGCCGGCTACGACAAGTCGAAAGGCTGATCGATGGTGCAGATCGACGAAGCCAAGATCGCCGAGATCGTGGCGCGGGTGGTCGCGCGCGTGCTCCCCGATGCGGGATCGGCTCCGGCCGCCTCCGCCAGGGAGCCGTACTGCGCGCCTGCCCCGCCCCGCTACGACCCGGGGCCGCCCCGGCATGAGACCGGGCCGCAGATCCGCATCCCCGGCACGCGGCGCGGCGTCTTCGACGACATGGACAAGGCGGTCGAGGCCGCGCACCACGCGCATCGCGCGCTGGAAGCGGGATCGCTCGATCTGCGCGCGAAGATCGTCCAGGCGATGCGCGACGCGGCTCGGAACGAGATCCAGCGGATCTCCGAGATGGCGTTGCAGGAGACCGGGCTCGGACGGCTCGACGACAAGCTGAAGAAGAACGCGCTGGTCGTCGAGAAGACGCCGGGCCTCGAGATCCTGCGGCCGCAGGCCTGGTCGGGCGACAACGGCTTGATGTTGCTCGAGCGCGCGCCTTACGGCGTGATCGGCGCGATCACGCCGACCACCAACCCGACCGAGACGATCATCTGCAACGGTATCGGGATGGTCGCGGGCGGCAACGCGGTGGTGTTCAACGTGCATCCCGGCGCCAAGGGCGTCTCGAACTACCTGGTTTCGAAGCTCAACGAGGCCATCGTCGGCGTCGGCGGACCAGACAACCTGATCTGCTCGATGGCCGATCCGACCATCGAATCGGCCGGCAAGCTGATGAAGCACAAGGGCATCCGGCTCCTCGTGGTCACCGGCGGCCCGGCGGTCGTGAACGCCGCGATGAACTCCGGCAAGCGCGCGATCGCGGCCGGCCCGGGCAACCCGCCGGTGGTGGTCGACGAGACCGCGGATCTCACGCGCGCAGCGCGCGGGATCGTGATGGGCGGATCGCTCGACAACTGCATCGTCTGCACCGCCGAAAAAGAGGTCATCGCCGTCTCCGAAATCGCCGATCAGCTGAAGAAGCTGTGCGTCGAGAACGGGGCCTTCGAGGTGAAGGGCCCGCACATCGAGAAGCTGCGCAAGCTGGTCGTCGCCGAGGACGGCCTGCACCCCAACAAGGAATGGGTCGGCAAGGACGCGACCAAGATCCTCGAGGCGATCGGCCTCAAGGGCGCCGCCAACACGCGCGTGATCATCGTCGAAGGCGACGAGCAATCGCCGTTCGTGCAGGGCGAGCTGCTCATGCCGGTGCTCGGTTTCGTGCGCGTTCCCACGGTGGAAGAAGCGATCGCGATGGCCAAGCGCGTCGAGCACGGCTTCGGCCACACCGCGGCGATGTACTCGACCGACATCAACAACCTCCACAAGATGGCGCGGGTCATCAACACCTCCATCTTCACGAAGAACGCCCCGACTTTTGCCGGTCTCGGGCTCGGCGGCGAAGGCTACACGTCCTTCACCATCGCATCGCCGACGGGAGAAGGTCTGACCAACGCCACCCACTTCACGCGGGAGCGCCGGTGCACGCTGGTCGACAGTTTTCGTATCGTTTGATCCCTCTCGTCTTCGCGCTCGGCGGCTGCGCGTCTTCGCGCTACGTCGGGAGCATCGGCGAGACCGGTGTCTACTCGAACCTCGGCTACGGGCTCACGCTCGATCTCCAGGCGAGCGAGGTCGCGGCCCGCTGGCAGGCGATCGATCCCGAGGCGATCGATGATGCTGCGGCCGCGGATCGCCCGAAAGTGAACGACGCACCGGTCGATCTCGACGGCGACGGTGCGCTCACCAGCGACGAGACGATGCGCCACCTGCGCCCCACCCTGCGCTTGATCGCGCGATCCTCCAGCGCGGCGGGCGCGCGGATCGACGTCGATGTGGTGATCCTCGGCGGGGATGCGGCGTCGCAGACGGTCGACGTGGCCGCCCGCAGCGCCGCGCGCGAGCTGATCAGCCCGGAGTTCGTGACGCCCGACTGGACCGTGAGCGAGCTGCCCGGCGGCTATCCGGTCTGGACCACCGAGAGCGGAACGCACCGCCTCGCGGTGATCGATCAGAAGGCGTTCAGCGGCGAGAAGGTCGCGGCCCCTCGTCACCAGTCGGTGCGGGTGCTGTTGATCGCGCCGACGATCACCGAGGATCTTCGTCGAGACTTCGATCGCGTGGTGCGCGGCCTTTCGCTGTCCGACAAGGGCGGACCGGTGGCCCGCCAGGACGCCTGGTGAACCGCCCCGCGCCGCTCCAGATCTTGCGCCCCGCGCTGGGCTGCATCGAGCTGGCGAGCATCGCGCGCGGGATCGTGGTGCTGGATCAGATGGCCAAGCGGGCCGAGACCACGCTGGTCGCGCATCGCACGCTCTCCCCCGGCCGCTATCTCATCCTGGTGTCCGGCAACGTCGCCGAGGTCGAGGAGGCGCTCGACGCCGCACGCGCCACGGCCAAAGAAGACCTCGTAGACATGCTCTTTCTCGCGGATCCGTCCGACGAGATCCGCGGCGCGCTGGCGTCGTCGCTGCCCGGCGGCCTCGACGAGTCGCTCGCGATCATCGAGACCGCCACCGTGTCGTCGGCGCTCCTGGGCGTCGATCGCGCGGTGAAGGAGTCGGGCGTGCGCCTGCTGGAGCTGCGGCTCGGCGCCGGCCTCACCGGCAAAGGAGTGTTCACACTGACCGGGCCGCTGCACATGATCGAGGCTGCGCGCGACGCGATTCATCGCGCGGTGGATCCGCTGCGCATCGTGCGGATCGAGGTCATTGCGCGGCCGCACCCGGACTTGCCGGAGCACCTGCTCGAGGCGGAGACCCCGTGGCCGCGCGGACCCTCGTCGTCCTCGCGCTGATCGTCGCGGCGCCGTCGGCCCAGGCCCTCGACGCGTCGCTCTACACCCGCCACCGCTTTTACGCCGAGTCACTCGCCGACGCGGTGACGCGCGCCAAGCTCCCGTTCGCGCGCACCAGCACCCGCGCGTCGAGCGAGCTCGCATACCAGCTGCAGGTGCTCGCGTCGATCGACGGCCGGCCCGCGGACTGGCTCGGCCTCCACATCGGCGTCGACAGCGGACTCATCGGCTTCGGCGGAAGCGGCGCCACTGGCAACGGCGCGCCCATCGCAGACCACGCGAAAGAGACCTTGTTTCTCGGCGAAACGTACGCGGAAGCGCAGCTCGGCGAGGGCGGGTTCTTCTTGTTGCGCGCGGGCAAGACGATCGCCACGGTCGGCGACGGCGCGGTGTTCGATGGCTACGCGCTGGGCGTCGAGATCGACGTCGACGGATCGTACGCCGACGCCGACGTCGGGCTATTCGGGCGGGTCGCCGCGCACCTCCCCGACGCCACCTTCACGTCGCGCGGCAAGCAGAGCCCGCTGTTCGACGTCGAGATCGGGCAGCACCTCGGCGACGAGGGCGAGATCGCGTTGTTCGGCGCGGTGTTCCTCGACGGCGGTGACGAGCTCGCGCCGATCGTCCGAAGTGCGCTGTTTTCAGGCCGCCTCGGCGCGCGGTGCGACGAGATCTTCCCGGGCGAGTGCGATGGCGAGAGGGTCCCGATCGACACCAGCGGCCAGCTCGGCTGGGTGGGCGCGCGCGGCGAATGGCATCACGACAAGAGCGCCTCGATCGAGGGGCTGGTCGTCCTGGGCTTCGGCGGTGTGTCGGCGATAGCGATGCTGCCCAACGGTCCGCGATCCCGCGAGGTCTCGTTTTCCGGGCTCCTCGCGTCGCTCGAGGTGCGGATCGTGCCCGTCGATGGGCTCGAGCTGGGCGGCTTCGCGATCGCGGCGACCGGAGAAGGCGGGTTCGAGACCCCCGTGCGAGTCGAGCAGACCTATCACGGCTACGTCGGGCTATCCCCCCGCCTCCCGCTCACGTCGATCTTCTTCAACGGAGGCCTCGCCACGACGCTCCAGTCGCCGACCGTCAGCGCGGTGTCGCCCAACGGGTCGGGCCTCCTGGCGGGCGGCCTCAGCGCGCGTGGGGACGTCACGGCCGGCCTCTCGGTCTTGGGGGCAGCGGCCGTCATGGGGGCCACCCATCCGAGCGCGACCGGGGCGCTCTACGGGGTCGAGCTCGACCTGGGGATCGACTGGGCGATCGGCGAGGCCTGGGCCCTCTTCGCGTCGGGTGCGGTATTCTTTCCCGGCAATTACTACGGCTCGGTGCCCAAGGGCGGCCAGCTCATTGCGGGTTTATCGCTGGCTCTTGGTGACTGAGCGCAACTTCGCGGAGACGGATGGGTTCATGGCGGAAGTGAACGCTCGGGGAACCGACGACGACGCGGCGTTGATGGCGTCGTTCGTCGAGTCCCGCGACCGGAGGATCTTCCAAGTGCTGTATCAGCGATACCGAGCCCCGATCGTCGCGTACGCCGGGCGCTACACCCGCGACCGCGCCCGCGCCGAGGAGATCGCGCAAGAGGTGTTCGTGCGCGTGTACACCGCAAAGAGCTACCAGGCCGACGCGTCGTTCAAGAGCTGGCTCTACACCGTGGCCACCAACGTCTGTCTGAACGAGGTGCGCCGCCCCGAGCACCGCCAGCGCTTCGAGTCGCTCGATGCGCCGCGCGACGAGGGCAAGGGCCCGGTGCTGGCCGCGCGCGAGGACGCGTCCCCCGAGGCGCAGATGGCCCACCAGCAGGTCGCCGCGCGGCTCGAGGCGACGCTGGCGGCCTTGCCGGAGAAGCAGCGGGCGGCGTTCCTGATGGTGCGGCACGAGGCGATGACCCACGAGGAGATCGCCAAGTCGCTCAAGACCTCGGTGTCGGCGGTGAAGTCGCTGGTGCACCGCGCGCTCGAGACCCTGCGAAAAGAGCTGCGAACCATCGCTGATGAGATGGCTGACGAGAGCGGCTCCGCGCCGCGGGCCGAGGAGGCTCGAACATGAGTGAGCATCTGGGCGAGGATCTGGCGACGCTGGCCCTCGGCAACGAGGACAGCATCAAGAAGCACTCCGCGCACCTGACGAGCTGCCCCGATTGCGCGCGAGCGCTGGACGAGGCGAAGCGGGTGATGTCGGCGCTCGATCAGCCGGCGCTCGAGCCTTCGATGGGCTTCGATCGTGCGCTTTTCGCGCGGCTCGACGCGATCGACGCGGCGTCGCCGTGGGCGCGGATCAAGGCGTGGTTCACGCTGCCCCGCCTGATCGGCGCGGGCGTCATGGCCCTCGGCGTGTCGTTGGTGCTGATGACGATGACGCCGTTGGCGACGCCCGACGAGGCGGTGCTGGCGTCGATCGAGGACGACGACGTGGCCGAGAACCTCGACATGCTCACCGATCTCGACGTGGTGGAGGATCTCGACGTGGCCGAGGATCTCGAGGACATCGTCGAGCTCGACGAGGGGAGCCCGGGGTGAAGATCTCGACGCTCATCGGCGCGTGCTTCGCGCTCGGCGCGCCCACGGTAGCGCTGGCCGAGACGCCGCCGGCCCGCACCAGCACCACCGCGGTCTCCGTCTCGGCGGAGGATCTCGAGCTGGCGCGTTATCTCGACGTGGTCGAGGAGTACGACCTCTTCGAGCGAATGGACATGGTGAGCCTGCTTGCGGCTCTGGAGGACGAGGAATGAAGACGCTCGTCGTGGCTTTCGTTGTCATGATCATAGGAAGCGCACCGCAGTTCGCGCGCGCCGAAGAACCCGATCGCAGCGCCATCGAGCGCGTCGAGAAGATGAGCCCGCGCGAGAAGGCCGAGCTCAAGGCGCGCGTCGAGCGCTTCAAGAGCCTGCCGCCGGAGAAGAAGGCGGAGGTGATCGAGGCCGCGCGGCGCTGGAAGTCGCTGAGCCGCGAGGAGCGCCAGAAGGTCCGCGAGGCCAACCAGCGCTGGCAGGCGATGCCGCCGCGCGCCCGCGCCCGCGTGATGCAGAACTACGAGCGCTTCCAGAAGCTCTCGCCCGAGGATCGCCAGGCGCTCCGCCAGCGCCTCAAGGACATGGACAAGCTCACGCCGGAGGAGAAGCAGAAGCTCAAGGCGAAGATCCAGAAGTGGCGTCAGCTCACGCCGGAGCAGCGCAAGGAGATCAAGGAGCGCTTCAAGGAGCGGCGAAAAAATCGCTAGTGCCAGCGACCGGAAGCTCGTTCCGTGTTCCGCGAAGGGATCGCGGCCGATGGCAAGGCGGACCACCGAGGCATACTCCGCGTCTGTTGAGGTGGTCCAACGCGGCCAGCGGTCGCGAGGCCGAGCGAAACGCGGAACGAACTTCCGGTCGCAGGCACTAATTTCGGCCGGGATCAGCCTGTTTCGCCGCTGCGTCCTTCGCTTCGGATCGCGTGAATACGAGGAATGCCATCGCCGGCCGCTTGCTCGACTCGCGCATCGCGAAGTGGAGCGCGTCGAGCTCGTAGCCCTGGGCGGTCCAGTGGTTGAGCGTCTCCTGGATCGACTCGTCGGTGACGGTGCTCAGCTCGACGACGCGGTAGCGCCCCTCGTTCCGATCATCGCTCATCGCTTCAACCAGCCCGCGACCTCGGTCGCCCAGTACGTGAGGATCAGATCCGCGCCGGCGCGCTTGATCGAGCCGAGCATCTCCATGATCGCGCGCTCGCGCTCGATCCAGCCGTTCGCCGCGGCGGCCTCCAGCATCGCCATCTCGCCGCTCACGTTGTATGCGGCGATCGGGAGCTCGAACGTCTCGCGCAGCTCCGAGATGATGTCGAGGTACGCGAGCGCCGGCTTCACCATCAAGAAGTCGGCGCCCTCGGTGACGTCCAGCGCGGCCTCGCGCATCGCCTCGCGCGCGTTCGCGGGATCCATCTGGTAGCCCTTGCGATCGCCGCTCGTCGGCGTGCTCTCGGCGGCCTCGCGGAAGGGCCCGTAGAACGCCGACGAGAACTTCACCGCGTAGCTCATGATCGGCATGTCCGGGTGGTCTTCCTCGTCGAGGGCCTCGCGGATCGCGCCCACCATGCCGTCCATCATGCCGCTGGGGGCGATGATGTCGACGCCGGCGTGGGCCAGCGAAACCGCCTGTTTTCCCAGGTTTTCGAGGGTCTCGTCGTTGAGCACCTCACCCTGGTGGAGGACGCCGCAGTGACCGTGCGTGGTGTACTCGCAGAAGCAGACGTCGGCGATCACCACCAGGTCGGGGATCGCTTCCTTCAGCGCGCGCGTGGCGCGATGGACGATGCCGTCCGCCGACCAGGCCGCCGAGCCGCTCGCGTCCTTCTTCGGCGGGATACCGAACAGGATCACCGCCGGCACGCCCGCGTCCCAGGCGCGCTGCGCGGCCGGGATGAGCTTGTCGATCGAGAGCTGCGAGACGCCCGGCATCGACTTGATCGGGTTCGATACGTCCTTGCCGGACACGACGAACAGCGGCTGGATCAGGTTGTCCGGGTGGAGGCGCGTCTCGCGCACCATGCGGCGCAGGGTGTTGGTGCGACGGAGCCGCCGCATGCGGGTAACCGGGAAGTCCATGACCGGCCCGTCATAACACGTCGAGGGCGTCGACCAGGGACTCGATGGTGGCCTCCGGCGGCACCAGGTCGACCCGGACGCCGAGCGCGCGGGCCGTCTCCGCCGCCACCGGGCCGATCACCGCCACGACCGCCCTTTCGAGCGCGGATCGCGCCTCGGGCACCGCGGCCAGGAACTGCTCCAGCGTCCGCCCCGACAGGAACGTGAACACCTCGGCGCGCGCGATCGCGGCGCGCTCCTCGGCGGTCGGCGCCGGCGCGGGCAGCAGGCGATACGCCTCGGGGGCATCCACCCTCGCCCCGCCCGCGCGCAGGCCCTCGACCAGCGCGGTCCGACCCTCGGGAGCGCGCGGCACCAGCACGCGCTGGCCGCGGACATCGCCGAGCGACGCGAGCAACGCCTCGGCGTAGTACTCGGCCGGCACCCGATCGACCGTGAGCCCGCTCGAGGTCAGATATGCGGCGGTCTTCGCGCCGACCGCGCCGATGCGGGCCCTGCCCTGCGCGAGCGGCGCCGCGTCGAGGAACCGCTCGGCGGCGTTTCGCGACGAGAACAGGATCCAGTCGTATTGGCCGTCCTTGGCCGCGTTTTGTAGCGCTTTTTCGTCGTCGGGCGGGCCGATCAAAACGCACGGCACGACCACCACCGCCGCGCCGCGATCGACCAGCAGCGCCGCCAGCTCGGGGGCCTGATCCACCGCGCGCGTGACGACCACCGTCTTGCCGCGGAGGCTCATGACGCCTTGAGCTTGGCGAGGATCGCGCCGGCGCCACGATCGAGGAGCTCGTCGCCGAGCGCGGTACCGAGCGCGATCGGATCGGCGCCGCGGCGCTCCCCGCGGATCACCACGCTGCCGTCGGTCTCGGCGACCAGACCCACCAGATGCAGCACCCCACCCGCCTCGACGCGCGCGTGCCCGGCGATCGGGACCTGGCAGCCGCCCTGCAAGCGCCGCAAGAAAGCCCGTTCGCACAGCGCGGCGGCGCGGCTGGCGGGTGAGTCGAGCTTGGCCACGAGGCTGCGCGTGGGCATGTCGTCCGAGCAGATCTCCACCGCCAGGATGCCTTGCCCGATCGCCGGCAGCGACGCTTCCAGATCGAGGATCTCGGTCGCGACGTGCTCGAGGTTCAGGCGCAACAACCCCGCGTACGCGAGCATCGTCGCCGCCATGCCCTGCTCCTTGCAGCGCAACAGCCGCGTCTGCACGTTGCCGCGGATGGGCACGATCACCAGATCGGGGCGCTGCGCCGAGAGCTGCGCCGCGCGCCGCAACGACGACGTCCCGACCGTCGCGCCCCGCGGCAGCGTCGCGAGCGTGTAGCCCTGCGGCGAGACCAGCGCGTCACGCGGATCCTCGCGCGGCGGAAAGGCCGCGATCTCCAGGCCCGAAGGCAGCTCGGTCGGCACGTCCTTCAGCGAGTGCACGGCGATCTCGGCCTCGCCGGTGAGCAGCGCGTCCTCGATCTCCTTCACGAAGAGATCCTTGCCGCCGACCTTCGAGAGCGCCTGATCGAGGATCTTGTCGCCCTTGGTCACGCGCTCGAGCAGCGTCACTTCCAGCGTGGGATCGAGCGCGCGGATCGCGTCCGCGACGTGGTGCGCTTGCCACAGCGCGAGCGGGCTCTTGCGGGTCGCGATGCGGACGGTCATGGCTGGCTCCCGCGCGCGATCGGGACGACCACCGCAGGGTCCGCCGGATCGGCCGCCTCTTCCTCGCTCGCCGACGCGAGCTCGAGCTCGAACAGCGCGACGACCTGGGCCGCGAGCTGGTGCGCGTCCCCCTGTGACTTGAGATGGCTGAGCACCGGGTGGAGCATCTTGTTCACGATCGCCTGGCTCATCGCTCGCACCGCCTTTTCGGCGCGTGGATCCTTCAGCGACGCCAGCGCGCGATCGGCCTCCATCTCGGCGATCGAGAGGCCCTTGTCGCGCAGCGCCTTGATCACCGGGACCAGCTGCTGCTGCCGCGACCAGCGGAGGAACGAGTCGAGCTCCTCCTTGATGATCGCCTCGGCAGCGGTCGCCTCCTGCGCGCGGGCCTCGCGGTTCTCCGCGACCACGCCTTCCAGGTTGTCGACGTCGTAAACGAACGCGCCCTCGAGATCCGCGACCGTCGGCTCGATGTCGCGCGGCACTGCGAGATCGACGAACAGGATCGGCCGGTACCGGCGCGCCTTCACGACCTTGCTCATCATCGCCTTCGTGACGACGAAGCCCGGCGCTGCGGTGGACGAGATCACGATGTCGGCCTTCACCAGCAAGAGCTCGAGATCGGCCAGGCTGGAGGCGTGACCACCGATCTCCTTGGCGAGCTCCTCGGCGCGCTCGAGCGACCGATTCGCGACGCGGACCTCGGCCACGCCGTGCGTGCGCAGGTGTCGCGCGGCGAGCGTGCTCATCTTGCCGGCGCCGACCAGGAGCACGTTCTTCTTGTCGAGCGAGCCGAAGATCTCCTTCCCCAGCTCCACGGCGGCGAAGCTCATCGAGACGGCGTTCTGCGAGATCCCGGTCTCGGTGCGCACGCGCTTCGCGACCAGAAACGCGCGCGGGAAGATCTTGGTGAGCACCGCGCCGATGCCGCCGGCCGCGGTGGCGCTGTGATACGCCTCCTTCACCTGCCCGAGGATCTGCGGCTCGCCGAGCACCATCGAATCGAGCGAGCTGGCCACCTTGAAGAGATGGAGCAGGCCGTCGACGCCCTTGTGCTCGTAGATGTGCGGCTCGAGATCCGCCGGCGAGAGGCCGGTGGCAGCGCCGAGGTACTGGCGCACGTCGCGCAAGAGCGCGCTCGGCTCGGCGTCACCCGCCGCGTAGATCTCGACGCGATTGCAGGTGGAGACGACGCAGACCTCGGTCAGCGTGGTGCCCTTCTTGAGCTCCTTGACCGCGGCTTCCAGCGGCTGCGTGGCCTTGGCGAGGCGCTCGCGCATCTCGATCGGCGCGGTCTTGTGCGAGACACCAGCGCCGACGAACCTCACGAGACGTAGTCCTTGCCGTGCGTCCCCACGCCGAGGAGACCCAGGCCGACGAACGCGACGAGGATCGCGACCACACCCAGCACCGTGAGGATCGCGGCCTTTCGCCCGCGCCAGCCGCTCATGAAGCGGGCCTGGATCATCACCGCGTAGAGCACCCAGACAAGCAAGCTGATCGTGTTGCGCGGGTCCCACGTCCAGTAGCTGCCCCAGACGTGTTTGCCGTAGAGCGAGCCGCTGATGAGGCCGAGCGTCATCAGCGGGAAGCCGAACTGGATCAGGCGCATGCTGACCCGATCGAGCGTGTCGAGCGGCGGGAGGACGTGGATTCCGGTCGCCTTCATCGTCCCGCTGCGGGTGGGCAGCTTCTTCTGCTTCAGGCGGCGCTCCTGCACGAGGTAGAGGATCGCGACCACGCCGGCGAGCGCGAACGCGACGTCACCGAGGAGCGCGAGCGCGATGTGCACCATCAGCCATCCCGAGCGCAGGCCCTCGGCCACCGACTGGGTCGGCTCGACGAAGCTGGCGATGACGGTGAGGAGCGCGAGCAGCGGCGCGGCGAGCGGTGCGACCTGCGGGATCTTGGCCTTCGCGGCGATGGCGAACGCGAGCAGCGCGGCGCCGAAGCTGAACGCCAGGATGCCGTCGTGGACGCTGCTGATGGGGAACGATCCCAGCTCGACGGCGCGGACGATCACCGCGATGGCGTGGGGGATCAACGCGACGCCGAAGACGATCTGGACACTGCGCGCGCTCTCGTCACGGGCCCGCGCGAACATCACTGCGGCGATCACCGCCGAGCCGGTGTAGAGCGCCGCCGCGAGCCCCAGGAACACCGCCTCCACTTATGCGCCGTCCTTCTCTCGTAACACCGCGATGTACCCCGCCAAAACGGTGAACGCGTGGTCGCCGAACATCACCGAGTCCTCCATCAGCTCGCCGCCGAGCTGGCGAATCTGACCCTCGGTGAGGACCTTCCCGAGGAGGCTCATCCCTTCCCCCTCGATCAGCGCCTCGAACCGCACGGCAGGCTGGAGCGCGTAGCTCTTCTTGTGGCTCGTCAGCGTGACGGTGGCGCCGTCGAAGTCGGCCTTCCCGGAGTCCAGCCAGGCCTCCAGTGTGGTCTGTGCGAGGAACATCTTATCGTGTAGCGTGGACATTCAGTGCTCGGTCGCGCGTGACGCGCGCAAGTCCGTGTATAGCAGGTAGGACGAGGAGATCACGAGATCATGGCGAACAAGAACGTACACACATTCGAGGATCAGAGCTTCGACAAGGACGTGCTCGCATCCGACGTCCCGGTGCTGGTCGACTTCTGGGCCCCCTGGTGCGCGCCCTGTCGCGCGATCGCCCCGTCGGTCGATGCGCTGGCCGACGAGTACGCCGGCAAGGTGAAGGTCGGTAAGGTGAACATCGACGACTGCCAGGACATCGCGCAGCGCTACGGCGTTCGCGGAATCCCCACGCTGATCCTGTTCAAGCAGGGCGCGCCGGTGGATCAGATCGTCGGCGGCGTCCCGAAGAACCGCATCGAGCAGATGATCAAGGGCGGCCTCTAACTAAGTGCCGCAGAGCGCGCGCGCGTCCTGGGTGTACGGCAGCGAGCCGGCGCCCAGGTAGCGCTCGCAGGCCGCCTTCAGCGCGTCCTTGTCCTTCTTCGAGCCGCCCTTGGCGATGACCTGGGCGGCTCGGAACCAACCCTCCATCGCGCCCCACTCGGCAGCCTGCTTGAAGCTGCTGAGCGCGGTGGCGTCGTCCTCGAGGGCGCTCATGAGCTTGCCGTACTCGAGCGCGATCTCCGCCTTCTTCATCGGCGGCTGGTTCTGCGCGGCGTCGGCGGCGGCCTCGAGCGCGACCTTGGCCTCGTTGGTCTTGCCGGTGCCGGCGTAGAGGCGCCCGAGCTCGAGGCTGGCCTCGCCGGACTTCGACCAGCCGAGCACTTCCTTGAGGTAGCTCTCGGCGTCGGGCTTCTTCTGCGCGACCAGGAGGCGCCCGCGGGCGAGCGCTGCCGAGATATCGCGGCCGTCCTGCGCGAGCGCGGCGGTGACGTTCTTCTCGGCGTTGCCGTAGTCACCCGTGGCGGTCTGCGCCTCCGCGAGCGCGACCATGAACGCGCGGCGGTTGGGCTCCCTCTCGAGGGCCTTTGTCAGAGGCGCGATGGCCTCCTTGGCGCGGCCGTTCGCGAGGTAGCTGCGGCCGAGCCCGTACGGGAACTCGGCGTTGCCCGGATCGAAGCGAAGCGCGTTCTCGTAGTAGGCGCGGGCCGAGCCCTCGTCACCCGTGGCGCGGATGACCTCGCTCCGCGCGTACTCGGCGAGCGCGCGATCTTTGTCCGAGATCTGCTTGGGCGCCTTCTTGGCGAACTCGTCGAACTCGACCAGGTCTTGTGCCGCGGGGTCGAGGCGACCGCGCTGGAGGCGCACCAGGGCCCGTCCTGCGCGGGCGCCGGGGTGGTCCTTCGCGACGTTGAGGGCCTCGCTGAACGCGACCTCGGCCTTGCCGAGATCGCCGGTGCGGTGCGCGGCGCGCGCGTACGCGACCTTGGCGCGCACGCTGCCCGGGATCGCGCCGACCACTTGCTGGAGCGCGCTCGCGGCGCCGGTGTAATTGCCGGCCTCCATGTCGATGATGCCGAGCGTGAGATCCGCGAACGTGCCGATCAGCTCCTGGTTCTGCTCGCGCAGCGCCTTCACCGCCGGCCACACCGCGGCGTACGCAGCGGCCGCCGCCTTCTGGCGGTTGTCGGATCCGTAGAGCTCGACCAGACCGCGCGCCGAGATGGTGTGCGGGTTGTCGGGCGCGCGCTTCACGGCCAGCGCGAGGACGCGATCGAGCGCGGCCTTCTGCTCGACCGCGCCGTGCTCGCCCCACAGGATCGCGTACGTGTGCGCCAGGGCGCCGAGCGTCGCGGGATGATCGGCGTCGAGCGTCTTGAGGATCTCCTCGTACGCGCTCGCCGACCGCTGATAGCTGCCGTACGTGTCCTCGAGGAACGCGGAGCGGCCCTGACGGCTCAGCTCGGCGATGCCTTCGGTGACGCGCTTGTTGTGGAACATGACCCCGCCGCCGACGACGGTGATCAGGAGGGCTCCGACCGCGAGCGCGATCGTGCCGCGGGCGCTGCCGCCGCCTTCGCGCTTCAATTCGCCGACACCCACGGCGAGCTTCTCGAGCTCGTCTTCGCCTTCGAGGCGCGGGCGCGACGGCGGCGCGACCGGATTCGGGTACGCCAGCGGCGGCGTCATCGACGCGGAGGCCGGCTGGCGGGGGATCGTGCTGCTGTAGACGCCGGCAGGGCCGCGCGAGAGGTCGCCCGTGACCTGTCCCTGCGACGACATCGGCGGCGGGTACGCAGGCGCGACGGCCACCGGAGGGGGCGGAGGCGGAGGAGGCTCGGGATAGATGATCCCGCGCTTCTTCAGCAGCTCGGTCGCGTCGCTCGTCGTGGGATCGAGATCGATCGCCTTCTTGAGATCCGTGACCGCGCCCTTGTCGTCACCGCTGTCGAAGCGGATCTTGCCGCGCCCGAGGTGCGCCGCAGCGCTGGTCGGGTTCTGAGCCACGACCTCGTCGGCTTCCTGCAGCGCGCGCGGGTACTTTTGCTGTCGCGCGTAGACCGAGGCCAGCAGAAGGCGCGCTTCGACCGAAGCCGGGTGCGCCTTGAGCCCTTTTTTGGCCACGACCATCGCTTCCATGAAGCGCGACTGGTCGAGATATGCCTCGCAAAGCGGGACATAAGCCGAGGACTGCGGATCTTGCGCAAACGCGAGCTCGAGCTCGGTGATCGACGCGCTCGATTTCTTGGGACGCGCAGTCGACGCGACGTCCGTTTCTCCAGAGGACATGCCTATCGATGGCACTACCACCCGTCCGGCCCCCGGGTCAAAAGGCGTTCAACTTTCTCCTTGCGTGTGTCGTTGGCCGCGCGTAATACGCCACCCACCTCGCGGGGGAGTAGCTCAGCTGGGAGAGCGCTGCGTTCGCAATGCAGAGGTCGTGGGTTCGATCCCCATCTCCTCCAACCCGACGAACTGACCTGAAACGCCGCCGGTATCTTCCGATGCCGGCGGCGTTTTCGTTTTGTTGCGGTGCGAGCTAGGGTGACCACATGGTGCGCCCCCCTTCCAAAGATGAACGCCCCGCGCCCTCGGCGGCTCAGCTCGAGATCATGAAGGCCTCGATCGCCGCCTCGGCCGAGATCACCGCCGCGATGGTCTCGGTGACCCAAGAGAAGAACCCCGCCAAGATCTGCGAGGCCTTCAAGGTCATCTACAAGGCCGTGCAGGAGTCGGTGAAGGGTCAGTGACGAGCGCGCGGATCGCTGCGATCCGCTTCGGCCCCAGCCCCTTCACTTGGGACAGCGCCTCGACGCTCTCCGGACGCGCCGCGACGATGGCCGCCGCGCGCTTCGGACCGATCCCGGGGAGGAGCGCCCAGTCCGGCGCCCGCGCTCGATCCACCGGGATCGGCCGCCCGAGGATCAGCGCCGCGCCCGGATCGAGCCGGCACGCCACCGCGTCCCGCTGATCCGCCGGCAAGAGCGCGATCGCGTCGGGCGCCCCAATCCGCGCTGAAAAAAGCGGCAAAAAAGCGAGACTGCAGGCCAGCACGGCGAGCGTGCCCGCGCGGCGCGCCGCCTCCGGGCCGAGCCGGCTCATGGCGGAAGTCGAGCCGAGATGCTGTCGATGCGCGATTGGACCGACGCCTTGTCCGGCGCGTTCGGCTCGAGCTGCAGGTAGCGCTGGTACGCCGTGATCGCCGAGCGATCGTTGCCCACGCGCCGGTAGAACGTGCCCAGCTGTTTGTGGACACAGGCCGCGCTCGGCGCGCGCAGGGCGAGGCTCTCGAGCGCGGCGATCCCGGCCTGGGGATCGTTGAGGTGGCGGCGGATCAGCAATCGGCACTGCTCGTCGATCGAGAGATCGGCGATGTTCTCGTTGTTCGCGACCGGCGTCGGCGTGGGCGTAGGCGGCGGGGTCGCCGATGCGGTCGGGCGAGGCGCGGCCGAGCTCGGCGCCGGGCTCGCGGAGGCCGACGCGGCCGGCTGCGGGCGAGGCGCGGCCGTGCGGCGAACGGGCGCGGAGTCCTTGCCGCTGGCCTCCAGGAGGGCCTTGGCCTCGCGCAGCTCGGGGCCATCGGTGCGCGTGTCCACGACGCGGCGCAGGAGCTTCTCGGCGCGATCGTTCTCGCCTTGCGCGGCGAGCACACGGGCGCGGCCGACGAGCGCCCGGGCCTGCACCTCGCTGCCTTCCGTCGCCGACTCGAGCGCGCGCGCGAAGAGCCGATCCGCCTCGCTCAGGCGGGACTCGAGGTACGCCCGCTGCGCGTCCGCGATGATCTCCGCCGGCGAGCGCGGGGAGACTGCCTCGCCCGCGCCCTCGAGCGGCCGCGGCGCCTCACCGACCATGGCCTTCGGCGCCGGCGCCGGCGCGGCGGGCTCGGCCGAGACCGCCGCGGTGGGCTGGGCCTCGCGCGCGTCTTTCCTGCGGCCGAGCATCAAGCCCACGGCGATCGAGACGAGCGCCAGCAGCACCAGCACCATGACCCGCATCCGCACCGCGCGCGCGCGGGCGCCCGGGCGATCGAGGTCGGTCCCCGTGACGCGGATGTCGTCGACCGGTGGGGCCTCGCGGCGGCCGCTCACGCCCCGCGCGGCGACCGTGCGACGCGCGATGGCGGCGCTCGGTGGCGGGGGCGGCGCGCTGTTGGTCGGCCGCTCGACGACGTCGTACTGCTCGCGGCGAGCGGCGTTGGCGGCGTTTCGCTGCTCGGCCGGATCGCGCGCGGGCGGTCCGATCCGGCGGGGTCGCACGATGTCCGTCTCGACCGGATCACCGGGCCGCGCGACCGGCATCGCGATACCCGATCCCGGGGTCGGGACGCCCGACTGGGTGGGCACCTCGTCGGGGTGGAGCGAGTCGAGCGGCGCCGGGCGCACCACCACGTCGTCCTCGTCCACCAGCGAAGCCTCGATGCGCGGCCGGCGCGAGCGCCCCCCGACCGTCGCTCCGCGCTGCGGCGGGATGTCGGCCGTGTCGGGCGCCTTGAGGTTCACCTCGCTCGCGGTCTTCGCCTCGTGGCGATCGCGGTTGGCCTCGGCCAGCGTCTCTTCCTCGCCCGCCAGCGAGACCATCCGCCGCTGCGGCGCCCGCAGCTCGTGGGTGGAGATGGCCGGGATCGGCGGCGAGGCCACCTGCGCCGGCGGCTTCGGGAGGCGCACCGCCTCGAGCTGCATGCTGGTGCTCTGCTTGAGCGTCACGCCGCCGCCGTTGTGGCCGGCCTTGCGGTTCCCGGGGACGGTCGCGCCGGCGGTGTCGGCGGAGTCCATGTCGTCGTCGACGCCGTTGATCTCGATCGAGTCGACCGAGACGATCTCCGAGCTCGAGTCGGCGTCCCAGACCGACGGCGTCGTGCCCGGCCCGTCGTCGAGCTCGACCTCGATTCGCCGCGTGGATCGGCCCAGCGCCACTTCCGGCGCGGTCCCCAGCACGTCGCCCGGCTTCGCGATGCTCGGCATCATCGCCGCGGTGTTGAGCGGCTGGCTCGGCGTCGCGACCTCGGTGGCCGCGTCGGTCATCGGCTCGGTGACCAGCACCAGGCCCGCGCCGAGATCGGAGACGTCTGGCGTGGTGGTCTGGAGCAGCGCCTTGGCCTGCTCGAGCGCGGTCACCACCTCGTCGGCGGACGCGTAGCGATCCTGCGGGCGCTTCGCCAGCATGCGATCGAGCGCGCGCGACAGCACCACCCCGCCCTGCGTGGTGCGCGGCAGCTTGAGGTGAACCTGCTTCGCGATGTTGTCGAGCAGGTCGTAGACGTTGTCGCCCTGGAACGGCGCCTCGCCGACCAGCATCGTGTAGAGCAGCACGCCCAACGAGAAGATGTCGGCGCGGCCGTCGAGGCCGTCTTCCTTCTCGCGCAGCCGCTCCGGCGCGAGGTAGGTCGGCGTGCCGAGGATCTGGCCTTGCCGCGTCAGCGCCGCCTGGTTGGTCTTCGCGATGCCGAAGTCGAGCAGCACCGCGCGATGACCGCGGATGAGGATGTTCGACGGCTTGATGTCGCGGTGGATGATCCCGCGCGCGTGCGCGACCCGCAGCGCGTCCGCGACGTCGAGCGCGATCTGCACCGCCTCGAGATCCGGGAGCTGCTTCTTCTCGCGGAGGGTCTTCGCGAGCGAGCGACCTTCCAGGTACTCCATCACGTAGTAGTAGATCCGGCCCGCCGCGTACGGGTCGTCGCCCTTCCGCAGCTCGGGCTCCTCGCCGTAGTCGAACAGCGTGACGATGCTCGGGTGGTGGAGCTTGCCCACCATCTTGATCTCGCGCCGGAACCGCTCGATCACTTCTTCGCGCTCACCCTCGTCGGGGATGAGATCGGGCTCGATCGTCTTCACCGCGACGCGGCGATCGATGCGTGGATCCCACGCATCGTAGACCACGCCCATACCCCCGCGGCCGAGCTCCCCGGTGATGACGTAGCGACCGATGTGGAGGCGCCCGCCGCGCGCGTGGGCTCGTGCGACCAGACGTTCGCGGACGTCGGCAGGGAGGTCAGCGATATCGACCGGAAGCGACGACAGGATCCCCTCGCCGTTCGAGGCGAGAGGCGTTGCTCCGCTGGGAGATTTCGCCGCGTAAGGGTCGGCCACGGCTCGGTTCGGAGTCTAGGGGCCACCCGGTGGGAGCGTCAATCCGAGCCTGCGAACGCAATGTGTTTCAGCACCGGCCTCGGCGGCACGAGGACGCTAGATCTTCAGGCGAACGGCCGATGGGATGATGCGAAAGCGCGCCGGCAAGCGGCCAAGGCCCTCACCGTCGATGTCGAGCAGCACCTCTTGGCCGGCCTTCGTGGACTCCGCGAGGACCTCGGCGCCGCGCACTCGTCGCACGCTGGCCCACTCGGACATACGACCGCTGTAGACGTCACGGACGGCCAGGATCTCCTTCGCGCCGGTCTTGAGCT
>Ga0105047_10005365_pt1 | contig 22053 bp, 12 predicted proteins | sample MAT04_FD_78384 | JGI IMG/M metagenome (GOLD analysis project Ga0105047, IMG submission 78384) | Freshwater microbial communities from Lake Fryxell liftoff mats and glacier meltwater in Antarctica - MAT-04 (megahit assembly) | ecosystem: Environmental > Aquatic > Freshwater > Ice > Liftoff... | reverse complement strand
TTATCGACGCGTTGGGAACCGGTCAGGATTCCATCGGCAGGCCGGCCTCTTTCCAGGCTTTAACGCCGCCGATTGCAGAAGCCACGTTGGTATAGCCCATCTTTTGCAGATTATCCGCCGCCGCAGTAGCAAACGATGGCGGTCGCCAGGTCTGGAACGTGCTGCTCGATTTTTACTTCGATCATCCCCTTACTAAGCGGCAGCGCGCCTTGGGCGTGCCCTTTGGCGAACTCTTCGGCTTCGCGCACGTCAATCAATATAGCGCCCTGCGATTGCCTTTGCGCCGCTTCGGCAACTGAGATCTCCTGAATGCGGCTTTTAGCGTCATTTGTCAGTTTCTCAAACGGGATCCCGGCGGCATGGCGTAAACTCCAGAATTGCAAGCGGTGTTCAAAGTGACCGATCGCAATGCTTTCTAGCCGGAATTCTTGAGTGAGCACGTCCCAGTTCTGATTGCCGCTTGGCGCATCGAGCATAGTCAGCCCCATCGGAAATCGCGCGCAGCCTAGGTGGTTAGCGATTACCGTGCAGCAGTGCGCGACTATCATCACTGCCAGGGCGTGGTACGCCAGATTCCCTGCCGTCGCCTACCGGCCAGCGACTTATGCGGTACACTTTTTTACGCTCGGCACGCGGTTTGCTGAATTTGGCGAAATCCTCGCCTCGCGGCGTCCCAGATACTCTTTTGCCCCTAGAGAATAATTTCGGCCATGCGCACGTACCCTTGCATCTGCGGCAACTCGCTCTTCTATGACAACACGCGTTGCCTGGCTTGCGATCACGAGGTGGGCTTCTGTCCCGTCTGTCGGAACATGGTCGCCCTGCTGGCAGATAAGTCAACTGACGGCGCGGGGGGACTGCGCTGCGGCAATCCAGAGTGCGGCGCCGCGCTGGTTAAATGCGCCAATTACATCGAGCATCAAGTCTGCAATCGCTGCCTTGCCTTGCCGGTAACGGAACCAGCGGGCCTTTGCGATTGTTGCCGGTTCAATCAAACGATTCCCGATCTTACCGTGCCGGGTAACCTCGTGAAGTGGTACCGGCTCGAGGCGGCCAAGCGGCGGTTGTTTTACGACCTTGGACATTTGGGTTTGCCGTATGGGACGGCCGCCGACGGGATCAAGCCGGAACTCTCGTTCGACTTCAAGGCCGACGGCATCCCCAAGGCCAACCTCTGGCGTAACTTGGCAGCATCCGAAAAGGTCTTCACCGGCCACGCAGACGGCAAGATTACGATCAATCTCCGCGAAGCTGACGAAGTCGAGCGCGAAAAACGTCGTGTCGACATGGGAGAAAGCAAGAGAACTTTGATTGGCCATTTCAGGCACGAAGTCGGCCACTTCTACTGGGACGTGCTCGTCAAGGATCGTCGCGAGGACGCCTTCAAGGAAGTCTTTGGCGATCACAACAATCCCACGTACTCGGAAGCACTCGAGCGGCACTACAAGGATGGCCCTCCCTCAGACTGGGCGGATCGATTCATTAGCGCATATGCGTCGATGCATCCTTGGGAAGACTTTGCGGAAACTTGGGCAGCGTACCTGTCAATGGTCAGCGCTTTGGATACTTCGTTTCACATGGGCTTCACCAGGCAATTCGACCCTGTGACCTCCGATTTGGAACCGATGCTGGTGCGTTATCAGCAATTGGGTGTCGCGCTGAACGAAATGAACCGCAGCATGGGACTGTTGGATCTCGTGCCTGAGATCTTTGTGCCGCCAGTCCGGGAGAAACTGCGATTCATCCACGAATTAGTCGGTCAGGGGCGTGCCGAAAACGGCGTGCTACAGCCCGTGGACGCAACCCCTCGGAACGGAAACGCGACGAATCCCTCCATCTCTCAGGCTCAGACACTGACTCAGACTCAAACCCAGAGCGATCCGCCCATGCCAGCGAACGCCTCGGCGCCGGACATAGTGGCGGCGCCGAATGAGATCAAACCGGCGCCAGCTCTCCAATAAGTTGATCAGGCAATACTCTTGGTCGCTTCGGCGTCGAGAATTACATCGACTGCGACCGAGAGTGTCGAGCCACCGCCGCCAAGTACTACACCCTTGATTGGGCTCACATCGTGAAAGTCACGCCCCCAGCCGAGCGTGATATGCTGGTCTGTTACTTGGCAGCCGTTGGTCGGATCGAAATCAACCCATCCATTGTCGGGGCAAAAGACGCTCAACCAGGCGTGTGAGGCGTCGGCGCCTTGCAATCGAACCTGGCCAGGCCCGCATTCAGTGCGCAGATAGCCGCTGACGTATCGCGCGGCTAGCCCCAGGGACTTCAGGCAGCCAATCTGCAGATGGGCAAAATCCTGGCAGACGCCGCGACGGCGCTCCAGCACATCTTCGATCTTGGTGTCGATCGTCGTCGCGGCCGGATCGTAGGCGAAATCCTTGTAGACGCGCGTTGTTAGCTCGTTCACGGCTTCCAGCAGCGGGCGTCCCTTGGCAAAGTTCGGCTTGGCGTACTCAGCAAGCGCGGCGCTTGCACGAATGTAGACCGAATCAAAAACATACTGCAGCGCGTCGATCGTGACATCGTTTCGATCCACGCGCAAACTTCGGCGCACGTCACTCCAACTAGGTGACGGGACTTCGCGCGGCCGAGCCGCGAGATCGACTTCGACTTTGCTTTCCGATGTGATCGACAATTCTTCGTGCGGCTGAAACACCGCGAAGCTACGCACGCGATTCCCAAAATAATCGACGTACGTGTGGACCTTGGCCGGCTTAGGTTCCACGTGCAGTGCTACTTCCAAGCACTTTTGTCCTGGCATGGTGCGAGGATCAAGCCGCAACAAGTTGTGACACGCTTCCGCAGAGGTAGCGTACTTATAAGTCGTATTATGCCGAATGTGGTAAATCATCGACCTGCGCCTCCTAGCGGACGCGCGGTTTGCACGTGAATTAAATACGTGCGAGTCAGCAGGTTTGACAGCTCCTCCATCGCGGCCACGAGCTCCGTCAGGCGGGCGCTCAATCTCGTGCGACGCCCCTTGCGATCAATCTGAACGATGGCGTCGACGTCCAGCAGACGAACGTCCGAGAAGACGGTCATGACCATGCTCAACTCGGGGGACGCCTGCATCGAACTCTGACCGAGACCAAGCGCGCGAATATGTTGGTACAACGCTTTGAGCTGAAACGCCACTGAACGAGGATTTGATTCATCCGCCAACACCAGGTCCAGCACCCGGACGGGATCCGGACCAAAGACGTAGCGAGATTGATATGTCATGGCGCTATTGGCAATCTCGAGTAGCGCCAACAGCCGCGAGTTCTCTTCGGTGTCCGGCCTTGAGAAGCCATGCACGATCAACTTCGACAGGTCCGACACGCGCTCCACTCGGCGGCCAATTTCCAAAAAGAGCCAACCCTTGTCGCGGGTCATTCCATCGGCCGCCTGGCCGCTAAAAGCTGCTAGCTTGGTAAGCACGACGTCCATGGCCGCCAATTGCGCGTCGACCGTGACCACGCCAGCGGTTTTCTTGGGAACGAAATCGTCGCGCAACTCCGTGAGAATGCGCCAAGCGTCCAGCGAAAGCCGATCGCGGACTCCTAGGGTGATCCGGTGGAGCTTGGTGATATCGCCGGAAATGCTACTTGGATTTTCATCATTGAACGAAGCCAGCTCCAACACTTCTTCCAAGTGCTCGCCAAACCGGGCCGCGGCGCTCGCGTCGAGTCGCCCCTGCACGACCAGCAGATCCAGCAGATAGGAGAGTTCCGTCGGATGTCCTAGTTCGGACTCGTTGGTCACACGATGCAGCAAGCAACGGACCATTCGGCAACTGAACTCAATGCGTTCTACGTAACGCCCCAGCCAATAGAGATCGTCCGCCAGTCGCGAAGGAAGAATAAAACCGGCACGGCTCAGGTCGGAGCTTCGACTCGTGGTCGGCAATAGCGAAGTGGTGTCTGGTTGCGTATGGCTGAGGACCCAGGTGTCCTTGCTGCCACCACCGCTTTGCTCGCTGAGCAGGATCGATTCAGACGAGTTGCCGGTGCGCGTCAGCCCGCCGGGCATGACAACGTAATCGTCCGGCCCGTTTGCGACGGCATACAGACGGATCATCATGTGCCGCGGCTCGAATCGCTGCCCTTGCCAGGTGGGCGCCGTGGACATCGCCACGTTTTCTTGTCCGAGAAAGCGTTGCGGATGGGCCCGCAACATGGCCGTCATTTCGGCCGCGGGGACCTGACCAGGCAGGTACGTGCGCACACCGCGCGGACCGTAGATTTGCTTGATGACCAGTCGATCCAATCGCTTCGTGACTTGTTCCAGTGCCTGCTCCTGACCGCACCACCAGGTGGCGACGGGTGGGATTGCGAGTTCTTCTCCCAACAGCCTGCGACAGAGCGTCGGTAGAAACGGCAACAAGGCTTGCGTCTCGATCACGCCAGCGCCAATCGAGTTCGCCAACACGACGTTGCCGGCGCGAGCGACCTGCAACAATCCGGGGACGCCTAGCAGCGAATCGCCGCGTAGCTCCAGCGGATCGCAAAAATCACTATCGACGCGGCGCATGATAACGTCAATCGGCAGCAAGCCGCTTAATGTCTTGAGGAACACGCCTTGATCGCGGACGGTAAGATCGCGCCCTTCGACCAGATTGAAGCCCAGATAGCGCGCCAGATACGCCTGCTCAAAGTACGTGGCGTGATACGGTCCCGGCGTATAGATCACCACGCGCGGCTCGCGATCTTTGGGCGTTGCTCGGGCGAGCAAGCCATCTCGCAACTGCTGAAAGAACTTGGCCAAACGCTCGACGTGGCAGTCGCGAATCAAGTCCGGATAGACGCGGCTAAGCACGATCCGATTTTCTAGAGCGTAGCCCATGCCAGCCGGCGTGTCCGTCCGATCGCTGACAACCCACCAGTGTCCGTCGGGCGCGCGGGCGACATCGACTGCGTACAGGTGTAGATGCGTGCCGCCGGGAGCCTGCAACCCATGCGCGGCTCGAACGAAGGCCGGATTTGTAAAAACAATCTCCGGAGGAAGGTCCCCCGTCCGGAGCAGCTTGCCGGGACCATAGATATCGCCCAGCAGCATGTTCAGCAGTCGAGCCCGCTGGCGGACGGCGCCGCTCAGTGACTGCCAATCCTCGGGCGAAATCAGCAGAGGCCAGGAATCCAACTGCCAAGGACGTTCTTCGCGCAGCTCACGATCTGGTGGCGTGTAGGTCACGCCCGACTCGCGCAAGATCCGTCGGCAGAGATCCTCGCGCCCCTGCACGTCGGCCCCAGTCTGAGGACTGAGGGAGTTGATGAACTTTTGCCAATGGGGCCGCACGGAGCCGTCCACCAGCGCAGCCTCATCCCAATGCCCAGGCACGCCTCGATAGGACATGCGCTGCGAGAGCAATGGAATAGGCGCCGGCGGAGGAGTGGAAGTCATCAACCTTCTCGGAAGTTGCTCGGTTGTTGAATTCCAGTCGCACGGCCACTAGGGACCGCGAACTGAACATTCAGCGCGGGCGAAACGAGCCGCGAGCGCGCTTTTGCCAGCCTTGGGCCGAATGGGCCGGACCGAGTAGAACGCCTACTCCCTATTCTAGTTTGTTGAGCGGATTTTTGGGAGAGTGACTAGCTGCCAGGGGAAGAATACAATCCCGGCATTCTTCCCCCCTCGCCAAGATAACAGCAAAGCTGTTCACGATTCTCGGCTCGCAGATCAGTAATAATTCCCGTGCTGCTAGCGATTGCGGCGCAGATCGAGCGTGGACGGAAACTCCGGATTGACGTTTAATGGCGGCTCGGTAAAGAATCCGGCCGTGTGTCCATCCGGGAAAAACCGGGAGCCGCGCCGCGTTTCTGCTTCCATCGCGTTGATCGGGAAAGTCTCATAGCTGAGTCCTCCCGGATGCGCCACGTGGTATGCGCAGCCCCCGATGGAGCGGCCGTTCCAGGTGTCATACAAGTCAAACACCAGCGGCGTATCGACCGGAATTGTCGGATGGAGACAGCTTGCCGGTTGCCAGGCGCGATAACGCACGCCAGCGACATACTCGCCCCGAGTGGCCGTGGGCTGCAGCGGCACCCGGCGACCGTTGCAGAGCACGATGTGCCGGTCATCATTCATACCGTTGACACGAACTTGCACGCGCTCGACCGAAGAATCGACATAGCGCGCCGTTCCGCCGGCGCCCGGCTCTTCTCCCAGCACGTGCCACGGTTCAATCGCCTGACGAAGTTCGAACTTAATTCCGGCCCGTTCGATTTGTCCGCAAACCGGAAAGCGGAACTCGCGGTGGGGCAAAAACCAGCTGGCGTCAATCGCATAGCCTGCACGATTGAGATCGTCGATCACTTCGCAGAAGTCGTGCCAGACAAAGTGCGGAAGCATAAACCGATCTTGCAGTTGCGTTCCCCAGCGAATGGGGCGCTGCCGGCAAGGCTCGCGCCAGAACCACGAGACTAGCGTCCGCAGCAGGAGTTGTTGCGTCAGGCTCATCCGCGGATGGGGCGGCATCTCAAACGCCCGGAACTCGATCAGGCCCAACCGGCCTGTTGAGGAGTCCGGCGAAAAGAGTTTATCGATACAGAATTCCGCGCGGTGCGTATTGCCCGTCATGTCGACCAGCAAATGGCGGAAAACGCGGTCGACCAACCAGGGCTGCGCTTGGCCGGTTCGCTTGACCTGGCGATCAATCTCCTCGAAGGCGATTTCCAACTCGTAGATGGAATCGTGCCGCGCTTCGTCCACTCGCGGCGCCTGGCTCGTCGGCCCCACAAACAATCCGCTGAACAGATAACTGAGCGACGGATGGTTCAACCAGTACGTAATCAGCGACCGCAGCAGATCCGGTCTGCGCAAGAAAGGGCTATCGGCCGGTGTTACTCCACCGAGCACCACGTGATTGCCGCCGCCGGTCCCGGAGTGGCGTCCGTCCAGCATGAACTTTTCTGTTCCCAGGCGGCAGGAGCGAGCGTCGTCATACAGCCCGTCGCTGATCGCGTTGAGTTCTTGCCAAGACGCGGCAGGCTGCACGTTGACTTCGATCACGCCTGGATCGGGAGTGACTTTGAGCACGCCAATTCGCGCGTCAAACGGCGGCGTCTCCCCTTCGATTACCACCGGCAGATTGAGCGCCGAGGCGGTGTCCTCGATCGCGGAGATCAGTTCAAGATAATCTTCGATCTTGGGGATTGGCGGCATAAAGACGTGGAGCCGGCCTTCGCGCGGCTCAATGCACAGCGCGGTGCGGACAACCCACGGCGCCGATTCGCCCAGTTCCGGCAGACGCTCACTGAGCGGCACTCGAGCGCCGGCGCCATTGCTATGGGTGGATGATCCGTTGGTTGCACCAACCAATTGATGCTGCTCCGCCCCGCGGAGTTGCCGTCGCTGCGGAATCGGCAGGGGTCCAAACCGGTTCATCGGATCGACTGGGTGGATAAACGGGTATTCTGCCGCGGCGACCCACGGAAGGCTGGCGACAGGTAACCGCAATCCAATCGGCGAATCCCCCGGCGTCAGCACCAGATACTTGCCGCGAAGCATCCACAGCCCGCTCTCCCAGACTTGTTCTTCTCGGTCGCTGCGCTGTAGCGGCAGCACAAATCCGACCGGCTCACTCAATCCGCGATCAAAGACGCGGCGTAATCGTGTGCGCTCTTCGACGTCCTTCAGTTTGCTATCGGCCGGATCGACATTGACCGGCAATTGCCCTTCCCGACGCAGAAAGTAGATCGGGTCTTCAAAAGCGGGCATGGCAAAGCCTGGATCAACCGAGAGCCGCGCCGCCAGCAGTTCCAAGAATCGCTCGGCGTCGTCCACTGTAAAGCCGCAGTCCTGGTCGCAGCCAGCAATCAGCGATGGGTTGCGCCAGATGGGGTGACCATCTTTGCGCCAATAACACCCCAAGGACCAACGCGGCAATTGCTCGCCGGGGTACCATTTGCCCTGTCCGAAATGGAGCAGTCCCCCTGCGGCAAAGCGGCTGCGCAACTTGCGAATCAATTTCTCGGACAGTCTGCGCTTGGTGGGACCTACCGCGGCCAGATTCCACTCGGCGCCTTCCATGTCATCCACGGAGACAAACGTCGGCTCGCCTCCCATGGTCAGACGGACGTCCTGAGCTTCCAGTTCGCTATCGACCTGCTCACCGAGGGCTTGGATCGTGGCCCACTGCGAGTCTGTGTAAGGCTTGGTGACGCGTGGATCTTCGTGAATCCGCGAGACGCGCATCACATGTTCGAACTCGGCCGAGCAAGGTTCTAGCGCGCCGCTGATTGGCGCGGCCGAAGTTGGATCGGGCGCAGCGGCCAGCGGTATATGGCCTTCGCCGGCGAATAGACCGCTGGTTGGGTCGAGCCCCACCCAGCCGGCGCCCGGTAGGTAAACCTCGCACCAGGCGTGCAAGTCCGTGAAATCGTTCACGGCGCCGGCCGGACCGTCGAGCGGCGCCAGGTCCGGCTTGAGCTGGATTAAGTAGCCCGAGACAAACCGCGCCGCTAGCCCCAGGCGTCGCAGGATTTGCACCAGCAACCAGGCGGAGTCGCGGCAAGAACCGCTCGCGCGCTCCAGAGTCTCCTCCGCCGTCTGCACGCCAGGCTCAAGGCGAATCTGGTATTTGATCTCGTCGTAGACGCGGCTGTTCAGGCCAACGAGAAAATCAACGGTTCGTTTCTCAGTCCGATCGACTGAATCGACCCACTCTTGCAATCGCGGACCAGTCTCTTCGACCAACAAGAACGGCGCGATATCGCGCGACAGCCAGGAGTCATACGCAAACGGGTAGGACTCCGCCTCTGGCTCCAGGAAGAAGTCGAACGGATTGATCACCGTCATCTCGGCGACCAGGTCGACAATCACCCGAAAACTAGGCGTCTTCTCTGGAAAGACGACGCGCGCCTGGAAATTAGCCTGTGGGTCTTGTTGCCAGTTCAAAAAATGACCGGCCGGCTCAATCCGCAGCGAGTAGCTGACAATCGGCGTGCGCGAGTGGGGCGCCGGGCGAAGCCGCACGATTTGCGGCCCCAGCGCGATCGGTCGCTCGTATTGGTAGTGCGTCTCGTGGTACAGGGCAACTCGAATGGACATGCGATGCGGTTCTTTCTAGGGCTCCCGCGCTCTTCAGCGGGCGACAATCAGGAAAAGCGGGCGCGGCATTCCCGTAATGGAACTGTGCCAGCAAATTCGTCGACTGCAAATGAAAATATCCATCCCCGCGATTGCGGCGACGGTTTCCATCGCAAAATGTTGTTGTTCTTCGACGAATCCTTCGTCCCCGAGTCGCTTCCTGCTTGCGGATCAGATTCGACTCATATCGCTGCTAGTGCCACCGGCCGCCGGCACGTAGGACTTGAGGACATAGTCTCGCACCATTCGATCCGAGCTAAAACGTCCCCCCAGCGTCCGCATGGCCCGTTTCATCCGCGCCACCCAGGCACGCGGAACGCCATCCCGGTCACGATCATAGTATAGGGGCACAACCTCCTCGCGGAGGACCTTGAGCAGCGACACGCGGTCGCGTTCGTCATGGACGTCCGTCGCTTCGTGTGTGTCTCCCTGGCCGATCTTGAAGCCGTTGCGGCCATCGTACGCCTCAGCCCACCAGCCGTCGAGCACGGACAGATTCAGGCCGCCATTGAGGACGACCTTCATACCGCTGGTGCCAGACGCCTCGAGCGGTCGCCGCGGATTATTGAGCCAAACGTCCACCCCCTGCACCAGATGGCGGGCGACATTGATGTCGTAATCCTCGACAAATACGACCTTGCCCAAGAACCGCGGATCGCGCCCCAGATTGGCGATCTCTTGCAGCACGTGCTTGCCCGGCGTGTCTTTGGGATGAGCCTTGCCGGCAAATACAAGCTGGACCGGGATTTGGGGGTCGTTAATCAACTCAATTAGTTGTAGTAGATCTTGCAACAGGAGATTCGCGCGTTTGTACGTGGCAAACCGCCGAGCGAAGCCAATTGTCAGCGTGTCCAGACTTAGAGCGCGCTTCAGTTGCGCAATCTGTTCTGCCGGATCTCCGCGGCGCTCCGAGTGCAACACCGCGCGGCGACGGGCAAAATCCAGCAATCGGGCCTTCAGCGCCTGATGCGTTTCCCAAAGCTCGCCATCTTCAATGGCCGACACAGCGTCCAGGCCATTGGAATCCCTCAGGCGTTCCGTCCAATCTGGACCTAGCCGACGCTCGAACAACTCCTGCATCTGCGGGGCCAGCCACGACGTAACATGCACGCCGTTGGTAATATGTCCGATCGGCACGCCATCCTGACCACGCCCTGGCCACAGGCACTGCCACATGCTGCGCGAAACGTCCCCATGCAAGGACGACACGGCATTGGCTCGGCGCGAAACCTTGAGCGCCAGCACGGTCATGCAGAAATCTTCGCCGTGGTTGTCCGGGTCGACCCGGCCCAGCGCGATCAACTGGTGCAGGTGCATGCCCATGGATTCGCGCAGTGGCCCCAGATGCTCCTCGATCAAATCAACAGAAAATCGGTCGTGGCCTGCTGGGACCGGCGTGTGCGTGGTGAAGACCGTGCGGCAGGCGACGCGACGCATGGCCTCGTCGACGCTGACCCCCTCGCGATGCATGCTCTGTCTCATCAGCTCCAACACGGCAAAGGCGCTATGCCCCTCGTTCAGATGGACCACGCCCGGCACGACGCCCAAGGCGTCCAAAGCGCGGACGCCGCCAATGCCCAACAGCAGTTCTTGACGGATGCGCGTGCGGGTGTCGCCGCCGTAAAGCCTGGCGGTCAGCTCGCGATCTTCTGGGGCGTTGCCTGGCACATCAGAGTCGAGCAAGTAAAGCAGATTTCGGCCGACAGAGAGTTTCCAAACCCGCGCCGCAATCGGCCCGGTGCGCGTATCAATCGAGACGGTAATGGGCTCGCCCGTAGGACTCAGCGCAGGCTGAATGGGAATGTCAGCGCTGTCGAGGTCCATGTAGTCTTCTTGCTGCCACCGCTCTTTATCCAAACGCTGACGGAAGTAGCCCTGGTCGTAGTAGAGGCCGATCCCGATGAGCGGAATGTTCAGGTCCGAGGCGCTCTTGATATGGTCGCCAGACAGGATTCCCAGGCCGCCCGAATAAATTGGCACGGATTCGTGCAGACCGAACTCGGCGGAGAAATACGCGACCGGCCGATCCCACAGCACGCCGGCGTTGTCCCCCCCCCAGGTATCGTCCGCGTCGAGGTATTCACGCATCCGCCGGTAGGCGTAATTGATCCGGCTATGCAGCACCGACTGGCGACAGCGCTGCTCCAGATAATCGATCGACATGCTGCGCAATAGCACGATCGGATTGTGATCGGACTCGCGCCAGCGGACCGGGTCCAGCTCACGGAACAAGCTGGTCGTTTCCTGGTCCCAGCACCACCACAGGTTGCTCGCTAAAGCGCGAAGTCGCTCGTAGGCGGGCGAAACAAAGTGTTCGACGTCGCGCAGTTCGCTCACCAATGGGCTGAGCTGCGCAGTGGCGGCCACCAGCAGACTGATTTCGGCAGTTGAGAAATCCCGCGGTTCGGCCGTCTGCACTACCAACACTCCCTGCAAGGATCCACGGTCGACGAGCGGCACGCCCAACAGCGTGTGATAGATTTCCTCGCCCGCTTCCGGGAAGAACTTGAAGCGCGGATGGTTTGCAGCGTTTGTGAATGCCTCGGGACGCATGCGCTCCGCGATCAATCCGACCAGCCCTTCATTGAAGCGCATTCGCACCCTGCCAATGGCGTCGGGACTCAGTCCGACCGAGGCGGCCAACACTAGGTGCTTGCGATCTGGTTCCAGCAGGTAGACCGAGCAGACGTCGGTCTCGTAGCGCTGCCGGATCAGACCGACGATGTTTTGTAGTGATTCTGTCGGACGTCCATTGGTCGACAGCACCTGACCAATTTCCTCCAACGTGACTAAGAGCGGGTGTTCGGCTAGCGACGAAGTTGTAGAAATGGTGGTGTCAGACACGGCAGGGCCTCTCAGGCGGTGGTGGGGCGTGATGCAGGATTTGCCACGTTTTCGCCGGAGTCGCGAGACTGGTAAAACAGCGCGCATGGCCGGCGCGGCGAATCAGAAAAGACTAGGTAAGCATTCGTCGTGCCGAAGGGGCCGACAATTCGCCTCCGCCACGCGGAGTATCGCTTTTCGCCTAGAAATTGGCGGAAAGTTCTCGAAGAATGTCGGGCCGGCTCGCGTCGCTACCCCCGCTTTTGGAGACTCCGTTGCCCAATTCTTGTGCGAATCGTGCCGCTGAAGCGATCCCTGGTAGGCACCACGTTCTAACGTAACACTGGCCCGATTCCTGTCTCCGGCCCGATGGTCGGGCGCGGACCGATTCCCAACATGTCAAACGTGATCGAGTCGCAGATCTGGTCCAGTGGAATGTCCGACGCATCCATGCCAAATGGGTTGTCCAGCTCGTTGCCAATCGCCTCGATCGTCAGCACCAGATACGCGACACCGATGGTCACAAAGGGTTCGATCCAGCCCAGTCGCCCGAGGAGCGCCACCGGAAGCGTCCCCAAGTACAAAAACGCGCCCCTCTCCATCAATAAAATGTATCCCAGCGGCGTAGGCGTCCGCAGAATGCGTTCGCAACCTCCCAAGCAGTTGATCAGCGCGACGATCTCCTCTTCGGCCACGCCGGCCATGATCGGATCCAAGCGACCCTCGGCCGTGAGCGCCGTAATCCGCCGGGACAAAGTGTTTGCGACAAACAACGACGGATGGGGCGCCGCCAGTAACTCCTGGTATTCCGCCGGCGACAGGAACGCCGCAGCCTCGTGCACGCCTGGTAGGGCACGAAGACGAGAACGGGTCGCCCAGGCAAATGCCGCGATCCAAGCGCGCAGTTCCCGGGATTCCATCTCGCTAAGAGCAGCATGCGTCGTCAGCACGCGCCCCAGATTCCGCGACGCGTTCACAATTCCGCCCCACAGGGCTCGCCCCTCCCAAAAACGGGCATACGCCGTATTCGTCCGGAAGGCCAGAATTAAGCCGATCACCACGCCGGCAACCTCGTGAAAGCCCACAGGCATCTTCAGCGAGAGGTTTGTGTACCGGTCGATCGCCCAAACAGAGAATCCCAAAATCCCGAACGCCAAGACACGGGCAAGCACCCCGCGCGAGAAATTACCGCGGACCGAAAACAGGAGTCGAAACCAGGCTCGGCGATCGTATGGAATCATGAAATCGTGTGCACACAATGATCTGTTCGTTGGTAACCGCGGACGGATTATAGCGACACGACGGGCGGTTGCGTCGGCCAGCGCACGTGGTCAGACTATTGAGGCACAGCAGGTAATCACCGGGGCAACCGGCCGGTTCGCTATTCCGGCTCTCAATTTCAGCATTTGCCCAACGCGCGCACGGAGACATTCATGCGGTCTAGCGGATCAAAATCTTCCAAGTTCGCCCTCGCCCCGCTCCTGCTGCTAGCCGCGTTGATCTCGGCAGCAGGGATTAGCGTCTTTGCCGCCGAGCCTGCCTCGACCGCGCCTGATTGGAAGCCAGTCATCGACCGTTTGAAACTGGCCGTCCGTTACGAAGTCGAAGCCAAGAACCTGCCGGCGTTTTCGATCGTCCTCGTCGATGACGCGAGAGTGGTCTGGGCCGAGGGATTTGGATTTCAAGACGCGCATAAGAAAGTGCCCGCTACGGCCGACACGATCTACCGCGTCGGCTCCGTCTCCAAACTATTCACCGATATCGCGGTGATGCAACTGGTCGAGCAGCAAAAGGTCGACCTGGACGCCCCCGTCCAGAAGGTCTTGCCGAGCCTCACGCCCAAGAACTCGTTCGACACGCCGATCACTCTGCGGCAGTTGATGTCTCACCGCTCCGGGCTGGTGCGCGAGTCACCTATCGGACATTACTTTGATCCGGACGAGCCCACGCTCGCGAACACTGTTGGGAGCCTCAACTCCACAGAGCTGGTCTATAAGCCAGGGACGCGGACGAAATATTCGAACGCCGGGATCGCTGTCGTCGGTGAAGTGATCGAAAAGCTGCTGGGGATCCCCTACTCGAAACGCATTCAAGAAACGATTCTCAAGCCCCTTGGAATGACCAATAGCAACTTCGTTCTTACACCCGAGGTCGACGCCAAACTGGCGACGGCCTACATGTGGACGCTCGACGGTCGCCGCTTTAAGGCGCCCAAGTTTGCGATCGGCACGGCGCCGGCAGGCAACATGTACTCCAGTGTGCTGGACATGTCTAAATTTCTGACGTGCATTTTCCGCGAAGGCAAAACCGACGAAGGCGCCGCCATCCTTTCGCCAGAGACGCTTAAACAGATGACCACGCCGCTGGCCGAGCGAGACGGCAAACCGCAGGGCTTTGCCATCGGCTTTCATGTCAGCAATTTTGACGGCCACCAGAAGATCGGCCACGGCGGCGCGGTTTATGGATTCTCGACGCAGGTTGAAGCGCTCACGGACAGCAAGCTGGGGGTCGCCGCGGTCTCGGCCCTGGATGGCAGCAACGGCACGGTCGAACGGCTGGTCGAATACGCGCTGCGGCTGATGCTGGCGCAAAAAGAAAGTAAGCCGCTACCGGATTACCGCACGACCGCGCCGATTCCTGCTGCGCGCGCGGCGGAGCTAGTCGGCCTGTACGGCGAAGGCGCCAAGTCCGCGAAGATCACCGAGCTAAACGGCCGCGTGCTATTGGCGCAAGGAGACTTTTGCCGCGAGCTGCGCTCCGCCGCTGACGATGGCTCCTTTGTTGTCGACGACCCCGTTAGTTTTGGCGCCAAGGTCTCACTCGACAAAGATCGCAACTTGGTGATTGGCGACCGGACTTACACCCGCGTGGCGGACTCCGCGCCCGCTCCGTGTCCGGACCGTTGGCGCGGATTGATTGGCGAGTATGGCTGGGATCACAACACGCTCTATATCCTCGAGAATCAAGGACAACTGGTGGCGCTCATCGAGTGGTTCTACGCCTATCCTTTGACGGAGATCAGCGAGAATGTGTTCGCGTTCCCTGACCACGGTCTCTATCACGGTGAAAAGCTGTTCTTCACGCGCGACGACGCGGGCCAGGCCACGCGAGTAGTTGCCGCCGAGGTCAAGTTCGTCCGCCGCGAAGTCGGGACCAAGGATGGCGAGACATTCAAGATCAAGCCGGTCAAACCAATCGAGGAACTCCGCGCCGCGGCTCTGGCGGACAAACCACCGGCGGAAGCGGGCGAGTTCGTCGAGCCCGATCTGGTGGAACTGATCACGCTCGACCCGACGATTAAGCTCGATATTCGCTACGCCACCACCAATAACTTTACCGGCGACGTTTTCTATAAACAGCCGCGCGCGTTCATGCAACGCACTGCCGCCGAGGCCCTAGTCCGCGTCAACCAGGGTCTGAAGGCGCGCGGGCTGGGCCTGCTCGTGCATGACGCTTATCGCCCCTGGTACGTCACCAAAATGTTCTGGGACGCCACGCCTGAGGAGTTCAAGGACTTTGTCGCCAATCCAGCCAAGGGCTCGCGGCACAACCGCGGTTGCGCCGTCGACCTGACGTTTTACGACCTGAAGACGGGGCAGCCGATTCAGATGGTTGCCGGATATGACGAGTTCTCCCCGCGCTCGTTTCCGTTCTACCCCGGCGGCACTTCCGAACAGCGCTGGTATCGAGAGTTGCTCCGCCGAGCGATGGAAACCGAAGGCTTTGCGGTCTACGAGTTCGAGTGGTGGCACTTTGATTACAAGGATTGGAAGAAACACTCGATCGGCAACATCCTATTCGAGGAGATCCCATCGCCCCCGCCCACACAGGCCAAGTAACGCCCGTGTAACGGCCACAATCTCGGTATTGCTTGCCAGTCAATGAGTTGCGCGATTGCGGAATCACTGGCAGCGTACTGCTGCGGAACTTTTTCGACCCCTCGCGCATCTCACCTATAGTCGACGCTGGGGCGTGGACGCTGGTTCTGTTTGGCGATCATTCTGTTCACCGGTCGATTGGGGGGATTTACCATGCGCAGGTTGCTAGCTGGTTGTTGGATCGTTTTCCTGATCGCGAATCTCGCGCAAGCGCAAGGTTTGCTGGTCAACACCAACCCTGGCGAGCGCGTTCCGCTGCCGCGCCCCATCCTTCCGCATCCTCCCCACCCGCGCCCGGAGTCGCCCCCCAGCACGTACAAGATCAAAGAGATCTCCGTGCAGGTGAAGCTCTCAGATCAAGTGGCCAAGACGCAAGTTTCGCAGACGTTTGTCAACACGGGGAGCGCGCAGATGGAAGTCTGCTTCGTGTTCCCACTCCCCTATGACGGCGCCATCGATCAGCTCACGCTGCTGGTCGACGGCAAGGAGTTTCCGGCCAGGCTGCTGCCAGCCCCAGAGGCACGGCGGATCTATGAAGAGATCGTCCGCAAGAATCGTGACCCGGCCCTCTTGGAATGGGTTGGGACTGGGATGTTCAAGACCAGCGTCTTTCCGGTTCCCCCCGGCGCCGAACGCAAAGTCACGCTGCGCTACTCGCAACTTTGCCGAAAGGATCAGGGACTGACGGACTATCTGTTTCCGCTCAGCACGGCCAAATACTCTTCGCAACCCGTCGAGAAGCTCGACTTCCAGGTGGCCATTGAAAGCACCACGGATATCAAGAACGTTTACAGCCCTTCGCACGGCGTAGATGTCAAACGTCCCGACAATAAGCACGCCACGATCAGTCTGAGGGTGGCCAACCAGGTTCCGACGTCGGACTTCCGCCTGATCTATGACTCCGGCCGCGGCGAGGTGGGGGCCAGCCTGATCAGCTACCGTCGAGATGGCGCCGACGATGGCTACTTCTTGATGTTGGCCACGCCGGAGATCAAAGCGCCCAACGCAGAACTTCCCAATAAGACCGTAGTGTTTGTCGTCGATCGCTCCGGCAGCATGAGTGGGCAGAAGATCGAACAGGCCAAGGGCGCGCTGAAGTTCGTCCTCAACAATCTCCGCGCCGGCGACATGTTTAATATCGTCGCCTACGACAGCAGCGTGGAGAGCTTCCGGCCAGAGCTGCAACGGTTCGACGAGCCAACCCGCAGCGCGGCGCTCGGCTTTGTCGATGGACTATTTGCCGGCGGCAGCACCAACATCAGCGGCGCATTGACCGCTGCGCTCGAGCAGTTAAAAGACACCAGCCGCCCGAACTTTGTCATCTTTCTGACAGACGGGCTACCGACAACGGGCGAACAGAACGAGGCCAAGATCGTTGCGCTGGCCACCGAGAATAACAAGGTCCGCGCCCGCGTTTTTGCCTTCGGCGTCGGCTACGACGTCAACAGCCGCCTGTTGGATAAGTTGGCGCGAGAGAACTACGGGCAAAGCGCCTTCGTCCGTCCGAACGAAGATATCGAAGCGCACGTCAGCCGGCTGTACGCCCGGATTGGTTCGCCCGTGATGACCGAACTGAAGATCCGGTTTGAGTTCGACGCGGCGCCAGCGGAGCAAACGGCCGCGGTCAATCGGATCTATCCGGCCGACATCCACGATCTGTTTGCGGGCGAGCAACTGGTGGTAGTCGGTCGTTACAAAAAATCCGGACCGGCCAAAATCCTTCTGCAAGGCAAAGTGGGGGATGCGGAGCAAAAGTTCGAATTTCCCGCTACGTTTATCGAGAAGAGCAACGACGACAGCAACGGATTTATCGAAAAGCTCTGGGCGGTTCGCCGCGTGGGTCAGATCATTGACGAACTTGACCTCAAGGGGCAGAACGAGGAATTGGTTAAAGAGCTGGTCACCCTCTCCACGCAACATGGGATTCTCACGCCTTATACTTCGTTTCTGGCGGACGAATCAAACGATCGGCACGATGTGGCCAGCAATCGGCAACGCGCGACGCGACAACTCAAGGCACTCGATGAGTATTCGGGCGAGAGCGGCGTCTCGCAGCGACTGGGCAAGGAGTCTTTGAAAGTGGCCGGTCAGCCAGGTGCGCCGCGGGCGATGAGCGCCGATGGAGCCGGAGGTGCGGCGGTCGCGCAGGGCTTTAGCCGGGGCGCGCGACCGCAGAGCACCTATTTCGACGCGGCGAAGGACCGGCAAGTGGCGGTCGACACCGTGCAGAACATCGGTCGCAAAACCTTCTACCGCCGCGGCGACCATTGGGTCGATGGAAGCTTGACGAAGGAGCAAGAGGCGAAGCCGATCAAAATCGAGCGATTCAGCGCAGACTACTTCAGGCTCGTCGACAAGCACGGCAAAGAGGCGGCGCTCTATCTGAATATCGAGGAACCGATTCTTGTCGAGCTAGGGGGACAGGCGTATGAGTTTTAGCGGCCTGTTGACGGGGCCCGTGTAATCGTCGTTGGCCATCGTTTATACCGCGCTGTCGCCAAGCTATACTGCCTACGCACAGGCGCAGGTGGTCTGGCCTGATGGTACAACGGAACAGCGCTAGGCGATTGCATGTCCGAGGTTGTCTCTAAATCTCGCGGCGACGTATTGGCGGTCGACCTGCGAATGGTCGCCGCAGGCACTGGCGCGCTGGTGCTGACGATTGGCCTGTCTCTGCTCCTAGCGAATCAGACAGGTGAGATGCTCACGCGCAACACCGTGCGGCTTTCGCTCGCATGGTACTCGATTGCGTTCTGTCTGATGTTTTGTCTCGGTCCCGCCGACTGGACCGCTAGCACGCGACTGGGGCGTGTCGCCCGTTGGTGTTGGACGCTGAGCCTGGTCACCTTCCTGGTCCACCTGATGATGGCGTTTCACTTTTACCATCACTGGTCGCACGCGGATGCGTTCAATCACACAGCAGAGATGAGCGGAATCGGCGAAGGGATTTACGTCTCGTATCTGTTTACGTTGTTGTGGATTGTGGACGTCGCCTGGTGGTGGATTCAACCCTTGCAGTTTGCAACGAGATCCGTTTGGATCGATCGGACGCTCCATGCGTTTATGCTATTCATCGTCTTCAATGGAACAGTGATCTACGAACGCGGCCCCATACGCTGGGCGGCGCTCGCAGTGTTCGCAGCGCTCGCCATAGCCTGGCGACTGTCGCGGCAGGCGAAGAACTGGCAGCCCGCATGACAGACGCGTCGCAAGCCATCAGCAATCCGCGTTCCTGGACCAGATCGCTCCCGTTCTACTACGGTTGGGTGAACGTCGTCCTGGCGTCGGTCGCCATGACCGCCACGCTTCCCGGCCGTACGCACGGTTTAGGCCTGATCACGGAACCGCTGCTGCGAGACCTTAAGCTGGACCGCGTATTATTCGCGGAAATTAATCTGGTCGGCTCGCTGGTCGGCGCCGCGTTTTGCATCCCTATCGGCTGGCTGATCGATCGCCTGGGCGTGCGCCGCGTGATGGTAGCAGTCACCGCCGGGCTGGGCCTCTCAGTAACCGGCATGACCATCGGACCAAGCGTCACTGGCGCCGGTGGATTGTTGTTCGCGCTGGTTCTCGTGGGTGGTTTCGGTGAGAGCGCGCTCTCCGTGGTGAGCATGGCCGCGATCGGAAAGTGGTTTCAGCGGCGGCTGGGAGTGGCGATGGGCGTCTTTGCCGTGCTGCTGACATTCGGCTTTATCGGCAGCGTGCTAGGTATGGGCACGGCGGTCGAGACCTACGGGTGGCGGACCGCCTGGAAGGGGCTGGGGCTAATTGTGCTCGCCCTGGCGCCCCTCTTTTGGATACTGGTGCGTAGCACTCCAGAAGATTGTGGGTTAGCGCCCGACTCAGCGCCGGCGACGGATCATGCCTCTGACACGCCCGACTTTACGTTCCGTCAGGCTCTGGCGACTCCAGCGTTTTGGATCCTGGCGATGGGGAGCAGCGCGTTCAATCTGGTGTGGTCCGGCGTGACGCTCTTCAACGAATCCATGCTTGCCGAACGAGGCTTTGGTCCGGACGTGGCCGTGGAGATCATGGCAATCCTCACCGGCGTTGGACTGCTTGGCAATCTTGCCTGCGGAGCCATCGCCACGCGCGAACGGATCGTGAAGCTCTTGGGCGTGGGGCTCGCACTCTTGGCGGCGGCGCTCGTCGCGTTTCCGACAATCGATGGCCGCGTTGGCGTGCGGCTCTACGCGCTAGCGATTGGACTCAGTGGTGGGATCATCACCGTGGTCTTCTTCGCGGCGTGGGGACACCTGTTTGGACGCGAGCAATTGGGGCGTATTCAAGGCGCGGCGCAGTTCGCCACGGTGCTGGCGTCGGCCGTGGGGCCACTGATTATGGCGCAAAGCCATGCACTATCGGGGGCGTACGCTCCGGCGTTCTTTGCGCTGGCCGCGCTGGTTGGCTTAATGGCCCTGGCGGCGTTTGTTGTGCCGTTACCTAAACTTGCCAGCAGCCAACGCGACTAAACTGGCGGCGGATTCCGTTCGGCAAAGCCACGCTGATGCCAGTACGGATAGGCGATCTCGGTGGCGCTGGCCGCGTCGAGTTTGGCTACCTGTGCAGGCGTCAGGTTCCACTCCACCGCTTCCAGGTTCTGCCGTAGTTGCGCCTCATTGCGCGCGCCAATGATCACGCTTGCAACGCTGGGGCGCTGCAACAGCCAGTTGAGCGCAATCTGCGGGACCGTCTTGCCTGTCTCGCGACCGACTTCGTCAATCGCATCGACGACGTTGTACAGATACTCCTGCGGCACCTGTGGGCCAATGTCTGCTACCTTTTGATTTTGCAACCGACTCGCTTCAGGCAGCGGTTGCCCCCGACGGATCTTGCCGGTCAGCCGGGCCCAACCTAGCGGGCTCCATACTACGGCGCTCACCTTCTGATCGAGCGCCAGTGGCATTAGTTCCCATTCATAACCGCGGCCGACCATGGAGTAATACGCCTGGTGCGCCACGTAGCGCGAGAGGCCGTACTTTTCCGAAACAGCCAACGACTTCATCAGGTGCCAGCCAGAAAAATTCGAGCAGCCGATGTAGCGGATCTTGCCGGCGCGGACCAGATCGTCGAGCGTTTGCAGCACTTCTTCGATGGGCGTCATCGCGTCAAAGCCGTGCAGTTGGTAGAGATCGATATGATCGACCTGCAACCGCCGCAAGCTTCCTTCGACGGAACGAATCAGGTGATGCCGCGACGATCCGACGTCGTTAATCCCGTCGCCGGAGCGAAAGGTCCCTTTGGTGGAAATGATCACCTGGTCGCGCCGGCCGCGAATCGCCTGGCCAAGGATCTCTTCCGCCATTCCACTGGAGTAGACGTCGGCCGAATCGAACATATTCAGCCCGGCTTCCAGGCAGATATCGACCAATCGCGTGGCTTCGGCGACGTCGCTCTCGCCCCAGGCCTTGAAAAACTCGTTACCTCCGCCGAACGTACCGGTGCCAAAGGTAAGAACCGGAACCCTGAAGCCCGACGCGCCGAGTTGTCTATTTTCCATTTTGCTCTACCAGTCTGCGGAGTCGCGTTATCTGAAGGAGTGGGCCAGCGGTCTTGCTGCGCCAGGATAAGTTTAGAGAGCGCTCGTGCCCGGTCAATCAGTGAGGGCCTTTGCACAGCGGAAGGCAACAATCGCAATCCCAATCGTGCGATTCATTTACGTGCTTGCCAAGCGATTGTCATTGCTTGGGGATCGCCACCTGAACGGGACTTCGTAGGTAGCCGATCAAGTCGCGGACATCATCCGGCGTGAGACTTGTCAGCAGTCCATCCGGCATCATCGAGTTCGGCGTGGTCTGTCGCGTTTCGATTTCGCTCTTCGGCAGTGCGACCTGCTCCGTCGCGGTTTGCACCGTGATGCCATTTTCGTCCTCGGCCTTGATGATGCCGCTTAGGACGCGGCCGTCAGACGTCTGGATCAGCGTCATCTGATAATCGCGGGCCATCACTGCGCTAGGATCGAGCACGTTCGAAAGGACGTAATCCAGGTTGTCTCGCTGAGACCCTGTCAGTTCCGGTCCGATCTTGCCCCCTGCGTCGAACAGCGTATGACACGCGGCGCACGTCTTGGCAAACACAGCGCGACCATGCGAACGATCCGCCGAAGCGAGCGCCGCGTCCGTCAGCCGCGTTTTATATTCCGCGATCAATGCTGCGCGATCCGCCGCGGTCGGTCGAGTTGCCCCCCATACCTTGCCCAGGCGATCCTTGACCCGTTTATCCTTCAGGCTTTGCAACTGCTGCACGTGAAACGCCGACAGATCCCCGCGCG
>Ga0105047_10005364_pt1 | contig 22057 bp, 13 predicted proteins | sample MAT04_FD_78384 | JGI IMG/M metagenome (GOLD analysis project Ga0105047, IMG submission 78384) | Freshwater microbial communities from Lake Fryxell liftoff mats and glacier meltwater in Antarctica - MAT-04 (megahit assembly) | ecosystem: Environmental > Aquatic > Freshwater > Ice > Liftoff... | reverse complement strand
CTGCATCGAGTACAGCTTTGTCGGAAGGCGCGAAGCTGCCGAGCACGAGCACCAGCGAGGACGTGACAGAGTCAAGGACGGTGCGCACCCCGGCGCCGCCGAGCATGAGGGCCAGCAGCTGGGCCGTGAGCAGGTCGTGTGCCCGCAGCGTCACCGCTTCGTCGGTGGTCCGTGCGATCAGCAGGTCCTGGCGGGTGTGCTCGTCGGTCTTCAGGTCCCAGGCGGAGATCCCGTAGACGTGGGTGTCCACGAGCCGAGCCCCGCGCAGATCGCTGTTGACGAGGGATGCGTAGCGCAGATCTGCGCCGTCGAAGTTGGCACCCTGGCAGCGGGCGCCCTCCAGGACGGCTAGGCGCATCCACGCCCCGCGGAGCGTGGCGGCGGACAGGTCGGCCTCACGAAGGTACGCCCGGTGGAAGCGCGCGCCGGACAAGTCGGCGCCCCGGAAGATCGCTCCACGCAGGGTCGCGACCTCGAAGTTCGCCCCCCCTGGCTCGCGCCCCATCGAAGCGGGCTCCGCGTGCGGTGACGTGCTCGAGGTTGGCCTGGTCGAGGACTGCGCCACTCAAGTCGGCGCCCTTGAGCTGTGCTTGCTCGAGCTGCGTGCGCACGAGCTGTGCGCCGGACAGGTCGACCAGCAGGAGGTCGGCGCGGTCCAGCCGCGCCCCGGACAGGTCGGCACCGGAAAGGTCGACGGGCGCGTGGTTGTGCTCGGCTCGCCAGCGGTTCCACGTGTCGACACCCTCGCGGAGCGCGGCCAGGTGCTCGACGTCAGCCACGGATGCGGATGCCCTTGTCCATCGGCCGAGCGTACGAGCCATCGGGCCGTTCGAAAGCGCTGTATCCTCCGTCGGATCGCCGCAACACCTGGCAGGGTGGCGAGCCGGAGAAGGGGGCCTCATGGCCCGGATCCACCGGTGATGGCGGCTCACGCCCTACGTCAACCGCCTGGCCAACCCCGACCTGCCCGCTCTCCCGGAGCCTGGCTGACCATACTGGCCAGCTCCGCTAGCGGCCCGATCACCACCCCGGCCTCGGACTGGAGGAGCTGCCAGGTCTGGTCGTCGTCCAGCCAGTCGTCGGCGACCATGAGCCGCGCTCCGGCGACGGCCAAGGCGCGCACCTCGTCGATGAACCCGATCCCGTAGGGGCAGTCGGCCGGTGGGTGCGGCGGGGCGTCGGCCAGCACCAGCACGTCATGGGGTCCCACATCGGCCACGAGCTCGGCCGCCCGCTGCACGGCGTCCTCGAGAGCCTCCTCGTTCGTGGCGCTGCCTTGGCCGCCCAGCGCCAGGACGGCGTCGGCTAGGTCCCCGGGGTCAGTGAAGGGCCCGAGCCGCCGGATCAGGAAGGGCGGGTGGGTATCGTGGTCGGCGTAGGCCACGACCCTCAGTTCCATCTCGCCGGCCGCCAGCGCCTGCCGAAGCACCTGGAGCGCCGAGGGGAGCTTGCGGAACATGCTCCCGGTGACGTCTACCAGGACGGTCAGCCGCCGCGGCGCCGCCGGGGACGCGGCTACAGGCCGCGAGGGCGGAGTCAAGGCGCACGCGACCGAGGAGACGAACTGCGGCGGCACCCGGCCGGGGCGGAACCCGCCGGCTACCAGGACCGGGGTCCCAAACGTCGCCCTGTTCCGTCACTGGTTCTAGCCGGTCGGGGTAGTCGCAGTGGTTGACCACCCAGGTGGCGTTCGGTCGCAGGAGCCGCGCGTAGCGAAGACCCATCTCCGTCGCCCCGGCATCCTTGCCGGGCTTGCCCTGCTTCGCGGGTGCGCCGGTCCCGGCCTTCAAAGCGTGCCGGTCCTTCGCCTCAACCACCAGAAGGTCCCGGCTTAGCTCCCCAGCCGTGCTGACCACGAGATCGGGCGTGAGAGGGTGCTGGCCGTTCTGCTGCGGACGTAGCGGCTCCCGCCACACATCCAGCTGGATATCCAGGTCCCTCCGCTGCAGCTTCGCCACAGGGGTGGGGGAGCGGGTCAGGTCCAGGGACCACGACCGACCGGCCCGCTCGAGCCCGGTCAGGGCACTTTCCCAGCCTGCCCGCTCGGTAGCGTCGAGGGTCGCGCACAGCACCCACACCTCGTAGAGCAGGCTGCGCTGCTTCCACAGGGGCAGGTTCAGGAACTCCTCGATGACCTCGACGAGGCCTTCGACGTGGGTCGTGCCGACGGGCGTGCGGACGTCGTTCTCGAGCCAGGTCGCGGCTTCGTCGGCGGCCCGAGTGAGGTCTTCAAGCCAAGTGCGAAGGACTGCCGGATCCTCGAATTTTTCCTCCAGCTCAGGCCTCTTCCTCAACGCGTAGCGGCGGGTCCGGAACATGGCCACGAAGCCGGCCAGGCCTCCCAGATCGTCGTCTCCGGAGTAGTCGGTGCGCGCAACCAAAACGGGCTTGAGATCCCGGTCGACCCCAAGTTCCGCCACGTCCAACACTTCTGTGACGTACCCAGGATGAACGGACGTCGCCAGATAGCCTCGGTCGGCAAAGCGTAGGTGCTTGTTCCACGGCTCGTCGTCCCGCCATGCCTGCGGGCTCTCCTCCGGCCGTAGCAGCGGCACGAGGCTTTCGTTGGCCGCCATCAGGTCCAGCTGTCGCATCTGCTGCGCAAGGAGGGATTCTGCGGCTGCCACGAGGCGCGCGGCCGACGACTGCGCGGCGGCCAGTTCACCGGGAAACTGGGACAGGCACGCCATACCCACCCAGGGCAAGTGCAGGACGGCGTCGGCTAGCGGGAAACCCTCCGACCAGTTTGTCAGCGGCCAACTCCCGTATAACTCACCGTTGTCGGCGAGGACGAGATCGTCCAGCCCCCGAACGTCGATCCGGCTCAGCGCCATCACTAGGGCCTGCCGCTCCAGGTGGCGCACCTTGGACAGGAAGGCCTCACTTAGTTCTAGACCGTTAGGCTCGACCTCCCCTCGGCGCAACGTGAAGGTCTCCGTCCCCGTCCCCGTCCCCGTCCCCGTCGTGGTCGCGGCGTGCCGAGTCAGACGCGCGTAGATCTCCTCGACCATGGCCAGGAAGTGGGATGCGTAGCGCAGCAATTCGTTGAGCAGTGCCGCGGTCGACGGAGCCGCGGCACTCAGCTGGTCGGCGAGCAGCCGGCGCAACTTGGCATCCCGCTTCGGGTCGGTCGCTGGGATCGCGGCCGCGTGCTCCAGTCCGCCCAGGTCCAGAGCGAAGGCCGCGAACAGGTCGTCGGCAATGTCCCATTCCCTTTTATGGGTTCCGATCTCGAGCGCCTCCACGACTACGAGCGCGAGCCGGTGACGGTCTGCTTCATCCCCCATGGACCGAGGTTAGGGCAATGGAGCGGCGCCTGAGCGGTGGCGGGCGTTCTACTGTTCACGCTGAGCTGCTCCTGGCGCCTATCGTCGGTTCCTCCGCAGTGGCCTAGGCCGGCGCAGTCACGAGCACCGTCGCCGCGCCAGCCAGCCGGAGCCAAGTCGTGGTGGACTAGAGCCTGTTGACCGCCTCGGTGGACGACACCGGCGCCGGTGCCGCTATTAGCCAGCCGACGAGCGGGGCCCCGTCACGCTCCAGGCACCAAGGACGGCCTCGGCGCTGCAGGCCTCATTCGTCAGCCTTCGACTCGACTCGTCGCCCGGGCCGGGGATGGACGAGCCGTCACCCTCAAGGGCGGGAAGGCAGCGGCTTCGCCTGGCATCCGCTGGCTGGGTCGCGGTGTCCCGGCCATGGACCTTCTCAGGACCGGCAAGGTCCTTCGCACCCGGCCCGAGCACGACACGTCGCCCTGAACGCACCTGCTCCCGTGCGCCGACCACAGGGCTCGTAACAGCGACGCGTGGTGGTGGTCGCCTCGCTGCGAAGCGTGGACAGGCACTGGACGCGCCGTCGAGGAATCTCACCGCGCCGAGCGCCATGCAGCCGTCGGACGGCTTGGGCTGGATCAACGGGCGACTGCACGAGGGGTAGCTGCAGGGTCCCGGCTGCGGCCGTGGCGCGCGCTCGCTGGCCGCGGAGGAGCGGTGCCGGCGGTCGGGCAGCGAGCCGGACGGCTGGTGGGAGTTCACCCGAGCGGATCTGCCGCTGCTCACCTCCCGCAGACCGCAGGTGGTCCGCACGGCGCTACGAGCGGCCGCGCGGGCGGCTCGCCGACTGGGAAGGGTCGGACACCGATCTCGGCGGCGGAGTGGTCGCCCGGCCACCCGGCCCGTGCCGGAATCGCTCGATCAGGCTGGTGACGGGCGCAGACGTCGGATGCGCTCAGCCCTCGCGTAGCTTGCGGCCGCCTCCCTCGACAGGCCCAACTGCTCCTCCACCTGCCGGCGCGCGTCGAGGACGGACGCCACCTCGAGGTGCTCCGCACCGAAGGCCTGCTCGGCATCCCTGATGGCACGGCTGTACGTGTCGGCGGCGGCGTGCAGGTCGCCCACCTGCTCCTGCATCTGCGCCAGCGCGCGCAAGCGCCGGACGTGCAGTGGTGTCGCCGAGGTCTCCACCTCGGCCATCGTCGCGACGACCTGCTGCATGAGCGCGAGCGCCGAGGTCAGGCGGCCGGCCTGCTGGTGGTCGTCGGCAAGGTTGCTCATCGACGCCAGCGTGTCGGGATGTGCCACGCCGAGGACCGACTGCCGCGCGGTCAGTGTCACCTCGTCGAGCTCGAGCGCCTCCTCGATGCGCCCAAGGCGGCGGTAGTCAGCCGCGAGGTTGCTCATGGAAGCCAAAGTGTCCGGGTGCTCCGGGCCGAGGACCGACCGTCGCCGGTCCAGGACCTGCTCATCCAGCGCACATGCCTGGTCGGCGTCACCGAGGTCGCGAAGGTCGGCGGCGAGGTTGCTGGCAGAGGCAAGCGTGCCGACGTGGTCTGGTCCGAGGACCGCTCGTCGTCGGGTCAGCGTCTCCTCGTCGAGCCGGCGCGCCTCCTCCGCGCGCCCGGACCAGCGCAGCCGAGCCGCTTCGGCGTCCATCACGGCGAGCTCTTCGACCTCGACGTCGCCCTGTGATCGAGCGCTCCCCGTCCGCTCGTGAGCCCTCGCTAACCGCTCCGCGCTGAGGACCTGCGCCGAGATGCTCGCTTTCCCGGACAGGACGAGGCCGACGACGTCACCCGTGGAGTTCAGGCGCACAGGGCACCCGGCGGCGGTCATGCCGCGGCCGGCCAGGGCGCCGGGCGGACCGGACAAGATCCTCAACACCGGACTCGTCCCCTCATGCCACCTGGCGGGGAGCTGCTGAGGGCCCGACTCCGACAGGACCGTCACCGAGACGAGGTCGCCCCGCTGAGCGACCGCCAAGGGCAGGGGCCGCGCCGCCTGCGTCGGCAGACGCAGGAACGCCAGATCCTCCGAATCGTCGAGATGCACGCCCAGCACGGGGATGCGGGCAGCGCCCCCTTCACCCGCATAGGTCAGGTCGTCGACGGTGAAGTCGTCACCCAGCGCGTGAGCCACGGTCACGGCGAGGTCCTCCGCCACCAGGAAGGCGCCGGCCAGGGTGCCGCCGGCCCTTTCCAGCCGTCCCACCGAGGCGTCCATGCGTACGTCGCCAGGCCTACCCGTCGGCGGTCGTGCCGCTACGGCCTTGGCCGCAGCCAGGACCGGAGAAGCCAGAGCCTGGATCACTTCGGGCAGACGGGCGCGGTCGACGTGGAAGAACGTCGCGTCGTTCGTCCTGTCCAGACCTGCGGATCGGGCAGGTCGGGGCGGAGGCTGTTCGGCCACGGGCAGCAGCGCACCTGGGCGCAGCGCCAATTGAGCGGACTCGAAGGCGTCAGCCCGGACGGAGAATCTGACGTCCTTCATGCCCGCACCGAGCCGGTCGCGCAGCATCCCGGTCAGCCTCACCAGCTGGCCGACGAACCAGGAGAGGTACGCCGGGAAGGAGTCCCAGGCTTGTCCGGTCGGGGACCAGCCGAGGTCGTACGGCGTACGGCCGGTAGCGTCCACGAAGGCGACGTGCGAGTCCGGACGGACCTCGACCGGGACCTGCGTCACGTCGATGCCATCGCTCAGGTACCTACGTACGGGCTCGGCGAAGAGGTACTCGCAGTGGTTCTTGACGTGCCGGTAGATCGCCTCCGCGGCGTCGGTAAAGTCGCTCCTCGATGAGGGCGCGGCCGGTAGCCCGAACAGCGCCCGGTCCTGCTCGTCCGTCGGGGCGACCTCGCGGTGGAACTCCCTCACGTGGAAGGCGAGGGCGACGGAGTTGAGCACCGCACGAGCTGACTCGGCGTCCAGGGCGTACATGCGTTCCGGGCTCCTGAGCACCGACTGCACCGCCGACACCACCACTTCCCTCAGCACGGCCGGGTTGGTCACGTCGTGCACGTCGACGCGATGCCCTTTGACCAGCCGGTCCAGGTCCCGCCCGTACGCGGGCGATCCGAGGTAGAACCTCACGAGGTAGGCCGCCGACCCGGTGAAGTGGGGATGTTCTGCGACGGCCCGATCAGCGGATCGGACGAACGTGTCGACGAGGTGCTGCACCGGGGGCTCGCTGACGTCGACGTCATCGCCCAGCACGATGACCTCCGGCCGCGTCCGCGGGTCGGCCGTCCGATGCACCTGCACCACGGTGTGCGGAACGTCCACCGCCTGGGTGAGCTGATCCTCGAGCCGGCGCTCCTCGGCTGTGGGGAAGATCCGGCCCAGGATGGTCACCGGGACCGTCCGGGCCTCGATCGACCGCACCTCGTAGCGGCGGCCGGCCAGGGTGCGCAGCACCACGGCTCCGTCCAAGCCTTCCAGAGCAGCCGTCGAGCCCGGCTCAGCGCGCAGCACCGCCCGGCGCTCGTCCCCGTCCGGCCCGCTCCATGTCGCCTCGACCAGCAGCGGCCGCGTGTCCGGGACCTCCATCCTGGCCGCGAGCCGCTCCTCCGGCCGCTCGAAGCGGATGCCACCCGGCAACGCCAGCACGTAGACGCTCGCCAGGGGCAGCCCGGCGGGCGCCACCTCCCCGACGGCGTCCGGGAAGCGGTCGGCGGTCAGCAAGTCGGGAGGGACCACTCGATCGACGTGCAGCGCGACCGCCGCGAGCAACCGGCGTCCAGCGGGGTGGGCCAGCGCTGCGGGCGGCAGGCGGCGCCTGGCCTGCAGGAACCAGCTCACGACCTCGTCGGCTCGGTCGGAAAGGCGCATGGTCGTGAGGGCGCGCTCGAGCGCCGCCCCGACGTCGTCGACGTCGCCGACGATGCTCGCCCAGATCACCCGCTCCTCGAGCTGCACCATGTCGGAGTGAAGGCGGTGGGCGTCGAGGACGACCGCTCGAGCTGCGGACGCGACGGCCTGGTGTGCAGGCGAGGACAGCTCGGCCCTCAGATCGGCCAGCACAGCCGGGCGGAGGGTCAGCTGGGCGGACGTCGCGACATGGGCGAGGCGGCTGAACCAGAGGTCGGCCTCGACACCGGCGGACAGCGGCTGGCCGGTGGCCGACCGGAGCCCGGGCACCCGCTGACGGAGCCGTCGCAGGAGAGGTGGCTCGACGACGGTCGCGACGCTGGCGGCCCGGGCCAGCACCCGGACGTCCTGCTGTCGTGCCTGGCGCGAAGCGGTGGCGGCCTGTTCGTCAGCCACGGCCGCGCCCGATGTCGGCCAGGGAGTCCCATGAGACGGTGCGCGCGGCCTTCCTGAGCTTCGCCAGGATCTGCTGCTCGCGGTGGGGCACGAGCAAGGTCACGTCGGAGCCGACGGACTGGGCCGCGCTCAGGAACTGCTGCCACTGGGAGGGTGACCCCGTGGTGGCAGCCGGGGGGCGTGCGGCCCCGAGGACGGACACGACGAGCACGGGCCGACCGCCGTCCCGGCTCAGCGGCCACTTGGCCATCGTCGATGGCGGCCGGTCGGAGGCCCACTCGACATCGACCTGACTCGCCCCGACCACGTGCTCGACCTCGGCCACGAGCGTCGCCACGTCGTCGAGGTAGGGCAGCATGGCGGCGCTGACGTCGGCGATCACCGTGACGCCATGTGCGGTGCTCAGGTCCACCGTCCGCGGCAGCGTCACCATCGGGCGCTGCTCCGCGACGAGGTCGATGATGAGCTCCAGATCGACCTCGTCGGAAGGACGGGCTCGCCGCACCAGCATGCTGATGGCCGCTCGCAGGAGCGGGGCCTCGACAGGCGGCTCGTAGGGCACCGCACCCAGGCCGGCATGGGGCGGATCGAGCGGTTCCTCGGAACCGATCGGGACATCGAACGGCTCCGGGTCCAGCTCCTCGATGACGGTGCGACGATCAGGGGCTGGAGCGCCGTCGAGGTCCGGTGCCGAGCTGTGCATGGTCTCGGTGCGGCTCGGCTCCGGCGGGGCGGGTCCGGCGCCCGGACCCGCCAGAAGCGCGGGCTCCTCCCGGGGCGCGGCAGGAGGGGAGGGGGCGGTCAGTCCGAGCAGCTCCACGAGCTGACCGAGCTGCTCGCCGGAGCTCAGGCCGAGCCGGATGGCTGCGGTCAGGGCATCGCCCCAGCCGATCGGGCCAGGGGAGTCAGGCACTGCGCTGGTCATCAGGCGGCGCCTTGCGCAGCGCGGCCTCCTCGATCGCCTCCCACAGGTCGCTGCCCGGCCTGGTCCGCGTAGGCGGATGCTGGACGAAGGCGATGCACGCGCGCACGGTGTCGAGGTACTCCGCCACGGACGGGCTGCGTCGCCCCGCCAGCTCGGCCAGCTCTGCCAAGTACAGGGTCCGCTCCGCGACGTCGATGTAGAGGGTGTCGTCGCGAGCGCCGAGATGGGAGACGGCGACCTGCTCGAGCACTGTGGCGTGGGGTGATTCCAGCTCGAGGACCACGCAGCGGCGGAGGAAGGCAGGCGGCATCGTGCGTTCTCGGTTGCTCGTGATCACGATGAGGGTGTCACGGGTCGCAGTGACGGGCTCGCGCCCGGACACCGTGATCGTCGCGGTGTCGAGCGGGCCCAGCAGATCGTTGGGCAGGTCGGGCTCCGCCTTGTCGATCTCGTCGATCAGCAGGACGGTGCCGTCCTGGGCGCGTTCCGGGTCGGTCCGTGCATCGGTGCCTGCGCGCGCCATGGCCCGCGCCGAGCCGGGGTCGAAGGCCCACCAGAGGACGCCCGGCACGAGATAGGCATCCGGTCGCTCGTCGAGCCTGCGGGCCTGGGCGTCCGCCAGCCGCTGGACGGCGTCGACGCGCGCGACCAGGTCCTCGAGGCGCGTCCGGGACGTCACGGTCGACGACAGGTGGGCCCAGCGGAGGTGCTTGGCGACGCTCGCTGCGAGAGTCGACTTGCCCGACCCGGGCACGCCGGTGACGAGCAGCGGTCGCCGGGTCGCCAACGCCACGTTCACGGCGAGGACGATGCGCGAGTCGTGGTAGACGTACGGCGACATCCCGTTCCCGCGGCCCGGGTCGAAGGCCGCGCCCGGGAAGGCCGCCGTCATCGTCCGGCGTCCTCGAGCAGGTCCATCACGAGATCGTAGTCGTCCCGGATGGCTTCCTCCTCCACGCGCGTCAGGACGGGTGTCAGGGGCAGCAGCTCCGGCGAGGGAGCCGGCGGCTGGGAGCCCTCGCAGTGGTGCACGATGAAGCTGATCCGGGGGTAGGCCCGCTCGAGCTCCTTGAGCACCGTCCTCTGCACGGGCCCGGGCATCCAGACGTACAGGTCAGCTGATTCCCGCAGCCGCACCTCCAGCTGCTCGTCGGTGAGCGGTCGCCCGCGCGGCGCCAGGCGCTGCCGGAACTCGCTGCGCAGGCTCTCCCGCAACTCGTCCACGACGCCGTGCGTGTTCTCGATGGCGAAGTGACGCGGCGGGACGCGTGCGAGGTGCGCCCGACGGATGTGGAGCGGCACGGTGAAGGACGGCTCCTCCGAGCGCAGACTGGTGTGCGCGTAGCCGCCGGCCGGGCGGCGTCGCGTGAGCAGCGCTGCAGCCGCCGTCTGGACGGACAGCGGCGCGAGCTCTTCGACGATCTCGCGGCGAGCGCCGGAGGGGAAGGCCGTGCCGAAGCCGTCCATCAGCTCCAGGGTCGAGGTCAGGTCACCGCCCGCGACCCGGTGCTGCACCATGGCCAGCGCCGCCTGGGCGGCTGCGCCGGCCCCCCCGGCTCGGGTGTCCGCCGTGAGGTACGACCGCGCCTCACCCAGTCGATCTGCGAGCTCCTGCAGGGCCTGCGGGCCGGCGTCGCGGAGCTTGGGGGCCAGCTGATCCGCGAGCCGGTCAGCCGGCGAGTGGGTGCGCTGCGCCACCCCTCGTGCCTGCAGGCTGGACACGACATGCGCTGCGACGTCCGCCGGTGCCGAAGCCTGCACGTACTGCACGGAGAGCAGGTCGACGACCTCCCACGACGCCCCTGTGTGATCCGGCGGGCGCTTCTGCGCAGCGTCCCTCAGAGCACTCTCCGGGAGGTACGAGACGGGCAGGAACACAAAACCGGGGTCGGCCGCAGTCCGCAGCGACATCACCGTCGCCTCGGCCAGCACCCAGCGGGAGGCCAGCGCATCCTCGTCGAGCAGGACCACGCCGCCGTGGCAGACGTGCAGCAGAAAGGCAATGCGCCGACGCCACTCGTCACCTCCCTCGATCTGCTCGTGATCGACGAGCACCCGGACGCGAAGCTGCTCCGCCGCAGCTCTGGCCTTCACGTGGTGGCAGATCAGCCGCAGTCGCTCGCAGGCTTCCGGCGTGTGGGAGCGGTGACTGACGAACAGTCGAAAGTCCATGAACCACCCCGTGGCCAGACGCAGTGGGACGGGAGGCCGCTCGCCGGCCCGTGTCCCGGAGTCCGAGGATGTCACGTCGTCGTCCTGCTTGTCGCTGACCGCGCGCCGGCCAGCACCACGATCCCGTTCACGTCGCCGGTCGAAGGCCCCGAGCACGAGGTCGTCCTACGACGATAGCTGGCGCATCAGGCCGGCGGAGGTGGTGCCGCACTCGACCCGGGCCCGATCGGGATCGGTGCCCGCGGCTTGCGCGCGGTGCGTTCGAGGGTGCGTTCGAGGCCTGCGCCGTGGCCCTCCACGTCCAGGGACCGCACGGCGGGCGCCACCTCGCCGGCGGATCAGGGCCTGCGAGTGCGCCTGTCCCGCTGACGGGCGAACCACGCCCTCGGCCCTCGCAGGAACATCACGTGGCTGAAGCGCAGGGCGTCGACAAGACGTGCCGCGTCGGCGCTGGTCATCTCCGTCAGCACTGGGAAGAACGGCCAACCTCCAGCGCGTTCGAGCGCCGGATCCACGTCTGCGAGCTGCGGGAGATCGCGCGCGAGGTCGTGGGCGGTCATGAGGTAGCCCGCCGCCATGAGCGCGTACGCCTCGTCGTCCGTGAAGGCGTCCAGGTCGGTGCGGAGCTGCGCGATCGCGAGCTGGACGTTGGCGTCGATCCCGTAGGCGGGTGGAGCGTCGTCCTCGGCCGGCGGAACGTCGGCGGTCCAGGGCTCCTGACTGCGGCTCCAGTCCTTGGGTCGACTCGACAGCCCCTTCGTGAGGTGGATCGCCAGCACGCCCCTCAGCGCGCCCGCCCGGACTCGGTTGAGCACGTCACCGAACTGTGCCCCGCGCACGCGCTTCATGAGGATGCTGTTGGAGCGCGTCGCCACCCCCAGCAGCAGGCGCGACGGCCCTTCGTCGTCACGCAGCTGGCCGCTCGCGTCGCTGATGAGTAGCACCGTGCAGTCTTGCTCCAGCAGGCTCGCGGTGCCCTGGTTGTCGTGGACGCCGCCGTCCACCAGCTCGACGTCGGTGTCGTCGTACAGCCCCGTCAGGGTGATCGGCGGGAAGAGCCCCGGCACGCAGGCTGACGCTGCGACCGCCTTGCCCAGCGCCGGCGCGCGAAGATCCCCGACGTTGGGTGCATCGCAGTAGCGGACGCGGCGCAGCCGACGGCTGGCATCGAGTCGCCCGTCGAGGGTGCTCGGCGGCTCCCCCATCCCGGTGGCGGTGAACTGCCAGTTGTGACCCGTGTTGAGGGTCGTGGCGTTGAGGACCAGCATCGGGACCTTCGCCGCACGCCGCCAGTTCTCGTAGCGCAGGGTGAAGCCCTCACCCCTGCCGGCCGGACGGACCAGCAGATCCGGCATGCGCCAGGGGTCCGCGCCCGTGCGCCACCGGCTGTAGAACAGCTTTTCCAGCAGCTCGCCGGCACGGTCGGTCCGCGAGTACTTCGTGACCAGCATCCTCACGTCGGCGGCGGGGTCAGTGGTGAGCTGCCGGCGGAGGTCCTTGCGCACACCGTCAAAGAACTCCATGACGAGCTCGTGGACCAGGTCGACGTAAGCCAGGTCCGTCACGTCCTCGTCCGGGGTGTCCTGGAGGAGCTGCCGCAGCTTGAGGTAGTAGGCCGCGCCCAGAATCGAGCCACCGGACACGCACGACAGCACCTCGACGTGCCGCAGGACGTTGCACTCGGCCAGCCGCGCGAGGACGCCCAGGTGGAACAGCGACGCGCGAAACCCGCCACCGGACAGCGCCAGGCCCACCTTGCCCAGTGACGCCCGGCGCACGGCACCCGCGCTACCTCCGACGAGTGCACTCAGCGCAAGCTGCGCCCCCTCGTCGTCACCGACGCCACGCGACCGCGCCAGCACGGCCACTTGCGTGGCTGTCGTCTCGTGACGCCACAGGTCCTTCGTGCTCCTGCCGACGGCAGCGAAGTGCACTGCAGCTTCGTCGAAGCGACCGAGGCCGAACAGCGCTTCCCCCAGCGTGGCATCCGCCCATCCGCCGTCGCCGCCCGCGAGCTGCTCGACGACGTGCCGGCGGATCTCGTCCGCCTCCTGCCGCAGGTCGTTCGCGTGCCCCGAGCGACCGAGCGCCTGGTTCTCCAGCTCGGCCAGCCGGTCAGCGACGAAGGCGGCGTTGATGCCGGCGTACCAGCGCATGGGGTCATCGACCTGCGCGAAGCCGCGGCGACAGCACCACAGTGCGCTTTCGAGGTCGACGCGCTTGCCGTCCGTCTCCCAGCGCCGCTTGAAGACCGCGCCGGCGAGGCCGAGGGTCTCCGCGTCGGAGCTGCCCTCGAGCGGGCCGGCGCTCTGGAGGATCGCCAGCGCCCGGTCGAACCGTTGCGCCGCCGGTAGCTCGAGGTCCTTGTAGGTGCACAGGGCGTGCTGCTGTCGCAGGCGCTCGCTGTCCGGGCCTTCGTGGCGCGCGATGCCGAGCAGTCTCCTGGCGTACGAGAACTGCTGGTGGTCGCGAAGCACGTCCGTCGCGAGCGCCGCGCGTCCCTCCAGCCCGGGCCCGTCGTGCAGCGCTCGACGGGACACCGCGACGAGCAGCTCGGCGACCAGGCCGGCTGCGTCCGCGTCGCGCAGGGCGTCGGCCAGTTCGCGGAGCCGTGGCACGGTGATGTCCGCTCCTTCGACGACTGACCGGGCAGCGCGTCGCAGGCTGTTCAGGTCGTCCACCTCCCAGCCGGCAGCGTCGGGTGCGGCAGCGGCGGTCGTCATGCCGTGGACCGGGGCTCGGTCGGCCGCGACGCCCGAGGCGTTGACGCAGTCCGTTGGAGTGTGCGCTCGATCTCGAGGGCCCAGGGCGTCTGCACGCCCCTGCGCTCGCGGGCCTCACGGAGGCGTCGCAACGTCGCTACGGTGGACGCCATCGCCCACGGCTCCGGCCGGGCTGCCAGGGCCTGTGCTGCAGCGTCCGCGGCCGCGGCCGGGTCCTCGGCCAGCGCCGCGATCTCGAGCAGGGTGGCGTAGTCCCAGTAGTCGGCGCTGCCCGAGTCGAGCCGGCGCTGCACGCTGTAGCGCACCACTGGGAGTACGTCGTGCGCACGAGGATCCGGGGGCTCTCGCAGCCCCATGAGCTGCACGGCGTTGATGCCCGGGTACGCGTCGCGCCAGTCGCTCTCGAAGCCCTTGAGGTACGCCGCGATCGCCTTGTCGAGGTGACCACGGGCGGCCAGGGTCTCGCCGGCACCCAGTGCCGCCTCCCACCGGTCTTTGTAGACGCGTCCGAGCAAGCCGTAGGTCTCGCTGCTGGGTCCCTTCTCCTGCACGAGGCGCAGCAGCACCGCTTCGGCCCGTGTGCCGTCGCCGGCCCGGTTGAGCGCGAAGGCGTACTGCTCGCGCACCATCGTGGCTGCGGCGAGCACGTCGGGGAGCGCCTCCACGAGCTCGACCATCTCCTGGTGCGCGTCGAGCGCCCGGAGTGTGAGCAGCACGTCGACGAGCACCCCGGAGTCGACGTCCCGCAGGTCACCCAGGCCCCGCCAGACCTCCCGCACCGCGGCAGGTCCGTCCTCCCGGGCCTGCGCGATGCGCCGGTGGCGCTCGTTGGCGAGGTCGACCTGCTCGCGGAAGACATCGGTTTTGAGCCGACTCACGTCGGGCACCGGCAGGCCCTCGAGCAGGGTGAACACCGGGCTGTCGGTGGCCTGGTCGCGAGCCGCCCGCAGGGAGGTGGTGAGGTGCTCCCGATCGGCCTCGGGCTCCGCCGGACGTCCGCTGTCGTCCAGTGCGTACGGGACGCCGCGCAGGGGTCCGAGGTCGAAGGGCAAGCGGAACCCGCCGGCGAAGGACAGCACCGTGCTCCACGGGCGCACGGCGTGCCGAACTCCAAGCTCGTAGTAGACGTTGGGGTTGGCCAGGGTCAGGTCCGCGACCGCGTACTCGCACAGGACGAGCCGCTCGAACATGGGCTTGTGGATGATCCCGCCCACCTGCTCCTCGTCAGCTCTGATCGGGCGCATCTGAGCCGCCTCGACCGCGGGCCGGATGATCTGCCGGTACACCGCGTCGAACTCGACGACACCGCCTGCCGGGTCCTGCTTGGTGCCGAAGGGCATGAGGATGAAACAGAGGGGACGCAGGTCGTCGTCTTCGCTCATCGCGTTCCTCCGGTGCTGCCGACCGGGACCTGACCTGATCGCGCGCGACCGGGCTATCGCAGCGGTTCCACCTCTGTCAACCACGGCCGACGCCACGTCCGTGGCGGAGCGCCTCCCACGGGGCGAAGACGCGTTGGGGCACAGTCCGCAGACCACGGCTGTCCGTGCCGGACGAGCACGCCGGTGACGTCGTCCGCCCGAACGAGGAGAGGAGTGCAGCTCGTGCCCCGGAGAAGCGCGTCCTACGAGGGGGTGCTGGACGGGCACCTCTTGGCACGCGCCCTCGCCGCCTTCGCGACCGCCTCCGGAGCACCGGTGCGCTTTGAACGGGGCTGGCTCCGCCGGGGCGCGGTGCGTTGGGAGCTCGACTCGGAGGCCGAGTTTCTGCAGCTGCTAGTGTCGCGTTGCAATAGTGCGTTTGCGGTTGATCTTACCGATGATCTCGTCGGCTGATTTGGTCCAGGTGAAGGGTTGGCAGCGTTCGTTCCAGCCGTCGATGAACGTCTCGATGGCGGCGATGAGGTCTTTGACGCTGGTGAAGGTCCCGCGGCGGATGGCCTGACGGGTGATGATCCCGAAGAAGATCTCGACCATGTTGAGCCAGCTGCTGCTGGTCGGGGTGAAGTGCATCGTGACGCGGGGGTTGTTCGCCAGCCAGGCCTTGATCTTGGGGTGCTTGTGCGTGGCGTAGTTGTCGCAGACGACGTGCAGTTGCACCCGCGGGTGGGCTTTGGCGACGAGTTTGAGGAAGTCCAGGAACTCGGCATGGGTGTGCCGGTCGTAGCAGCGGTCGGTGACCTGGCCGGTGGCGATCGTCAGGGCTGCGAACAGGGTCGTGGTGCCGTTGCGCTTGTAGTCGTGGGTCTGCTGGGCTGGGATCCCCGGGCGCAGCGGCAGGATCGGTGCGGTGCGGTCCAAGGCTTGGATCTGGGACTTCTCATCGATGCTGACCACGACGGCGTTCTCGGGTGGATTCAGGTAGAGGCCGACGACGTCGCGGATCTTGGCTTCCAGCTCGGGGTCGGTGGAGAACTTGAACGTCTCGATCCGCCACGGCTGCAGGTTCCACTTGCGCCAGATCCGGGACACGGTGGTGAACGAGACGTCGAGCTCGGCGCCGAGCAGCCGCGCGGACCAGTGCGTGACCCCGAGCTTGTCCGGCGGTGGCGTCAACGTCGCTGCCAGCACGGACAACTCGTCGTGCACGACCGGACGGCCTGAGCGTGGCAGATCACCCAGCGCCGCCAGCCCGCCGGCGCCGTATCGGTTGCGCCACGTCAGGACCGTCGGCCCCGAAATGCCTACCTGCCGGGCGATCTCGGCGCTAGCCAGGCCCTCGGAGGCCAGCAACACGATCCGAGCCCGAGTCACCAGCGCCACCGGCGCCGACGAAGACCGCAGCAACGTCTGCAGCCGCTCCTTGTCACCAGATTTCAGGACCAACGGCGGCGCGATCATCGGCATGACGCATTGTCTCAAGCATCAACCGCAAATACACTTACGACACGCGACACTAGAGGTTGATGTCGACGAGGCCTCGCTGGCCGTGGCGTCGACGGTGGGCGCCCTGGAGCTCGACCTGAGCGAGCGCAGCCCGAGGACCCGGCTGGCCGTGCGGCTGCCGTCGGTGGACGCCGTCGAGGCGGTCTACGCCGATCTGGAGCCGGCAGCGGGACCGGCCAGCGCACCGGTCGTCTTCATCGGGCACGGGCGCAGTCCGGTGTGGCGGGAGCTGGCGGACCACTTGCGGGACCACCACGGGGTGCAGGTGCTCACGTACGAAAGCGCCGTGCGGGCCGGCGTGCCCAACCACACGGTCCTGAGGGAGCTCGCGGAGCGGACGACCCTGGCGCTGCTCGTCCACACCATCGAAGGCGTCGATGAACGTGGCGTCGGCCGCACCGGCGAGAACGTGGTGCACGAGACCGGGCTGTTCCAGGCGCTGCTCGGTGTCGAGCGTGCCGTGGTGCTTCGCGAGGACGGCTGCCGCTCATTCGCGAACGTCGACGGGCTGAACGAGCTCCGGTTCGCGCCCGGTCGTATCATCGAGGTCTTCGGTGAGGTCGTCGCGGTCCTGCGGCGCGAGCTGCGGGGATACGGCTGAGCCGTCGCACCACCGTCCGGCGGAGGGAGCACCCGACGTGATCTACGTCGTCGACCCCGTGCTGACGGGCGACTCGGAGCGCGCCCGTGCCTTCTTCGACGCTGCGCTCCCGCTGCTAGAAACGGCGGGCGCGATGCGCCTCAGCAGCGAGGAGACCTGCGACCTGTACCTGCCCGCGGGCGAGGACGCCGTCCTGCTCGTCAACAGCGGTGCATCGCTGCCTGAGGCCGTCGAGGACGTCGTGCACGGCGCTGTCCAACGGGGCGCGGTCGTCTTCCCCGTCGCGCTCGACGTCGAGACCCGTGCGCCGGCGTCCCCGGCGACGGGACGGCAGAGCTTCGACGTCGCGGATGCCCTGCGTCGCCGGGGACTGCCGCCGTCCGCGCTCGCCACGGTCGCTGAGGAGTTCGCCCGTCAGGTGCTGGCGAAGATGCTGCCCACGATGGCGCCCGACCGGGCGAGGGTGTTCCTGTCCTACCGACGCAGCGACGGCGAGCCGATGGCGGCGCGGCTCGGTGACGCGCTTGCGCGCCGTCACGTCGGTCACGTGTTCCGCGACCTCGACACGATCGACCCGAGTGCCGACGCCCGCACCAGCATTGAGCGGGCACTCGACATGGCCGACGTGCTGGTCCTGCTGGACACCTTCGACACGGCCGGCTCGACGTGGGTCGACTTCGAGGTCGCTGAGGCCCTGAGCAGGGGGATCCCGGTCGTCTGGGTCCGCTTCACGTACGACGAGTCCGCCGAGCGCGCGCGAGAACGACTGCGCGTCCGTCCGCAGGGCGATCCTCAGCTGGTCGTCGAGGTGGTGCGCGACGCGGACGACGTCGCGGTCGAGGACATCGCCGACCAGGTCCTGTCATCCGCGTTCTCAGTCGCGCAGCAGCACGCTCGGACCGCCCTGGCGACCTTCCGCCGCATCCGGCGTGAGGCTGGCAAAGCGGGCAAGTCCGTCGAGACGCTGGACGGCAAGCGGCTGATCTACCAGGTGAGCGACCCGGCAGCAGCTGCGCCGTGGCCGCGCCGGGCGCGCGTCGACGTGCTGCAGGTCTTCGCGCGGCACCCTCGCGACGAGGACCGCGCCAACCTCGTGGCCTGGCTGGAGGAGGAGCGGATGGGCCCGCACGGCCGGGCCTGCCGGTCTTACGACGCCGCGGTGCTGCTCGACCCGAGGCCCGTCGTCGCGGCGCAGGTGGCGTCCGACGGCACCGTGGTCGCCGGCTCCGGCAACTACCTGGAGCATCTGGCACAGGCCCCCCAAGCCACAGCCCGAGCCGCGGAGCGGTCCTCGCCCTGGCTGCTGCTGCTCGGGGCGCACCCTGCCGCTGAGCAGGGGTACGCGACGTCCGCCGCCGAAGCGCTGCTGCGGGTGTGGCTGGACCGCGGGGGCAGGGTCGCGCTTGGCGGCCACCCGACCTTCGTCCCGATGGTCGTCCAGCAGGCCCGGCGCATCGTGGACGGCGGACCTCGCCGCGTCCGCGTCTACCAGTCGGCGTACTTCCCGCCGAGCGCGGTCCTGCAGCAGGCGACGGACGCGGTCGAGGTCGTCGGGACGCCGGACGCCGGTACGCGGGATGCGTCGTTGACCGTGATGCGTCGCCAGATGGTCGGCGACCTCCCCGACGCCGCGGTCGTCGCCGTGGGAGGTCGGACCGACGAGGACGGGCGTCACCGTCCAGGTCTGGTGGAGGAGTGCAGCTGGCTTTCGAGGCGCGACTGGCCGTATACCTGCTCGGTGCGACCGGCGGCTGGACGGCGCACCTCGCGGAGCAGGCGCGCGACGACGCCTATGCCGGCCTGCAGAACGGCCTCAGCCGGCAGGACAACGACCACCTGCGGACGAGCGAGGATTTCGATGGACTTGCCGAAATGCTCTGGAGGCACGCCGCGGGACGCGGCTGAGCCCGCGCCCGATCTCTGGTCCTGGGCTCAGCTGCCGCTCAGCAACGCCTCCGCGCGGGCGATTCCAGCGGCGATACGCTCCGCCCTCGCCTCCGCCGGCGCGATCACCTCATCCTGCAACCGGGCGACCAGGTCCTCGACGTCGTCGTAGCGCACCAGGTCCGCCAGCTCGTCATCTCCGAAGGCACTGGCCATGGTGATCGGCAGCTGCACGCCGGCGCGCGCAATCGGGATGACGGGTACGCGCGGGTAGAGCCGACGAGCCGACAGGACCTCCGAGCGTACTTCCTTGGCCGACGTGAAGTCAGCGACGACGAAGCGCGACAGCCCAGCGAGCACCACGACCGTTTCGGCGTAGTCGCGCGCCGCCGGCCGGTCGAAGTCGAAGACCACGGCGACGTGTCCCCGATGCTGCAGCGCCGTCCTCACCGCATCGAGCACAGGCTTGTCGGAAGGCGCGAAGCTGCCGAGCACGAGCACCAGCGAGGACGTGACAGAGTCAAGGACGGTGCGCACCCCGGCGCCGCCGAGCATCAGGGCAAGCAGCTGGGCCGTGAGCAGGTCGTCCGCCCGCAGCGTCGCCGGCTCGTCGGCCGCGCGGGTAACCAGGAGATCCTGACGGGTGATCTCGTCGGTCTGCACGTCCCAGGCCGAGATCCCGTAGACGTGGCACCCCAGGAGCTGTGCTCCGCGCAGGTCGCTGTCGACGAGGGAGGCGTAGCGCAGGTCGGCGCCGGTGAAGTCAGTACCGCGGCAGCGGGCCCCCTCGAGGACGGCGAGACGCAGCCACGCTCCCTGCAGTCTGGCGCCGGACAGGTCGGCCTCACGGAGGTACGCCCGGTGAAACCGCGTCCCTGACAGGTCCGCCCCGCGGAAGCGCGCCCCCCGCAGCGTCGCGACGTCGAAATTCGCCCCGCCTGCCAGCACGTAGTCGAAACAGGCCCGTCGTGTGCTGACGTGCTTGAGGTTCGCCGCTTCCAGCACGGCACCGGTCAGGTCGGCGTCCTTGAGCTGGGCGTGCTCAAGCTGTGTGCGCACCAGGCGTGCGCCGGACAGGTCGGCGCGCAGGAGGTCCGCGCCGTTCAACCGCGCGCCGGAGAGATCGGCATGGGACAGATCGACGGGTGCGTGGTTGTGCTCGGCCCGCCAGCGATTCCATGTCGGTAAGCCCTGTTCCAGCACGGCAAGGTGCGTGGCGTCAGGCATAGCTGGACGGCCCCGGGACCATACGGCCATGCTAGGCCGCGGCGAACCAGGAGTCTCCGATGGGTGGTCCCACCTCGCCAGCTGTGCGAACCTCGCCGGGCGGGTGTCGGAAAGCACGTTGGAGACGATTCGATGACTCCTGACACGACTTCAGCGGACGAGCTCCGGCAGATGACGCGGGCCAGGGCGGCCGTCCTCAGATCGCACCTTTTGCGTCAGGGGCACTGGCCGCGCTTCATTGCGGGTGATGGCACGGTCGAACCGCGCAGGGCCCACGAGGCTCTGCACGGACTCAGACTTGCCGTCGAGCTCGAGGCTCCGGCACTGCTGGCCTCGTACCCATCGGCGCACTGGCTGCGCGGACTGCGCGGACTGCCGCGCGAGGTCTTCCTGGCGCCAGGAGAGCCACCAGCACTCGGGATGATGCACAGCCGGACGGCCGAGGCCCTCTCCAACCTGGCCCCGAGGGACCGGGGGGTGCCGTCGGTCGATGCCGGGAGCGATGACGGACCGGAGGGTGACCCCCGTGAGCTAGTCGACCTCATCGCGATGGCCGTCGTCCTACAGGAGGTGCATATCGGACTCCGCCTCACCGGAAAAGACATCGCCATCCGCACCAACGAACGACTCAGGCTCGAAGCTCGTTGGACCGTCAGCCAGGCGGACGCCGTGAGGCTGTACGACAGGCGGGTGCAGGCCGGCGAGACCCCCTTCGTGGCCGTTGCAGGTTTGCCGCTCGGAGAGGAGGTGCCCGACCTCACCGCTGTCGGGGAGCTCGAGATCCTCTTGACCACGCCCTCGCCGCTCGGCGTTGACGGCGCATCCAGCATGGAGGCCTGGGGACATCCCGAGGTCCACGCTGGTCACTCCGTCACCGCGTTCGACCTGAGCCCGCTATCTGAACTGATGGGGAAGGTGGAAGGTGGCCGTTTCCCTGTCGTCCCGGCTCCTGTGAGAGCCCTCGCGGTCCTTCTCCGTGCCGTCCGGCTGGTTTTCGACGAGCTAACTTTCGGGGCATCGTATGACCTGCTGACGAAGGGGATGATCGAGGCTTTGAGCCCGGCTTGGCTCGCGCCGTACGTGAGTCGGACCCTGAACTTTCAACGCCGGGTGTTCCCCGGAGACGAAGCCTTGTCGGTGCAGGATTGGATGCGCGCCATCACTGACGACAGCCTGATCGGGAGTGTGTGGCCGGTGACGCCCGGCCCCACGCTGCGCATCGACGAGCGCTCGCTCATCCTCGACGTCGTCGCGTGCTCCCTGCTCTTCCACGAGCGACTCGGCACTCTGACCAGCGAGGACGGGCTCGACGCACAGCGGGGTGGCCTGTTCGAGGTGGCAGTGCAAGCCCTGATCGATCGCTCGCCGTGGGGCGGGGTCCCGGAGGACGTGCGGGCGCTGAGGGGACGGCAGCTGCAGGACTCGACGGGTCAATACGTCACGGATATTGACGCGATCGGGTTCCGAGACGAACGGTTGCTATTGGTGGACTGCCTGAGCAAGGTCAAGAGCCAGAGCCGGCACCTGATGGGAGAGAGGGGAGCCCTCCTGACCGACGCTCGACGCGTGGAATCAAAGGTGGGCGGTCCTCGGCAGCAGCCGGAACGGGCCTGGAAGCGCAAGTGCGCCCGACTGGTGGGGCAGCGAGGCAGAAACTTCGACCTCAGCCGATACGCAGATGCCATGTGCGTCGTCGTAACACCCGTGCCCATCTACGTTGAAGAGGCTTTCGTCGGCCGGACCCACATCGAGGCCGCCGTGGAGGCTGACCAGGGGCTCCTCTCCGCCGCGTCGTTCGGCGAGTTCGCGAAGTGGTTGGCTGACTGACCGGACTTCCGCAGCTGGTAGGCACGCGGGGCCTTGATCGACTGTATTCGTGCAGGTCAGCCGCTTGCGAAGCCGGCTGGAGGGCCGATTCGTGTAGGCACACGACTTCTGGCGTGTCGCTCGACGAGGGCGCCCGGGGTGTGGTGACCTGGCGGCGTGTATTTACGGGAGAGCCGGCGAACCAACCGCGACGGTTCGGTGGTGCGCTATCTGCAGCTGGCGCACAACGAGCGCCATCCCGACACCGGCAGCCCGGTGGCGAAGGTGATCCACAGTTTCGG
>Ga0105047_10005363_pt1 | contig 22058 bp, 20 predicted proteins | sample MAT04_FD_78384 | JGI IMG/M metagenome (GOLD analysis project Ga0105047, IMG submission 78384) | Freshwater microbial communities from Lake Fryxell liftoff mats and glacier meltwater in Antarctica - MAT-04 (megahit assembly) | ecosystem: Environmental > Aquatic > Freshwater > Ice > Liftoff... | reverse complement strand
CAGGCTGGAAGCCTGTCTTACTGATTTCTCGATCAATCCTTTGCTCGAGGTTGCTGCAATCGCGGAGGCAGAAGTGATCTCAGACTCCCCGTGTTGAGCGCGGCGTTTCCAGGCAATGTGGGGATCTTTTTTTGCAGCTCCGGCGGAATCTGTCCGCTGAGTGCAGAATCCAGCTTTTCCACTGTGCTGTTGATCTTTTCGCGGTCTTTGTCTTTGATCAGGCTTGAGCTCGAAACCTGTTTCACAAGACTGCGAGCATCAATGTTTCCGGATTGCAGACTCGCCACAATCGTTTTCACTTCAGTTGCTTTCGCAATCAAATCGGCGTTTTCCTGAAGTAGCTGACCGTACTCAGCGGCAAAGCGATTCTTGAGTGTTTGCATATGCTCATCCGCATAGTCGCCCACCTCCTCGATCAGTTTGGCTTTCGCGACTTTAAGTTGATGCGCGAACGCAGTCTTGACTCCAGTCGCCACCTGCTCACCGACGTCCGAGTTCAGTTCGATATTTGGTTTTCGAAGAGTTCCTGAAATCTGCACCGTAGCGTTCAGCGTCTGCAAAGCACTGAATGCTTCATTTGCAGCCTGCACGATCTCAGGACGAACATCAGCGGAGGCGGAGAAAATGAGTTGATCGAGTTGCGAATTCAGTTCAACGTGCCCCTGAATACGGTTCTCCACCAATACCAGTTGACTCTGCCATGAGAGATCATTCAGCACTGCCCGCAAACATGCTTTCTCCGGTTTCCCGGCTCTCAGCGGAATGCCATTCGTATCGCGGAAACTGGCCAGCATTTCTGTCACAGGAATCTCTTTTGTCGCGTCGTAGCTGATCTTCAACTCCAGCGGCCGCGAGCCATCGGCGGCCAGTGTCATCACACACGGGTGCCCCAGCAACTGCGGATCTTCGGTCGCGTCCGTCAGCAATGCCTTAAAAGGCACCGCTTCACTATTGACCGAAATCGTCCCCGTCATTCTCAAGTTCTTAAGCAGAAAATCGGGCGACGGATGAGCGGCCCAGAAGTCGAAATCGCGACCATGCCGACGAGGCGGTTGAACCTGTTCATGCAGTCCCTGCTGATAGTCCCGAATAGTTTCTACCCAGCTCAACATCTCCTGCAACCGCAGATACATCGTTTCGCCAAGCAACGCTTGCGAAATCCTGCGAGGATCAGGCTTCAGTAGTTCGAGCGTATGTTTCACTCGTTCCTGATCGTGCATTCTGGCGTCATTGAGTGCCTGAAAATCGGCACGCACTTCCGGCACAATGAACGTCAGATCCGCGCGAAAAGTCTCCGCGTCGCGCACGAGCAATTCGGCTTCCTGGGCGACGTTGAGATACTGCTCAATTTGTTTCAGAGTGTCGCCTTTCTTCGCGTTGTCGAAGTTCTGTTTCAGTGCGTTGGCGCGTGGCTCAAGCACCCTGGCACGATCAACAAGTTCGATGAAACGGGCGTCCCATTTTTCGTAGATGGCGGTGCCGACACGGTAGGTTTCGAATGTGTTCGGATCGAGTTGTGATGCAATCCGGGACTCCATGTTCGACAGCCATTCGTCGCCCAGTTCCATGAGTTTTTCTGTGATCCACGAAGGTTCTGTCTCCGCAGGTTCTGGCGCTTCCGTTATCTCGAGTTGGCCGTCGTCGTTGCGGCGAGTGTCAAACCGCAGGCCGTCCATGTGGCCGTCTTCAATGACGAAGCGGCGACGCGACAAAGCGTGTGATTCGAATTGAAGGTGCAGTTCATCAAATTTGACCATATTCTTTCCCGGTCGTCCTGCACTAGCGAGGGCCATGCCGTGGATCGTTACGGATGGCGGGAAGTACGTCGTCTTCAGTTCGGCAATGTCTACTTTCGCTCCGGTAATGGATTGAAAGGTCTGCACGGTGGAATAGTGCAGCAGCGGATCGACTCCCAATACAAGAAAGCCCCAAAGAAGTCCGACGATGATGAGTCGAGGTGTGATGTAAGTCCATCGCATGTTGTGTCTCGATGTGTCTTGAACAGTGCGTTGAGTCGAGGTCGAAGGCGAGTCATGAATCAGACATTGACTTCACCGAAACGGTCGGCCCATTCGGCACCAAGCAGGATCTTTGTAATCCGCCAGTCGCGAATATGGCGTGCGAGCGACTGCGTGTATTTTTCAAAGACCGGGCGACTGATACGGTGAACTGGCCAGATCATCGTCAGTCCGCAGAGGAAACTTCCCATGACGATCGAATTGTTGAAATCAGTCCACGGCATCATGGGTGTGTCGTAAACAGATTCCCAGAATCCCTGCATTGACGGCATTCCAAGCACATAAACGCCGACTTTGTCAAAAGTCGAATCCAGCCATGTTGAGGCGAACGTGACTGCAACGGCGGCGAATGCTGCGACAGCCAGATTGACGCGCGTGGCCGCAACAAGAAATCCCAGGACGACGGCCAGGAGATTCCCTTTTGGCACCAGCCCCATCATCACGCCCAGAGCCAGTCCATATGACATCTGCGTTGGAGTTGATTCAATCACCAGAGCCTTGAACAGCATCCTGAGTGGTCGCAGTATCAGAAACATGAGTCTTCCTTGATCTTGATGGAACGACGTTCTGCCCGCATCGTGCCGGCGAAACTCTCGGACTGTGGCTCTGTCCGGTCAGAGGGTCAAGGGGAGGCCCGCAGTTGGCTTACCACAGTGCAGTTCACTGCGCTGGGAGACCAGGCAAAGTGGCAGAATCCGCCGATCACCATTCAACGACCGCAGTTCCCGCCGCTTTGCGACTAAAGCACTTCCGATAATTCACAAGGAAAACTGCAGTGAAATATCACTGTATCCTGATTTCTTTCCTCACAATCGCACTCCTTTAGGGCTAGTCAGCATGGTCGAGGATTTCGCTCAGCGGCTCGTCGTGTTCGTCCTGAATGAGCTTTCGTCCATCGGCCATTATGGCAAACAAATAACACAGGCCGGGAATCACGAAGACGCCGATCAGAGTTCCAGCCAGCATCCCGCCGACTGCGGCCGTACCGATCGTGCGATTCCCATTCGCTCCGGGGCCAGACGCGTAAACCAGCGGCAACATTCCTGCAACAAAGGCAAACGAAGTCATCAGAATTGGACGGAGTCTGAGCTTGGCTCCTTCTACGGTCGCATCGAGAATACTAAGTCCCGCCTGGCGTTGTTGAACAGCAAACTCGAAGATCAGAATCGCGTTTTTACCCAGCAAACCAACCAGCATGACGAGTCCGACCTGAGCATAAACGTTGTTCGATAATCCAGTGTACTGCAGTAACCATAACGCCCCGAAGATTCCAACAGGTAACGAAGTGAGCACACCCAACGGCAGGATAAAGCTCTCATATTGCGCTGACAGCAATAGGTAGACAAACACAATCACAACCAGCAGGATGTAGACCGCCGCGTTGCCTTGACGAGACTCTTCGTACGCGAGCCCTTCCCAACCCAGTCCATACCCATGCGGAAGAGTTTCCTCGGCAACCTGTGTCACTGCTTCAATGGCCTGTCCGATGCTATAACCGTGAGCAGGTGACGCCTGAACAGCAGCAGACGGATAGAGGTTGTAACGGGTAATCTCGTTCAATCCCTGTTGCAGATCCAGACGCATGAATGACGAATACGGGACTTCTTCGTCGCGATCATTTTTGATGTACAGATTCGTCAGATCTTTGGGAAGTCGGCGAAACTCAGGCGATGCCTGAACGTAGACCTTGTAGAACTTCCCAAAACGAACAAAGCCCAATTCGTAGGTACTGCCAATCAACACGGCAAGATTGTCCATTGCCTTTGCAATCGTCACTCCCTTTTGCATCGCCGCGTTGTTGTCGATGATCAACTCATATTGAGGATAGTCGTTTGCAAAGAAAGTAAATAGCTTTGTTAATTCCTTTCGCTTCGACAGGGCCGCCATGAACTTGTCATTCACTTCACCGAGCGCTTTGTAGTCGTACGAATCTGTCTTATCGAGCATTCGGAACGATATCCCACCCGCCGTTCCAAAGCCTGGTACGGCAGGAGGTTGATAGAACTCAATCTTGCAATTCGTGATGACACGGGATTGTTTTTCCAGTTCGTCAATGACATCGACAGACGTCATGTCGCGGTCGGACCATTCCTTCAAGTTGATAAGGCAGGTTCCCGCGTTCGATCCGCGTCCCTCCGTCAGGACTTCGTAACCTGCCAGGGCACATACCGTTTTGATGCCGTCCACTTTTTCTGCAATCGCCTGCAATTCGTTGACCTTTGCATTGGTATATTCCAGCGTTGAACCAGGAGGCGTTTGGATAATCCCATAGATCATCCCCTGATCTTCATTGGGAATGAATCCTGTGGGGAGCGTCGAGCCAACATGGTAAACGCCATAGCTAAAATCACCAATGACAAGGATCGTCAGCACCCTCACAGGCGCGATGAGCCGCACCACGCCGGCATAACCTCCCGTGACCTTTTCGACAACCCGATCAAATGCACGCAGCAGCGTAGCCAGTAAGCCGAGTTTATCACCAGGCACCACGAACAGTAGACCCAGCAGTTCGTTCAGTCCGAACGCGGCGATGACCGCTAACACAATCGCTGACGAATTCTCCAAATCCAGTCGTTCGCGCATCAGATAAAATGAGCCCATGCCGATTCCCAGGGCGATCAGTGCTGAGAAAAATCGCACTGGCATTACTTTCCACAGTCGCGAGCCAAGGCCCAAAACTATCCTGTCCAGAATGTCATAAATGCCGTTTCGAATCTTTGCCAAACGGTTCGCCTCGCGTTGTCTGCCTGGCGTATGTGGTTTCAGAATTATCGCGTAGAGGACAGGTGTGAGTGTCAGTGCGACGATCGCGGAAAGCACAATGGTCGATGCCATTGTAATACCGAATTGACGATAAAATGTTCCGACCGGACCACTCATAAAGCAGACAGGTACAAAAACAGATGCCATGACCAGCGTGATCGCCATGATCGCCCCGCTGATCTCCTTGAGCACTTCCATCGACGCTCGATAGGGCGAAAGATGCATTTCGTGCATTTTGGCATGCACCGCCTCGACCACCACGATTGCATCGTCCACAACAACGCCAATGGCCAGGACCAGCGCGAGCAAAGTGATCATATTGATGGACAAACCGAGCAACCCCATCCAGAAGAATGCGCCCACCAACGAGACCGGAACGGCGAGTAACGGAATCAAGGTCAAGCGAAAGTCACCAAGGAACAGGAACACGACCAGCGACACCAGCACAAAGGCTTCCAGCAGTGTGCGAATGACCTTGTCGATCGACGCATCCAGAAAGTTCGAAACGTCATAGGTAATGGCGTATTCCATCCCTGGCGGAAAGGACTCTTTCTTGATCTGCTCTAGTTCCTTCTTGATTGCGCTGATGACATCTCGAGCATTCGTGCCGGGGTTCTGCTTCAGGACAATGGCAGCGGACGGACTGCCGTTAATGTTTGAATAGATGTCGTAGAATTCGCTGCCCAGTTCTACCCTGGCGACATCCTTCAAATGCAGCACTTCTCCATCGGGTGTTGCACGCAAAATGATATCTTCATATTGCTCTGGCTTACTGTAACGTTCCTGATACCGCAACGATGTAACGCATGTTCTTCACTCCATTGATTGCCTGCTCCAATGGAATCAGCACGGAATTGGTCAATACGGCAGCGTTGGCACCAGGATAAGTGATGGAAACCAGCACTCGAGGCGGAGCGATCGACGGAAACTGCGACACTGGAAGCGAGTCGATCGATAACAGGCCGAGGAAGACGATGATCAGCGAGATAACGATCGCGAGCGTCGGGCGATGAAGGATTTTTTCAAACACAAGATGCCCTTTATTCCGCTCTGTTCTTCAGCGTGGTCAAAACCTCTTCAGGCTTTTTGAACTCGTAAGCAATCTTGTCGCCATCTCGAACCTGCCGGACACCCTCAAGGACAAACTTGTCGTCTTTGCTCAGCCCTTTTGAAACTACGAATACATCTTCCAGCTCTTCCGCAACCGTAATCTCACGCTGCTTTACAACATTATCTTCGATTGCGTAAACGTAACGACGATCGAGAATATTGTACGTCGCGCGCTGCGGAATGACGAGAGCATCCTTTAGATGAATCGGGATTCTGATCGTTCCGGTTTGCCCATGTCGCAAGATGTTTTGAGGATTTGAAAAGTCACCCCGAAACGAATTGTTGCCCGTCTTGTTGTAAAAATTGGTTTCAATCGCTCCGATTTTTCCCGTCTCACCAAACTTCTTGTGGTTGGCAAGCACCAACTCAAGAACCATGGTTTTGTCAAAGTCAGGCGTCTCTCGGTATTCCAGGTATCTCGCTTCTGGAACGTTGAAGTAAACCCACATCACTTTGTTATCCGACAACGTTGTCAATAAATCGCCTTCGTTGATCAGGCTGCCCTGCTGCGCGTCCTGACGATCGACCATTCCGTCAAACGCGGCCTTGACTTAAGTAAGCCCCAGTTCGGTACGAGCGAGATCAACTTTGGCATTGGCGTTATCCAGCTTGGCCTGAGCAAGCTTCACTTCCTGGTCCGAGACGATTTTTTCATCCGCCAGTTTTTTTTGTGTTGGCAAACTCGATTTCCGCCGTTTTGGCTTCAGCAACGACCGCATTGAGACTTGCTTTCTTAAGCGACGCCAGGATGCGAAACATCACGTCGCCCTGCTTAACCGATTGACCCTCCGTAACCTCAATCGATTCCAGGTAGCCGCTTTCAAGGGCATGGACGTCAATGTGCTGACGGGAGTGAATTTGGCACACATACACCCGATAGCTGGTGACGTCCTGTACGCCGGGACTTGTTGCGACAATCGGATGCTTCGCCGATGGCTCAGCATCCGATGTTTGCCCCTGTTTCTCTGGATCACTGGATGTGTGACAACCGGCAAGGGACATGAAAAACAAGATAATGACAACCAATATGGCGTGTGATTTCATGGCGTACTTTCCAGACACCTGTTGGGCTGCTGCATTGTCAGTGCCAAAAACCCGGGTTCACAGTAGTGGACGAGGCCACGAGTCCTGCCATTCGTTGGGCCAATGGGACTTGTCGGCTTAAAGGGACTCGTTACCTCGTCCACTACCCTTAATAATACTTCGAGCATCTCCAACTTTAACCGAAAAATTCTGCCCTTCCCAGTGGTCTGCCTGCGGCCAGCGAAACGTAAACTGAATCTCCGAGTTGTCAGGCAGGTTCTCAATCGGCAGATCAGCAAAGTGAAGATCCAGTGCCGATGGCTGTGTTGAGATATCCTGCACGTCGGCCCAGATGTTACTCGTCCAGTGAACGAGGGCTGGTACTTCCAGAATGATGCGCAGTTGCTTCCCCGTCCTGATCCGCGCGGGCTGATGGGAAAACGTCCAGACTTCCATTCTGTTAATCGTCTTCCGCACAACGTAACGCTGATAGACCGGTTCCAGACGACTCCGGGCAATTCCTTCCCGAGCACTGTGAACCAGCAGGATGTACTCGGCATGGGCCCAGCAGAGTGGCATCGCAGAACCTGTAGGCGCACCGAATTTGAGTTCCGCCTCCGGCAGATCCGGGGCATCCCACACCTGTTCCGGCAGTAGTCCGGTGGCGCTGCCAAAACCTTCCATGGCTTTAATATACGGCTGTGGATCTCTTCCGGCAGTAATTTCGTAGTGGCCCCGTTCGCCCGTAAGAATTGGCCAGCAGCGACCTTCGCCCGCACCATCGAAGGCGCGGCCGTCGGGATATTCGCCATATCCATCATGGTTGTATCGCCGCCAGCAGGGGCCCTGTGGTAAATCACGTTTCAGGACAAGATCGATCACGGCCACGGAATCCACGATGACAGGATCATCGGCCGCCCGGATTCCGTAGCGTACAAGTTGCAGGAATCCGCCATCCACGACATTTCTCGCTGCGTGAGTGCCTCCACCATTCTTTACCTCAATCATCGCAGAATCCGGATCCGCATCGAAGATACCGGGCTTCGGCAACGCGGGCGTGATGCGAATAAAATGCCGAGGTTTCCCAGGCACAAGTTCTCCGCAGGATGTCACTGTCCATGAATCCAGCGACGCGACCATCCAGTCGGCATAGTCCAGCAGGAATTCGGCAGTTGCCGCGTCGTTTCTTTCCATCGCAAAGTCCGCAGCGCACACCAGAGCGGCGATCTCGGCTGCCAGTGTTGACGGCGAATAGCCACTGTTTTCTTCCCAACGTTCCTGAGCAGTCACGGGGCCGTGCTGAATCAGGCAGCGCGCGGCACGACTGACAAGCATCCAGGGATCGAACTGTTTCAAAGCATTCACTCGCTGCAGTCGCCAGGCAAGAATGACGGGAGCCGCAACTTCATCCAGTTGCAGCCCGTTCCAGTAGGCCGTGCCATCAATCTGACTGTTCTGAGGCATCCCGCCATCTTCATGCTGCACACATGACAGCCAGATCAGGGCACGCAATGGAGACTCCAGTTCACCACACGCCATCAGTGCGGTCATATTCTGCACCATATCGCGTGCCCAAATCAGATGATAACCGCCGGCATCAGAATCATCTTTGGTATCGCCCCACGGAATGCTCATCGACGCAACGGTCGCTCCTGCAAATGTTTTGTCTTCGTGCGTGAGCAGCACGCAGTGACTGAGTTGTACAAGGGCGGCCGTTGCTCTGTTCAAATCGCCAACAACCGTACCTTGGTTGCCCAAATGGGCTGCCGTCCGTTTCCATTGTTCAATAAATCTGGCACGCTGCTGTTCAAACGGCCGCGCGAACGCCTGCAGCAACTGCGTCGCCGCGCTTTGAACACTCGTTCCCAGTCCAACGCCAATGCAAAATTCAAAGCCCCCCGACAGATCGATTTCCGCCGTCATGGCGATGTTTCCGTTCTGCGCGAGCGAGAATTCCCAATCCATTTGATAATTATCCTTCAGATCGATCCAGCCATCGCTGTGTCCGACAAAGCCCACGGAGCGTCGGATAAAATCATGATCACAACCCAGTACGAGATGAATATTCTCTCTTTCTGCCTGCAGCAGGTGTTTTCCCGCAAGGTGGCAGTATCGTGCGGAGTTGTGTTCGCCCGTGTTCTGCACATGCGGGGCCAGCAGTACAAACAGCCGGAGTTTTTGTCTTAACGATTCATCAGCAACTTCAACATTGACAGACATCAGCACAACGGATGAATGAGGCTCGCAAATGATCTCTTTGATGATGCGATATCGTCCTCCCGGATCGCTGTTTGTCACGCGGTACAGTTGCGCATTCGAATCGGGCCGCTCGACGAGGTGTTCAAGATCCCTTTTTTCTTCGTGGCAGAAGGATTCACCATCCGTAATGAGCAACTGCAGGTCGCGAGTATTTGGCGTATCGACATACGGGAAATAGATTTCATTGATAATGCCAAAACCCAGCGTAAACCAGACACGAGAACTGCCGCTGTAGGCCGTGCCGATTCCGTCCTTTACACTGGACGTCCAGCGCGGATCCACTCCCGGTGCCCCAAACGCTTCTCCAGTCGCGGGTTGATCTGTCATTGTGAACGTCTCAGCAAGGATTTTAGTGTCGAAGCATCGGTCGTTGAATTGTCGTTAGGCGAGCGACAGATATAAGTTTTCAATTGTAATCGCCACGATGAAGGAATCCGACCTGGGACAGGTCGGACTACGTAAGCAGATCTGTCCCAGATCTGCATCCTTCAGCATGGTTGATCACAATTGGTTGCCTGGCGGCAGACTCGCCAACGGTAATTCCTATTCGGCCGCTCACCGAAACGCAAAAGAGGGGGTCATTCACGTGGCCTTCTTTTCTTCATGACCACCAAATTCAAATCGCATCGCGGACAGAATCCTGTCGGCGAATTCATCTTCTCCCCGCGATGTGAATCGCTGATACAGGGCGGCGCTGAGCACTGGTGCCGGCGTTCCTTCTTCCACGGCGGCCAGCAAAGTCCAGCGACCTTCGCCGGAATCGGAGACGCGACCGGTGAAATGATCCAGCGTCGCATCTTTCGCAAGTGCGCTGGCGGTCAGGTCGAGCAACCACGACGCGATCACACTTCCTCGTCGCCAGACCTCGGTGATGGCCGGAAGATTCATGTCGTACTGATAGTGTTCCGGATTTCGCAGAGGAGTCGTCTCCGCATCCGTTGCGTGGTCCGATTTGCCGACGTTGGCATGTTTGAGTACATTCAGTCCTTCGGCATACGCGGCCATAATGCCGTACTCAATGCCATTATGGACCATCTTGACGAAGTGACCCGCGCCGGATGGACCACAGTGCAGATATCCTCGCTCGGCAGTCGTGCCAACTTGATCGGCATTTGGTGTGCGTGCGATGTCACCTTTGCCAGGAGCCAGTGCCTGGAAGATCGGATCAAGCGTTTTGACGGCGACATCATCGCCGCCAATCATCATGCAGTAGCCACGCTTCAGTCCCCAGACTCCGCCGCTGGTGCCAACATCCAGGTAGTGCATTCGCTTGCCTTGCAATTCTTTGGCTCGACGAATGTCATCAATGTAATACGAATTACCGCCGTCAATCACGACGTCATCTGCCTGCAAATACGCCACGAGTTCGTGGAGCGCACTATCAACCACTCCCGCAGGTACCATCAACCAGACGGCTCGGGGTATCTTGAGCTTGCTGACGAATTCTTCGATCGACGCTGCTCCTTCGGCACCTTCCTTGACAATCGCCTGTACGGCTTCCGCATTGCGATCGTATACGACGCATTCATGGCCAGCCTTCATCAGACGCCGGACCATATTGGCCCCCATTCGACCCAATCCAATCATACCCAGTTGCATCAGAATTGTCCTTGATCAAGAAATACCCATCGATTCAGTTTCGCCAACACTATCACTACCCGATTGCGGGTGACATATCGTCGTCAGACGTGGCATACTGATGAACCTCCATTGAGTTGGTCTGCTCCAGCAATTTACGGGCATCGACGACCTGCTGTGGATCTCCATGAGCCACAACAATCGGATGTCCGGCATCGACGTGTCCTTCATAGTGCCGGATACGATGCCCGTGTACGCCCCAGCCTTCCATCACCCCCAGCAAACTACCAACAAGACCTCCGGTGAGCAGGCCGGCAAAAGCGCCGATAACCAGAAACATCGCCCCGCCGAACATCACCAGGGTTGCTCCGGCGGCAATACCGATCAGGCTTCCAAGGCCCGCACCGGTCATCACGTCCTGGACTTTATCTTCGCCTGCCTCCAGGTCACTTTCGATATCCGGATAGTCTTCCAGTTTCGCGACGACGAGCGACACCTGCGTTACCGGAATGCCGAAATCGTACAAGTTCTCAACAGCCTCTCGCGCCTGCTCAACGCTCGAATACACAGCCACAACACATTCTTCGTGCATCTGAATCTCCCTTGTTCTGGTGCTGGATATCATTGCGATTGTCAGTTGTTCACGACTCCATTCGGATAGTAAACGGTGTGCGCTCCTTCGTCACCTGTTGTGGACCCCGCAAATGGTTCGTGTTCATACCATTTGGCGTTGTTCCAGTTATCCGTCCAGTCAGATCCCGTCCACCAGTCATGCATCGTTTCGCCTGAACGTTCGATGACGTAGTGACACGCATGCGACGATTTATGAGGCGATTCCAACAGTGCAGTTGTCGTTCCCGTGTGATCACCCAACTTCCACACTCCGGACAAACCTCGGTTGTAGATCACGTATCGGCCGGACACTTCGCCAAGTCCCGGCACAACCTGATCTTCGATTACAATGACGGGCGTGGAATGCACCCAATGCACAGCGACGTCAACGTTGTGTGTCGCTGATTTATTACTCTCAGGAGATGTCGAGAATTGAATTGGAAACAGGGAGACTTTCACATGACCGCAGCCACAATCCAGCAGGACGCCGTTGTCGCCACCTATGAATCACACGCACAGGCCGAAGATGCGATCCGGAAAATGCTCTGGTTGGCGGCGGAGTTAGCGCCTTGGGAGCCGGACTGTTCAGCATCGGTGTTCCGAAAGACAGCATTGTCCAGTACGAAAGTGATCTGAAGGCCGGGAAGTATCTGGTTGTGGTCCACGGTTCACCGGAAATCGCACAGCAGGCAAAGAACGTTATAGAGAAGACGAACAACCTGAATGTCGAGCATCACGAGGCATCTGCCTGAAGTGGGTACGGCACTTCACCCAAGACTGAACGCACGCGTGATCGAACGAACGGAATGGTCATCAATTGATCGATGACGTCTATCTCGATTTTTGCTCAACCGCAGAGGCAATCGAAATCAACATGGCAACCAGTCCTCCCAGCGAAACCAATGGCAACGCCGATTCCGTTGATAAAAAGACGTGGCCATGGTGGAAGTGTCTGCTCGGGATCGCACTGCTGTTGACGACTGCAGGTGTAGTCGCGATTAATGAGGTTTCGCCGCAGCAGTTCGTTTTATCTGCAATGGCGGTCGTCGTCATTCTGCTGACTGGGCTTTGGATTTGCTGGCAGGCAGCATACCGCACTAAACTGCTGGCTCTGTCTGGTGTTATCGTGTCGATGCTGGCAGTTGCTGCGGCTGCTGGTTATGTCTACGTGTCAAATCGATATCGCATCAGCGAAGTGATGGAAGTACCAGTCACGGAATTCAGCAATGTTCAGTATCCGGAAGATCCCGCACACTGGAGCACGCACTACAGCAATTACAACGGTCGCAAATTGACGCTCGTCAGGAAAGACGCGACGCATTTCGATTTCATCCTTGAGCCGCTGCACCCGTTCATCGCCAGGATCGAAATCCGTGATATGGACGTGAGCCTGATGACGCCGAATCTCCCGGAATGGGCGAAGCAGGACGCCGGACTTCAACGCATTGCGTTAACGGATCGGCAGTGGAATCGGCAGCAAGTCAGTTTTGAAGCAGCCTCACCACATGTGACCGTGACCGGCGGTGACGGTTTTGAGAAAAGAGCAGCACGTTGCTGTCGATCGCACGCAATCGGCCAATCACTCGATCAACTCGCACCGCGACGTCCGCGATGGATTCGCCATTGGGACAACCGTCTCGAAACAGTTCCCAGCCAGGTTTCAGTCGGACAATCTCAGTAGTTTTCTTTCCCTCATAGTCGCCATAATTGCATTCGACAAGATCTTTATCCACGTTCGCGACGTCACCAAAGCCAGCCAGTTCACAGGTTCGCGAAGCGCGTTGCAGCGGACTGGTCAGGATATGAGAGACCTTCGTACCCTTGAGCCGCTCACTCAGATTTCGGGCTTCGCGTTCACCCTGTTCGGTCAAAGGCAGATCGGTCAGACCGGTGTGCTGCCGCGCAGCGGACCATGTCGTTTGTCCGTGTCGGGCAAGATAGATCCTGGGAAGCTGTTCCTTAGGATTGCTCATTGATGGAACACTTACTTTCCGAATGTTTCCGGGGAAGAATTAAAACGTTCGTAATACCAAACGATGCAACCCGACCTGAGGACAGGTCGGGCTACGCAGAAAGATCCATCCTCAGACCTGCAATTCCACCATAATCAAACGCACGACAGGCGAACAGTTCAATCTAGTCGTTCACCAGAAACCAACCAAAGGCGAAGGCTCAGACGAGTCCGACAGTTTCCCAGCCGATCGGAGCCGTGACGACGCCATAAACTGTCATCACGGTCGTAATCACCTGAGTGCCAGGACAGCGGCCAGCCACGTGTTCGCGGCATGGCAACTCAACTATTCGGGTTTACCGATTCCGATTGTTCCCCCGGCAATTCTTGGTCCGGAGTCACCTGAGGGTTGGGTCTTCAAGTCATCGGCTTTCGCGTGAATGATGATTGAACGGCCGACAATCGAGTTTGGTCCGTTGAGTTTAATCGTTTTGTCGTTCAGTTCGAAATGAGCAACATGATCTTCATCGGCTTCAAGGTTGCCGAGATCCCCTGCGTGATGTTCTTTGGCCTCTGGGCCGCCATGTGGCGCGTGACCTGGATTGAAATGTCCGCCGGCACTTGATCCGTCGGCAGCCGAAAGGTCCCCGAACTCATGAATGTGAAAGCCGTGACTTCCAGCGGTGAGACCTGTGATCTGCGCGTACACTTCCACAAAGCCATCCCGCTGAGTAAACGTGACAATGCCCGCCACACCGCTGTCCCCCAGTGCGTGAACCACACAGATAGCTTTTTTTACTGACATCTCGTGTTTCTCATGCTTCTCGTCTTCACCACGAACGAGCCCTGTGATCAACAGGAATCCAAGCAAGCCGCACCCTGCCAATGTCAGATTGATATACTTCTTCATAATTAACTCTCCTTCAATACGATTCGAATTACTGACTGAATGTTCTGTCCAACAAAAAAATTCCCAGGCAGCGATGCCTGGGAACGTAGCCGATTTCACAGCACTTCTTGTCTCAAATTCTTATGAGTTCCGTGAATTGTCACCGAGCAACGAATCGATGGTACTGTTTAGCTCTTCTTCAGCTTTTCGCTGAGTTGCTTCATTGCCTTTTCAATTGTTTGCAGATCCTTGCCCAACTTGTTGTGATCAAAGTTGACGGTTTCACTTTCCCACCAGCCATGCTTGTAGTAATCGGTGATGACTTCGGTGGTGTCCGCACCGAATTGGTAGTGAGCGGAGTTAGCAGCATTCTGCATGTAGTTGGCAGCCATCGCCAGGTCGCGTCCTGCATCCTGCTCTTCATTTTTGCCCCACGATTCGCTGGCCTTGTAGTAGTGCCACTCACCCAGAGCCTGGGCAGCTCTTGCAAGGGTCGCTTCCATCTCAGCAGCTTTTGCAACCTTTCCAGTTCTCAGATCAGCAGCAACTTTTGTCAGTTCATCTGCTGCGGTCGTGAGTTTCTCTTTTGTGATTGGCATCGCATGCCCTTCGGCAAGACGCAACCAACTAACTGTCTTGTCGATTTCGTTGGCGGCGGCCTTCTCTTCATTGCGACGGTAGTGATACCGGATCGAATCGAGCGATTCCACCGGCTCGAACCGCAGTGGAGTCCAGAAGTCTTCTTCGAGGATAATCCAACCCGCTGTTGCTTTTGGCTTTTCACCTTTGTCTTCGGCGGAAGCAGACCTCTGCACTGAAACTACGGACACCATTCCAGCCACCATCAAAGTCGCCGCAAGTATGTACTTCTTCATTTTTGCACCACATTCTAACAGTGAACATTTTTCGGCGATGGAATGCTGGGGCAACAACACTGTCACCCTCCATCACCGGATCAATGTCTGATCAGACGGAAAATGTGATACGCATCTGCTGTGCCAATTATCGTCAAAGAAGTGGAAACAGAACCCCGGATAGTCATTGCGCAGCAGAGACAGGCTTGTAATTTCCAGTGAGCCAAATGTTTCAATCAAATTCTAAGAGCATACTATTACTGTCGATCCCGATGTTCGATTGAGAACCTATCACCGGGTCACGCCACATGTCGTGGAACACAATGCACCATCAAGACACTGCATCTGCCAGCATTGGCATAGATTGATTCATGAATCACTGCGCGGTTTGAATCTCTGCGCCTCGTCGTTAATGGAATTATCTCCGGACGATTGCTCAATCGGCGCGCGTTGTGCACAGTACAGCAGGAACTCGAGCATCGCATCGTATTCCAATTGACATCCTCAAACAAGGTTTTCGCAAGAACTCGAACTATGACTCATAGCAAACATCAACATTCGAAGGATCACCATCGAAGCCACAATCATCCGCAGAGGAAGGTTCATAAAGACTGGCGATTATGGCTGGCTGTGGTGCTGATGTTGCTCGGAATGGTCATCTACGTTGTGACACTGGATGAATCTGTGCTGCCGGGCGCGGGCAACTCAAAGCTGCCTGTTCCCGCTGTTCTTCCCGATGCAGAATAATGACAGTTCACGTTCTGGCGAGGGACACTGCGGCAGCTATTGACTGACCAATCCTGAACGTCGAATTCAGATGAGAAAATACTCTAAAAATAGAGAAAAGGAGATTTTACCATGCGTTTCCCTCCCGGTTTCCTTCTGTGCGTCGTCGTATTCACGGGCTGTACACAGAGTCCCATGGAGAAATCTGAGAGTGACATTACCCTCGGAAAAGAGACGTCTGCCGAATCGAAGGAGGTCAACGTCACAGAACAGTCTGACCAAAACGATTACAGCAAGATGACAAAGGTTGATCCCAATCTCGGCAAAGAAGCGACCACTGACTTCGACAAGGCCATCAAGGATGACCCAAAAAATGCGGATGCCTGGTACGCCCGGGGTTTCGACACTGTTTCGCACAGTGATCACATGGATCCGGCTGTCGAAGACTTCAACAAGGCAATTGAGTTGAATCCCAAATTCGCTCGGGCCTATCTGATGCGTGGCCGAGCTTACGCCGCTATCGGAGACAAGGAAAAAGCGAAGGCCGATCACGACAAAGCACTGGAACTTGAACCCGGGATCGACTGATGCTTTGAATAGTGACCGTTTCAGCAGCAACGTTCAGAGGAAAGTGTGCATGGCCCCGGAGCGGAATCAGCGATTCAGTGGTCGACACAACTGGGCAATCATTGTTCTTTTGGGAGTTGTCCTTTGCTCAGCGGAGTCCGTATTTGCGCAGGATGCGACGGACGGCAAGAAAGATGACGCTGCTCCCACCACCACTGCAAATACGCCTTCGGCACCCGCTGGTCCTGTGACCGTTCAACCGATCACTCGAGACGAAGACATCCGTCAACGAATCGAGAAGATTCTCGAAGCGACTGGCGAATACACAGACGCAGAAGTCACAGTTAAGCAAGGCGTCGTCTTTCTCAAGGGGCGGGCGAGGACAGATCGACTCAAGGAATGGGCCGGAACAACATCCGGAAAAGTTGAGGATGTTGTTGCCGTGTTTAATGGCCTTGAGATCTTGCCGCCATAGCCATGGGACTTCAGTTCAACGATCGTCGGTCTTCAGGATTTATGGCGTGGATTCCTGGGGGCGTCGCCACTGTTCGCGTTTGGACTCCTCACGCTCTTTTTGGCATGGATCGCCGCGATGTTCAGTACTCGGGTTTTGCGATGGTCGATGCATGAGCGGATCGCCAGTCCGTTGTTGCGGGATGTTTTAGCGAGGTTTGGCGGGTTTCTGTTTTTCCTGGTTGGCGTCTACATCATTTTGCAGGTCGCCGGACTGGCTCGTCTGGCTCTGACTGTGATGGGAGGCACCGGCTTGGTGGGTTTGGCTATCGGCATTGCGTTTCGAAACATTACTGAGAATTTTCTCTCCAGCGTCTTCCTGAGTATTCAACGTCCGTTTCAGACGGGAGATCTGCTGGATGTGGCAGATACGCTCGGATACGTTGAACGCGTCACTTCCCGAAATACTGTGCTGATGACGCTGGATGGGAACATGGTGCAGATCCCCAATGCAACGGTTTACAAAAGCATACTTCGAAACTTCAGCAGTAATCCCAATCGTCGCGAAGATTTCGTCGTTGGCATAGGCTACGAAAACATGGTCCCGAAGGCTCAGGAGGTGGCCCTCAAGGTGCTCACCGAACATCCGGCCGTTCTAAAGGATCCCGAGCCCTGGGTTCTGGTAGACAGTTTTGGAAAAGCGACGGTCGATCTCCGTGTCTATTTCTGGCTCGACGGCAGTCAACACAGTTGGCTCAAGGTCAAATCTTCCGTGATGCGTCTCGTCAAGCGAGCATTTCAGGAGAATGGTATTTCGATTCCTGACGAAGCGCGCGAAATTATTTTTCCACGGGGATTAGACATTCGATCGTCCAGGCCGCAGAAGCACGACGAGGAACATACGGTGGACCGATCGATGTCGTCCACGCCACCTTCTGTCGAAACAGCGGCAGTCGCAACGGAAGCGGAAGGAGGACTGCAAAGTGAAGCCAATAAGATCGAGGAACAGGCGCAACAATCGCGGTCCACAGATGAAGCGAATCTCCTGAATCAGAATAATGATGCTTCAGATTCCAAATAGTCTGGACAGCAACGATAGTCAGCCTCCTTGAATAGACGTCCTGATGGCGTTTTGGCGAGCGACAGGAAATGATTTACCAGCAGGACTAATTCGATTAACCCGTGGCCTCCGACTGGGCAGGCACAAACAACTACTGCTCAAGCTAACATAACTTGCAGAAAGAATAGACACAAGATGAATGTCCTTGTCCTCGATGTGGGTGGCACGCATGTCAAGCTGAAAGCAACAACAGGAAATGATGAACGGCGATCGTTTGACTCTGGACGCAAGCTGACGGCACAGAAGGCCGTCGATGGAATTAAGGAGCTTGCTGGTGGCTGGAAATACGACGCCGTCAGCATTGGTGTGCCGGCACCCGTGATTAATGGGCGGATCCTGCATGAACCGCACAACCTTGGTGGTGGCTGGGTCGGTTTTGATTTCAACGCAGCATTCGGCTGTCCCGTAAAAATCCTCAACGATGCTGCCATGCAGGCGCTTGGGAGCTATCACGGAGGATCGATGCTGTTCCTGGGGCTCGGTACGGGACTTGGATCGGCGATGATTGTCGATGGCGTCATCGTGCCGATGGAACTCGCACACCTGCCGTATAAGAAGAAAACGTTTGAAGATTATGTTGGACTCGCAGGTCTGACGCGACTTGGAAAAAAGAAATGGCGAGCCGCCGTTTATGATGTTGTTGCACGCCTGCGTGCAGCGCTCGAACCTGACTATGTCACGATTGGTGGTGGCAACGCAGAACTGTTGAGTGACCTGCCAGATGGCGTCGAAACCTGCTCAAACGAAAACGCCTTCGTCGGTGGCTTTCGCCTGTGGGAAGACAACAGTATTCCTAACAACAGCGTTCCGGAAAAGCCAGCAAAAACTCCGAGGAAACAAGCAAAGCAATGAACCAAGAACATGTCGAAGCGGAAATCGTTCCACCAGGTCCGTGTGTGATTGTGATTTTTTGGGGCAAGCGGCGATCTGACAAACCGATTGCTCATGCCGGCCTTGTACAATCTGGCCTCGAGCAACCTGCTTCCGGAAAAGTTTGCCGTCGTGAAAGTCGCGATCGACGCGATGGACACGGATCGTTTTCGCGAACAGTTAACGCGTGGTGTTCAGGAAACGACGCGAGGAAAAATCGTCCTCGAACTGTGGAATACCGCGTTTCAGCGCACCGATTTTGTGGAAGCCGGCTGGCAAGCCATCACGCCGATCCTTGACGTCTGGGGCAACCTGCCAGCTCGTAAATTTCCAAACTACATCACTGGTACATGGGGCCGGCAGAAGCCGACGAACTCCTGCACCGCGACGGCCGTCACTGGCATCACTTGTAACCCGACCTGTCTCAGGTCGGGTTCCTTCAACGCTGCTAAAACAATCAACGCGGCCAGTTCTTACACTCACGTCTCACACTTGTGGCTCGCATGTTTGCTGCTCGACGCTTGTGATAAGGCGTGAGTTGGCTGGATGCTGGCCTGAAGCACTCGAATGGCAATTCGTTCGGTGTTCTCACCTGATAGCGATCGGTTGGAGATCACAAACGGTTCGATGCGGTTGAAGATCAGCGAAAAACGGGTTTCCGATGGCCCCGGAGCAATGCCACCGTTTTCCATTTCAGCGATTCGGTCTCCAAATGGCGACAGACGCGGATCATGTGTCACAACGACCACTGCTCGATCCGGCTGAATGGCAATCGTCTTCAGTAATTTTATAAAGACGGCGTCAGGTCAGGCGAAGCTTTCGACTTGTCCGGCAAGGATTTCTGACGGCATTCCGGTCAGGGTCGCATCGACCAGTCCCAGCAGAATGACCTGCTGAAACTTGCCTGGGCTTCCCATCAGCATTCGGACAGCAATCCAGTTCATGCGTGCCGCTCAGTTATTGGCAGAATCGACAGAATCCCGGTACGCCGGACGTTGTAACGCTCAGAAAGAATTAATTCAACAGGACAGGAAATCGTATGGCTTGATTGGCGGCACCGGTGTCACGTCAACTTGTGGGCAAAAACGTTCCAGTGTGGTTCGGGAAATCCGGTTGATTGTCTTTGGTGCCGGAGATGGATTTTCGTTTGACTCAATACAGTGCTACCACGGACGCCGTACTGAGGAACAACATTTGCTTACCTCAGGACACTATTCAATATCGTGTACACCGAATAGACTTTGCCTGCATTGTCGTTCCATGTTTCATAGCCCCGAGCCTTGCTGATGACGCAGCTTTTTTCGAGATCCGCTGATATGGCGTTGCGACTGCTGCTGATTGGTGGCGTCATTGGGACGGTTGTGGTGTTCGGAGCCATCTTTACGATGGTCCGATCGGCGGATTTCACCAGCCAGAACGTTACCGTCGAACAGACCGTGCCGTTCAGCCATCATCATCATGTCCATGATATTGGAATTGACTGCCGGTATTGTCATCAATCCGTAGAGACGTCAGCGGTGGCCGGCGTTCCCCCGACTCAGGTGTGCATGAACTGCCATCGGGAACTCTGGAAGCAGAGTGACATGCTGGCTCCTGTGCGCGCGAGCTGGAGGGACGATCAGCCGCTGGTTTGGAATCGCGTCCATGACCTGCCGGATTATGTGTATTTCAACCACAGCATCCATATTCATAAAGGGATCGGCTGCTATGAATGCCACGGCAGGATTGGTGAGATGCCGCTGACACGGCAAGCCGCGCCTCTGACGATGGAGTGGTGTCTGGACTGTCATCGCGATCCGGAACAGCACGTGCGGCCTCGGTCGCTGGTGTTTCAGCCGAAGCCGCTGGAAGAACTGACAAAAACGGATGAGTTTCTCGCGGCTCTCGGCGAGCGGAGGGACGTCAGTCCCCCGATGACTGCGTTGGATGAACTCCACAGCGGAAGGAAGTCGAGTGATACCGACATCATCGCCAAACTCCGCCGGCAATTGTCTGCCGATTATCACCTCGACAAACGCACCGACTGCACCACGTGTCATCGATGATGGGACCGAACACTTATGTCACGTGAATTCATTCAACTCGGAGGCACAACGCCCAAACCAAAACCGTCGCCCGATGGTCAAACGTGGTGGCGCAGCCTGGAAGAGATGGCAGATACTCAGGAATTTCGTGACTACCTGTATCGCGAGTTCCCGGAAAACGCTTCGACATGGCTGGGCGGTTCGCGACGTGACTTTCTGCGGCTCATGGGAGCTTCGTTGGCACTCGCCGGACTTACGGGTTGCGATATTCGGCAGCCGCAGGAAAAGATTGTTCCCGTGGTCAAACAGGCCGGGCATCTGCCGCCCGGAACTTCGCAATTTTTTACGACAGCGATGGAAGTTGCCGGACAGGCACTGGGTTTGGTTGTCAAAAGCGATGCGGGTCGCCCGATCAAAGTCGAAGGCAACCGCGAACATCCGGCCAGTCGTGGTGCCACGCACATTTTCGCTCAGGCGGCAACGCTGGATCTGTACGACCCCGATCGACTGTCAACCACCACCCGGCGCGGGGCAATTGGGCCGCCCAGGGAACTGCTGACAGAACTGGTGAGTCTGACTCAGCGGTTTGACAAGACGGACGGCGAAGGACTGCGATTTTTGATGCGACCGACGACCAGCCCGACCGTGCATCGTTTGCTGCACGAGTTGACTCAACGATGGCCGAAAACGCAAGTGCATGAGTACGATCCCGTTGCTACGGGGAACACGAATGCCGGAATGCGAATGGCGTTCGGCGACGACGCGGCCGGATTCCAGCCCGTGTATCACTTCGATAAATCCAGCGTGGTGCTGAGCGTCGATTGTGATTTTCTCGCCGCGAATTCACGGCCCGTACACGAGGTCGCCGACTTCATGTCGGTACGGCGAGTGGCCGGTCGCGACGGTGCTGCAAACAAAAATCCGTCAATGGGGAAACTGTTTCATTTGGGATCGATGCCGACTCTGACGAGTGCGAAAGCTGATGAGAAGCTACTGGTTGGTCCGGCTGACATTGAAGCGGTGTTGGTTGAGGTGGCGAAGCGGTTGGGTGTTTCCGCCGTAGCAGAACTTGCCAAGAGTTTCGGCAGCAAGGGTGCAGACGCGCCGAAAGTCTTGGCGACCAGTGCTTTCAACATGAACCTGTCTTGCCAAGTTCTCCCAAATCAGCGAAGAAGGTGGAATTCTAATTCTTCTTTGCCAGGGAGGGCAATCATGTTAGCTTCGTTATTCAGGGATCCAAT
>Ga0105047_10005362_pt1 | contig 22059 bp, 14 predicted proteins | sample MAT04_FD_78384 | JGI IMG/M metagenome (GOLD analysis project Ga0105047, IMG submission 78384) | Freshwater microbial communities from Lake Fryxell liftoff mats and glacier meltwater in Antarctica - MAT-04 (megahit assembly) | ecosystem: Environmental > Aquatic > Freshwater > Ice > Liftoff... | reverse complement strand
GTGCCACCATCAGTGCATCACTCAGTCCCACGACCGCTTGAGAAGCGCGGGAGAGCATGATCGGCCACGCGAGAGTCCAGAGCGCCTTGGCTGTAACCGTGGGCGGAGCCGATTGAGTCGCAGGAGATGGGGCTGGCATGCGGTTCCCGACACGCGGATGGGATGCTGGGTTCACGCCGTGGGCGACTGTCCAACCCATGCAAAATGCCCTCGGGGATCGGTTGATCCCCGAGGGCGGAGCTTATACCACGCACTCGAAATGCGAGCTACTTATCCGCCGGGAGACGCCCTCGCTCGACCTTCGGAAACGGTCCCGTACACGCCTTCATAAAGTCGACAATGTCGAGCTTCTCCTGGTCGGTCAGCTTGAGAGGCTTGACCTTGTCGCTCAGCTGCGGATTCGGCGTCCCGCCCTTATTGTAGTGCTCAACCACGTCGAGGAGCGTCGCCAAACTGCCGTCATGCATATAGGGCCTCGAGGACTCCACATTGCGGATGGTGGGAGTCTTAAAGGCTCCCTTGTCGGCCTCGACCTTGGTGACCGCGTACCGACCCAGGTCGGGCTCCTTGGCGTCCATCCCGATGCCGAGGTTGTGGTACTTTTCGTCGGCGAGGTTCGCTCCAACGTGGCAGGCCGAGCAGTTCACCCGCTCGCTGAAGAACAGATCACGTCCCCGCTTGGCCGAGTCACTCATCGGATGAGCCTGCACCGCAGCCTGAGCGGCCTCATACTTGGCATAGGCTGCTGCATCATCGCTCTGGAGGTCGTCCAGATCTTCCTGGGTCAGCTTGTCGTACGCTTTGAGCGCCTCGCCGAAATCAAAGGGCGATGCACCAGTCACGATCACCCGCTCGAAGCTGGCGATCGCCTGTCCGACTTGCTCGATGGTGACCTTGTCGGTCTTAAAGACGGCTTTGAACTGTGCCGCATAACCGGGAATCTCTTGCAGGCAGACCGCACAGGCCTCGTGGGTATTCCCCATCTCGCCGGGAGCCTGGATGGGGCCAATGGCTTGATCCTCCACCGAACCAGCACGTCCATCCCAGAACTGCAATGAGCTGAGAATTCGGTTGTAACTGACTGGTGAGTTGCGACCCGCGGCCTGATCTCGAATTCCGATCCCCAGCTTATGGTGTCGCGAGTACCCCTCATCCGGGTCGTGGCAACTGGCACAGCTGATGGTCTTGTCAGAGGACAAACGAGTGTCGAAGAAGAGCTGCCGACCGAGCTCGATCTTTGCCAGCGTCAGTGGATTCTGATCCAACCCCGAAATCTGGGATTTCCCCGCGGCCAAGCCGGCGGGCAGTTCGACCTCCAGCGTTTCGTGATTCTTCGGATTCGCCAACCATTTGGCGATCTCCGCCACCGTGAGCGTCCCAGTTCCTGGCAGGCCAGCGGTGAGAGAGTCATTGGGCAACAGTACCTTTTCGGCGCGTGCGGCAGAGCTGGGGAGAACGGCCGCAACTGCAACTGTCGCACAAAACGCGGAGTGACGAAGCGAGTGGAAGAAAGTCATGAGTGGGCCAGCTCCTGCTGAGCGTGGAATGTGGGAGGGTCAATTGCTGTCGCGTGCTCATGGTATCGTAGGCTGCAACCAGTCGACAACCAAGCCTCTTCCACGGGCCAGCACGGCGCACTTGAACTGGTGAACTGGGGATTACGCCCTGGGAGTTGGACTCGGTCGTCTGGATCGTCATACTCACTCCCCGGTCTCACGCTGGTCTGATCCGACCACTTTCGCTTGATGAGCTTTCCTGATGTTCCCTGCCACTCGCTTGCGTCGACTTCGTTCCCATCCCCGGCTGCGCGACCTGGTACGCGAGACCGAGTTATCGCCGAATGATTTCATCCTGCCGCTTTTTGTCCGGCATGGAAAGAACACCCATGTCCCGATCAAGTCGATGCCGGGACATGCGCAGCTGACGGTCGATTTGCTGGCCGACGAAGCCCGCGAGATCGCCCGGTTGGGAATTCCCGCAGTGATCCTCTTCGGCATTCCCGCGACCAAGGACGGCACTGGCAGTTCGTCGTGGGATGACAACGGCGTTGTGCAGCAGGCGATCCGCTGCATCAAGGACGCAGCTCCTCGGTTGCTGGTCATCACCGATGTGTGCTTCTGTGAGTTCACCGATCATGGGCACTGCGGGGTCTTGCATGAAGAAGGCGGGCGCACCGATGTCAACAATGACGCCACGCTCAGCAACCTCGTGAAGCAAGCTGTCAGCCACGTTCGCGCGGGAGCCGACATGATTGCTCCCAGCGGCATGATGGACGGGATGATCCACGCACTGCGGACGGGTCTCGATGCGGCGAACGCTTCGCATATCCCGATCATGAGTTACGCCGCCAAGTACGCCAGCGGGTTCTATGGTCCCTTTCGCGAGGCCGCCGAAAGCACCCCCAAGTTTGGCGACCGCCGAACCTACCAGATGGACCCAGCCAACGGGGCCGAGGCTCTTCGCGAGGTGGCTCTTGATCTGGCCGAAGGGGCCGACCTGCTGATGGTGAAGCCCGCTCTCAGCTACCTCGACATCATCCGCCGCGTAAAGGACGCCCACCCCGAAGTCCCCCTCGCCGCCTACAACGTCAGCGGTGAGTACGCCATGGTCAAAGCCGCAGCCGCCAACGGCTGGATCGACGAGCAACGGGTCGCGATGGAAGTCCTCACCAGCATCCGCCGGGCCGGGGCGGATATGATTCTCACGTATTTTGCGAAGGACGCCTGTCGTTGGCTCGATGCGAGTTGAGCGATGAGCGTTGATTACGTTGAGCCGCGACGCGAAGTCCCCGAAGCGGAGCGCGTTCTCGCCAAACTTCCGGAGTCTCCGAAGACTTCGGAAGTTTCCTCCGCGACCCACTGACCACTGAAAACTGGCCACTGAAAACTCTCCCCCCTATGCCCCTCATCCTCATTGTCGACGACGAACCGGCCATCTGCTGGGGTCTCAAAGAGATCCTCACGGACGAGGGGTATGATGTTGTCGTCGCGGCGACCGGCGAGGATGCCATCGCCAGTGCGGAGCAGCGTTGCCCCGATGTCGTGTTGATGGATGTGTGCCTTCCGGGGATTGACGGAGTCAACGCTCTCGGGCGGATTCGGTCACTTTTGCCGAACCCGCCGCCCATCGTCATCATGACGGCATTTGGAAGCCTTGATGTCGCGGTGCGGTCGCTCTCCGCGGGGGCGTTTGATTACTTGCCGAAGCCGTTCGACCTCGACCAGGCGATTCGCGTCGTCCAACGGGCTTTGAAGCGAGCGGCCATCGCTCAACAACCGGCGACCGTCCCCACACCCGCCGCCACCGCGACCCTCCTCGGACACTCGCCGCGCATGCAGCAGGTCTTCAAGGAGATTGCCCTCGTCGCGCAGACCGACGCAGCTGTCCTCATCACTGGCGAAAGCGGCACCGGTAAAGAGTTGGTCGCCGACGCCATCCACGCAAACTCACCGCGCCGGACCGGTCCATTCATCCCGATCCATCTCGGGGCGCTCAGTCCGCAGCTGATCGAGAGCGAGTTGTTCGGGCATGTGAAGGGGGCGTTCACCGGAGCCGACACACCCCGGCTGGGCCTGCTACAACTGGCCGACAAAGGCACAGTGTTCCTCGACGAGATTGGCGATGTCCCGCTGCCAATCCAAGTCAAGCTGCTCCGCGCGATCGAACGGAAGGAAGTCACTCCCGTCGGTGACCCTCGCCCGCGCCCCAGCGACTTCCGCGTCGTAGCGGCGACTAATCGACCGCTCCCCGAGTTGGTGGCCCAGGGGGAGTTCCGGGCCGATCTGTTCTTTCGGCTCGGAGCCTTTCAACTCCAGCTCCCCCCACTGCGTGAACGGGGAGACGACATTGCTCTGTTGGCGGAACATTTCCTGCATCAGTTTTCCTCGCAGTCTGGGGGCTTCTCGGCCGAGTGCGTGGCCGCCCTGTCGCAGCGAACCTGGCCCGGGAACGTGCGTGAGCTGCGGAACGCCATCGAACACGCCGCGATCCTCGCTCGACAGGAGATGATCCAGCCCGATCACCTGCCGCCACAACAGCTGTCGTCGCCCAGTGGATCAACGCCACTAAAGATCGATGGCCTTGAGAGTCTGGCCGCGTTCATTACGGAGTGGACGAATGAACGCGCTGCCGACCTTGCGGGAGCACATGCCGCAACATGGCACGACGATCTGTTAGCCCTGGTCGAGCCTCCCTTGATCCGTGCCGCCCTCACCGCCGCCGGAGGCCACCGCGCGAAGGCCGCCGATCTCCTCGGCTGGCACCGGGGGACGCTGCGGGAGAAGCTGCGGAAGTATGGGTTAGAGGAGTAGTCCCCTTCGCTGGCGGCATCGACCCAATTTGAAGCGAAGTCCGCCAGAACGTGGGCGACTGTCCAACAGCGAGTTCATGTGCTCGACGCCACAGCTTGTCTCGCCTTGATCGGGCGGTTGTCCTCCAGTTCGAAGCCGCCCTTCATTCGCCCACGTTCTGGCGAACGCAGCTCCGAAACAATCCCATCACACGACTACGCCAGGATCTCTTTCACGACGTTGCCCTTCACATCGGTGAGCCGGAAATCTCGGCCTGCATGGCGGAAGGTCAGTTTCGTATGGTCGAAGCCCATCAGCTGCATGATCGTCGCGTGCAGGTCGTGGACATGGACTGGGTTCTCGACGGCGCGGTAGCCGAAGTCGTCGGTGGCACCATAGGTCATGCCGCCCTTCACGCCGCCCCCCGCGAGGCCGACCGTGAAGCCCCAGTGGTTGTGGTCGCGGCCCCCGCCCGGTTGGCCATTGACCAGTTCCACAGCAGGGGTTCGACCGAACTCGCCGCCGATGATGATCAGTGTCTCCTCGAAGAGCCCACGCTGCTTCAAGTCGGTCAGCAGCGCGGCGAGCGGGCCATCAATCTCCTTCCCCAGATTACGGTGCGATCCGGCGATGTCGTTATGGCTGTCCCACGGCTGAACATCGCCGTGGTAGCACTGCACCATCCGGACCCCACGTTCGACGAGTCTGCGAGCGAGGAGCATCTGCCGCCCGTGAATCGTGTCGCCGTACAGCTCGCGGATGTGCTGCGGTTCCTGGGAGAGATCGAACGCGTCGGTGGCCTCCATCTGCATGCGGTAGGCCAGCTCGAACGACTGGATGCGAGCTTCCAGTTCGGGCTCCTCGCGACGTGATTCCTGGTGCTGACGATTCAGCGTTTGCAGCAGGTCGACTTGCCGTCGCTGGTCACCCCACGAGAGAGAAGGATTGCGGATGTTCTCGATGAGTTCCTCGACAGTGGTCTTGCGAGTATCGAGATAAGTCCCTTGATAGACCCCCGGCAGGAAGGCCGACCGCCAGTTCGACACATCGGCGACCGGAAGCCCGGGACACATGGCGATGAATCCCGGCAGGTTCTGGTTCTCGGTCCCCAGTCCATAAGTCATCCACGCTCCCAGGCTGGGCCGCGAGAGCCGCTCATCGCCGCAGTTCATCAGCCGCATCGACTGTTCGTGATTGGGCGTATTCGCATGCATCGATCGGATGAAGCACATGTCGTCAACGTGCTGAGCCGTCTTCGCGAAGATCTCGCTCACTTCGATCCCGGATTCACCGTACTTCGCAAACGTGAACGGAGAAGCCAGTGCCGCACCTGTCGCGCGCTCCGTCGACAAATGCCCTTTGGGAAGTGGCTGACCATTGTATTTGGCGAGCTCCGGCTTGGGGTCAAAGGTGTCCACTTGCGACGGTCCCCCGTTGAGGTACACATGGATGATGTGCTTCGCCCGGGCGGGGAACTGCGGCGACTTCGGAGCCAACGGGGAGAGCGTTTCTCCCGCCGCAGCTGCGTGGCTGTCTGGTCCGAGGAGAGCCGCCAGTCCCAGCATTCCGAGCCCGGTTCCAGTCTGTTCGAGAGCTTGTCGACGAGTGATGGGGAACATGATCACACTTTGGATGAGGGGCCGTGAGTGAAGCGACAATCAGTCGAGGTACAGGAACTCGTTGGATGAGACGAGGATCTGGGCCAGTTGATCCCAGGCTGACAACTGCGTCGTGGAATCAATGGGTTGCTGGGTGAACGCGACGCAGATCAAGGACTCGGCGTCTGTGGGTTCGCGCGAGTAGACGATGCGGTAGAGAGCCTTGACCTTCTCTTCGGGAGTGCTGGCAGCGGCCATCTCGGGGCGAGCGGCCAGAGCTTTCGCTTGCTCGCGAACCATGGCGGAGTTCAGAGAGAAGAGAGCCTGCTGCGGGACGATCGTGCGGGGTCTGCGCTCGTTCGACACATCGGGCGAGGCGAAGTCGAACGCCCGGAACATCGCGGGGACGCTTTGCCGGTCGACCAGTCCATAAACCGTGCGGCAATCGGCTGCGGGGTTGGTGGCCACATCGACGGGCTTCCCACCGCTGCGTTGTTGGAGTCGACCGGCGACCATCAGCAGCGAATCCCGCATCGCTTCGAGTTCGAGCCGCCGTCGATTCGCGTGCCAGAGCAACGAGTTTTCGGGGTCAATCTGATGGGCGTGTTCGAGCGTTGTAGCGGCCCCCGTGCTCGCCTGCTGCCAAATTCGAGAGAGTAGAATACGACGATGCAGGGTCTTGAGTGACCAGCCCTCTCGGATGAACTGAGCGGCGAGATGATTAAGCAACGCCAGCTGCACCGGCTCCTTGGAACGGACCCCAAAATCGCTCGGTGTCGCGACGAGCGGTTCACCGAAGTGATGCATCCAGACGCGGTTGACGATCACCCGCGCGGTCAGCGGGTTGGACTCCGAGGCGATCGATCTCGCGAGGTCGATACGTCCGCTGCCGTGCGAAAACTGGGGACGCTCCGAAGGTGATAGCACCTCGATGAACTGGCGTGGCACGGGTTTTCCAAGCACCGACGGATTGCCCCTCACGAAGATTTTTGGATCGAATAGTTCGGCCTTATCGCGGACGACCATCGCTCGCGGAGGAGCCCCGGCGGTGACCGCAGCGAGCTTGTCGAGTTCGATCAGCATGCCACCGAACTGGTCGGTCTGTTGCCGCGACATGTATTTGCGAGTCTGGTTGAGCGGGAAGGCATTCGGGCTTTCTCGTCCGGCGATCATCTCCCAGAGTTGTCGGCGATCGGGGGAAAGACCATGTGGGCCGGGCGGTGTGGCAGCTTCAGCGTCTTGAATTACTCGTCGCAGCAGCGCGCCGTAGGCCTTCGCGACATCGGCCGGACTTTGCAGGGGAGTCACAGACAGCGCTTGCATGACCAGCGGATTGAGCTGTCCTTCGTCGACTCCGGCGGGGACGGAACGCCAGCGTTCGGTAATCGCAGTGGCTGCCGCTGAGAACGTGACGGCGGTTGGCTGGCCTGCGGTGCCAGCCGTCGAGTTCGGGATCAGCAGCAGGTCATGCCACGGACCAAAGACGGGGTCGTGCGGAGTCGACCTTTGCCGGACCAGTTGTCTCCAGCGACCGACGATCTGGGGACGCAGATCCTCGGGGGCCAGTGAGAAGAAGAAGATCGCCGTCTCCAGCGGATCGGTTTCTGTGGTCGCGACCCGCACGAGATAGTCGGGGGTCCGCTCGTGAGCTGTCTTCGTCAGGAGCTGGTGCTGTTCCGCCTGGTATTTCGTGATCGCTTCCCGTTTCGGGGCGGCCTGTTGTTCGAATTCGGGACCGCCGGGGACTTGATCGGCGGGCTGAATCAGTGGCAACTCGATCGGAACCTCGCAGCTGGCAAAGACGCCGTACAGCGAGTAATAGTCAGCGGTTGCCACCGGGTCGTATTTGTGGTCGTGACAGCGGGCACAGGAGACGGTCAGTCCCAGAAACCCGCGCGAGACAGTGTCAATCTGATCATCGATCACATCGTGAATGTTGTTGTCGTACAGGCGTCCCAAGGTCAGCAACCCCATCGCTCCGAGTCGCCACGGCTCGACTGGCGGCTCGACTTGGTCGGCGGCCAACTGGTCGATGATGAATTGCTGATAGGGCAGGTCTTCGTTAAGAGCCCGAATGACATAGTCGCGGTAGGTGTATGCATATGGGCGAATGCGATCGTCTCCATACATCAACACGCCGTCTTTGGTGTCTGCATATCGAGCGACATCGAGCCAGTGGCGGCCCCACTTCTCTCCATAACGCGGAGAAGCGAGCAGGCGGTCGACGACCCGGGCGAGTTCGACTTCGGTCGAGTCGGGAGCCCCCACGAACGCCTGCACCTCTGCCAGCGTGGGAGGGAGTCCGATCAAGTCGTAGTAAACCCTTCGTAACAGAGTCCGTCGGTCAGCAGCCAGGGCGGGAGCAATCCCTGCTTCTTCGAGTTTCGCCAGAACGAAAGTGTCAATTGTCGTCAGCGGCCAGTCCATTCGACGCACGGTCGGAACTGGCGGATCTGCGATCGGGCGAAAGGCCCAGTGGGAGCGATCGGCCGCGGTGATCGCAAACTCTTTTTTCGGCGGAGTCGCGGACGCGGCGGGCCACGGAGCTCCCATTTCGATCCACTTCTCGAGGATCGCGATCTGGTCATCGCGCAGCTTCTCTTCGGGCGGCATCTTCAATTTGCCGGTTTGCTTGACAGCGAAGAGGAGCAGGCTTTCGCTCGGCTGTTCTGCGTGAAAAGCCGGACCGGTCTGACCGCCCTGGAGAAGGGCCTCCCGCGAGGTCAGTCGGAATTCTCCTTCCGGCCCCTGGTCGCCATGGCACTCCAGGCACTTGGCCGCCAAGATGGGGCGGACCTCGCGCTCGAAGAACTCTTCCCCGGCCCGGTCATCGGCCCCGGCCATCGACCCCATCGTGCCGACGAGTAAGATCGTCCAAGTTCGTACGGCGAACAGCATGAGGCAGTCTCATCCAGTGGGAGCCGAGTGTCGGGCAATGTCTGATGCGGCGATCTGAATCCGCTTCCAACCGAGTGACCTACCGGCGAGGGCCACCCGTCGATACATTGTGATCGGTCGCTGGATGGAAGTCGACCTCCAAGTGCCTGCGGTGGCGACTCTCGGACCTGGGTGTACTCACCCGGATTCGGCGAATCTCACGGGCTCGTCAGGAGTTGCGAGTGTTCGTCTGGCCGCCACTGACCATTTGGGAATTCCTCAGAGACGGCTTCCGAATTCTGGAACTCTCGCGGCACATCGCCCGTCGAATGGAGTGGATGTATCACCCTTGATCACCGACGACCAACTCCTGATCGAGCGTTGCCGCTCCGGTCATCCGGAAGCGTTCGGCGATCTCGTCTCGAAGTATCAGCGACGGCTGGTCCGCACTCTAGGCACACTTCTGGGCAATAGTCACGATGCCTTGGATGTCGCGCAAGATGCGTTCCTGCAGGCATTTCTGAAACTCGATTCGTTCCGGGGTGAGTCCGCGTTCTACTCGTGGTTGTTCCGCATCGCTTGGAACGCGGCTGCGACCCTTCGCCGTAAACAGCGAGTTCGATCCGGGGCCTCTCTGGACGCCATGCGCGAGCAGACGGGGGCGGAGCCGAACGACCTGAATCCCGCCTCAGACCCCTCCCATTCGTTGCAATCCTTCGAAGACCAACAGCTGCTCCGTCAGGCCCTCAGTGAGCTGGGGGAGGACTACCGGACCGCGCTGGTGCTGAAGGAAATCGAAGGGCTCTCGTACGAGGACATTGCCAGCCTGACGGAGAGTCCGATCGGAACGGTGCGTAGCCGGATTCATCGGGCTCGATTGGAGCTGCGAGCCAAGCTCGATCGAACCCTGAAAGCCGTGGAGCGATGAGCGTTGAGGGTTAAGCGGAAGAGGTGTCCTTCACCCGTCGCCGATTCTCGACAGGCTCACGTCTGCCGCTCGCTCACCCCTCACCCCTCACCCCTCACCGATCCCCCTCCCATGTCTGCTTCTGGTCCTGATGAACGACTTTCGGCGTTTTACGACGGAGATCTCTCCGCCGTCGAACGGGCGGAGGTGGAACGTCTATTGGGTGAGCGGCCAGAGCTGCAGGTGGAATTGAGTCGCTTGTCAGATCTGAGTCAGCGGCTGGGCGAACTGGCCGATGATGTGCCGGAGTTTGACCTTAGGCCTCAGTTGCTGCAGCAGGTCATGGTCGCTCGCCGTGCTGCGGCGCCAGCCCCCTTGAGGACCGTTGCACTGGGGACTCGGCGGCGCTGGATGCCGTTGCTGCTCGCCGCATGTTCGTTGACGCTGCTGGTGGCTGCGATGTTGCCGCTGATCCCTCGATCGAATCAGTCCGACATGGTCGCGATGGCTCCTCAGTCGAGAGTCAGTTCGGTGAATGGGGCGGATGGCGGGAACTCGAAGTCGATTGATTCAGCAGCCCCCTCATTTGCGATGAGCGCCGAGATCTCTCCGGGTGCGGCTCTGGTCAGCGGTTCCCCAGTGGCGTCCGCGATGAGTGCCAGTGGCTTCGGTGGGGCGATCGGCGGCCCGGAGGAACTCTCCAGCGAGTCCGCGAATCCCGAAGAAACCGGGCCCAGCGAACTCCTCGTTCAACTTGAGCACAACCGCAAGCTCAAGCCCGGCGATATTCTCAGCCAGATGGTCGAATCGGGTGATGTGCCGATTGTCATCAACTACACCGTTGTCGACGTGGACCGCGGTGCCCGCAGTGTGGAGGTCTTAATTCTACAGAATGGGATCGTCAGGCTTGTTCCCTCAACTCCAGCTGACAACGAGCAAGCCAAGAGCCACCCGCCCCAGGACATGCTCGCCTCGAAGATGAAGACTTTCCTCATTGAGGCGGAGGCGGACTCGCTCAATACCACGATTTTGGAATGCAACAACCTTCGGGACGTGGTGGCTATTAATGTCGAACCACTGGGGTTGTCCGTGGCGGAGGAGGCCCAGGTGGCGAAGAGAAACACGGATGCGAACAGCGCTGGCGACACGCTGGCTGCTCCCGCGCAATCTCTGGCTGATACTGCGCAGTCTCAGGCTGATGCTGACCGCGCCCCGGCTCCCACGACTGCCGCACCCGCAGAGAAGTCGCCAGCCCTCTCTCGCCGGTCAGGGCTAAGCGACGAGGAGTCGACACCCGAGAAGCTGGCCGCCGCTGAGGACACAGGAGCTCCGAAGAGGATGTCCATCAAATCGGACGTGCCCTCAAGCGACGCCTTGCCACCGCCCAGTGCGGAGCTGAAGGAACAGGCCCCCCTCCAAGCAAAGCGAAATTCTGCGGCGAGTATCAACGGGTACTCGTTCGCCATCGAGAACGGTGATGAAATGTACGCCGAGCTTCAGCAGCGTCAGAGCCAGCAAACAAAAAACGTGTCTCAGAACTCAGTGGGCAATCAGGATCTGGTCGCGAAAAACACGCCGTTTTCTCCCTCCCACGGGAAGCAATATTCCGGTGCAGAGTTGAACATGCTGAATGGACTGCCCGTGCAGGGGCGAGGGAGAATCTTGCATAACGGACTCCAATACGGCAATTCAGTCTCAGGAGGTCGCAGCCGCTTGCGAGCGTTCATCGTTCTGCGGCCCCAATCGCCGCCGCCAGTTCCCCCGGTATCAAGTCCTATTCAGCCTTAGAGCCGCGTGGATGTGGGGCACGTTTCCCACGTGCCCGTCTTGGACGCCTCACATTACGAACAGCTGACTCGCTGCTCCGACATGACGCACTCTTCCGGGCCAGCATCCTGCCGAGCGACTCGCCCGGCGCGTTGTTGTGGGGCACGTGGGAAACGTGCTCCACAACAACGCGGGCTCCCAGAGAACATGTCAACAGCAGGAGCCGCTTCCTCTTAAGCACGGGCACTGGTCCCGCGGTTTCGAAGGGATCGACCGCGACCAGTTTCGATTCCCCTGATTTTCGTTACGCTATCAATGTGTGAAACAAGACCATCAAGAGACTCTCATGAGCCAAATGGAATCCGATGAGCTTGAGCAGCGGTTTGAAGCCCTGTTTGAGCAGATTGACGAATTGACCGATCAGTGCAAATACCGGTCGGCAGTCCGTGTGGCGAATGAGATACGCCGACTCGCCAAATCGGAAGGGCAACTGGTGGCCTACATCCGGGGTCTGTTCGTGGCCATGAACTATGGAGTGTCCTGTCTCGAGCCCGAGGCCGGGCGCGACCATGCGCTGGAATTGATTGCCATCCTGGAGAACGAAGACCGCGCCCGACAGCTCCAGCCCGACCTGCCCGAGGACGAGTACGATTGGTATCGCAGCCGATTCTCCTCCTGTGCGTACGACAACTTCGCGCGGGCTGTGGCCAACATTCAGGGGTATAACTCCGAGGGGATGCATGCCTGCATCAACGATGGGCTCCAAGTCTGTCGCCGCACGGGGAAGCTGGAATGCTTGAAGTGTTTTCGCGAGTACGCAGCTGAGGTGTATGAGGCGGCGGATGATTTGGAGATGGCGCTGCACAATGCCCGGTTGGGAATTGCACATCTCGATCCCGGTCCGCATGACCGGAGATGGGTCGGGGTTAAGGAGGAGGCCCGGCTCCTGCTGCTGCAAGGCCAGGTGGAAGAGGCTCTCGCGGGGCTGCAGCGAGGCTGGTCGATGCGTGAGACCTACCACGATCCCTATGCGGCCTCGATCGAGGGCAGCATGTTGATGAAGGTACTGCTCACGCTCAATGGGCGAGAGGCCGAATTGCCGCTGTGGGTCACACCCGAACTGGCTGCTCAGTTTGCGGCACCGCTGCGGGGAGAGTACCCGTGGTACGACCTGCGCTCGGACATGTATGCATCGTTCTTTGCTTTTTGTTCCGGAGACCACGCCCGAGCGATCCAATTGCTGGAACAATGGGACCCGCAGCTGAGGCGGCAAAAGTGCCTCGACGAGTGGTTTCATGTGCGGCTGCAATTGATCGCGACACTGCGCTATGCCGGGCAAATGGAACGAGTGCCCGGTCTGGCCAAGCAGCTGGAAGCCAGTGCCAGTGAGGCCCGTGACTACTTGACGCTGCGGCGGCTGAAGCGGGTGCTTGATGCGGCGACGTATCCCACTCCGCTGGGATTGCTGTCCGATGTGACTGTGGGACCATTCGCGGCCCCTCGATCCGAGATGCCCTTCGTCCCGGCTGTCCCGACGGCCTCTGCCTCCGATGAGATTTCGGACGGCAAGCTGCCAGCGGCGGAGGAGCCTGATCGACCTCCGTCGGCTCTCTCTCCGACGATCGAGGCGCTGATCCTCGAACTTCAAGGGGCTGCGTCTGAGCCCGCGTTTTCTGCGGTACGAGCTCAGGCTTTAGCCATCTCGCCGCTGTCGGTTACGGATGATCGAGATGCGAGTAAGCTGTTGCAGCTGCTCAAGTATTCGCTGACGCGTACGGCCGACCCTGCGTCGATCTGGGCTTGGGCCGAAGCGGTGGGCGAGCCGTTCGGGCGGATGGCGAACATCATTTGTCATCGGGCGGTCTTGGGGGCGATTCTGTCTCAGTTCCCGTCCGATCCCCCGGTGATTTCGACGGACCGGATTGGCCAGTTGTTTCGGGTCTCGATGGACCTCGACCCCAACTCGGCATTCTCGCATTCCCAGGCCGGGACGTTTCACTTGCAGCAGGGGAGTCTCAGCGAAGCAGAGCGCTGTCTGTCGCGAGCATGCCGACTCGATCGGGCGGCCAGCTCACCAGCCCTGCAACTGGCTGAGGTCTATAGCCAGACCGATCGTCGTCGCGACGGGCTGGCAGTGCTCGACATGTGCCTGCGCGAGGGGACTCAAGACCCGGATGTGGCATGGGAGGCAGCTCTCTATGCGTATGGCCTGGAGCAATACGAACCGGTGCTGACCTACCTCGATCGATTCGACCAGTGGAAACCGAATTCGCCGTGGAGCGGTCACTACCGCGCAGCGGCTCTGCTGGAACTGGAACGCTACGAGGAGGCGCTGGCCGCAGCGGAGGCCGACGACAAGCTGAACCCCGAGGCGAGTTACGCTTCCATGCTGCAAAAGGTGTCGGCCTATGCGGGCCTCAAGCGAGTCGCAGAGTGCCGCACCGGGCTGCAGCTGATTCTCACGACGCCGCTCCGGGCGATCACATCGCTCAGCGTTCAAGGGCTGGCGCGGCTGCATCGTCGGCTGTGGATGGCCCTGCATACCGCCAGACCGGCGGAGGACGACTCGCTGATCGAGAGCTACCAGACATTCCTGATTGGGACCGGTCTGGCTCCCAATGAAATGTTCTCCGCGATTCGCGAGTCGTCGGGGCAGGTGCCCATCGAGGACGGCATCACCTTCTACCGCGTTTTGATCCGACAAACGATGGATGAGACTTGGAAGGACTCGGTCTACTGTCTGGCCAACGAGGACGACTGGACCGAGTATGAAGTCGTCTGGGGCGTGCTGGCCGAGAACGAAGAGAACGCCCGACGGCTGGTCGTCGACATGCAGGGGCGAGCGATGGACCGCACCGCCGAAGTCCTCGGCGTCGACGAAGGCGGCTCCGAATACACCGACATCCCCGGCGTCGTCTGGCAGGGTCTCCGCGATAGCTCGCTGGAAGATGATGACGACGAAGACGAAGACGAAGACGAAGACGAAGACGAAGACGAAGACGAAGACGAAGACGAAGACGAAGACGAAGACGAAGACGATCTGGAGGACGAGTTCGGAGTCGATGACGAGGAGTGAGTCGCACCCAAGAGACGGGACATCAGAGCCTTCGATCTGATCGCTGTCTTACCTTTGCCCTCACCACTTTCGCAGTAGCGGCTCATTCAGCGGAAATCCCGCCCGTGCCCAGTCAACGTTTAGAAACTATGGACGGAGCAGTTCCAAAACCTCTTCACTCCACCCTTCTTCTTGTGCGAGGGAAAACGCCGTTCTTGGTTCGGAGGGACCCGCTCGCTTGCTTTTGTCGGCACCGGCCTCGAGCAGCAATTCTATGATAGCGATCGATTTCCCCTGATCTGATTGATTGATTGTGAAATTGCAAACAGCGAGTTGTAAGGGGGTGAAACCGTATTGCCCGGGCTCATCCACATCCACACTGGGCCGATGAGCGTCCAGTAAATACTGGACCGACTGGACGGTTCGATGATAGACTGCAACGTGGAATGGCTTGCTTCCTCGAAAATCTAAGCTGTCCAGGATTGCACCATGCTCTAACAGCAACTCAACGACCTTGCGATTGCCGAATTCTGAGAGAACGACAGGATTGGCCACTCGCTGGCCTTTGCCAAAACCAGGTACTGCGTACCATTGTTCCATCGCTCGATGCAGCGCACTATAGGACGACTCAGGAGGATTCACATCAATCTTCGCTCCGCGTTCTAATAGCAACGCGACAGCGTTAGCAGACCCCGCTGAAGCGGCGACATCTAATGGAGAGTCATAGGGATACTGATGGTTCGGGATTCGACTCCTCTCCGGAGGCCCGCCCCCCACGGTGTTGATGTCCACTCCCGCCTCGAGCAGCAGATTGATCATGTCGACGGAATCTGCTTTCGCGGCGAGATGCAGTGGAGTACTGAGTTCCCACATCCCCGTTTTCGCTAGTGGATCAGCACCATGCTTCAGCAGTATTTTCGCGAATTCCACGCGGTCGTTCTCACTCGCCTCGTGCAGAAGCGTTTTCGCCCCCAATAATGGGTCGTACACCCGTTTCACGAGGTCAGGGTGACTCACGAGCATCCGCTCAAGTTGACTCGGTTTTCCTCGGATGATGACTCCGACTGCATCGACCCACTCCATCTGTTCCGGCGTCACCTGACTCAGATCTGGAAAATGTTCATCCGCAACAATCGCAGCTGCAACCTGCTTGGGATCCGGACTGACTCCAAAGTCAAACTTGCTTTTTGCGAGGACGACCGTCATGACCAAAACGCCGATCGTCGGCATCAGACATGAGATGAGTGCTGTCACGACAATCTTGACGATAGGAGGCATGATCGGACCTTTCTGCGATTCAGAGGACGACATGAAGAAGCTCCACTTTAGCCAAGACAGATTCGTTACGGCGTATGTCCGATCCGGGTCAATTCAATCGCAATACTAGCCGCGTCGAGGCCAAAATAGTTCGCGGTGCCTGAATACCAGGTCATGGCGAATTGAGGCTGATACGCGATGTTCCATCCTTGAATGGCTGCGTATCTCAGGAGCATATCCCCATATTCCCGATCCAAATTGTAAGTGCCAGCGTACATGTGCGAGTTGAGCGGGCCCTGCGTGCTGTTGATCCAGTTGTCAACGTTCATGACCATCGCACTGTAATCCATGATGTTGCAATTAATGGAGACTGTCGCAGACGACAAGACCATCGTCGGCACCATCATTCCGGGCATACCCGGCATCGGCCTCAATATCATTTCGGACATGGTGTACGTGAAGGAATCATTTCCGTAAGCCTTTGGGCTCGGCACATAAGTGATTTGTGTGTATAGACTATCGGTCAGAATCTGTGCTCTGGCTTCTGCATAACGAATAGTCGCTGTACGTGACAGATCACAAAGTCGGTGTGATTCTGCAGTGGCGGTAATATTGTCCACAATCCCACTCGCGGCGAACGCTCCGATGACAAATCCCAACGCCTTGCCTCCGACTTTACCCACTGGGCCCGCATAACTGCCGACTGTCGCCGTTCCTCCCGCGACCCACGCCCACCAAGTTCCAAACTGACCAGCGAAGGCACTGAATCGATCAATCGTCGTATTGACTGCGTCGTAATGTTCGTTGATCTGTCGGATTTCATCGGCAAGCCACGTCGCAATTTGTCCGAGTGCTCTGTTCTTTATGTTCTCGAAGTCACCTAAAGTCTTAATCCCGGTGGTGACAAGGGAGTATGTGAGCTTTCCATTCGGTGCATCCGAGTAAGCCACCATGCCGCCGTTGACGTGACTCGTTCGATTCCCGATCCCAACAATGGATTTGTTAGTTCCAGAATCATTCGCCAACACATCGACTTCCACCGAACGTTGAGTACCCGATAGTGAAGCTGTGTCATTGAGTGCGGACAACAAAAGACGCGATTCAAAAGTACCAACTACCGCCGGTTGCCCCCCCCCCCATTTTGAGATGCGCCAGCCTTGCGACGGCGGATCGGGGTGAGGGCGGATTGCACGAAGCGAGTCAAACACTGCGGAGCTGAAAAATTCATGGCCACTTCCCCAGAGAATTTGTTGAGACTTTCGAACAGGAGAACTCCTGCTCCTCTCACAGTACATGAAGAGGGGCGGATGTCAATCTCTTTCTTTGGAATACTTTGGATTTTGCAGGCGTGGCTGTCAGGCTCGGATCTTCGCTGATTCATCAGCTTCCAACCGATCGAGTCATGTGCCTCGACCCCCGTCACGGCACGGTCAGGCCTTCGCGGATGGCGTAGCGGGCCAGTTCGACGCGGTCGTGGATGCCGAGTTTCTGCATGATGCGGTACTTGTGGCTTTCGATGGCGCGCTCGGAGAGGGTCATCGACTTAGCGACCTCTTTGACGCTTTCGCCACGAGCAAGATGCCGCAGGACTTCCAACTGGCGGTTTGTCAGGGTCAGCAGATAGCTGTTGGAGCGGACGAGGTAGCGGCGGGCTGTGGGGTTGTAGTCCATCCGTTCGAGGACTTCTAACGAGAAGCATTGCTCTCCTCGTGAAGCGGTCCGCAGGGCCTGGACAATCTGTGCAGGACGTTCACTCTTCAGGAGATACCCCCGAGCGTTCACGCGGAGTGTCTGGTCGAGAAAGACATCGGTCACGTAGTCGGTAAAGAAGATCAGGTTCATGGCGGGGAGCCGCGAAAGGGCCTCCTCAGCCATCGTGAAGGCTCCGCGGCCAGGAAGTTCCACATCGCACAGAACCAGGTCGGGTTTGAGATCAATGATCTTTCGGAAACCCATCATCGCTATCGGTTGCGTGACCCAAGACCTCGAAATCGAGTTCGCGCCCCAACAGGGCCGTGAGGGCCTCACACATCAGCGGGCTGTCGTCGACGATATACGTTGTGATACGTCGGAGTGGATTAGCAATCATCGGAAGTGGCCCTTCGAACGGTGACTCGCAAGTGAGATGAACGGTTGGACAAACTAGGCAATCGGCTGGATGGCATCAATAGGTTTCTAAGAAAAAACTCATTCAACGATGGGTTTTCCGCATCAGAGACCAATTCCCCTCGCCCGAGTAGAACTACTCAGTACTGCATTTTTGCTGGGTTTCATTCTCAAATGAGAGTAGTCTCACTCGCTCTGCTGGTTGTCGTTGCAGTACAACTACTCACCATTGTGCGCGTTCTCCTGATTATCTTTGACCGTGCGACGGGATGCCTCGTTTCGGGCCGTGTTTGGTCGCGGCGGGGAAGGTTTATGACGTACGGAGGTTCCCCCGACCGTTTCTGAATGACGCACGATACGGCAAAACCGACTTGCCATTTGACCATATTCCCTCGTGCGGGGTACACTCGCAGAAGATCGGTCTTTTGGTACCCGATCTCCTTGGTCCTGGAAACCCCATTCCGTGGCGGTCCTTCACGTCATTCGCGGCCAGTCGACTCTTCCGGCGATTCCGATCAGCCGGGAATGCTCAGTCATGGGACGGCATCCGGCGTGCGAACTGGTGCTTGAGAATGTTGCCATCAGTCGACAGCATGCTCAGATCCTGGAGAGCCATGGGTCGTATTTCCTGGAAGATATGCGCAGCCGCAATGGGACCTACCTCAACGAGGTCTTGATCGAAGGGCGAAAGGAGCTGAAGGACGGCGATCTGATTCGCATTTGCGATGCGACGATGCGTTTCGATTTGAACTCATCCGCGTCGACTATCGACATCCCGACGCAGGGGGCCAATGGGCGGTTGGGAGCTGACGGTCCCGCCGGCGTCGAATTCGATTCGATCGATGAGAGTCGGATCTTCATTCTGCCCGACTCCTACGCCGAGCCCGACTTCGAGTCCTCGTCGACAGTCCGTCGCAAAGTCGAGTACTCCAGACCCGACGACTCCCGCATTATGGCCCAGCCCGAGGTGAAGCTGCGCGGCATCCTGGAAATCACGCGAGCTCTGGGTGGGCAGCTGGAGGTCGATGCGGTTTTGCCGAAGCTGCTCTCGACGCTGTTCAATATTTTTCCGGTGGCCGACCAGGGGTTTGTGCTGCTGAAGGATTCTGACTCAGATAAGTTGAAGGTCAAGGCGACGCAGGCCCGCGGCGGAAAACAAGCCGATGCAGTGGCGGTCAGCATGACCGTCGTGCGATATGTCATGAAGACGGGCGAATCGATTCTCAGCCCGAACATCATGGACGATACCAGGTTCAAGAGTAGTACGAGCCTGGCCCGCATGGGGGTTCGCTCGATGATGTGCGTTCCATTGCTGGACGAGAACGAAGATTCGTTGGGCGTCATTCAGATTGTGAGCCGCAGCGAGACCCATTCGTTTGATGAGAACGACCTCGATCTGCTTGAGAGCCTGGCCATGCAGGCATCGCTGGCGATTCAAAACGCTCGTCTGCATGAAGAGGCGCTCGAACGCCGAGCCATTGAACGTGACCTTGAATTTGCCACTCAAGTCCAACTGGGGTTCCTTCCCAAGTCCCGCCCCAAAGTCCCGGGTTACGTCTTTGGCGACTATTATGAAGCGGCACTGCGAGTCGGTGGCGACTACTTCGATTACATTCCACTGCCGGATGGTCGGTTAGCGATTACCATTGGCGATGTCGCGGGCAAGGGCATGCCCGCGGCCCTCTTGATGGCGAGGTTGTACTCGTCCACCCGCCTGCAGTTGCTCACCTCGGCCAATCCGGCGCAGGCGATCAGCCGTTTGAATGCAGAAATCGCGTCGAGTGGATTGGGGCACCGATTCATCACATTCCTGTGTATGGTCTTGAACCCCAAGACGCACGAGTTACATGTGGTCAACGCGGGCCATCTGACGCCGATCTTGCGTTCCCGAGACGGCACGATCAGCACGTTTGGCCGGGAGCAGGCAAGCCTGCCCCTGGGGATTGTCCCCGATTTGGAATATGAGGAGATGTCGATTCAATTGGCGATGGGGGATACGATCGTCTCCTTTACCGATGGGGCGACCGAGGCCATGAACAGCGAGAAGAAAATCTACGGGCGGTCGCGGCTGGAAACTCTGGTCTCAGAATCCAGCGGCACGCTGGAAGAGACGTTGCAGCAGATCACGACGGAGGTCGGTTGTTTTATCGCCGATGTGACGACGCGCGATGATCTCTGCCTGATTGGGATTCGCCGGAGTGAGTGACCCTCCCGAGAAGCTCTACCCCGACGACGTACTCGGTGACGGGGGACTGATTGCCAAACGCATGCCGGGCTATGAGAGCCGACCGCAGCAGCTCGACATGGCCCACGCTGTGGCCAAGGCGATCGCCACGCAGCAACACCTCGTCGTGGAGGCGGGAACGGGTGTCGGCAAGAGCTTCGCGTATCTCGTCCCCGCCATTCTCGCCGCCACGCAGTCTCGCAAGCCCAATGGTGAGCGACGACGGATTGTCATCAGCACGCACACCATCGCCCTGCAAGAGCAGCTGATCGGTAAGGACATCCCGTTCCTCAACGCGATCTTGCCAGTCGAGTTCTCGGCGGTTCTCGTCAAAGGGCGTTCGAATTACATCAGTCTGCGCCGCATGCAGGGTGCCATGGAGCGGGCGGGGTCGCAGTTCGATAGCGAGCCGATGGTTCAGCTGAAGCAGATTCGCAAGTGGTCTGCCGAGACCGGTGATGGGAGTTTGGCCGACCTCGATTTTCGCCCGCTGACCGAGGTCTGGGAAGAGGTCCAGAGCGAGCACGGCAACTGCTTGGGGAAGCGCTGCTCGACCTACAACGACTGTCTGTATTACCGGGCTCGTCGGCGGGTCTGGAATGCAGATATTCTGGTCGTGAACCATGCGATGTTCTTCTCGGACCTGGCACTGCGTCGCGAAGGGGCCAGCGTCCTGCCCGACTACGATGTGGCGATCTTCGACGAAGCCCACACCGTTGAAGAGGTCGCCGGGGCACACCTCGGCATCTCGATCACCAACGCCCAGCTCGTCTACAACTACAACAAGCTCTACAACGACCGCACGCAAAAGGGCATTCTGCTTCATCACCAATTGAAAGAGGCTCAGCAACTGGTCGTGCGGCTGCGTTATGTGACCGGCGACTTCTTCGACTCGGTGCAGCACTGGAGAGAGCAATATGCGAAATCGAATGGCCGCGTCCGCAACCCGCTGCCGGTCGAGGACACGATCTCGCCCGAGCTGAACGAGCTGTCCCGGATCATCCGCAACTATGCCGAAACTCTGAAGTCGGAAGAGCAGCAGGTCGAGCTGCGGGCCTCGGCGGAACGGCTCCAAGGCTTGGCGATCACGCTCAAGGCGTGGCTCAAGCAGGAGATGGAAGACGCGGTCTATTGGATTGAGTCGACCGGGAAAGATCGCGGCCTGAAGCTGATGAGCTCGCCGATCGATGTCGGACCAGTCTTGAGGGACCAGCTGTTCGCCGAGGTGCCGAGTGTCATCCTCACGAGTGCGACGCTGTCGGTCGGGCAGGAGGACTTCGGGTTCCTGCGAACGCGGTTGGGGCTGACGCAGGCCGCTGAACTGAAGCTCGGCAGCCCGTTCAACTACCGCGAGCAAGTCCGGCTCGTCCTCGCTGACCAGATGCCTGACCCGTCGACTGAATCAGCCAAGTATGACGAGGCTCTGATCCCCCGTATTCAGAAGCACGTCCTCGAAACCCAGGGCCGGGCGTTCGTGCTGTTCACCAGTTATCGTTCGCTCAAGCAGTGTGCCGACCGGCTCACTCGCTGGTTCGTGCAGCAGAACATGACCCTCCTCTGCCAGGGAGACGGCACCAATCGCACCCAGTTGCTCGATCGCTTTAAGAAGGAGGAGCGAGCCGTCCTGTTCGGTACGGAGAGCTTCTGGCAAGGGGTCGATGTCCCCGGTGACGCCCTGCAAAACGTGATTATCACCAAGCTCCCATTCAGCGTCCCCGACCACCCGCTGCTGGAAGCCCGCGTCGAACGCATCCGCGAGAACGGGGGCAACCCCTTCATGGACTATCAAGTTCCCGAAGCCGCGATAAAACTCCGCCAAGGTTTTGGCCGCTTAATCCGTTCCGCGACCGACCACGGCCAAGTCGTGATTCTCGACCCCCGCATCCGCACTAAACGCTACGGCAAGCTCTTCCTCGACAGCTTACCCGCCTGCCGAGTCGTGATTGATCGGGGCGAGTGAGTTTGCGTACGTATTGCTC
>Ga0105047_10005361_pt1 | contig 22061 bp, 17 predicted proteins | sample MAT04_FD_78384 | JGI IMG/M metagenome (GOLD analysis project Ga0105047, IMG submission 78384) | Freshwater microbial communities from Lake Fryxell liftoff mats and glacier meltwater in Antarctica - MAT-04 (megahit assembly) | ecosystem: Environmental > Aquatic > Freshwater > Ice > Liftoff... | reverse complement strand
GTTCAGTTTTGCATTCAAGTTGACCGTTCCGAAGTCGTAGAAATAACTGGTAACGCCATTGGATTAGACGTGGGATTGAAAGAATTTTACACTGATTCCAATGGCGTTACGGTTGAAAATCCACGATTCCTCCGCAAGGGAGAGCGTAGATTAAAAAAGTCCCAGAGACGGGTTTCAAAGCGCGTCAAAGGTTCTAACAGCAGAAAAAAAGCTAGGGTGATTCTGGGAAAACGCCACCTCAAAATAAGTAGACAGCGTAAAGACCATGCTATAAAGCTAGCACGGTGCGTAATCCAGTCTAACGACTGTGTAGCCTAGGTCGATTTGAGGATCAAGAATATGGTTAAGAATCACTGTTTAGCGAAATCAATTAACGACGCATCTTGGTATATGTTCCGAGTTTGGATGGAATATTTTGGCAAAGTATTCGGAAGAATTACGATTGCCGTTTCTCCTAATGGAACAAGCCAAGAATGCTCTAGTTGCGGAACGATTGTTAAGAAGAGTCTATCAACACGAGCCCACGTTTGTAGATGTGGATGTGTTTTAGACCGTGATCATAACGCAGCTAGAAATATCCTAAGTCGGGGGTTGAGTACGGTAGGGCATACCGGAACTTGGGGTGGCAACACTCTGAACGCTTGTGGAGAATTGACCGCTACTGATGTTGAAGTAATTCTACATCGGCAAGTCGATTCGTAGAAGCAAGAATCTCAGCGGCTTTAGCCTTGAGAGTGTCAATTATGAAAGCAGACAAAGTAGGAAAAGTAGGAAAATAATAAGATTGTGCCTTAGCTTACCTCTTTTAATGAGCGGGTTGAGTATTCGACGATCCATTTCCACGAAATACAGTAGCGATAGAGCCAAAAATAGACAGGAAAATCTAATCTACTACTGCTACTGCTTCGCGGAAGTCAAAAATAAAAAAAATACTTTCCCTTTTGACTTTTAACTTACCAAAGGGGTAACTTTGTCGGAGCCTATACTAACCTTGGCCTGGTATATGCCTACCAAAACTAGAGAAAAAGCCAACCCATTGAGAGGACTTAACTGTTCCGAAAAGATGATCCAGGCAAGTATGGCAGTAATTACCGGATCGAGCAGCAAGAACACAGCAACGAACCCAGAGGAAAATCTTTTGAGATTATAAGCCTGAAGACTTTGCCCCAAAACTTGACATACCAAGGCTTGAGAAATCACTACCAGCCATCCAGTCCAGGAATAGGGAAAAAGTATATCTTCTGTCAAGAGAAGGATAGGAAAGGTTAATAGAGTACCTAAGAAAGAACACCACAGAAGTATAGTTGTTGCTGAAAACTTGGCTCGAAGTTTTTCGACAGTCAGCAGATTGGCAGCAGAAAAGATGGCAGATACCATAGCTAGCGAGTCACCTGTGAAGTTATCACTCGCTACCTGCAAATCGCCAAGTCCAATTAAGATTGAGCCGCTGATGGCGATTACCATGCCAACGAGGAATCTGCCCTCAAAATATTGACTCAAAAACAACCATCCCATCAGAGTTGTGAAAAGTGGGGTGACGTTATGCAGCAGATTAGAGTTAGCCACACTCGTCTGAGTTAGGGACAAAGCCCAGGTAATTAAGGTACCTGAGAAAAAAAAACTCATTACTAGCAACAAGACTAGATCGCCTGTTGTGTAATGCTGCGGTTGTAGGGAAAAGACTTTGAACTGTCTATCGCTCAAAGCCTTGAGTACATTCCACACTCCTAAGATGACAGTGGCTATCCAGAAGCGATTGAATATTGTTGCAACCGGCCCTATTTCCCGTTCGCTCAATCTGATGAAGATGGCGGCAAAGGATAAGGCAAGGATTGCGATAAATAACGAAATCAACCCTAGCGCAGCAGGTGTCGGCTCTATCTGTGGCCGTGATGGTTTCAGTTCAATTGTCATGTTCACTTCTCAAAGTAGTAATTGCGCCACGCAAAAGGTGGCGCAAGCTAATAGCATTACTCTTGCATTCCCGCATACAGGAGTCGGACAAATAAGCGGACACCATCATCATTTTTCATGGTTGAATAAGACGGAGCTTCACTGTTACCGATCGCCCGCAAATCCGAGAGCAGTTCTGGATGGAATTGGCAAGTAAACGAGCGTCGAATTTTCTTAGTTTCAAAGTCTTTGTAGTTAATGCAGGTTGCCGAACATTCGGTAACTATTTCACCATCTTCCTCTGCTGTTGAACAAAGAATTTCAATGGCGTCGGGCAATTGTATTAACCAACTCAGAGAGCTACCAGCAATGATATGCCGATAGGGAACAATAGCGTCATGAATACTGCGGTAAGCCCAGTTTGCCAGCAATATTGCTTCTTCGTTAACTTCATCCGAATGAAACATCGAAATTGATACTCTGGCCTCATATTGAATTGTTGTGTCAATCACACCTTCATGTGCATCAGCCGTTACATCGTGGGCATGAATGAGTTCCCAAGGAATACCCAAGGCATCGCCGTCTGGAGACTGATAAGGCAACAACACACGATCGCCTACTTCTTTTAATTCATTGCGCGTCACGGCAAAATGCTCGTCCTTCCAGCCATTGGCAACAACTCGTCCATCACGCTTTTTGACGCAGAGTGTCTTGCCCATTGCTTCGATGCGCTGGCAGACTTCTTGCAACGATCTCAGAGCCATGCCTGAGCGATCGCGATCCAGAGATGTCGTGCCCAAAACTTCTTTGACTGCACGACGGATGAGCCGTATATGACATTCAGCAGCTAACTGGTGTCCCACACAAATAAAGATGGCAGCAGCACTGGTGGGCGATCGCGAGATCAATAGTTTTTCCACTAATGCAAACATATCCTCTCGCGGACACGCCGGACTTGTCCAGGTGGAGGCATCGTATGTTGATGGATCACCACCTTCGACGACTACGGCATAACCAGAGTTAATTGCGGGAACAACTATTTCTGGATCGAGGACTCCTGTTGACCAAACAGGTAGTAATACTGAGTCCATATCGGCGACTTTCTGAGCAATGTAGGCGAAATTTTTGGAAGCCCGAACATCTTCGCCAAGAGCGTTAAGGCCTACGTGTTCCCACGGTTCGATGATAGTAATACAGTTGCGTAACAAATTGGGATGCAACAGTAGAAAATCCAAGTCTGACCGTGAATTGATGACTTTTTCTAAAGGCTGGGCGTGTCCCCACTCAAAAATGCCATCTTCAGCAAATAATTCTTTTTCGGCCAGCGGATCTTCAGAAGTTCTATCTGTTTAAAAACGGCCTAACAAAATATGTACTGATTCAAAATCCGATCGACCTTCATGCAAGTAGCCAGGAGTTAATCGCCAATCGGCTGTGGTGGTTTGATTATTAGGACCTTTGAGAGCTTCTATCCTCTGATTTCTACAACAATATGGTTTTTGACACTCCTCAGCTATCGAGGCGTGAGGATTCTTGGTTCATCGACATACCTTAAAACTACCTATCCTTGCGACAATATTTAAACTGGATATCCGTTCTATTGAACCAAATATCAAGCCTAATTTAGTTAGTCCCAGAGGGTGTTATCTCCCCAAGCTTTTGAGAATTAATTCTCTTGTTGACCTATGCCCTACGGTACAATTCAACTTTTAAAGGTTGATTTTTCTGGTTTTGGCCTCTGTTAGATAGCCTGGCTGTTTTTATGGTTTTCGCCACCCACTTACCATTATTGTTTTCCGACCTGTCGTTTAAGCTTGGTGTCTTATGTGTATCGGCGGTTATTCTACCTGTGGCATACTATTACTGTACTCTACTTTTAGTAGAATATCGGAAGATTTAAAAATACAATCTCAATGAGATAATATATAAACCAAGCAAATATAAAGCCGTCTAGCGAAGGACGGGGCTTTTACCCAAATTTTTGGTAAGTATGCAATAGTCCGGACTGTTTTTAGTTCGTAGCCTGAAACCCACGATTTTCCGCGGGTAGCTCGATTGTCGAATCGGCTTCAAACCCTTATTCTACGGTTGGCAATCAAAAATTGTCCGAAGTATTGAGTATGGAAAGCTCTAATCTGCTTGTTGTTTGGGACTAATGCCGTCTTGAAAGAAAGGAGCATTGCTTACGACCTTGACAATGTTTAACCGAATCCCCTAATATATACCTTTTTTGAGCTTCCGCAGACACTCTTCGGTACACTCCCGCAGCTTGGGCTAGGGCTGCTGGCTCATGGAAGCGTCCGTTTACAGCAGTATAGTATAGTATAGTATAGCTGTAGAAGGTTTCTCCAGCTAGGGGGATTTTCTGGGCGATAATCAACAGTATAGAGACCAACCGACGATCGTCAACAGTTAATCAGGACGGGCCGCCCATGTTAATGCTACTGTTTTATGTAGGGGATAACCTTTACGCCCTTGATAGTTCCCAGGTTGTGGAAGTTATACCGAGAGTTGTCCTGAGAAAAACGCACCAAATGCCTGACTATGTAGGGGGTATGTTTCAATATCGATCGGCGATCGTACCAGTAATCGATCTGTGCTATTTAATTCGAGGCCAGCCCAGTTGCTCCTACTTGAGCACTCGAATTATCATGGTAAACTATTTTGGGAAGGACAACAGTAAGCGTTGTATCGGGTTGATGGCAGAACGAGTCACGGAAACCTTAAATAAGCCGGATAGTGAGTTGATAGATGTAGCAACAAAATTAGATGAAACTCATGGTTATTTAGGGGAAATGATTATGGATGAGAAGGGGATGATCCAACGCATTAGGTTAGAATCTTTGCTCTCAGATTCGCAGCAACAATATTTATTGGCAGGAAGAAATGATGACAGCAATAATACAAAGCCAAATTGAGTCACTCCTAAAAGATCGGATTGGTTGGTCTGCAAGTATCCTTGGCTCTAAGGAAATTGGCAGAGCTGTAGAACAACGGGTGACAGCCGGAGATTTCCCAAATCTGCCAACTTATCTACAGCAATTGCAAATATCAACCGAGGAACTCGAAGCACTGATTGAATTATTAATTGTCCCGGAAACTTGGTTTTTTCGAGATTGGGAACCCTTTGTTTTTTTAGAGCGTTACGTCAAATCCGAGTGGTTGCCAACGCAAAGTCACCGCATCTTCCGAGTGCTCAGCGTACCCTGTTCTTCTGGGGAAGAACCTTATTCAATTGCTATGAGCCTGCTCAAGGCAGGTTTGACCCCTAATCAGTTTCAAATTGATGCGGTTGACATTAGCAACTGCTCCTTAGATAGAGCTAAAAAAGCTGTGTACACCCAAAATTCATTTCGGGTAAATAACCTCGAATTTCAGCAACTATATTTTACAAAACTAGGCAATAAATATCAGTTGTGCGACTTGGTAAAAAATACCGTTAATTTCATGCACGGCAATCTAGTCGATCCCAATTTCATCACAGGGAAAAATCCTTACAATGTAATTTGGTGTCGTAACGTTTTAATTTATTTCGACGATGCAGCTAGAGAAAAAAGTATTCGGAATTTAAACGGATTATTAAAAGATCAAGGGCTACTATTTTTGGGGCACGCGGAAAAGATGCAAATGTTAGAATCCACATTTGTATCTGTACAACATCCTTTTGCTTTCGCCTACCGAAAGCAAGACAATCATAACGGCGGTTTAGGTTTAATAAATGGTGAAAAACTACTAATTAAAAATCAGCCGTTAATATCTACCGGAGAGGTGAGCTTGTCGCGGCTCGATCGCCAAAATAAATCTCCTCTATTTAGTAGAAAAGATTCTCCAACTATCGCCCGACAAAACAATCCAACAGCCAATCGAGAAACCACACAATTGAAAACCATTCCTTTGAGCGTTCCAGCAACATCTACCAGCAAAATTGCCAACGCTCAAAACTCAAGTCAACTGCCAGCAACCGACTTGGACACTGCCCGTAAATTAGCCGATGGGGGACAGTTAAGCGCAGCAACGACAATGTGCGAAAATTATCTCAAGCAAAACTTTACCAGTGTAGAGGCTTATATATTGATGGGAGAAATTCATCAAGCTAAAGGGCTTGATGTTCAAGCAGAGCAATGCTTCCAAAAAGCGATTTATTTAGAACCCAATAACTATGACGCACTCCTGCATCTTACTTTACTCGCAGAAAATCGCGGCGATACTGCAAGAGCAGCACTCCTGCGGCAACGAATCCAACGCCTGCAAAAATCTTAGGCAAGTAGACATTAGTCACCTAACGTGTTAATTTAGAATGACTGCCGCTCGCCTATCAACTTACCAACAACAACTAACAAAAGGAGTGAATAAATGTTTAAAAACATGACTTTGCAAAGGCGGCTCATCAGCGGATTCCTGTTCATCGGTGCAATTGTCTTAATTGTGGCTTTAATAGGCTTGAGTGGAAATTACCGCCTGGGAAAAAACATTGAGACCTTAGCCTCTTATACTTTGCCCGGCATCGACAACTTGTGGAAAATACAGGAAGCAAAAACCAGGACATATAGCTCGGAGAAAGTGCTGATTGCTAACGTATTAACTAACGATCAGAGGCAAAAAGAGTTAACCACTCTTCAAAACGCATTGAAGCAAATAAACGAAGGATTGAACCTATACGAAAAGCTGCCTCGCCAGCCGGAGGAAGACAAAATATACAAACAAGTTTTGGTCGAATGGGAGAAGTGGAAAGCCGCTAGTCAAGAGTACCTCCAGATTCATGAAAAATTTCAGAGATATGGCATCAGCAACCCGAGAAAAATTCAGGTTGAGTTGTTGCAACAGGGGAAAACTAATACACCTGACTACACAGCAGCCCTAGCAGCTATCCAGACGATCACCGAAATGAATGATTTCTTAGTTACGAAATTAGCTCCTGTATTCGATACCACGGACTCCGCCGTGCAAGAACTCCTGTCATACAACAGAAACTTGGGAGAAACAACTAAGAAGACTGCAGAGCAAGATGTGAGCGCCAGCACATTCTGGATACTTGTAGGTCTGATAATTGGGCCGTTGACTGCGGGACTCTTTGGCTGGTATTTCAGTGATACGATCGCCAAACCAATGGGTGCAAAAATCGCTGGAGTTGTAGGAGTAGCCGAAAAAATTTCGACAGGGGATTTAACTACCCGCGTACAGGCGACAGGCGATCTGGATGAGATTGGGAAATTAGAGACAGCCTTCCGCACCATGACTGAAAACCTGAGTTCTTTAATCCGCCAAGTTCAGCAATCCGGGATTCAAATTACCTCTTCTGCTACCCAAATCGCTGCATCTGGCAAGCAACTAGAAGCAACCATCACCGAACAGGTTGCTTCGACAAATCAGGTGGCCGCCACAGCGCGATCGATTGCTGCCACTTCTGGACAACTGGTGAAGACGATGGATGAAGTTCAGAACTCATCTCACGTAACTGCACAGTCGGCTGGTGACAGTCAAAAAGATTTGATGCAGATGGAAAAAACTATGCGGAAGTTGGCAGATTCGACCGGTAGCATTTCTGCAAAACTGGGAGTGATTAGCGATAAAGCTAATAACATTAACAGCATCGTCACCACTATTACCAAAGTAGCGGATCAAACCAATTTGCTCTCGCTCAACGCGGCAATTGAAGCAGAAAAAGCCGGAGAGTACGGAACGGGATTTGCTGTGGTTGCCCGTGAAATTCGCCGCCTCGCTGACCAAACGGCAGTCGCTACCTTAGACATCGAAACTATGGTCAAAGAAATGCAAGGGGCAGTTTCCACAGGGGTGATGGAAATGGATAAGTTCACGAAAGATGTAGAACAGGGTGTGGAAGATGTCCGCAATATCGGCGATAAATTAGAGTCAATTATTGAGCAAGTGCAAAACCTAACCCCCCGCTTTCAACAGGTAACTGGCAGCATGGAGGGACAGTCACAGGGGGCTCAGCAAATCAGCGAGTCAATGGTGCAGCTAAGTGAATCTTCATCGCAAACTGCCCAGTCTTTGCGCGAGATTAACGGTGCGATTAGCCAATTGAATGAAGCAGCACAAGGTTTACGCATGGAAGTCTCTCGTTTTAAAGTGGCAAGTAACTAATTCCAATAGTGTATAATGATGTTAAATTCAGAAAATTACCAAGGAGAAATACTAGAATGTTGAACCAAATGAATTTCAAGCAACGCCTACTTCTTACTTATTCAGCCCCCGCTCTATTATTTGTATTTTTAAGCGGCCTAGTATATACAACCAGTCATCACACAAGGGAAATTTACGCGCAAACAAAAAGATCGCAGAAGACCATTCTAGAAACCAATGAAATGATGTTAAGAGCTTCGATGATGGCTCGGCAAATTCGGGGCTATCTACTTGTGGGCAATGCTGAGGGTGCTTCCGAATCTTTTGATAAACAAAAAAATCTGTTTCAGGAATCTGCCAAGCGCGGCGAAATACTAATTAAAGATAATCCAAATCCACAACAACAAGAAAAATTTAAAAATATGCTTCAATTAGAAAGTCAATTTGAAGAGCTGTCGAAGAGAACTTTCCAATTGAGAGCTCAAGGTAAGCAACAAGAAGCAGTAACTACATACCTGACAGAATCGAAAAGCAACTTGGGACAATTCGACGTACTAAACCAAGAATTTGCCAAGACTGAACTAGACGAGTTGAACAAATTAAACGAGGAGGTAGAAAAGAATTTTAACTTAATAAAATTAGCATCTCTAGCGATTATAGCTATAGCCCTGGTGCTAGCATATCTGATCTTCGACCTCACAAATAACTTGACCTCTTTAATTCTTCAAATTCAGCAATCTGGCATTAAAATTACCAGCTCTGCCACCCAAATTGCGGCATCAGGCAAGCAACTAGAGGCAACGATGACTGAACAGGTGGCATCCACCAATGAGATGGCTGCTACAGTAAAGGAGATTGCTGCCAGCTCTGGACAACTGGTGAAGACAATGGATGAAGTTGAGTACACATCGCAAGCGACGGCTCAGGGGACGGGTGAGAGCCAACAAGACCTGATCCACATGGAAAAAACTATGCGTATGTTAGCGGAGGCCACTAATACCATTTCATCAAAGCTGGGAACTATTAGCGATAAAGCTAACAGCATTAATAGCATTGTCACCACAATCACAAAAGTAGCGGATCAAACCAATTTACTCTCACTCAATGCCGCAATTGAAGCAGAAAAAGCCGGAGAGTACGGAACGGGATTTGCTGTAGTTGCCCGTGAAATTCGCCGCCTCGCCGACCAAACAGCAGTCGCTACCTTAGACATCGAAACGATGGTAAAAGAGATGCAAGGTGCAGTTTCCACAGGGGTGATGGAAATGGATAAATTTACCAAAGATGTAGAACGGGGTGTAGATGATGTGCGTAATATCGGTGGTAAATTAGAGTCGATTATTGGGCAGGTGCAAACCCTAACCCCCCGTTTTCAACAGGTGAGTAGCAGCATGGAAGGACAGTCAGAGGGGGCACAGCAAATCAGTCAAGGCATGGTGCAATTGAGTGAAGCTACTTCGCAAACGACTCAATCTCTACGCGAGATCAACAGTGCGATCAGGGAATTGAACGAAACGGCACAAGGCTTACGCCAGCGCATCTCTGGTTATAAAGTGGGTTAGAGTTGATGGTTCATAGTAAACTACGTTGGAAGGGGACTTATGAGCAACGATTGCTGGAACAAAATAGGAGTTGAGGGCGATCGCTCCTGCGAACAACTAAAAACAGTAATTCATTGTCGGAATTGCCCCGTTTATTCTGCCGCCGGACGCAGTTTATTAGAAAGGGAAGCACCCCCAGAGTATGTAAAAGAGTGGACTGAGATACTAGCAAAAACTCCGTCCGATCATTCTCTAGCACAAACTAACGGGGCGATCGTCGTTTCTGGAGAAACCATATCAGTCATGATATTTCTGCTAGGCGGCGAATGGTTAGCTTTACCAGTACGGTTGCTTCAGGAAGTGACAGAACCCTGTGTAATGCATACTCTACCCCATCGCAACAACGAACTGTTTATGGGTTTGGTCAACATTAGAGGAGAAATTCTAATGTGCGTTTCTCTCAGCCATCTCCTTGACTTAGAAGATCACGCTAACTCTTCAGATCGTGCCAGTTCTGTTGCTGCTGCTAAACGCATGATAGTTATGGCAAGTGGAGACAATCGCTGGGTTTTTATCGTGGACGAAGTTTGCGGTCTTCATCGCTTCCCGCTCATGGAATTAGAAAATACACCTGTAGTGATTTCAAAAGCCTCAGAAACTTATACAAAAGGGGTGGTTCGCTGGCAGGGGCATAAGGTTAATTACATAGATTCTGATTTATTATTTTACACCTTAAACAAAAGAATCTTATGACAGATCAGAGGGAGGATAGGATGAGCGAAATCACGATGCTAGATGTATTCCGGCTGGAAGTCGAAACCCAAGCCGCCATACTAAATCAGGGGCTTCTATCTCTGGAAAGCGAACCCCAGTCTCGGCAAATACTAGAGTCATTGATGCGTGTTGCTAATGCAATTCAAGGAACCGCTCGGCTCGTCGAAATTGATGTGGCTATTAATCTGGCTCTGAGCCTAGAGAACTGCCTTGATAACGCTCAAAAGCAAAGCTTTACTCTGGGTGCGGGTGAGATTGACGTGCTGCTGCAAGCTGTGAATTTACTCCTAAACATCAGCCGAGTCAAGGAAGACGATTTAGATAGTTGGCTTTCAGAAAATCAAGAGAACATCGAAACCGTTACTAACAGTGTTGCTACCTTAGTGACACCCGGATCTGTATCAGTTTCTCTGCCAAGGGTAGAGTTAAAAAGCTTGGAGGCAAAGCCAGAAACTCCAACTTTAGAGGTAAGCTTAGAAGATGATTTCAACAGCCCCAAAATATCGGTTGTGCCAAACCAATCTGCTAGAGATTTGAACTCGCTTTCTGATGAATCAGTGACCAGCGAGGTAGAATCAACCACGATCGCAAACAGTGAAGATGATCCAGAATCAGATGAGATGTCAACCATCGGTGACACCTCAATGTTGGAGTTATTCAAGCTGGAAGTAGACGCCCAAGCAGCTATTTTAAGTGAGGGACTATTAGCTCTGGAAAGCCAACCAGGGTCTCCGAAAGTCTTAGAATCGTTAATGCGGGCGGCCCATTCAGTTAAAGGAGCGGCCCGCATCGTGGCCCTGGATGCTGCGGTTAATTTGGCTCACGTTATGGAGGATTGTTTTGTAGCAGCACAGAACCAAAAAATTACCCTAGAAGCCGATGGAGTTGATGTACTGCTGCATGGAGTCGATCTGCTGCTAAACATCAGTCAGCAAGGGCAAAGTTGGGTGAAGGAAAATCGGCAGGATGTTGAAACTACCAGAGAGGAAATTTCTGCTCTGCTGACACCGGGATCTGCACCAGTGAAAAGAGCCGAAATCTTGCCATCAAATCAGGAAACTCAGGCACAATCTACTCCTGTGCAAAAACAGGAAATCGTGCTCAGCGCTCCCGGTACTATCCAAACACAAGCAAATGGTCAGAATAAGTTAGGTGAAACTAAATCAATTGTTAAGCAAACATCTAGCGATGTAGAGCAAGTCAAACCGGGAGCAGAACAGGGAGGGGCCTCTAGCGATCGCGTTGTCCGGGTAAGCGCCGACAACTTAAATCGGATCATGGGTTTGGCTGGCGAATCTTTGATCGAAGCAAATTGGCTTCAGCCCTTTGCCGATTCCCTGACGATCCTCAAGAAACGCCAACTAGAATTATCGAAAATTTTAGAGAATTTTCAGCAAACTCTGGCAGTCCACCACAATCAAGAAGCCGAAAACTATTTAGAAGGAGCTCGCGCAAAGGAGCGGGAATGTCGGCAGATTTTGAGCGATCGCCTGATCGAACTAGAATTATATGCCCGTCGCACCGGCAGTCTCAGCGATCGCCTTTACCAGGAAGTGATTCAATCTAATATGCGTCCTTTTGCCGATGGGGTGCAGGGGTTTCCTCGGATGATGCGCGATTTAGCTAGGAAGCTGAATAAGCAAGTAAAATTTGAAGTTTTCGGCAAAGCCACGCCAGTCGATCGGGATATTATCAAAAAACTGGAAGCCCCCCTCACCCACATTTTGCGTAACTCCATCGATCACGGATTGGAGCTTCCAGAAGAGCGCCTAGCCGCCGGCAAACCAACAGAAGGAACCGTGCGGCTAGAAGCAGCCCATAGAGGCGGAATGCTATCGATTACCATCACTGACGATGGTAGAGGAATTAACTTTGACTGGCTGCGCCAAAAAATTATTAATAAGAACCTGGCTACCCCGGAAATAGTAGCTCAGCTTAGCGAAAGCGAACTGATGGAATTTCTGTTTTTACCAGGATTTTCGACAGCCAAACAAGTCACCGAAATTTCCGGTCGCGGCGTGGGTTTAGATATCGCGAAAAGCATGGCGCACGAAGTTGGCGGCACCGTGCGAGCTAGTTCTAATCTAGGAAAAGGTACGACTTTTAACTTTCAATTACCCTTGACGCTATCTGTCGTTCGCACCCTGTTAGTAGAAATATCTGGCGAACCCTATGCGTTTCCTCTGGCGCGGATTGAGCAAATTGTCAATGTGGATAAACAAGAGATTGCCTCAGTGGAAAATCGCCAATATTTCACTATGAACAATAAGAATGTCGGCTTAGTAGCTGGTTATCAAGTATTAGAATTGAAGCAACCTCCGCCCCATTCTGACACCTTGTCTGTCGTAGTCATCAGCGAACAATCAGACTATTACGGACTGGTGGTCGATCGCTTTTTGGGCGAACACGATTTGGTGGTAAGACCCTTAGATCCCCGATTGGGTAAAGTTCAGGATATTAGTGCTGCTGCTTTGATGGGAGACGGTTCTCCTATCCTGATTGTCGATGCTTCTGACTTAATGCGTTCTGTCGATAATCTGCTTAATAACAGCCACTTGAACCGTGTTATTAGCAGTGCCGATCGGACTGTGGCAGACAGTCGCAAGAGTATTCTGGTGGTGGATGATTCTATTACCGTGCGAGAAATGGAACGCAAATTGTTGCAAAACAAAGGTTACAAAGTTGATGTTGCAGTGGATGGCATGGAAGGTTGGCACGCAGTTTCCACAAATCACTACGATTTGGTAGTTAGTGATGTTGATATGCCCCGCATGAACGGAATCGAGTTTACCAGTAAGATTAAAAATAATCCCAAGCTGAGTTCGATTCCGGTGATCATTGTCTCCTACAAAGACCGTGAAGAAGACCGCCTGCGCGGTTTAGAAGCTGGAGCTAATTATTACTTAACCAAAGCAAGTTTTCAGGACGATACTTTAGTCAACGCCGTGTACGATTTGATTGGTCATTAGTCATTCGTTACCAATTACCAATTACCAATTACCAATCATATGAGAATCGCAATTGTAAACGACATGGTGATGGCAGTAGAGACGCTACGGCGCGTCTTGATGACAGTCAAAGACTATCAAGTGGCTTGGGTAGCACGCGATGGTGCTGAAGCAGTTACCAAATGCGCCGAGGATACCCCAGATCTGATTCTGATGGATTTGATCATGCCAATCATGGATGGGGTAGAGGCAACTCGCCACATCATGAAGAATTCTCCCTGCGCTATTGTGGTAGTAACGGCTAGCGTTGAAAAAAATGGGTCTCAAGTGTTTGAAGCAATGGGATATGGAGCATTAGATGCTGTCAGCACGCCTGTTTTGGGGGCTAGCGGCAACCCAGAAGCTGCCACAGCTTTGCTTGCGAAAATCGTGACAATTGGTAAACTAATTGGTAAATCAGGTGTAACTTCTAAATATAGAACCACTACCCAAAGCCCTCAATCTATATTCTCACCCCTCGCAGCCCGCGTTCCTCCCCTAGTTGCGATCGGCTCTTCTACTGGAGGCCCCAATGCTCTGGCAAAGATTCTTTCTCGCTTACCGGCAAGCTTTGGTGCAGCAGTGGCGATCGTCCAACACGTAGATGCACAATTTACTCCCAGTTTGGTAGAATGGCTAAATGAACAAACGCCTCTGAGTGTGCAGCTAGCATCCGAAGGAAGTCGTTTGGAAGTAGGAAAAGTATTAATTGCCGGGACAAATGATCACCTGTCATTGCAACCGAATTTTAGCTTAAGTTATACAAAAAACCCGATTGATTATCCCTATCGTCCTTCGGTTGATGTGTTTTTCAAAAGTGTCGCTCATTACTGGCATCGCCAAGGAACTGCTGTGTTACTAACAGGTATGGGTCGAGATGGAGCGGAAGGGCTAGGTTTGTTACGCGAAAAGGGATGGCATACGATCGCCCAAAATCAGGCAAGTTGTGTGGTTTATGGGATGCCCAAGGCAGCAGTAGAGCTTGGTGCGGCGACGGAGATTTTACCACTGGATGCGATCGCTTCTACTCTCATTGACCGATTAGCAAGGAGCCGTTAACTACTGCTTACTTTTTATCTTCAAGTTAGTCTTTCAAAAGGAAGTGAACTCAGTGACAGAAGATCCGATTACAGTCTTGCTCATCGACGATCAGCCAATGATCGGCGAAGCCGTTCGTCGAATGTTGCTTCCCGAAAAAGATATCACCTTTCATTACTGTAGCAACCCTACCGAGGCGATCAAAGTCGCGAGGTCATGTCAACCAACAGTCATCTTACAAGACCTAGTAATGCCAGAGATGGACGGACTGGTCTTAGTACGCTTTTTGCGAGCCAATAACGCTCCCACAAAATATGTTCCGCTGATCGTTCTCTCTAGTAAAGAAGAACCGCTGATTAAAGCAAAAGCTTTTGCTTTAGGGGCAAACGATTATATAGTTAAACTCCCAGACAAGGCAGAACTAATAGCTCGTATCCGCTACCACTCTAAAGCCTATGTAAACCTTCTGAAGCGAAACGAAGCCGAAGCAATCCTCCAATCGGAAAACTTCCGCATGGCTAAAGAACTAGATATGTTGCGTCAAATGCAACAGATGATTCTTCCTACATCAGACGAACTAGACGCGATCGAAGGATTAGAAATTGCCGGGTTTATGGAACCCGCAGACGAAATAGGCGGCGACTACTATGACGTTCTCTACGTAGACGGAATCGTCACAATTGGCATCGGTGATGTCACCGGACACGGACTAGAAAGTGGCATTTTAATGGTAATGACGCAAACAGCAGTTCGGACTCTTAAGGAAATTCGAGAACTCGATCCTGTTAAATTTTTAGATGCACTCAACCGTACTATTTATAAAAATGTCCGACGGATGAATTCTGAGAAGAATTTGACATTAGTCATTCTCACCTATACAAGAGGTAGAATAAGTATCAGCGGTCAGCATGAGGAAACGATTGTAGTGCGAAAGGGCGGAATGGTTGAGCGTGTTGACACGATGAATCTAGGCTTCCCTATTGGATTAGATGAAGAAATTACTGAATTCATCAATCATACGATCGTTGAATTAAAGGAGGGGGATGGAATTGTCCTCTATACCGACGGAATTCCTGAAGCTTATAACCTTGATAAAGAACAGTATGGGATGGATCAATTATGCGAAGTTATTAGTCAGAATTGGGCCAGTTCTGCCGAAGAAATCAAACAAGCTATCATTGATGATCTTAAACAATTTATTGGCAAGCAAAAAGTTTTTGATGACATTACTTTACTTGTCCTCAAGCAGGAAGCATCTGATAATTTGGAATCATTTGAGGAACCAGAATTAATGGAGGAAGTTAACGATTTGGAGGAAGTTAACGATTTGGAGGAAGTTAACGATTTGGAGGAAGTTAACGATTTGGAGGAAGTTAACGATAATGTGAACAAAAAGAATATATTCAACCTTTTTCGTAACTGATGTGCGTCGGCTAGCCACGAACATTGGGCTGAAGACTAAAGCGTATTGGATGATACCAACCTTTATCAATTAATAGGTAACAAAGATGATCCAGCTTGTTGGAGATTTTATTGAGGAGTTTCCCCGGTCACATGATTCTTTAGAACTGAGCTTTACTTCCAGTTCTAGACCCGTTAAACGGCGGTGGCTGAATAACCGCTTATCAGCTTGTTTTATCGCTGACTATTTTTTAAATATTATGCCAATTGAGGAGGAGGATAGTGAGGTAGAAGAACGCATCGAAGCCATGAAAAACGCGGTGAGTTATATCGGAAACGAACTCTTAGAGAATGCCATGAAATTTCATGAAGGAAGCGAGAATGATCCGATTAAGTTTGGCATACATTTTAGGGAAAACTTGGATCTAGTCACTGCTGTGATTTTTACCAAGAACGGTATTAGTCCTGAAAGTGTGGAGAAATTTCAAGCCTTTATTGAGGAATTACGATCGGCAGATCCTCATGACTTATATGTTGAGCAGATCACAAAAGCAGCCGCATCCGAAGATAGCGAAGCTTCTGGCTTAGGTTTGCTGACTGCGATCAATGATTATTCAGCCAAACTCGGCTGGAAATTTGAGTCCGATCCCAGTAATCCACAAATGATCGCGGTTACTACAATGGCTCAAGTTGTTGTATAATTTCAAATACTGATTAATTTAGACATCAGAAGCAAAAAAAGACATAAAAGCTATGACCAATCAAGAAGTCAAAGGCGAAGATTATCAGGTTCAATACGAAGAAGCATCTGCAACAGTTTATTTTCAAGGGGCCATCAGTCTCGGAGGCCCCAAGGATTATGCTCCGATTGTTAAGTTGCTCGATGATGTGGCTAAATTAGCACCCGCAACTCTTACATTAAATGTGAAAGAATTAAAATTTCTCAACAGTTCTGGCATCAGTATGCTGTCGAAATTTGTGCTTGGGATGCGGAAAAAGAAGAGTCAATTGGTGGTTTTAGGCACAAAAAAAATGCCCTGGCAAGTTAAATCTTTGAAAAACTTAGAGCGATTGCTTCCAGGTTTAAAGCTTGTAGTTGAATAAAGTAAAATATTTAGGAGCGAACGTAACATTTTATGAAATTTACACCTCTATTCTTAAATTAGTTGATAACAGTTTTAGAGGAGTAAATGTAACTAATTGCCCAAAATGTTAGGGAGTTTTTGTGACAAAAATTAAGTTAATTTATTTAAGGGATAAACTACTATGTTAGAAAACATTTTTCATCAATTTGATACGCTAAATACAATTGGCAAGCTCTCGATCTGTTTGCTACTCACCGCTCTGGGAACAGGGCTATTATATCTAATAATTTTTTATATCTTGCGCCCCATTTTTCGGAATTTTGAACGGGACATTGCAATTGTCACCTTAAATGTTTCGGCCTATCCCGCTCTCATTGTTTTCGCTATTCTCTGTCTGAAAATGAGTTTTGGGAAGTTAGTCTCTGCTGATATTTTTGGTGCGATCGAACACATCCTGACACCAATTTTAATTATCACCATTAGTTATTGGTCAGTTCAATTATTTGTCGAAGTTTTTATCTACTACCTCAAAGAGTACACTAAAAAAACTGAGGTGATGTGGGATGATGTATTGCTTCCCATCCTCTCAGCCGTTGTTCCTGTGATTATTTTCCTGGGTGGCGGTGTGCTTGTGATCAGTTCCTTTGGGGTTGATTTAAGTGGAATTTGGGTAGCTTTGGGCGGTGCTACTTTTGTTCTCGGTTTTGCGCTTCAGGATATTTTGTCTAACTTTTTTAGTGGGGTTGTTTTACTTATTGATACTCCTTTTCGATTTGGTGATATTCTGCTCCTTGAAGATGGTTCAATCGGAATGCTGCGCCGGATTGGGATTAGGGTGACTCAGCTATATATATTTAGCAACCATTGCGATGTTTATATTCCCAACAGTGTATTACAGGGTCAAAAACTTACTAATCTAAGTCGCCCTACCTCTTTATACTATCACTCTATAGAAATAGAAATACCCTCGGAAGGTAATCTTGAGGATTCCAAGAAGCTGATGCAAGAAATTGTGTTAGCTCATCCCGATACACTAGGGGATATGGATGCTAAATTGGAGGTAATTGATAGGTACTATAACGCGGAAGGAACTGATACCACTCTAGTCGAACAACAAGAAGTTGGGAAATCGCGGCTACTGGCTGAACAGGAGGTAAATTTAAAATTAGAGGAAATTGAACAAGCCCTGGAATCTTTGGTTGTTACAGTGCAGTTTGCTGAGAAAGGAGGGTTAACTCAAGATGAAAGAGAAAACCTCCAACAGGAATATTTAGCAATCTTAGAACTCTTTGGTTTTCAAGTGATCGAGGCAACTGAAGATAGCCGTGCTGTAGTTAATTTTGAAGAATATAATGAAGAGGGACTGATTGAGTTAATTAGGCAGTGGTATCGAATTTGGCTGAGAGACCCAAATTTGCTGGATGACGATCAATACTTCATTTCTGAAGAATGGGAACAAAAGATTAATTTGTTAAAGCGAAGATCGCAACGCTTGTATCAAAAAATCTCGAACCCTCAAGCTGACGAAACTCGCTTAGATGATTATGTTATAGATATAATTAAATGGATCAAAGAAAAGTTGAAAGTGCCCAGAAAAAAATGGCAAGAACCGCAAATCAGGATGATCGGAATGAATCACGATGAGTCTGGTGTTTATCTTGAATTGCAGATCGGCTTTTTTGTGGATGATATCAAACTGGAAGATGGGAAGCGGGGCGATCGCGTCAGAAGCCAAATTTATCAAGAAATCTTCAGCAATCTGCAGAATACTTACCTTAATTGGAATGGCATGAAACAGATAGGAGAGTCAGAGTCAGAGGATAATGGGAATGCTGTTGATGCTAGCATTAATCAGAGTCCTGTCAGCAGTTTTGTGCAGACTGGACTTGACCAGACTACTGCTAAGCAAGGGTTCGCCTTTTACCTGTCCGTAGGTAGAAACAAACCGGGGGTCAAGTCCTCAAAAACTCTTAAGGGGTAATACCATTTTAGATTTTAGATTTTGGATTGGCGATTGGCGATTGGCGATTGGGAATTTAAGATTTAAGATTGGGAATGATTAACTGGATATGGTTTTCAAGCTTCAAGAAATTTGCATGATTTTGGGTAAATTGTATTACCCAAAAAGTGCTGTATTTACCGTTAGCGTCTTTGGAAAACCTTTGCTAATCCAGCCAACACCAATAATAAAGGCGTTAGCCAATCTCCCCACCGCACATACCAAGTTCGAGTTTGCCGGCGATAAATAGTCGCATCTTGGACTTGATAGGTATTAATTCGAGACTTCCAAACCGTCTCGCCGCGGGGATTGACAAAAGCAGAGTAACCTGTATTAGTGGCGATCGCCGCCCATCTATCCGTCTCAATTGCGCGCATCACATCGAGAGCATGATGTTGAGCCAGCATCGGCGGTTTGTAGTGGGCATTATTGGACGCGGTGAGCATGAATCCGCCTCCATTCGCCGCCTGATATCGGAAATTTTCAGCAAAGGCTGAATCGTAACAAATTCCGACAATGGCCCGGCCAAACGGCGTATCAAATAATTGTTTAGAGTTGCCGGGTACTAAACGAGCATCTAAGGGAGACAGCCGATTGATAATCCCGCCTAAGATTTCATAAAAAGGGATATATTCGCCTAAAGGCACTAGCTTGAGTTTATCATAGCGGCCGATAATTTCTCCCGTGCGATCGATCGCCAATAAGCTATTAGTGAGACTATTCTCTTCCTGTCCGAATCCTCCAACCCAAGCCACAACACCGCGTTCGAGAATAGCTTGGTAAAAGGAAAGAGTCGAACGCTGATACTCGTTTGTCCAGATAAAAGGCAAAGCCGTCTCTGGAAGTAACACAGCATCGACTTTTCTGTCTGCTAACTGTTGGTACCCAGCCGTGTAACCTTCCAAAGCGCGCCGCCAACCACCTGAATCAAACTTGATATCGTTGGGAATATTGCCTTGAATAATCCCAATTTTTAATGCTGTTCCCGCCTCTTGAATTAACGGGCGATTGTAAAAACTCCAGCCGACAATATGCAAAACTAAAAACAAACTCGCAGGCCAAATATAAGCAACCCAATTATTCCCTCTTCTTTTTTTCTTCTTCCTGATTCCTCCCTCCTGCTTCCATAAATCCGTTAAATCCGTTACACAATCCGTTGCCGAACTTCCCCCCTCATTCTTCCTCCCATCCGTTAAATCCGTTACATAATCCGTTGCCGAACTTCCTTCTTCCTTCTTCCTTCTTCCTTCGAGAAAAGCTTCGGCAATTAAGCCATTTACTGCTACGATGGCGGCTGTGACTGCGCTGGGCCCGGAGAGTTGACCGAGGTGCAATATTGCTAAATTGTGCGGGCTTTGGGTGTAAGATAGTGATGTCCACCACAGCGAACCTGTACTCCAAATACTTTCTAAGGCGCACCACAAAGCTGTGCCAATTAAAACGCGGGTTAACGCTGAAAATTTAGCTTTACCCCCCCCAGCCCCCCCTTGTAAAGGGGGGGAGTTAAGAGTTAGATTTTTCCCTTGTAAAGGGGGGGAGTTAAGAGTAAGAATAGGATTTTTTATTGGTAAAGTGAGGGAGTTGAGAATTACAAATAGCCAGGCCCAAGCGGTGACTAATGCGGCACCCCAGAGGGTGATGAAGGCCCAGCAAAAAAGTGCGATCGCCAAACTCGGCCACCAAGGCACTCCCAACCAAGTCATCGGGTGAATTCCCATAATCCAAGATAAAGCTAATCCGTGATAGCCAATTCCCCACAGTACGGGAAGAAGGAAGAAGTTCGGCAACGGATTCTGTAACGGATTTAACGGATTTAACGGATGGGAGGAAGAAGGAAGAAAAAGAAATTTTTGTGTTTTTTCTGTGATTATTGGCCGTTGATAACTGGCAACCAAAACCCATAGGGGAGCTAATGCTATCCAGGCTAACGGCCAAGCATTGAATGGCGCTGTTGTCAATGCCATCGAAATGCCGCTGAAAAGTGCGATCGCCCAAGCTAATACTTGAGATTTCCCAAGCGCGAATTTTTCAAATTTAAGCAGGTTAAATATTGCCACTTTGATAATTGCTAAAAATAATAATGCCTAATCAATATATCAGATCGATCGGGAAGTTAGGCAACGAGCAATGTGCGGGATGTAACGGATGTCACGGATTTAACGGATTTAAGGGAAGGAAATCTCTTAAATTCTACTTGCCAAAACAAAAAGCGCCCTATTTTGGAGAGAGCGCTTTTTGTTAATCAAAAGCTAATTTTAGCCGTTGATGGAAGGAGCAACCATTGCTACCGGGGTGACTTCACTGGCGGCCAAGTCGAGGGGGAAGTTGCGATCGAACTACATTCTCAATAGACTGCTTGCATTCATGCCAAAACTCTCTTAAAATTATCTGCGCTGCATCTGTGTCGATCGGCCTGACATCTGCGGTTGGCCGACTCGCATCAAAGATATGCAGCAAAAATTTGTTGACACAAAAACCCGGTTTCTGAGGCGCTAATCGCAATCAACCGGGTTTCAGAAGATGAGTTTGTAAATTCTGCCTGCAAAATTAACCTTTAGCCAGGGGGCCAGTTCATGTGTCGTCCGCCGAGAATGTGAAGGTGTAGGTGATCTACAGTTTGGCCACCGTCGTTGCCGGTATTAATCACGACGCGATAGCCGTTGGTGAGTCCGAGTTGTTCTGCCACCAGCTTGACAGTCAGCAGCAGGTGTCCCATCAGGGCAAGATCTCCAGAGTTGGCATCTGCTAATTTGGGAATAGGTTTTTTGGGAATGACTAGGATGTGGACGGGCGCTTGCGGATTGATATCTCTGAAGGCGAGGGCCAAGTCGTCCTCATAAACGATGTCTGCTGGAATCTCTTTGCGGATGATTTTGCTGAAAAGCGTTTCTTGAGTTGTCATGGGTGTTAAAGAAGGTTCGGCAGCGGATGTTGTAACGGATGTAACGGATTTAGCGGATGGATTTTGAGGGAAGAACAAGGCCCAAGGGCGAAGGGCGAAGGCAGAAGGGGAAGACGGAAGACTCAGAAGAAGAGAAGGAAGAGGAGAAAAGGAAGAGGCAAGGAAAAGTTTTTCTTGCTTCTTCCGATATTCATTAGTCATTGTTAATCATAATATATGATGAATCAAAGACAGGCAAATTAAGGATAAAAAAATGCTTGCTAGGGTTTGGAGTGCATCGATCGTAGGAATTGACGCGGTAAAGGTGGGTGTCGAGGCTGATGTATCGGGCGGACTACCGAAAATTGTGGTTGTGGG
>Ga0105047_10005360_pt1 | contig 22062 bp, 18 predicted proteins | sample MAT04_FD_78384 | JGI IMG/M metagenome (GOLD analysis project Ga0105047, IMG submission 78384) | Freshwater microbial communities from Lake Fryxell liftoff mats and glacier meltwater in Antarctica - MAT-04 (megahit assembly) | ecosystem: Environmental > Aquatic > Freshwater > Ice > Liftoff... | reverse complement strand
GGGAGCGGCGCGGGGAGCGGCACCCTGGAGCCCGCCTCCGCCGGCGGGGCCGGGCTGCGTCCGTTCTTCTTCGACATCCTCCACCTCGACGGCGAGGACCTGCTCGACGAGCCCTGGCAGCGGCGTTCGCTCGCGCTCGACCACATCATCCGCGGTGCAGGCGACGACCTTCGCATCCCATCGCTCGTCACCGCCGACACCCGTGAGGCCGAGGCCTTTCTGGCCGCCGCCATCGCTGCCGGTCACGAAGGGGTGATGGTGAAGGACGTCGACAGCCCGTACATCGCCGGTCGCCGCGGCAAGACGTGGCGCAAGGTGAAGCCGGTCCACCTCGTGGATCTGGTGGTGTTGGCCGCCGAGTGGGGACACGGTCGGCGGCAGGGCTGGCTGTCGAACCTGCACCTCGGCGCAAGGGACCCGATCGACGGGTCGTTCGTGATGGTGGGCAAGACCTTCAAGGGGCTCACCGACGAACTCCTTCGGTGGCAGACCGCCATGCTGCTCGAACGGGAGGTGGCCCGCGACGGCATCGTGGTGCACGTACGCCCCGAACTCATCGTGGAGATCGCCCTTGATGGCGTGCAGGCCTCCACCCGGTACCCCGGGGGCGTGGCGCTGCGATTCGCTCGGGTCCGGCGGTACCGCGACGACAAACCGGTGGCCGACATCGACACCGTCGGACGTTTGCGATCGCTGCTGGTCTGACCGAACCCTTGGTCATCAGCGCGGGCATGTCGACGTAGCCGCCCGCGCGCTCACACGCAGCCGGCCATCGCTTCGACCACCGGCCCGACTTCGACCGCTCGCACCTCGGGCCCCGCCTTCGGCGTCAGTCGCTGGTGTCCACCTCGCGGTGGGCGTAGTGGGTGCGGCACACAAAGCACCAGAGCTCCTCGTCGCCGTCGTTGATCACCGGCTCGTGGTCGTCGCTGGGACGGTCGCCCGGCTCGTGGTGCACGTAGAGCCGCACCACCCGGATCACGTCGTCGTCGGCCCCGCAGCTTTGGCATAGCTCGCTCATGGGGCGAATCTACCGACGCCTGACCACCACGCCACAGAAGAAGCGGCTGCGCGGGTCGGTCCTTGCGCGTTCGCCATCTGCCGTGGTTACACTTCCTGCATACCGCCGGCAGCCAAATGGCGCTGGACGGGAAACCCAAATCAGGAGGTCCTGCCATGAGCAAGGTCACCGTTCCTTCCGTACGTGCCCGCAAGGTGCGTTCCGGAGCCGATCCACTGGTAATGGTCACCGCGTACGACGCCCCGGGCGCCCGCATGGCCGACGAAGCCGGCGTCGATCTCATCCTCGTGGGCGACTCGCTCGCGATGGTGGTGCTCGGCTACGACGACACCCTCCAGGTCACCACCGCCGACATGGCCCACCACGTGGGGGCCGTCGCCCGGGCCAAGCCCCGTCCGCTCATCGTGGGCGACATGCCCTGGATGAGCTACCACGTGTCGCCCGCCGACACCGTGCGCAACGCTGCCACCCTCATCCAGGCCGGGGCCCAGAGCGTGAAGCTCGAAGGGGGGGCCAAGCGGGTGCCGATGGTCGAAGCCATCATCGATGCCGAGATCCCGGTGATGGGTCACCTTGGCCTTACGCCGCAAAGCGTGAACGCCATGGGCGGCTACAAGGTGCAGGGCCGTGAGCGCTCCGCGGCGATGGCGCTCATCGACGACGCCAAGGCCCTCCAGGACGCCGGGTGCTTCTCGATCGTGCTCGAAGGGGTACCCGACGAGGTGGCGGCCATGGTCACCGCCGCGGTCGACGTCCCCACCATCGGCATCGGTGCCGGGCCCATGTGCGATGGCCAGGTACTGGTGTTCCACGACCTCCTCGGCATCGAAGACCGCATCACGCCGAAGTTCGTGCGACGGTATGCCGCCCTCAAGGAGACCGGAGTGGCCGCCATGGCCGCCTTCGCCGCCGATGTGCGCACCGGCCGTTTCCCCGCCCACGAGGAGAGTTACCACCTCAACGCTGAGCAGGCCGAGGCCCTCGGGCTCTACGGCAGCGACGCCGCCCTCGCCGGTTAGCCAACTTCGGCTCGCGCCGGCCGGCCGGGATCCCCGGGAGGTCCGGCCTTCGTCTCCCCACCGTGATCGCGGCCGCCCGCCGCCGACCCGCCCTCGCGCCGGTCTCCGCCCCGCCGACGGTGGGACGATGTTGCAACCGGGCCCCCATAGGGGGTCTTCGTGCAACATCGTTTGGCCGTGCCTGCGCCGGACCGGGTACCGCCGTGTCGCGGCGGCCGAACCGACTCAGACTGCCACGGCCCTACCCGAACGTACCGAGCGGCTTCGGTCGGGCGCGGCGCGGTCCCGTAGGTTGTTCGCACCCCCCACGCCGCCGTCGCCGCCGACGGTTGCCGACTGCTCGCCCCACGACCGGTCGGCATGGCGTCGCCCGAAGGACCTTTCGATGCCCGACCGACTCGCCGTACGCGTCACCAAAGATGCTGAGCGTCAGATCCGAGGCGGCCACCCGTGGGTGTTCGACGGGTCTATCCAATCCGTCAAACCCAAAGGCGAGCCGGGCGACCTCGCCGTGGTGTTCGACGACAAACGCCGCTTTCTGGCCATCGGGCTGTACGACCCCGCCTCGCCCATCCGCATCAAGGTGCTCCATCGCGGCGATCCCACGCCGATCGACGCTTCGTTCTGGGCCGCACGGATCGACGCCGCCCTTGCCGCCCGCCCGGAGTTGGTGGGCGCCGCCACCACCGACGGCTACCGCGTGGTGCATGGCGAAAACGATGGGCTTCCTGGCCTCGTGGTGGATCGGTACGCCGAAGTGCTGGTGGTGAAGCTCTACTCCGAAGCGTGGTTCCCGCACCTCAACGACGTCATCGCCGTGCTGGTGGAACGGCTGGCCCCCGCGGCCATCGTCTTGCGGCTCGCGCGGGTGGTCGAGCCCGACGCCGATGCCGGGTGGATCGACGGGCACACCATCTACGGCGCCCTCCCGAACGGCTCGTCGATCGTGACGTTCCGCGAGAACAGCCTCACCTTCGAGGCCGATGTCGTGCACGGTCAGAAGACCGGCTTCTTCCTCGACCAGCGCGACAACCGAGCGCTCATTCGAAGCCGGTCCGTGGGCCGGCGCGTGCTCGACGTGTACTCGTGTTCCGGCGGATTCACGGTGAACGCCGCCGCCGGCGGGGCCGTTTCGGTGCACAGCATCGACATCAGTGCCGGCGCCATCGCTGCCTCGCGGCGCAACATGGCGTTGAACGCCGACCGCCCGAATGTGGCGGCGTGCACGCACGAAGCCACCGTTGGCGACGCCACAACGGTGTTACGAGGGCTCCTTCGAGCGAAGGCACGATTCGACATGGTCATCATCGACCCGCCGTCGATGGCCTCCACCAAGGCGCAGATCGACGGTGCCCTCGCCACCTATGCCCGGCTCGCCGACCTGGGCATCGAGCTGCTCGACGGGGGCGGTGTGCTGTTCCAGGCGTCGTGTTCGAGCCGGGTGAACGCCACCGATTTCTACGACACCGTGGCCGGCATGGCCGATCGGGTTGGCCGTCCGCTTGCCCGGGAGACCTACACCGCGCATGCCGTCGACCACCCCGTGAGCTTTCCCGAGGGGGCCTACCTCAAGGCCGTGATCGCCACCGCCACCGGCGCCCCCCGGCGCTGAGAATCGGCTCTTGGTGCGGGGCCGCTCCGCTCGCCCCGGCCGCTCGGGCCGTGTTTCCCGCTTGAGGGGCTCCTCGATTGCTCGTGTTTCCCGCTTGAGGGGCCGCTCGGGCCTGGCTCGGTTTCCCGCTTCAGTGGCTCCTCGATTGCTCGTTCCTCGCAATCCGCTCGCCCCGGCCGCTCGGGCCTGGCAATCCGCTCGCCCCGGCCGCTCGGGCCGCTCGCCCCGGCCGCTCGGGCCTGGCCTACGAGAAGAAGCGGTTGTAGGTGATCGAGTCGATCTCGGCCTGGGTGATGGTGCCGTCGGCAGCGAAGCCGTCTACCTGGGCGGCGAACGCCCGGAACGCCGAACTCGGTGTTGCGCCGAGCACCTTGCCGAGCATCTCGCCGTTCGGGCCGAGGAGGAGCACCGTCGGGAACGCCGTGATCTGGTAGGGCACCATCTCCGGGGTGATGGACCCGGGCGTCGAGGCGCCGATATGCAGCCCGAGCTGGATGTCCGATGCAGGGCCGAGGTCGCCGGCCACCGCCTCCATGGCGTCGAGCTCACCCTGGGTGTACGGGCACCACGCGGCCGACACGAATACGAGCGAGTAGCCCGTGGCCACGCCCGGCCCGAAGTTGGCCCCGGTGAGGTCGGCGATCCCGGGGACCGTGAGGACCTGGTCGTAGCCGTCGAGCAGGCCGTCGTTGTCGGAGTCGGAATCGATCGGGTCGAATCCGAGCGGGCCTTCCTCACCATCCTTGAGGAAGTCGCCATCGGTGTCAGAGACCTGCGGGAGCGTGCCGGCCATGAGTTCGGCGGCGTTGGACAGCCCGTCGTTGTCGGAGTCCTCCACGCCGTCGTTGATGCCGTTGAAGTTGCTGTCGATCTGCCCGGGATCGAGGCCGAGGAGGTCGAGCTCGATGTCGTTGGTGACACCGTCGCCGTCGCTGTCCTCTTGCCGGTCGCCGGTGCCGTCGCCGTCGGTGTCGGCCAGTGCCGGGTCGGTGCCGATGTGCACTTCGAGCGGATCGATCAAGCCGTCGCCGTCGGCATCTTCATCGCCGTCGTCGGTGCCGTCGTCGTCGGAGTCCGGGTCGAGCGGGTCGGTACCACCGAGGATCTCGATGCCGTCGCCAGCACCGTCGAGGTCGGTGTCGAACTCGTTCGGATTCGTTCCTGCCGCCTGTTCCGCACCGTCATGCACGAAGTCCTGGTCCTCGTCGGCCACGAACGGGTTGGTGCCGAACGCCAACTCCTGGATCGCGGTGAGGGTGTCGTTGTCGTCGTCCTCGTCGCCGTCGAGTGTGCCGTCGTCGTCGGCATCAGCGACTCCGGGCGGGGAGCCGATCTCGAGCTCCTGTTGGGTGGTGAGGCCGTCACCGTCCAGGTCGTCCACGAGGTCGCCGATGGTGTCGCCATCGCTGTCGGGATTGGTGGGCAGAAGACCGAGATCAAGCTCGATGCCATCGTCGAGCCCGTCGCCGTCGGTGTCGGCGTTCACCGGATCGGTGCCGAGGTTGGTGTGCTCGGCGAAGTCGGTGAGGCCATCGCCGTCGGTGTCGGCGGACGACAAGCTGCTGCCGATCACCACCTCCTGGGGATCCGTGAGCCCGTCGCCGTCGGTGTCTGCCGAGGTGGGTGATCCGCCTGCCTGCACGTCGGCGAGGTCGTTGAGGCTGTCGCCGTCGGTGTCCACCACGAACGGATTGCTCTCCGGTCCGAGGATCACCTCTTCCGCTTCGCTACGACCGTCGCCGTCGAAGTCGAACTGGAGGTAGCTGTCGAGCCCGTCGGGGTTTGCGTTGTTGTCGATGTCGTCGTCGAGGGGGTCGAAGTCGGCCCAATCGGGGATGAAATCGTTGTCGAGATCGTTGTGCAGATCGTCGGTTCCGTTGCCATCGGTGTCGGTGACCGTTGGGTCGGTGAACACTTCGTGACGGGCGGGGAGCCCGTCAGCGTCGCCGTCCTCGTCCCCATCGCTGATGGTGTCGCCATCGGTGTCGGCCAGGATCGGGCTGGTGCCGAACTGCACCTCGTAGCTGTCGCTGAGGAGGTCGTCGTCGGTGTCGTTGTCGCAGGGGTTCGTGAGCCACACCAGCACCTCGTCGCCGTCGCTCAGCGCATCGAGATCGCTGTTGCTCGCCTGCGGGTCGAGGCAGGCGCTGGCCACTTCGGTGGCGTCGCTCAGCCCGTCGCCGTCAGTGTCGTCGGCGCCGTCGGCGATGCCGTCGTCGTCGGAGTCGTGGTCGAGCGGATTTGTGCCGGTGCGCTGGGTCTCCTGGGCAGTGGTGAGGCCGTCGCCATCGAGATCGACCACCCCATCGCTCGTGCCGTCATCGTCCGAATCCGGATCGAGTGGATCGAGGCCGAACTGCCCTTCGATACCGTCGGGCACACCGTCTCCGTCGGTATCAGAATTGGTCGGGCTGGTTCCGGCCGTCACCTCGGCCCCGTCGGAAAGCCCGTCTTCGTCCGAGTCGGCACGGCGGGGATCGGTGCTGTGGATGAAGATCTCGTCACCGTCGGTGAGGCCGTCGCCGTCCGTGTCGGGGTCGTGGGGGTCGGTGAGGAAGTTCTGCACTTCTTGCTGGTCGTTGAGCCCGTCGTCGTCGGAGTCCGGGTCGAGCGGATCGGTGCCGAAGTCGAACCACTCTCGGTCGCCGAGCGTGTCGCCGTCGGTGTCGGGATTGCCGGGGTCCGTGCCGATCAGCGCTTCGATGGCGTCGTCGACACCGTCGCCGTCAGCATCGACGCCCCAACCGTTGTCGGGTACGAGCGGATTCATGCCCACCGCCACCTCGCCGCCGTCGGAGTAGCCGTCGCCGTCGGTGTCGGCGACGAGTGGGTTGGTGCCGTGGACGAGCTCGTCGCCGTCGGACAGCAAGTCGATGTCGGTGTCGGCCACGAGCGGGTTGGTGGCGTGGATGGGCTCATCACCGTCGGCGATCCCGTCGGCGTCGGTGTCCACCACCAACGGGTTGGTGCCGTTGGCGACCTCGTCGGCGTCGCCTACACCGTCCGTGTCGGTGTCGACCACCAAGGGGTTCGTGAGATGAGTGAGCACCTCCGCACCGTCGGTGAGGCCGTCGCCATCGGTGTCGGCCACGTTCGGGTTGGTGCCAGCGGTGGTTTCCTGCGACGCGGTGAGGCCGTCGCCGTCGGTGTCGGCTTCAGGGTTACAGGCCGCAAGCGGCAACGTGAGGGTGGCGGCGAGCAGCAGTCCAGCGAGGCGATGACGTGACATCAGGCGGTTTCCTTGGGAGAGGGAGGCGACGGTCAAGGGCCGTACCACCAAAGGTAGAACGAGAGCAGCCAAAAGACCCGCGTAGTGGACTACGTGCTTTTCGGAGGCCCGGGGTCGGTGCGGTCCGGGGTCAGGCGGCGGGCACGAATCGCACCTCGAACATCGACGGCCAGTGTTTTCCCGTGATCAGGAAGGTGTCGCGGTCGGATTTGTGGGCGATGCCGTTGAGCACGTCGGCCCCCGCTCGCTGGCCTTCTGGGAGGAGGCCCGTGGCGTCGATCTCCTCCGTGACAGCGCCCGAGGAAGGGTCGATCGCCACGATGGTGTTGGTCTGCCAGACGTTGGCGTAGACCTTCCCGTCGACACATTCGAGCTCGTTGAGCTGCCGGAGCGGGACCCCGCCCCGCGCGACGTTGACCGAGCCGGTCTTGGCGAACGTGACGGGATCGCGGAAGGTGAGCACGTTGCTGCCGTCGCTCATCACGAGGCGAGCACCATCCTGATCAGGACACAAACCCCAACCCTCACCCTCATAGGAGAACGTACCGTTCAGCGCGAAGGTGTCGGGGTTCCAACGCAGGGCCACCTTCTCCTTCCATGTGAGTTGCACGAGTTCGCCCCGAACGAGGGCGAGCCCCTCAGCGAAATGGGTGCTCTCGTTGGAGGCTTCTCGCAGCACCTTCCCGGTGATGAGCTCCACCTCACGGACGTTGCTCTGCCCGTAGTTGCCGGCACTCTCGAACAGTCGCCCGCGGTCGTCGATCAACAGCCCCTGCGTGAACGATCCTGGATCGTGCGGATAGGTGGCGACCACCTCGGGGCGGAGGCGAACGATCGATGCGGCCGCGGCGGGGGGAATCGGTGCAAGGGTGGCCGCAGGTTTCTCGGCGGCCGTTGGTTTGGTACGGCTGCGTTTGACCATGAACGCCCCGGCCCCGGCGATGGCGAGCAGTGCGATCACCACGGCGATGATGACGAAGGGCGATCGACGGCTGGTGGGCACGACCGGAGTATCGCGGATCGTGCTGGCGTGGTTGCCCCGCTGGTTCGATCTTCCCCGGCGACCCGCGCCAGCGAACCTTTGCGCCGGCGTTGCACAGCCGCGCCGGGGATACCTGTCAGACCCCCCTGCCATACTGACGAGGTGGAGCCAATGCGGTTGTGGCACCACGGCTCCAGTAGGGTCGCCGGGTCAATTTCAGACCCTGCCCCGATCGTCGGGGCCCCGGAAACCCCGGGTCCAGAGGGAGGTATGCGCACGTGAAACGCGCCTACGAGCTCATGATCATCATCGAAGGCGACGCAGAAGACGGCGCCCTCGATCGCATCCTTTCCCGAGCCGGTGAGATGGTCACCGCCAGTGATGGCGTTGTGAAGTCAACCGACAAATGGGGCAAGCGACGCTTCGCCTACGAAATCAACAAGAAGTGGGAAGGCGTCTACGTCGTGCTCGAAATCGTCACCGAGGCCTCGAACCTCCACGACGTCGAGCGCATGCTCCGTATCGCGGACGAAGTGGTCCGTCACAAGCTCATCCGTCTCCCCGACGACGAAGCGGTCAAACGTGGCCTGTTCGTTGGGGCGTCAGCCTGATCGGCTGGCAAAAGGGAAAGGAATTCCTATGGCAGTAAATGGTGCACAGATCACCCTGGTCGGCAACTGCACACGCGACCCCGAGGTCACCTATGCGGCGTCTGGTACGGCCGTTTGCAAGTTTGGTCTTGCGGTGAACTTCCGCAAGCCGAGCAAGAACGGCGGCGACTGGGACGAAGAGGTGTCGTTCTTCGACGTCGTTGCGTTCGGACAGTTCGGCGAGAACGTGGGCGACTCGCTCACCAAGGGCACACGAGCGGTCGTTGTCGGCCGATTGCAGATCCGAGACTGGGAAGGCAAGGACGGCAACAAAGGCCGTTCGGTTGAGGTGCTCGCCGACGAGATCGCGCCGAGCCTCCGCTGGGCCACGGCGGAGGTGCAACGCGCCGAACGATCCGACAACGACGGCGGTGGCGGTGGGAACCGTGGCGGTGGCGGTGGCGGTGGGAACCGGGATCGTGGTGGCGATGGCAACCGCGGCGACGCAAATCGTGGCGGCGGTAATCGCGGCAGCGGCGGTGGCGGCGGAAATGACAATGGTGGCAACTACGACGAGGAGCCGTTCTAATGGGCAAGCCCGTAAAGCGCATGAAGCCGAAGGACGGTCGTAACCGTCGCAAGAAGATCAGCATCCTCACCCAGGACAAGATCTATTACGTCGACTGGAAAGATGTGAACCTGCTCCGCAAGTTCGTGTCGGACCGAGCCAAGATCCGCGCCCGTCGGGTCACGGGCAACGACAACCAACAGCAGCGTGAGATCGCCCGGGCCATCAAAAATGCCCGTGAAATGGCGCTGATCCCCTACACCAACCGCGTGATCACACAGCGCGGCGGCAAACGCGGCGATCGCGATGGAGACGATCGTCCCCGTCGTCGCCGCGATGAAGAGGGTGGCGACAACGCCACACTCGACACCGCCGGCCCCACGGAGTTCAAGGACGCCGTGGCCGCCAAGGGCCGCTCGGACTCCCGGAGTGATTCCCGGTCCGACAGCCGCAGCGACAGTCGAAGTGACAGCCGGAGCGACAGCCGGTCGGATGCCAAGCCCGAAGCCAAGCCCGACGCTGCGCCCGAAACGGTCGAGGTGGAGGCATGAAGCTCCTGCTCCGGTCCGATGTCGACGGCGTGGGCAAACGCGGCGACATCGTGGATGTGGCCGACGGTTTCGCCCGGAACTACCTCATGCCGCAGGGGAAGGCCATCACGGCCAACGCCGGGCTTGAGGCTCAGGCCGAGCGCATGCGTTCGTCTCGCAAGCTCAAAGATGCCGCCGACCGTTCGGCGGCGGAGGAGATCGCCCGCGTACTCGTGGCGGCCACGATCACCCTTACGGCCCGCGCCGGCGAGGAAGGCAAGCTCTTCGGCTCCGTCACCTCTTCGGAGATCGTGGAGGCTGTCGAAGCGCAGACGGGCGCTCGGCTCGACCGTCGACACCTCACGCTGCCCGACGCCATCAAGTCGCTCGGCACCCACACGGCGATCGCCAAGCTGCACAGCGACGTGCAGTTCTCCATCACCGTCGAAGTGGTTCCCGCCTAACCCCTTTCCGCGTTTTGGTCTCCCGTACGCTTCACTTTTGACGCTTACGGGAGACCAGAACCTCGGATTTTGGGGTGGCGATGGCGGTTGCGGCACGTACGGCTACCGCAGTCACGGCTTCCGAGGGCTTGTCTGCCAGAGTTCGGCGCGCCAACGCCCGAATGGCATCGTGCGCGGCGAGGTCGCCCTTTGACGAATACGTGAAGCGCCATCGGCGCGCCTGGGCGGCGATGGCGGCCTTGTGGGGTTCCGCGCTTGGGTCGATCTCAAGACCGGCGGCGGGAAGCACCCGACAGTCGTAGGTGCGGCAGGTGCGGGGCCGATGGTCGTAGATCGAACAGCCGTCGTCGCTCAGCATCGGACACCGCCCGTGTTCGTCGTAGCCCATCAGCTTGTACCCGGTCGGCAGGCCGGGTGCGGGGAAGAGCAGGGTCTTGGGGATATGGGCGATGGCGTCGGTCTCGTCGGGGGCGACGTGCACGAATTGTGACGAGGCGCAACAGGCCGTGCAGGTTCCACAGGTCACGGTTGCGTCCTGATCTCCGTCCGCGGCACGGCCGAACTGGATCAGCCACTCGGAGAAATCGCCGGCGGGAAGGGGTGAAGTGGTCATCGGCGCTCGGCTCGGGAGCGTACGGCAGAACGCCCGCCGAATCGTCCCGCCCTCCGAGGGGCCCCAGTGCCCAACCTTCGAGGCCACAACCTCACCATCTCGATCGACGGGTATGGCGCCGGTCCCGATCAGTCGCTCGACGCACCCCTCGCAGTTCGGGGTTCCGAGTTGCACGAACGGGCCTTTGCGGCGAGGGGCTTTCGGGCGTAACACGGGATGGCAGAGCCCTGACCCGCCGTACCACCACGAGGTGGTCGTGCTCTCCCATCACTCGCGAGAGCCGCTCACCATGGAGGGCGGTCCACCTTCCACTTCGCCCCCGCTGGCATCGAAAGACACGTTGGCCCGGCCGTTCGACGCGGCCGGCGATGCCGACGTCCGCGTAGGCGGGGATGCGTCAACAGTGCAGCAGTACGTGCGCGCGGGACTCGCCGACGAGCTCCATGGCGTGGTGGTGCCGCTGCTTCTTGGCGCCGGTGAGCGACTCTTCGACCAACCTCGATGGTGGCCCCGAGGGGTAGTCCTTTGTGGATCTCGCCGTCGACATCGGCACTCCACGTCCGCGCCGCGCCGCCCCACCGATTCCGGAAGCCCGTCCGTCGGGCCACCGTGTCAGGGGCCGGGGAGCGAGAGTCGCTTCGCCCTGAGTGACGGTCGATACATCGAACGGCCCGTTGGAGCCACAGGTCGCCCTCGCCGACAGTGTCCGGCCGTCGTGAGCGGCCTGTCGTTTGGGACGGTCAACCTCGACGAATTTGGCTGGGCGGGGCAGCGGCCCAGTTCGTTTCCGGCGTCCTGAGTCCACGAAACCCAAACGATCCTCTCCTTGACAACTTTCTTTGTCAATGGCACAGTGGCGCCCGTGCAGGACGTTTCCGTGATCGAGGACCCCGCCGCCGCGGCGGTAGCGCTCGATCCCCTTCGCGCCCGCCTGCTGGCGGAACTCACGGAACCGGCCTCGGCGGCAACGTTGGCGTCACGCGTGGGGCTCACTCGTCAGAAGGTGAACTACCACCTCAAGACCCTTGAGTCGCATGGTCTGGTCGAGCTGGCCGAGGTTCGCATGCGAGGTGGTATCGCCGAACGTCTGATGCAGGCCACGGCATCGCACTACGTGGTGTCACCGGCCGCGCTCGGGGAGGACATCATCGATTCGACCGCCGATGCCGATCGGTTGTCGGCCCGGTATCTGATTGCCGTCGCGGGCCGAGCTGTTCGCGAAGTGGGCGAGCTCGTTCGCCGCTCCACCACCTCCGGCAAACGACTCGCCACGATGGCCATCGAAACAGAGATCGGGTTCGCCTCGCCCGAGGACCGGGCGGCCTTTGCCGACGAGCTCACGGCGATGGTGGTCGAGCTGGCCGCCCGCTACCACCACGACGATGGTCGACCGCATCGATTTGTCGTCACGGTTCACCCCACGCCCATGCCGCTTCCAGAGCCGTCACCCCTACCCAAGGAGACCCCGTGACCACCCCCGATGTCCCGCGCCAGGTGGAGCTGTCCATCGAGTTGCCCGGCACCCCCGAACAGGTTTGGGACGCGGTCGCGTCTGCCAACGGGCTGAGCTCCTGGATGTTCCTCACCGACCCGTTCGAGGGATTCGTGGGGGAACGGACCACCACTCACCAGGGCCCCACGGAGAGCCACGCCAACATCACCATCTGGGAACCGCCGTCGCGGTTCGGTTGGGCGGAAGAGGGTTGGGCCGACATGTTCGGGTTCGATACGCCGGTTGGGCCGATGGTGGCCGAGTTTGTCATCGAAGCAAAAAGCGGGGGCACCTGTGTGCTCAATGTGAGCCACGGTTTCCTCGGTACGGGCGCCGAGTGGGAGGCCGGTTTCATCCAAGGAGCCGAGGGCGGATGGCCGCTCTACCTCGACAATCTGCGCATCGTACTCACCAACTTCGCGGGTCGGACCGTCACCCAACTCAATGCCACCGCACAGATCCCCGGGACCCCCGAAGCCGTGTTACTCCGGATCGCCGCAGCCATCGGGGCTGGTGTGGCCGGCGAAAAGGTGGAGGTGAACGGCATCCCCGCCACGGTGGCCCGCACCGGCGACGGCGACATCGCCCTGGTGCTCGACGGCGAGTTGCCGGGCTACCTCACGGTGTTCTCCTGGCCGACCGGGGAGGGTGTCACCACTACTGGCATCGGGGGATACTTGTTCGACGATGCCGCACCCGCGTTCGTGGAGGCCAACGTCGCGAGCTTCACGTCCTGGATCAAATCCGTTGCCGCTGATCCCGGTCGGCTTGGTCTTTCGTTCTCGGTAGAAGTCGACGGAACACCCGAACAGGTGTGGCGCGCCCTTGCCACTGAGGAAGGCCTTCTCACCTGGTCCCTGCCCACCGACATCGAGGGGCGCGTAGGCGGTGCGCTGTGCATCCACATGGGCCCCGAGATGTCGTCGAACGGACGGGTCACCGGATGGGACCCGCCCCACCGGCTGGAGTACGGAGAGTTCGACTGGGCCGCCTTGGCCGGACAGGATCCCGCCACCGTCGACCCCATCGTGTCGGAGTTTGTGGTGGAAGCCACGTCGGGCGGCACCTGTGTGGTCCACGTGGTGTCGGCCGCGATGGGCGCCGGGGCCGAGTGGGAGCAAGCGTTCTTCGACGACATGGCCTTGTATTGGGAGCCAATGTTCCACAACCTCCAACTGGCGCTGGCGCACTTCCGTGATGAGCCGGGGGCGGTGCACGAGGCCTCGGTCACGCTTGGGGGTGAGGCCGACAACGTCTGGTCCATGGTGCTCACCGCCCTCGGAGGATCGGACGTCGGCGCATCCGTCACGGTGGCCGACGGCCTGGTGGCGAGCATCGAACGAGTGAGCCCCGGCAAGGCGTGGCTGCTGCTCGATCCCGGTCAGCGGGTGTCGGGCTACATCGGTCTCTGGTCCTGGGCGCACGACGAGGACCACACCGTTGCCAGTTGCACGGCCTACCTCTTCGGGCCCACGCGTGAGCCTCAGCCGCCCGTAGCGTGGCAGGAATGGTTGGACGGCATCACCGCCGGCGCCGGCAGGCCCGCCGGTCCCTGAGCGTTCCGGGTGCGTGCCGGCGCCCCCGGTGCACGATTCATTGTCAGACCCCCTGAGTACCGTGGGGAGCATGTGCCCACAGGTTGTCCACAGCATCGTCCCCGGGCAGAGGGTGGGTTATCCCGCTATCCATCCCCAGGCTCGATGCGTCACTGTGGGGGGTCCATGAGCAACACCAGCGCCGGGGGTCCGGCCGCCCGAGTCCCGCCACACAACATCGACGCCGAAGAGAGCCTCATCGGCGCGATGTTGCTGTCGAAAGACGCCATCTCGTTCGCCACGGAGCTGGTGGGCGCAGAGGACTTCTACAAGCCGGCGCACGGTCACATCTTCGACGCCATCTGCTCGCTCCACGCGTCAGGCAACCCGTCCGACGCCGTCACCGTTGCGGAGGAGCTCACCCGGGCCGGGCTGCTCGCCAACATCGGGGGTCCCGCAACGCTGCTTTCGTTGCAGAGTCGCACCCCGGCGATCGGCAACGCCAGCCGCTACGCCAAGATCGTGGAGGAGCACGCGTTGCTTCGCCGTCTCATCGGCGTAGCCGGGCAGATCGCCGAAATCGGTTACGACATGCCCGACGATGTCGTCAAAGCGATCGATCACGCCGAGTCGTTGGTGTTCCAAGTGGCGCAGCATCGTGTGGCCGACTCCATGGCGGCGATCCGTGATCTGCTCGACGCCAACCTCGATCGGCTCGAACAGCTCTACGAGCGGGGCGCGGCGATCACCGGGACGCCCACGGGTTTCAACGATCTCGATGAGGTGCTGGCCGGGCTGCAACCCAACGCGCTCTACGTGGTCGGGGCCCGCCCCGCCGCCGGCAAGACGGCCTTTGCGCTGAGCATCGCCGCCAACGCCGCGCTGGATGCCAACCGTCCCGTGCTCGTGTTCTCCTTGGAGATGAGCCAGATCGAGCTCACCCAGCGCATCTTGTGTTCGGAGGCGCGGGTGGATTCCAAACGCCTCCGCACCGGCCAACTCCAGGAACAGGACTGGACCAAGATTGGCCATGCCACCGGACGTTTGGCCGAAGCACCGATCTGGATCGACGACAACCCCAACCTCACGGTCATGGAAATCCGATCGAAGGCACGCCGGCTGAAGAGCAAGGTTGGCGATCTTGGTCTCATCGTCATCGACTACCTCCAATTGATGACCGGCCGGTCCTCGGCGGAGAACCGCCAGGTGGAGGTGAGCGAGATCAGCCGCGGCCTGAAGATTCTGGCCCGCGAGCTCGAGTGCCCCGTGATGGCGCTCAGCCAGCTCAGCCGTTCGCTCGAGAGCCGGGCCGACAAACGCCCGATGTTGGCCGACCTTCGCGAGTCCGGTTGTGTCACCGCCGATACCCGCATCACCCGTGCCGACACCGGCCAGCAGGTCACCATGGGTGAGCTGCTCCGATCCGGCGCCCGCAACATCCCGGTATGGACGCTCGACGAGCGGTTGCGGCTCGTCCGGGGCGAGATGAGTCACGTGTTCCGCAGCGGGGTGAAGGTGGTGTTCGAGTTGCGCACCGCTTCTGGTCGATCGGTGAAGGCGAGCGCCAACCATCCGTTCCTGGCGCTCGAAGGCTGGTTCCCGCTCGAGAAGTTCGACGTCGGCGACCGAATCGCCGTTCCGCGTGCCGGCGCGTGGCCGGGATCGGTGGGGGTCGACGTCGGCGAAGCCACCGACACAGTGCCCCGAGAGTTGTGGTCCTATGTGCGCAAGATGCTTCCCGAGCTGGGGCTGTCGCTCAAGGATGTGGAGATCCGCCTCGGCGTAGAGGACTTCGTCGAGCGGTTCTACGCCAACGCGCTTTTCCGCCGCGACTTGTCGCAGCTTGCCGAAGTGGTTCCCGATCGCCACCTGGCCGACCTCGCTCGCAGCGACGTTGCCTGGGACACGATCACCTCGATCACCGAGCTCGGTCCGGAGCCGGTGTTCGATGCCACCGTCCCCGGCACGCACAACTTCGTGGCCGACGGGATCGTGGTCCACAACTCGATCGAACAGGACGCCGACGTCGTGATGTTCATCTACCGCGACGAGATCTACAACCCCGACAGCGCCGACCGGGGAACGGCGGAGATCATCGTGGCCAAACACCGCAACGGACCCACCGGCGTGGCCCGCTTGGCCTTCCTTGACCACTACACCAAGTTCGCCAACATGGCCCGCGGCGTCTGACCTCACTCCTGCTTTCCCGCCCGCGCGATCCTTGACGTTCCCGGCCCCCCGCTCCCGGCCGCCCGGCGCTCCGGCCTTCCCGCCGGCGGCTGCCGTGCGCTCCGGCCGCCCGAGGGGCGAACCGTGCTGCATCGGTGCCCCCTGTGGGGGTCTGGTTGCCGCATGGTTCCGGTGGGCCGGCCTTCCCGGGGGTGTCGGGCCGAGCCGTCTGTCGGGCTGAGCCGTCTGTCGGGCCGAGCATGTGGTAGCAACGGGGGCATGGCGTCGTCCCTGCTCCCCGTGCGCAAGGTGCGATTCGAGTACCCCGACGACTTCAACCCGATGTGGGTGCCGTCGATGCCGGAGTTCGCGGCCGCTGCCAACGCTGTTTCTCTCGGCATGCCCTACGCCGAACCGCTGTTCATCAAAGCGGTGCGGTCCACGTTCGACCAGCTCGACCCGCACCTCCGTGCTCGTACGGAGACCTACATCAAGCAGGAGGTCGGGCACTACACCCAGCACAAGAAGTTCAACGACATCATCACGTCGCATTACCCCTCCACGTTGCGCCTCCAGCGGTGGATGGACCGCACCTCGAACTGGGTGTGGCGCCGGAGCAAGAAGTTCAACGTCGCGTATGCCGCCGCCGGTGAGACACTGTCGTACGGCGTGGCCCGCTGGACCGAGGCCAACGTCGCCCGGCTCATGGATCATGCCGAGCCGATGGCGGCCACGCTCTTCCTCTGGCACCTGGCCGAGGAGGTGGAGCACAAGAGCAACACCTATGAAGTGTTCGAGGCCACCGACGGCAGCCGGCTTCGTTACACCCGTGCCCTGCTGCTCGCCTTCACCACGATCTGTGTGTTCACCACCGTCGGCACCCTCATGCAGCTCCGGGCCGAGAAGCTCCTTCGTAACCCGTTCACCTGGTTTCGCATGATCCGCCTGGCCATCAGCGTGGGGTTCGTGCTGATTCCGGTGATGGTGGTCTCGGCCCTACCGGGTCATCACCCGAAGGATTTCACCGATCCGGTGTTCCTTCCCACGTGGTTGCGCGACCACGACCCCGCCACTGGCACGATGCCCGAATGGCGGAGCCAGCTGGCCACCCGGGTCTGACCCACCGACTCGGGCCGGTTGCTCGGGCCGGTTGCTCGGGCCGGTTGCTCGGGCCGGTCGCTCGGGCCGGTCGCTCGGGCCGGTCGCTCGGGCCGGTCGCCCGGGGTGCTGCGGCTGTCCTCCACCGCTGGGCTCGTCGGGGGTTGTCGGAATCGGCGTTTGCGAAGGGAGGGACCGGTCTCTCCAGTCACGCTTGACCCGAGGAACGCACGCCGGGTGATCGTCGAGGCTGGCCCGATATCGGGCGGTCAGAAGTCGAAGAGGTCGCCGAGAAAACCCTTGCGCTTCTTCTGACCGTGGCCAGATCGGCCCTGCTCCCCCGACCGGTACGGCGTCGGGCGAGCCTCCGTGGACCACGACCGTACCTGTGCCGGCGGGTATCCCTGTGCCGGCGGGTATCCCTGTGCCGGCGGGTATCCCTGTGCCGGCGGGTATCCCTGTGCCGGCGGTGCTTCGATCGGCGCGGCGCCGATGGACCTGTCCCGGGGGTCCGCCCCCGAGCCTCCACCGGTGTCGGCCGCGGCCCGATCGATGATCTTGTCGAGCTCACCGCGGTCGAGCCAGACGCCTCGACACGTCGGGCAATAGTCGATCTCGATCCCGATTCGTTCGGTCATGAGCAGCGGTGTGTCGCAGTTGCTGGGGCACTTCATGGTCACGTTCCTTTCGGTGGCGTAAGACGGGAGCGGTCGACGACCTTGCGCAGTTCGTCGACGACCACGGCGGTGAACGGGATGGCGATCACGATCGCCCACTGGGCCGCGGACAACGCCACGGTCTCGAACAGCTGCCGACCGGGGCCAGTGGCGACGGTGAGCACTTGGAGGACAACGACGGCGCCGATCACGGCCCAGAGCTTGACGTTGCTGAGCGTGTCGCCGGAGAACAACGAACCGGTCTCCGAGCGGGCGTTGAACACGTTCACGAGCTGGAACAGCACGAAGGTCGTGAAGGCCATGGTGCGCCCCACCGCTTCGCCCCACTGCGCTTGGCCGTAGGCGAGCACGCCGAGGGTGCCGGCCGCCATGGTGACGGCAACAAGGGCGAGCCGCGTCAGGCGATGCATCGTGAGGATGGCGGCGTGGCGGTCCCGGGGCCGGCGTTGCATCACGTCGTGGGCCGGCCGGTCGAGCCCGAGGACCATGGCCGGGGGGCCGTCGGCGATGAGGTTTACGAACAGCACTTGGAGCGCGGTGAGGGGCGCCGGCAGCCCGAGTAGTCCGCCCACGAGGATGGTGGATATGGCGGCCAGATTGGTGGTGAGCTGGAACCGCACGAACTTCACGATGTTGTCGTAGATCGCACGGCCCCGCTCGACAGCTCCCACGATGGTGGCGAAGTTGTCGTCGGCCAGTACCACGTCGGCGGCCTCTTTGGTGACCTCGGTGCCGGTGATGCCCATGGCCAGGCCGATGTCCGCGGCTTTGAGGGCCGGGGCATCGTTGACGCCGTCGCCGGTCATGGCCACCACGTGATGGCCGGCTTGCAAGGCCCGGACCACCCGTACCTTGTGCTCGGGCGACACGCGGGCGCACACACCGATCGAACCGATGGCTTCCGCCAGCTCGTCGTCGGTCATGGCGTCGAGGTCGGCGCCGGTCACCGCCCGGCCATTGATCCCGAGGTCGGCCGCGATCGCGGCAGCGGTAGCGGCATGGTCGCCGGTGATCATCTTGACGGTGATGCCGGCGGAAGCGCACAAGGCGATGGCGTCGCGCACCTCCGGGCGAGGTGGGTCGACGATGGCGACCAGCGCGTCGACAGTGAGGCCCTGCACGTCGGCGTCGGCCGACACGGCGTCTGACCAGGGTCGGTGGGCGAGGGCCAACACCCGGCGGCCAGTCGACGCCAGTTGATGGTTCGCCGCTTCCCACCGTTGACGCTCCTCGTCGGTGAGGGCGGCGCGGTCGAGCACCACGTCCGGCGCGCCCTTCACCAGCAGGGTGACGCCGTCGTGATGGCTGCCGGGGAGGCCCTCGTGGAAGGTGCCCATGAACTTCGTGGTGGAATCGAACGGAATCTCGCCCACCCTGCGGTACCTGGTGCGAAGGTCGTTCACGTCCAGTCCGGCCTTCTCTGCCACCACGACCAGCGCCCCTTCGGTGGGGTCGCCGACGAGTTCACCGTCGCGGATCACCGCATCGTTGGTGAGGGCGGCAGCAAGGAGCGCCGTCGTGCCGGTCGGGAGCGGCGGGTCGAGCTCCCCTTCGGTGCCGTAGCCCCGGCCGCTCACCGAGTGGCGCTGCCCGGAAGCGATGATCACCTCGTCGGCGGTCATCTGGTTGAGCGTGAGCGTGCCGGTCTTGTCGGAACAGATCACCGTGGTGCTGCCGAGGGTCTCGACCGACGCCAGCCGTTTGACGATGGCCTGGCGCAGCGCCATCTGGTGCACCCCAACCGCGAGCGTGACCGTGACGACCGCCGGCAGTCCTTCAGGGATGGCGGCGATGGCCAGCGCGATGGCCTCGATCGCCGCCCGACCGATGTCTTCACCCTGGAGCAGGTGGATGACGAAGACGAGCGAGACGGCGATGCCCGCAACGACGGCGAGGCGTTTGCCGAGCTGGTCGAGTTGGACCTGCAACGGTGTTCGGCCGGGGTCGGCCTCGTTGAGCAGGGCGGCCACCTTTCCAATCTCGGTGCCCATGCCGGTGCGGGTGACGAGCAGTTCGGCCCGCCCCCGCACGACCGTGGTGTTGCTGAACCCCATGGTGGTCTGCTCACCGAGCGGGATGTTGCTGCTGCTGTCGTGGGTGTCGACTTCGGGGGTGTCGGCCACGGAGGTCACGTTGGAGGGCGGCGCAGCGGCGGATTCCGGCCCTTCGGCGTGTTTGTCGACCGGGACTGACTCGCCGGTGAGCGACGACTCGTCGACGCCGATGTTGATCGCCACGACGAACCGACCATCAGCGGGGAGCCGGTCGCCCGCTTCGAGCAGCACCACGTCGCCGGGCACCAGCTCGGCGGGATCAAGGGCCACGGTTATGCCGTCGCGTCGAACTCGCACGGTCGACACCAACATGTCCTTGAGCGCGGCCATGGCGTTCTCGGCCTTGCCTTCCTGCACGTAGCCGAGCACGGCGTTGATGAGCAGCACGACGGCGACCACGATGGCGTCTTTGTAGTCACCCAACGCCGCAGCGAGTGCGGCGGCTCCGGCCAGAATCGCCACCAGTACGTTGCGGAACTGATCGAGGAACCGCAACCAGCGGGGCCGGCCAGGTGGACTGTCGAGCCGGTTGTACCCGTGGGTCGACCGCAGCGTCTCGGCCTCGGCGGAACGGAGGCCAGCGGTGAGGTCGGCCGATACGTCAATCCCATCAGTGGTCGAGGGGGAAGCGGGTGCCACATTGGCACCATGGGCAAGCGTGGGTGACGGGGGCGTAGTCATGGTGGTCTCCGGACGCGCAACCGCTGAACGGCAAACGCATGTTCCGGAGGTCTCCCTCGCCAACAGGCCAGATGCACCGGGCTCGATGAGCGAACCGTGATGTCGACACATCTGCGTGGAGGTACTCCCCTCGCGGCGGCCCATGGTATCGCTCGACAGGCGATATGACAACACCACTCCTTAAACGGCCGGCCGGCGGACTGACATGCGGCCTCTGGTGCGGGCCGAACTGCTGCAGGTCGGGCGGTCAGGTCGAGCGTTGCTCCGCTCGTTCGATGGCGACTTGGATGCGTTTCGACGCGCTCATCCGGCCCAGCACCCAACGGTTGAATCGAGTGAGCCGCTCGGTGGGCATCGGCCGTTCAAGGTCGACGAACAGCACCACCCGCACCTGGCCAGTGTCGTTGTGGACCCGATGAAGGTAGGTGTCGTCCCAGATCAGGGGCTCGCCTTCGATCCACGTGAACCGTTCGCCGCCGATCTCGATCCAGCAGTCGCCTCTGGTCGGGACGAGAAGCGGAAGATGGAGCCGGACGAGGCCCTTGATGGCGCCGGCGTGGAGCGGGATCCGGGCGCCGGGCTCGAGCACCGAGAACATGGCGGTATAGAGGCCGCCCACCTGGTCGAGCAGGGAAGCGGTACGGGGGCATCGCACGCGGTTGGGCTCGCAGTCCTGGCCGGCATAACGCAGCACGAACGTGCGCCAGGTGTTGTCGTCGGTGAGGCGGCGCTGGCCCGGGTCGACCTCTTGGAAGCCGGGGATCCCGTCGAGGCCGTTGGCGAGTACGGCGTCGAGCTCGACCCGGATGTCGGACCACGCGTCGGCCAGCACCTTGGTGTCGGGCACATCGTCGGGAACGAAGAAACGTTGCGTGGGGAGCCGGAGCCACAGCCCGATGTTGACCACCATCATGGGCCAGTAGGGCAGGTTCCACCGGAGCGAGTCCCGGTAGCGCTCCAACCACAGGCGGAGGTCGGTACGTCGCGTGGTACTGGCCGGCGCGGCCTCCGATCCCATGCCGGGAGTGTAGGAGGAGGGATCGCCGCGAGTTCCGGGCTGAGCCCCGAACCGGAGAGGCGAATCCGCTCCCACCGACCTGCCGATCGCTACCCCGCAGCGAACGAAGGGGCGGGCAATCGAAGTGCGGCGCGGACGACCCGGGAACCGGGGCCCAAGACTGGCGAGGTATCGGGCGCGAGGACACGCCGGACGATGCTCGACGTCGGCGACGCCCGTGGCCGGTGAGTGGGGGCTCCCAACGATCGTTGCCTCGCCCGCGCAGGCCGAGGGTGCGCCGACCGGCCCCGCGCGATCTCACTCGCGACGGCGACGGCGACCGCGACCGGCGACCGCGATCGCGACCGGCGGCACCATCAGGTATCCGGGCGATGCCGGAGCCATGTGGTCTGGTGCCACCACTGCCACCACGAGCACCACGAGGGCCGTTCCGCGAGCGGCAGTCGATGGGGCAGATCTCGTTGCTGATGGGGTCAACGGCGCGACCGTGCGACCCACCGACCAAGGCGCGACCCCGACCGTCAGCACCACGCTTCAGCTCATCGCGGTCTCATCCGCTGACGCGGCCATCACTTTGGCGGTGGCCAACTTTGCCGCGATCTGCGGTCGGGCTTCCGGGACTTCCGAGGCTTCCGGGGCTTCCGGGGCTTCGGGGGGTCGACCACGAGCGTGGCGAAGACGGACACCAGCGGTGGCGGCATTTCGCATGC
>Ga0105047_10005359_pt1 | contig 22063 bp, 16 predicted proteins | sample MAT04_FD_78384 | JGI IMG/M metagenome (GOLD analysis project Ga0105047, IMG submission 78384) | Freshwater microbial communities from Lake Fryxell liftoff mats and glacier meltwater in Antarctica - MAT-04 (megahit assembly) | ecosystem: Environmental > Aquatic > Freshwater > Ice > Liftoff... | reverse complement strand
GCACACGGCGAGGTGCCGATCGCCGGAGCGGATCGGCGTCTCGAGCAGAAAGCGCATGACCGCTGCGCCCATCTCCTTCGGGAACTTGCGGACGGCGCCCTTCGGCTTGCCGGTGGTGCCGCTCGTGTAGATGACGACGGCGCTCTCGGCGGCGTCCGCGGGCACCATCGCGCTCTGCGCCGCGCGCTCGAACGCGCTCTCGTACGGCACGAGCGGCGCGTGCGTGCCGCCGACGACGAACAGGCAATCGTCACGCACGTTGCCCAGCTTCCCGCGCGCCGCGACCACCGTCTCGGCGCACTCGACGTCGGTGAAGATCGCCCGCGCGCCCGAGTGATTCACCAGGTAGTCGAGCTCCGCCGCGGTCGAGCGCCAGCTCACCGAGACGGCGCTGCCGCCGAGCCGCGCCATCGCCGATTGCACCTCGAGAAACGCCGCGCGATTGTGCAGCTGCACGATGGCCGCGTCGCCCTTGCCGAGGCCGCGCGCGCGCAGTCCGCCGGCCAGCTGATCGATGCGCTCGTTGGTCTCGGCGTAGGTCGTGCGCCGCGGCGCCGGCAGCGAGGCGAGGTCGTGCGGCGCGCCCTCGTAGCTCACGATGGCGAAGCGATCCGGCGTGTTCGCCGCGTGCACTCGGAACAGCGCCGACGGGCCGATCGGCCCCGCGAGCTGCTGCGCGAGCAGCGTGCGCGCGCCGGCCAGCGTCATCCGATACGCGATGCCGGTGTGCACCGCGCCGCGCCCCATCACCGCCGCACGGCGGACCGACGCGACGATGGAATCGCGGAGCGCGAGCGCCGGCGAGAGAGTTTCGCGAAGCATGGACAGGTCTCCGCGGCGGAGTGTACACACTCGGGGTTCAGGACCTCGAGTGCCCCGTCGTTTGGATCGGGGTCCCGGCCGTGGAATCCGTTCAACGCGGATTATTCGTACACGCACAGAAACGTTCTTGACCCACCGCTCGAAGCTTGTGTACGGTGGGCTACACCCGCTGGCTCTTTCAAGGAGGCCCCATGTCCTCGTTCTGGTCCGATGCGAGCCCGATCACCAAGGGAGTCATCGTCGTCGGTGCTCTCGGTTTCCTGTATCTCGGCATCGCGTTCTTTGTCGGTCTGCCCCCGTTCTTGAACACCGAGGTCGCGGCGACCCGCGGTCTCACCGCACCGTAGTCCGTTCTGTCGTCACGACGAGCTGCGCGGTACACACGTGCCGCGCCGCGTGCGTGTTCCGTCTCTGCGAGCGGTCGTCGCGCGAGCTGCGCGCGTCTCAGCGCGGCTCGCTCGGCGCGTCGAGCGAGCGCTGAAACGCGTCGCCGACGACGACGCACACTTCGCGCACCTCCACGCCACCGCCGAACAGCAACGCGAGCGGCTGCAGACGCACGCGTTCGACCTCGTCGCGATGCGCGCTGACGAACGCCGCGATGCGCACCAACACGTCGGCGATCGACGCGGTCGCCGCGCGCCGCACTGATGCGCCTCCCGCAAAGACGAGCGCGCTACCGCGCAGTCGCTCGAGCACTTGCTCGAGTCGCGCTGCGGAAGCGGGCAGCACCGTCAGCGTCTCGTCGCGCGACGCGAGTCCGTGGGCGTCGGCAAAGCCGAGTCGAATGCCGACCAGCCCGTCCGGCAGTGGCTCCGCGTCGACGCGCAGCAGCGCCTGCGCGGCCGCCGTCGCCGTCACGGTGACGCCGAGCAGGCGGCCTTGTGGAGCGCGCGCCTCTGCCGCGGTGACCAGCTGCCGATAGACGTCGCGCACGCGCGCCGCGTTGTCGACGCCGTCGACGGCGAGGTCTGGATGGTCCCAGACGCGCAGATCCGGCGACGCGAGCGCGATGCGCACCGGATAGCCGATGCGCGTCGCCTCCGACGCGGCGCGCGATGGGCTCGTGCACAGCTCTTCGAGCGGGAAGGGCAGGCCGTAGCTGCGCAGCGCGGTCTTGCTGGCGGGGTCGGAGAGCGCGCGCGGCGGGCCGAAGATGATCTCGAGCACCGCCTGGCGCGACGCTTCGGCGGGCGCGGAGAGCGGCGGTGCGTCGTCGGCCTCCGCGGCGGACAGCGCGCCGAGCGCTCTCGCGACGTCGCGCGGCTCACCGATGCGCACGTACGCGTCCGTCGCGCCGTGCGAGTAGCCGAGCATCCCGTCGTCGACGCGCACGATGCGTCCGCCGCCGCGCTCACCGCTGCCCGTCGCCGAGCGCAAGCGCGCGCGATCGACGGCCGGCAGTGTCTTGGTCGCCGCCGTCCACGGACGCCGCGCGTCGGTCGCGAGCAGCGCGAGCGCCGCCGCGAGCGGGCGGACCTCGTCGACGGCGACGAGCCCAAGATCCGCGGCGAGCGCACAGACGATGCCGGCGTCTTCGCTCGGCGCGACGAGGCACACCGCGCACGCGAGGCGGGCACTGCGCGCGGCTTGCGCGAGCCGCACCAGCGCCGCCGCCGAGGGCACCGACTGCACGACGATCGCCGCGCGCGATCCCGCAGCCAGCGCGGCGCAGGCCTCCGCGATCGGATCCGGCGTGACGCGCGGATCCGCAGCGACGCCGAGCGCGCCGCACGCGTGCGCGCACTCGACGGCGAGCTCCGCGCTCTCGCACGCGATCGCGAAGGACGCCGTGCTCACCTCGGTCGCGTTGCCGGCGGGCGGGCGGCGCTGGCGGAGCGCACGACGGAAGCGAGAAAAAGATAGCGAGAGCCGCGCTCGACCAGCACGCCCTCGACCTCGATGCGGCCACCGACCTCGAGCTGCAGGACGGTCGCGATCGAGGCCTGCGTCTTCGCGACGAAGATCGGGATGTTCGCCTCGCGCGTGCGCAGCTGGATCGCGCGCCGGCCATCGAGCCCGGCGCCGCGCGAGAGGTCGTCGAACTGCGGATCGATCGTCAGCAGCACGTCTTGCACGCGCAGCAGTCGACCGACGTGGCGCTCCGGGATCACCGCGAGCGCGCGTGGTGGCGTGAGCGCGGCTTGGCCGCTGGTGTTTCGCAGCGCCGCGAACGGATCCTCTCCGGGCGGCGGGGGCGGCACGTCTTGCGCGTGTAGCGCGGCCGATCCGACGATGAGCGCGATGGCAGAGAGAGTCGCGGCGAGAGCCGCAATGGACGAGCGACGCATGGATCCTCCGAGAGAGTCGCTGAGCGGAGCCGGGGCTCCGGAGCGCGAATGGTACAGAAGCGTGAGCCAGCGTCGAACTATGGGACGAACGCGCGCCGGCGAGCGTCATCGTGATAGGGTCGCGGCGTGGCTGCACGTACATCCTCGCGCACTGCCGTGCTTCTGCTGACGCTCGCCGCTGCGCTGTTCGTCGTCTCGCGCGCCGATGCGCAGGTCGCGCCTCCGCATGCTGGGCCGCAGGTTGCGCCTCCACAGGGTGGGCCTCCGCCTGGCGGAGATACGGCGCCCGCCGGCACCAACCCAGAGAACGTGCAGGCGACGCAGGACGCGCGGCAGCACTTCCGCGCTGGCATGGAGCACTATCAGGCGCGGCGCTTTCGCGAGGCGATTCAGTCGTTCTCACTCGCGGCCGAGCTCGTCCCGAGCGCCGACCTCTGGTTCAACATCGCGCGCTCGCACGAGCAGCTCAACGAGCCGGCGCTCGCCGCCGAATATTACCAGCGCTACCTGCGCGACCGCGTCGATCCGCCCGATCGAGAGCAGATCCAGCGTCAGATCGTCGCGCTGCAGGAGCGCGCGGAGGCCGAGCGCGCGGCGCGCCGCACACGTCCGACCACCGGCACGCTGCGCGTCGAGGCGAGCGTCGCTGGATCCGAGGTGCGCGTCGACGATCGGGCCATCGGGCGTGCGCCGATCGCGCTGCCGCTCTCGCTCTCGCCGGGGCGGCATCAAGTCGCCGTCGTGCGCGAAGGCTACATCCCGTTCCGCTCCGAGGTGCAGATCGAGGCCGGCGTGCCGACCTCGGCGTACGCCGATCAGGTTCGCTCCACCGAATACCGCGCGATTCGCGGCTCGCGCATCTGGACCTGGATCGTCGGCGGCCTCGGCGTGGCTTCGCTCGGCACGAGCATCGGCTTCGGCGTCGTCGCGAGCGGCCGCCAGAGCGACGGTGATCTCGACGGCGCGCGTCGCGGCGCGACCATCAGCGACATCTTTCTCGGCAGCGCGATCGTGCTCGCGGTCGGCGCGACGCTGCTCTACTTCGTCGAGGGCCGCGCGGTCGGCACCGAGCGCGTCTCGGATGGCCAGCCTGCCGCCGCGCCCGCCGCGACTGCACCGACAGCGTCGGCGCTGCGTCCCAGCGCGTTCTAGTCGAGCGCGTCCGATGATTGGCGTCGCGGCGTTCTCGTCGAACGCGCCGCATCGGCGACCCCGTACTCTGCGCCTTACGCGGGGGCGAACAGCGCGTCCCAGTACGGCGCGAGCGCGAGCTCGGTGCGCGCGATCGCTTGTCGTGCGGCGCCGCCGATCTCGCCCTCAGGCAGCGCCGTCACTTCACCGAGCGCGGCGCGCGCGACCGCCGCGATGCTCGACTCGAGCGCGACCAGATCGTAGCCGCCTTCGAGCACGAAGCCGACGCGACCGTGGCCGGTGCGCTCGGCCTGCGCGACCAGCGCGCTCGCCATCGCGCCGTAGCTCGGGGCGTCGAGCTCCATCGACGCGAGCGGATCTCGCGCGTGCCCGTCGAAGCCCGCGGACACCAGCGTCAGATCGGCCTCGAAACGATCGAGCAGCGGCAGCACGACACGACGAAACGCGTAGCCGTACACCTCGGGGCCGCTGCCTGCGGGGAGGGCGAGGTTCGCCGTGTGCCCGAAGCCTTGCCCGATACCAATTTCCGTCGGCGTCCCCGAGTAGTGCGGATAGAGATCGCTCTGGTGCAGCGACACGAACAGCACGCGCGGATCGTGCGCGAAGATGTCCTGCGTGCCGTTGCCGTGGTGCACGTCCCAGTCGACGATCGCGACGCGACGCGCTCCCGCAGCGAGCGCGCTCGCGGCCGCGACGGCGACGTTGTTCAACAAGCAGAAGCCCTTCGCTTCACGCGGCGTCGCGTGGTGACCGGGCGGCCGCACCAGCGCGAGGCCGCGTCCACCACGACCGCGCAGCAGCTCGCGCGCGAGCCGTGCTGTCCCGCCGGCGGCGAGCCACGCAGCGGTCTGCGTGCCCTCGGAGAAATACGTGTCGGCGTCGAGCTGCCCGCGGCCGCTGCGGATCTCGGCCGACAGCCTGCGCAGATAACCGGGCTCGTGCACGCGAGCGAGCTCCTCGGCCGTCGCGGCGGTCGCCTCGAGGTGGCGCACGTTCGTGCCCGCGCCGAGCGCGAGCCCAGAGCGCGCAGCGACCAGCCGCTCGGCGCGCTCCGGGTGGTAGCCCGTCGGCGTGTGCGCATCGAATCGCGGGTCATCGACGACGAGCAGCGAGCGTGCCGGCGCGACAGTCACATCGAGCTTTCTACCAGTGAAGCGCAGCCGCCTGGCGAAAAACGCCGCACGGTCCGCCGAAAGCCAAGTCTCGCGCCGGTCGCGCGCTCGGGTGCTTTTTACTGCCTATTGACCATGCCGCGCACGCGATGGTAATCACGCACTGCTCCGGACCGAGGGCGGGACGGAAAAGAGCTGTCGCAGTACGCCGCGCAGAGCAGAGTCGACCGGCTGGCAGCCTGCCACGGTCGGCGTTGCTCCAAGCGCGGCGGCTCTCCTAGCGAGGAGCGTACGTTCATGCGGCTCAAGATCATCGCGGGCAACCTGGTCGCAGTGCTCCTCCTGGGGCTCATCTCTTTCTTCGTCGTTCGCTCGCAGCTCACCTCCGGCCTCGAAGCCGAAGTGGACTCGACGATCGCCAACGACGCGCAGGTCATCGAGCGCTCGTGGCGGCTCTCCGGCATCGAGTTCACGTCGCTGGTCTCCGATCGCGCGGCGACGCGCGAGGCGCGCGACGTGTTCGCCGCGCTCAACGAAGATCAGCGCCGCACGCGCGGGTACGAGGCCGCCGAGCGTCTCGGTACGTGGTTCGCCGATCCGTCGCGTCGCGGCGCCGTCCCGGACCTCGTGCTGTTCACCGACGAGACCGGCAAGATCCTCGCGCGCAACGCCGATCGTAACGGCATGTACAACGTGGTCCTGACGACGCAGCTGCCGGCGCTGCGCGCCGTGCTCGAGCGCGGCACCGAGCTCACCGACGTCTGGCGCAAGGACGACGAGAACAAGGTGATGCAGGTCGCCGCTGCGCCGATTCGCAGCGAAGCGGGCTCGGTCATCGGCGCGCTGGTCGTCGCCTACGACGTCTCGAACGGCTACGCCTCGAGCGAGGCGCGCCTGATCGATCGCGACGTCGCGTTCGTCAGCGATCAGCGCGTGTACAGCTCGTCGCTCTCGACTGATCGCGCGGATTCGCTGAAGACGTTTCTCTTCTCCGACGCGCAGCGCGGCGCGACCACGCAGGCGCTCGGCGGCGGCGCCGACCCTGCGCCGTTCCGCACCACGCTCGGCGGCGACGACTACATCGGCGCGCTCGGACGCCTGCCGAACACCGAGTCGGCCGCGGTCGCGTTCGTCGTGCTCGGCAACCGCTCGCAGGCCTCGGCGCTCGTGTCGAGCGCCAACATCGTCCTGATCCTGACGGTGCTGTTCGCGCTGATCGTGATCGGCTACGGCTTCGCCATCGGCACCCAGCTGCTGCGCCCGATCGAGCAGATCGAAGAGGGCCTGCTCGCGGTCGTCAACGGTCGCACGGACCTGCGACTCGACGTGCAGAGCACCGAGCTCGGGGGCCTCGCGTACCGCATCAACCAGCTCCTCAATGTCTTCACTGGCGTTCAGGAAGCGTCCGAAGACGAAGGTGGCCGCGTGTCCTCGCCGCCCGATCAGGCCGCGTGGAAGGACCAGGCGTTCGCGGAAGGCGCCGCTGCAGGCGGCGGCGGCGGCGGCGGCGGCGGTGCAGCCGAGCCCATCGACGATCCGGAGATCGCGGCGCGTCTCGAGGCAGAGCCCGAAGACGCGTACCTCGGGCGCGTCTATCGCGAGTACGTCGCGGCCAAGCAGGCAGCGGGCGAGAACATCGCGATCCCGCAGGACAAGTTCGGCCAGCGCCTCAAGGGCAACGCCGACGCGGTAGCGAAGAAGCACGGATGCCGCATGGTGCGTTTCCAGGTGCAGGCGCGGGGCACCGAGGTCATCCTCCGCCCCGTTCTCATCAAGTAGCGGTCCCGCCTCGCGCGGGCAAAGGCACGCACGACGCATATGGGGCTCTTCGACTTCTTCAAGGGCGGCTCGTCGAAAGGCGCGCCGTCCGAATCCGCGCTGCGCAAACACGCCGCGCGCGTCGCCAACAAGCGCGCCCAGGCGCCCGATCGCTGGGACTCGATCCAGGCGCTCGCGCAGATGGGCACGCCCGAGGCCGTCGAGGCGCTGATGGCGCGCTTCGCCTTCCAGACGGATCCGAGCATCACCGATCAGGAAGAGAAGGACGCCGCCTTCGAGGCTGTCGTCGAGACCGGCGCCAAGGCGATCGAGCCGGTGAAGCAGCACCTGCGCACCGCCGACACCATCGCGTGGCCGCTCAAGATGCTCGATCGCCTGCTCGAGCCCGACGAGGTCATCACCGAGCTCATCGCCGCGCTCGCGACGATGCACCTCGAGTACGCGCGCGATCCCGAGCGCAAGCTCTCGCTCCTCTCCACGCTCGAGGAGCGCCACGACCCGCGCATCATCGACGCCGCCGCACGCTTCCTCGACGACGTCAACGAGACCGCGCGCTTCTACGCCGTCGGCGCGATCTACGCACAACAGAGCGCCGACGCCGTGCGCCCCGCGCTCCTCGCGGCGCTCGCCAAAGAAGACAGCGCCCGCACCCGCACGCGCATCCTCGAGGGCTTCGCTGCGCGCGGCTGGGACGTCGGCGTCGGCGAGCTTCGCGAGAAGCTGGTGAAGGTGTTACCCGCTGGGTATGGGATTGATGCGAAGGGTGTCGTGACGAAGAAGTAGGAGCTTTGCTCCTCTTGGGTCCTCGCGCTGCGCGGCTTCTGCTTTCGATGGCGGGCTGGCTCTGCTTCGCTGGTGACGGGCTGGCTGGGCGGCTTCTTGCGGTTCTTGTAGGCTTTTTGCGCTGCGCGCGCGGCTCCCCCCAGCCCCCTCGTGCGAGGGGGGGCTTTCAGGTGGGCGGCGATGGGCGGGGACTGCACTTGGTGGGCGGGATGCGAGGCACCCCCAACCCCCTTGGAAAGGGGGCTTTCGGAGGGGAGTTGTGACGGAGCGGCGTGCGACGGCGGCTGCGGACGCGGCGTCGGACGGTGCGCATGTCGCGTCGGACGGCTCGCATGTCGCGTCGGACGGGTCGCGGGTCGCGTCGGACGGCTCGCATGTCGCGTCGGACGGCTCGCATGTCGCGTCGGACGGCTCGCATGTCGTATCGGACGGCTCGCATGTCGTATCGGACGGCTCGCATGTCGCGTCGGACGGCTCGCATGTCGCGTCGGACGGGTCGCGGGTCGCGTCGGACGGCTCGCATGTCGTATCGGACGACTCGCATGTCGTGTCGGACAGCGCCGAACGAACAAAAGGCGCATGGCGCTCTCCGCGCCACACGCCTCGTTCGTCATTCCCAGAGGGGCTGCGGAGGGAGTTACTCGCTGATGCGCGCCTTCGTCGGGAGGTAGAAGGTCCAGCCGAGGATGAACATGTGGTTGAAGTGGAACGCGCGATCCTGGTCGTTGACCACGCCGTCGGCGAAGCCCGAGTCGCCGTTCAGGTCGTTCCTGCCGTCGACGTCCGCGCCGCTGGTGTTCCAGGCGAACGGCAGGGCGCGCCACTCGATGTTGAGCGCCATCCACTCGTTCACATGCAGACGAAGGCCGACGCTGAACGTGCCGGTGATGGCGACGCGCGAGGCGCGGTCCGACTGAGTCAGGATGCAGTCATTCCGATCGGCGGTGTCCGCGCAGATGCCGGCCGCAGTGTCCGCGCGCTCCCCGATGCCGAGGAACGCCGCGCCGCCGGTGATGAAGAAGTCGGCGTCGATGAACAGCTTCTGGAACAGCGAGAGCTTGCCGCGCAGCGGGATGAACACGACCTGGAGCGCGGCGCCCCAGTTGATCGTGCCGATCTGGTCGGGGAAGCCGCCCGCGCTCGGCAGGCTCAGGCGGTTCGACGCGGCGGTCTGACCAATCGCGGCGATCTGATCGGTCAGGCCAGTGTCGACGTGGATCGGCGCGAAGAAGCCCCAAGCGCCGATGCCGAGCCAATCGGTGAAGTGATACGTCGCCGAGGCGCCGAAGCCGATGGTGCGCGAGTACTCGTCGGTCAGCGTGAACGCTGCCTGCGGCGTGATCTCGAAGCGACCCTGGCGATAGATGCGGAGGCGGCGAACCGCGGGTGCGCCGGCCAAGGGGCCGGTGATTTGGACCTCTTGCGCTGAGACGCTCGGCGCGTAGCCGAGTGCGAGCGCGGCCACCGCGGCGGCGAGAGAGAGGGAAAGAATCGACTTGCGCGTAGTCATCGTTCGGTTCCTCGGGGCCGTCAGCGCGGCAGCTTGTACTCGAACGAGGGCGGGAAGAACAGCGTGATGCCGATGTGCGCGGTCACGTTGCTGGTGAACGACGGGCTGTCCGCGAACCAGGTCTCGGGATTCTGGCGGTCGTAGAGAGACACGTTCAGCGACTCGAGCTTCTCGAGGTACATGTAGTTGCGCAGCTCGGCGAAGACGGCGAGCCAGCGCGAGACGAAGACGCGGATACCGATGCCGACGTTGAAGGCGACGCGCAGACCGAAGTCGAACTAGCGAATTTCCGGATCGATGACCGGCACCGGACGCGTGCGCAGCATGCCGACGCCGCCGACGAGGTACGCGTCCCACTGGAAGATGTACTCGTTGAACATCGCGAACTTGCCGTAGAGCGGCACGTACGTGAAGTTCAAGTGCGCACCGAGCTGGTACTCGGTGATCGGCACCGCGAGGCGGGTCGAGCGGCGCACGTTGAAGTTGAGGTCGGACTCGTTCTCGAGGCCGCCGTACCAGAGGAAGTTGAGGCCGACGGCGAGCACGTTCGTGAACCAGTAGTTCAGCGCAATACCCGCGGCCGGGTGGCTGACGTACGGGTCGTTGACCGTGAACGACCACGACGGCGACACCTCGAGGCGGCTGTTGCGCAGCGCATAGATCTGCTGGATCGCGAAGATCTCCTCGGAGGCCTCCGTCCGGCGCGGTGCTGCGTCACGTGCGGTGGCCTCTTGGGTTCCCTCCTGACGGAGATCGCCCAGCAAGGAATCACCGTTGTCTGCGCCCTCTGCCGGAGGTGCGTCGCCCTCCGCCGGCGGCGTGTCGCCCTCCGCGGGGGGAGGAGTGTCCACCTCGTCAGCCGAGAACGTCATGTCCTGCGCGGCGATGGAACCCACGAACATGGTCTGCGTGAGACCCACCGTGGCGAACCCCGCGAGCAGCGCGATCGAAGCCCTCTTCATCGTGACCCCTTCACTTGGCGCCGTTCCTCGACACCATCAGTGCGACACCGGCTACCTGCCTGTTGCTGCGCGAACGTTTTTTCGAGGGTGCTCAGCTGAAGCTGGAGCGACCCGAGCGAACTTGAGTGCCAGTTTGAGTGCCCAGGGCGGGCGCACTCGCGAAATACTCTATCGGATGAAGCAGTGTAACTGTCCGAAATTGCTATTGAAAATAGCGTCACCTCGAAATCGCGGCCGACTATATCACGCGACTTCCGGCAGGATCAACGGTCCTGTCACGCAGCATCGGCTTCTTCTTCCGGCTTCGCGAACAGCGCTTGGACGAAGCTCGTCGCCTCGAATTCCCGAAGGTCCTCCACGCGCTCGCCGATTCCCACGTAGCGCACGGGCAAACCGTGCTCGTCGACGATGCCGAGCACGACGCCGCCCTTCGCCGTACCGTCGAGCTTCGTGAGCACGATGCCGGTGACCGCGAGCGCCTCCTTGAAGATCTGCGCCTGCTGAATTGCGTTCTGACCGTTGGTGGAGTCGAGGACGAGCAGTACTTCGTCGGCGGGGCGATCGAGCGCCTTCTCGACGGTGCGTCCCACCTTCTTCAGCTCGTCCATCAGCGGCACCTTCGTGTGCAGGCGGCCCGCGGTATCGGCGAGGACGATGTCCGCGCCGTCGGCCTGCGCGCGCTTGATCGCGTCGAAGATCACCGAGCCTGGGTCGGCGTTGTCCTTGCCCTTGACCACCGGGCAGCCGACGCGACGCCCCCACACCTCGAGCTGCAGCACGGCGGCGGCGCGGAAGGTGTCGCCCGCGGCGAGCACGACCTTCTTGCCGTCCTGCGTGAAGCGGCTCGCCAGCTTGCCGATCGTCGTCGTCTTGCCGACGCCGTTCACGCCCACGACGAGCACGACCATCGGCTTGTTGCGTAGGCGAATGCCGCCGCCGCCGCTGCCGAGGATCGTCAGCGCTTCGTCGCGCAGCGCGGCCCACACGCGATCTTCGTCGGAGAGCTCGTTGCGCGACATGCGCTCACGCAGCCGCTCCAGGATCTTCTGCGTGGTCTTCGGCCCGAGATCCGCGCTGAGCAGCACCTCTTCCATCTGCTCGAGCAGCGCCGGATCGATCTCCTTCTTACGCGAGAGCATCTGCGCGAGGCGCGCGATGAAGCCGCCGCGCGTCGACGCGAGGCCCTTCTTCAGCGCGGCGACGTCGTCGGCGCCGCCCGGCGGACGTACCGAACTGCGCAGCGGACCGGTCTCGACTGGGTCGGCCTTCGTCGGCACCTGCGCGGCGACTGGCTCGGCCTTGGTCGGGATGATCGGCGCGGGCGTCGCGACGTGGGCCGCGGCGATCTCGGTAGGCGCCGCCGCGGCTGGCTCAGCCTGCGTGCGCGGTGCCTCGACCGGGGCGTCGACGCGCACGGCCTCGCGTGCGACGGGCTCGCGCGCAGCTGCAGCATCGGCGGTGCGCTTGCCTTCGCTGAGCTCTGCGGGCTTCTCGCCGGGCTTCGGGCCCTCGCGCGTGGCGGATTGATCGCCACCGCCGCGGCGGAGCAGGAGCACCACGGCGACGAGCACTGCGAGGGCAACGACGGCAATGACGATGGTCGTACTCGTGAACATCGTGGCTCGTAACCCGGTCCCTTCGTGAGGCGCGATCAGCTTGAAGTTGCGTGGCCGGGCGCGCGGGTGTGCGCTCCGACCCCAGACGAGGCCGCACTATAGGCAGGCGGGCCCGGGCGGAGTCAACGGCGAGCGTCAGTCTTCGCGGCGGTATCCTCCAGCGCGCCGAGGACCTCGTCACGGGCGCGCTCGGTCGCCTCGAGGTCCGCCGACGTCGGCGGCGCCGCGGCGTACGCCGCGCGCTCGGCCCGCGCGACGAGATCGGGCAGGCCAGATGGCGGTGGACCCTTGGCGCGGGCGCGCTCGAGAACTTCGCGCGGCGTGGCCGTCCCCCAGGCGCGCTGGGGCAGGACCGCCGCGGCGATCGGCGCGACGGCGTCGAGCGCGCGGTCGCGAAGGCTGTCGAGGCGCACGCGCACGGCCGACCACTCGCCGCGATGCGGTACCACCAGCGCATGCGTGACCGACGCGTAGCCCGCGCAGGCGACGCGCAATTCGTAAGCGCCTGGCGCGAGCTCCGTGATCGCGAACGCGCCCGCCGCGTCGCACGTGGACTCCGCGATGGCCGCGTCCGCGCCGCCCGCGTGCAGCGTCACCAGCGCGCCGCTGACCGCTTCGTCGTCGCGCAGATCGAGCACGGTGCCGCCGACATCGACGCGATCCGCGCGTCCGCGGCGCGCGCCCGCTTCGACGCCCGCGTTGCGCACCGCCGGCGCCGGTGGACGCGCCAAGGCCGCGCGGCGACGCCCGCGGCTGCCGAGCACGATCAGCACCAGCGCCGTCACGCCGACCGTGCCCAGCAGCCAGCCGAGCGGCCCGCTAGAAGCTCCGGGGACGTCGATGCGCACCGGCGCCGAAGCGCTCGAGTCGCGCCAGGGCGCGTCGCTGTCGTAGCGCGCGACCAGCTGCAGCGCGCCCTCGCGCGTCGCCTCCACGCGCACTTCGAATGCGCCGTCTTCGCCGGTCAGCACGGTCGCCAGGTGTTCGCTGCGATCGAACAAGCCGACCGCCTCGCGGGGTAGCGCGCGGCCCGCATGATCGACGAGCCGCCCGCGCGCGCGAATCGGCTCGCCGAGCTGCACCTGTGTCGCGTCGATCGATAGGCCGAGTCGCGTCGGCGAGACGCGCACGACGGGCACCTCCGTCTGCGCGTCGGCGCGCAGCGCGTCGGCCGCTCCGCGCGCGACGATCCGCCCAGCGGCCGGCGGGCCGAGCTGCTCCGAGCGCACGACGAAGCGCACGCGTCCGGCATCGTCGGACGTGCCAGTGCCGAGCGAGCGGCCGAGCTCGTCGGAGAGCTCGACGTGCAGCCCGCCGCCGCCCGCGTCGCTGACCGCGACGACGTCGACGACGTGCTCGGCGACGTCGAGCCGCAGCCGGCCGTGCTCCGGCACGGTGACGCGCAGGCGCACATCGGCGCGATCGAGATCGAGCGCGCGCTCGACCTCGATGCGCTCGTGATCCGGATCGCCGACGAACGTCGCGCCGAGTCGATACGCGCCGAGCGGCAGCGCGAACTCAGCGTTCAGCTTCCCTTCGGTGTCGGTGCGCACCATGCGCCGCTCGCTGTAGACCCCATCGGCCGAGCGCGCGTGCAGCATGACTTCGCGATCGGCGAGCGCCTCGCCGAGATCATCGCGTAACACGCCGACCACGACGACACGCCCGTCGCGCCGCTCGGTGCGCAGCTCGATGCGACTCTCCGCGCGTACCCGCACGATCGGCTGCGCCGACGCGTGCGCCGCGGCGAGCGCGACGACCGCCACGATGACGGACAGGACGACCGCGCGTCCGAGCTGGGCCGCAGCGTCGCCGCAGACAGCGCCGATCGCGCCGTGGAACCGCCGCACGGCGGCGCTGAGGCATCGCTCCATTGTCATCGCGGGAAGCAAGGCGCTCAGGCTGCCGCCGCCGTCGAGAATGCGCAAGCGAGTGGCCGTTGCGTACGCGCACGCGTTGGGGCGATACTCGCCGCGCGCTGCGCCGATTGAACAGAGCGGCGGGCCGCACGTCACAGCGCACGTCACGGATGTCACGACTCGGGTCCAAGGAGCGCACGCGGATGATGGCAGAGCGCATGACGCGTCGGAGCAGAGCACTCGAGCGCGCGGTCCGGGCAGTGACGCGCGCCGTCGTCGTCGCGCTGTTGCTCGTCGTCGCGCACGCGCACGCGGACGCGCGCACCGACTACCTCGTGCGCTTGATGGGCACGTCGACCCAGTTCCGCGTCCGCGCGCAGGCCGCGCTCGCGCTCGCGCAGGCAGCGCCCACCGACGGCGCGGTCACCCAAGCGCTGGTGCGCGCGCTCCGCGACGAACATCCCGCGGTGCGCGCGGCCGCCGTCTCCTCGCTGCAGTCGCGCAACGATGTGAGCGTGCTCGACGCGCTGCGCGCGGCGAAGACCGATCGCGATCGCAGCGTCGCTTCCGCTGCCGCGCGTGCGGTGACGGCGCTCGAGCGCACTGCGCGCGCCACGCGGCCCAGCACGCCGAGCACGAACACCGGCACCGACACAACCCCACCGCCGTCGAGCGGCCCGGCGCGCTTCTACGTCGGCGTCGCGACGCCGGCGACCACCGCATCGCTGAGCCCGGCGGTCCTCAGCTCCGCGCGCAGCTTCATCGTGCAGAACGTCACGCAGATCCCTGGCGTGCAGATCGCACCGGCGACCGAGTCGAACGCGGCCGCCCGACGCGTCATCCAAGATCGCCGCCTGGTCGGCTACTACCTCGACGTCTCCATCACCTCCGTCGAGGAGCGGCCGGGCGGCGCGCTGCGCGCTGCGGTCTCGGTGATCGTCAACACGTACCCCGGCCGCGACATGCGCTCGATCCTTCAAGGCGCTGCGACCGTATCGGGGAGCGGCGCAGGCGACGAGGCGCGCCAGCAAGCCATCGAAGCCGCGCTCACAGGCGCCCTCCGCCGCCTCCCGCAAGCGCTCGACGCGAGCGCTGCCACGGCCCGGGCGCCGTAGCCGCTCGCCATCAGAACACCGCCTCGAGCGGCCTCGTCGGCCGAAATCTTGTAAGGTCCCCACTGGTTCGCGGACAATCTTGTCGAACAGCTCGAGAGCACCGCGGAGACGAAGATGTCGTCACAGGCACAATCCCTTCCGAAACCTTCTGGCCCGCCGAAGCGCCACTTCCGCAATTACCTTCTTCAGCCGCGCTTTCAGCTGAAATACACCGGCATGGTCGTCGGCGTGACGCTGGTCGTCGCGAGCGTGCTCGGCTACGTCGCCTACGACTACTCGCGCGGTCAGACGGAGGCGCTGTCGATCACGATGGCGTTCCAGCCGGACCTCGACCCGTCGGTGCGCGACGATCTCGACGGCTGGGCGAAGGAGCAAGATCGACGGATCTTGTTCTCTATCCTCGGCGGCATCGTGCTGCTCGGCATCACGCTCGGCGTCACCGGCATCCTCGTCACGCACAAGCTCGTCGGGCCCGCGCACAAGCTCAAGCTGCTGCTCGGCCAGGTGCGCGATGGTCACCTCAAGGTCGTCGGCAAGCTGCGCAAGGGCGACGAGCTGCAAGACGTCTTCCTCGCGTTCGAGGGCATGGTCGACGAGCTGCGTCGGCGGCAGGCTGAAGAGGTCGCGTCGCTGGCCGCGTCGATCGAGCGCGCAAAGGTCGCCGGCACGCCCGAGGACGTGCTCAAAGATCTCGCCAGCGTCCACGACCGGATGAAGGCAGAGCTCGAGTAGCGATCACCGCGGCCGATCGATCGCCGTGATCGCGACGCGCATCGCGATCAGAACGCGTTCTCGTAGTACTCGAGCCGCGGCGTGTCGCTGTCGTAGACGACGGCGGCGACGTCGAGTCGCACGTCGACGTTGCGCAGCCGCGAGCTGACTAGCCAGAGCGACGCCGCGCGCCGAATGCGCTCGAGCTTGCGGCGATCGAGCGACTCCGCCGGCGCCATGAACTTGTCGCTGCGGCGCGCGCGCACCTCGCAGATCACGATCAGCGAGCCACGTCGTGCGATCAGATCGAGCTCGAGGCGACCGACTCGCACGTTGCGGCCGAGCACGCTGAAGCCGCGACGCTCGAGCTCGCGCGCGACGAAGGCCTCTGCTTCGCGTCCGAGCGGGTGGCGCCCACCAGTGCGATCGCCGCTCGCGTCGGCCGGCGACTTCGTGGCGACTGCGCGCTTCGCTCTGACCGCTTTGGGCGCTTTGCCGTCGCCGCCAGAATTGACGACGCCCCGGGACGCAGAGGCGTCGCCGGGGCGTGGTGGGCGATCGGCCGGGCTCACGCGAGCGTCAGTCCTTCGGCTTCACGCAATAGCTGCCGACGATGCCGATGCCGCCGCTCGCGAGGATCTGAGTGCACACGAAACTCTCTGGGCACTCGCAGAAGTCCGCCGCACCCGCGGGACCGTCGCAGCGGCAGGTGCAGTAGATGCTGTTGTCGAACTCTGCCTGCGAGACGCAGCCGGCCTCGGTGCAGCCAATCTGGCTCGGATCGGCGGGCACCATTTCGGTCCCGCCGCGAAGATCGTTGACGATACAGACGCGCGTGCGGCACTGCACCGAGCTCGTCTCGAGGTACGCCTCGCCGGCGAGGAAGCCGCGGCGCCCCATACCATCCACCGGGATGTTCTCTGGCGTGCACGGATCACCAACGGCCTCGACCTGGCAGCCGGCCGCAGTCAGCGCCGCGAGCGCGACGGCGAGGACGGTCAAGGACTGCGCGAGAGAGCGGTTCATCGTCGTCATCTCCATGCTGGCTCGTGGTGCTGACAGTCGCCGCGCAGCAGGGCTGCTTGGCTTCTGCCCGTCCAGTGAGGCGCTGGTTGGGGGCGTGCGGTTGCGGATCGGGTCGCGTGCCCAAGGACCCGCCTGAGCGGGGTTCATTGGGTGACGCACAGGTTCGCGAGGAAACAGGCGGTTCAGTGAGGTGTCGCCAACAGGCCCAGCGTTTTCCGAGGGGCTGACGGCGAAAGTGGTCGCGAAGCTACGTTGGGCGCGGGTCGAGTGTCAAGAGTGGAAGCACGCGATGGACGAGAGCGGCGATCGATGGGCGAGACGTTGAGCAAGCGATCGACGACGGCGTGTAGCGAGCGATCGGTGACACGATGAGCAAGCGATCGACGACGGCGAGTGACGAGCGATGGATGAGAGGGCGTCGCGGGACGACTGGGGCTGGCAGAAGCGAGTGGGTGCGCGACCGGTAGCCCCCTGTTTTCCCTTGACATTGTCGGACGAGCCTCTCTATCATCGGCCCCTCTTCGGGTCTAAGGGCCTGATATTCTTTCGGTTTTCGGCGTGACAGCAGCGCCGCGCACCACCCGCAGTACATACCGCCCAGCAGAACCTGGGCATGTACATACCGCCCAGCAGAAGCTGGGCATGTGAACGCCCCTCAGTGGAGGATGCCGATGAGTCGGATCGTCAAGCAGAACGTCGTGTGGATCTCTTCGGCCCGTCGCAGCGTGCTGCTCGGCACTGCGCTCACGCTCGTGGTTGCCGCGATCGCAGCTCCCGCGAGCGCGCAGGACATGACGTTCAGCGTCGATGAGACGGGCCAGCCGCCCGCGCCGCCGGCCGAAGGTCCGCCTTCGGAGGCGCTCGCGAACGCGCTGCGTCTCTATCAGCAGGAGAAGTACCAAGAGGGCGCCGTGCAGTTCCAGCGCGTCGTCGAGGGCGAGACGCAGGACGCGCCGGCGAACGTGCAGAAGGCGCAGTTCTTCCTCGGCAAGTGCCTCTATCACCTGCGCTACTACCAGAGCGCGCTCGCGGTCTTCGACGAGATCGGCCAGCAGGGCCAGGCGCACAACTTCTTCGGCCAGACGCTGCAGTGGCTCGCGCAGCTCGCGTCGCAGCTGCCGGAGCCGGCCGGCATCATCGAGAAGGTTGGCCGCTACGGCGTCGATCAGCTCGAGCAGTTCAACAACAGTGAGAGCGCGGAGCTGTACAACCAGCTCCTCTATCTCATGGGCCGCTTCAAGTACTCGCAGGGCGAGTTCGACGAGGCCGTCACGCTCTTTCAGAAGGTGAACAGCCGCTCGAAGTTCTTCGTCCCGGCGAAGTTCTTCGAGGGCATCACCCACGTCCGCATGCGTCGCGCGCAGCCGGCGATTCGCTCGTTCCGCGGCATCATCGAGGCGGTCGAAGAGGGCAGCGTCGAGGGCGTCGAAGACGAAGAGCGCCTCGTCGATCTCGCGTGGCTCTCGCTCGCGCGCGTCTACTACACCGCGGCGAACCGCGTGAACGCCGAGACCGGCGAGCGTCAGGTCGATGGACGTCTGCTCGGTAACGCCGTCGAGGCGTGGAACCGTGTTCCGCAGGGCTCTGAGTATTGGCTCGATGCGCTGTTCGAAGAGTCGTGGGCGTTCTTCCTCGCCGACGAATATTCGCGCGCGCTCGGCAACGTCCACACGCTGTTCTCGCCGTACTTCGACCGCTCGTATTACCCAGAGGCGCTGGTCCTCAAGGCCGTCGTCTTCTTCTCGAACTGCCAGATGCCGAACGCGGAAGCGATGATCGGCCAGTTCCACGAGCGCTACGATCCGGTCAAGACCGAGCTCGAGACGACGCTCGGGCAATTCCAGGACAACAACGCGTTCTACGAGTTCCTGCAGCGCGTCCGCGCCGGCCAGGCGAACCTCAGCCCGCGCATCCGCGGCATCGTGTCGTCGGCGCTCTCCGACCGCACGGTCCTGCGCAACCTCGAATATGTGCGCGTCCTCGACGAAGAGGATCGCCGCCTCACCGCCTCGCCGCAGGCGTTCTCGAACTCGTCGCTCGGCATCCGCATCCGCCAGGACATCGCGATCGCCAAGGCGTTCGCGATCGACCAGACGGGTGACCTCGCGCGCGGTCGCTACAACCGCCTGGTCGAGGAGCTGCAGGATCTGCAGAACCAGGCGGACACGATCGAGCTCGAGATCGCCACGTACACTCGCGGCGGCCTGGAGCAGGGTGCGCAGCAGCAGATGCAAGAGGCTGCGCGCTCGGGCGGCGGCAACGTCGAGGTCGACGAAGAGCACCAGATGTGGCCGTTCGACGGCGAGTACTGGCGCGACGAGCTCGGCTTCTATCGTCAGCAGGTCACGTCTCAGTGTGGTCGCTGAACGAGGTCGTTTAGTGTGGTCGCTGAACGCTCCAAGACTCTGATTCTCTCACTCGGCTGACTGCGGTCGGAGGGCTTTACCCATGTCTCGAATGCGCCTCGTCGGGCTGATCGTTCTCTCCATGGTGGCCGCCACCGTTCCGGTGCTCGTCGGCGCCCAAGATGGTGCGCGCACGGCGGCACCGGCCGCAGCGGCAGCGCCCGCGGCAGCGGCGGGCCCGTCGCCGACGTACTGCATCGCACCGGACGTCGCCCCGCGACTCGCCGCGTGTCCGAGCAATGCGCCGCGCGCGTCGAAGTCGACCGGCAAGGCGCCGAGCTCGCACCTCACCGCCAGCAAGCGGCGCGTCGAGGAGAAAAAGCAGGGGCCGACCGGCCCGCGCTTCGAGATCGACGCATCGACGGCGACCGGCCGCGCCGCGGAGGTTCGCCAGCGCGGTGAGCAGCTGCTGCGCCGCGAGATCCAGCTCACCGAGCGCCTCGTGCGCAACTCGCGCGCGAACGATCCGCGCCGTCCCGATATCCTCCTGCGTCTCGCCGAGTCGTACTTCGAGCTGCAGCAGACGCTGACGGCGCAGGTGCGCGGCTTCGACGATCCGATCTTCCAGGCGTGCACGCGCCAGAAGAACGCGAACAACTGCCGTCAGCAGCGCCAGGGCCAGCGTACCGCCGAAGAGTCGCTCAAGGGCGCGCGCGAGAACGCGATCCGCACCTACGCGACGCTGGTGCAGGATCACCCGAACTACCGCCGCATGGACGAGGTGTTGTTCTCGCTCGGCTTCGCGCTCGAGGAGATGCGCCAGTTCGACCGCGCGCGTCAGGTGTACTTCCGCCTGATCAAGGGCTTCCCTCAGTCGAAGTTCATCCCCAACGCGTACCTCTCGTTCGCCGAATATTTCTTCGGCGAAGGCGAGATGGACAACGCGCTGCAGTTCTACCAGAAGGTCACCGAGATCCCGGTCGAGCGGAACCCGGTCTACGGCTACGCGATCTACAAGCAAGCGTGGGCCTTCTACAACAAAGAAGACTTCCGCGCGGCGCTGCAGAAGTTCGTCGAGACCATCGAGTTCGCGGTCGCGAACCCGGAAGCGCGTGACGTCGAGAACCTCGCGCGTCAGGCGCGGCGCGAGCTGATCCTGCCGTACGCGCAGGTCGGCAATCCGGCGCGCGCGCTCGAGTTCTTCCGCCGCTACGCAAAGGACGAAGAGCAGGCGCGCGGCATGTTCGAGTCGCTCGGTGATCTCTACTTCGACACCGGCCAGTGGAACAACGCGATCAGCGTCTTTCACGACCTGATGGCGGCGTCGCCGGCAGACAACAAGCTTTGCTATTGGCAGGGTCGCGTCACCAACGCGATCATCTCCTCGAAGCCAAAGCCCGAGCAGACGCGCGAAGTGCAGCGCATGGTCGATCTCTACGACGCGTTCACCGGCACCGGGAACTCGCACTCGCCGGAGTCGCTCACCGCGTGCAAGCAGACGACGGCGTCGATCCTCGTCGAGCTGTCGACCGCTTGGCACCGCGAGGCGATCGGCACCGACAGCCAGCCGGGCACCAACGATCGCGGCACGATGGGGCTCGCGTCGCAGCTCTACAAGCTCGTGCTCGAGAAGTTTCCCGACATGGAGTCGATGCAGTTCCCCGAGATCGATCGGCGCGACTGGCCGACGAACTACCGCGTCTCGTACTTCTACGCGGAGCTGCTCTGGAAGATGGAAGACTGGACCAACTGCGGTCCGGCCTTCGACAAGGTGGTCGAGCTCAACCCGGGCGGTGAGTTCACCTCAGACGCCGCGTACGCCGCAGTGCTCTGTTACAACAACCTGTACCAGACGCAGTACCAGGCGAACGAGCGCACTACACGCGGCGCGCCGGCAGCGGGTGGTCGGGCGGCCGGCGGACGTCGCGGTCGTCGCGGCGCTGCGGCGGAAGAGCCGGTGGTCGATCCGAATGCGCAGTTCCGCGCGCGTGAGTTCTCCGCGCAAGAGCAAGGCATGATCAACGCGTTCAAGCGCTTCATCTGCTTCGTGCAGGACAGCGAAGAGCTGCCGACGGTCAAGTACCGCCTCTCGCGCATCTACTACGAAGCGAACCACTACGAAGAGGCGGCGATCCTGTTCAAGGACATCGCCTGGAACCACCGCACGACCGAGCTCGCGGAGTACGCGGCGAACCTCTACCTCGACTCGCTCAACGTGCTCGGCACCAACAGCACCCCGGCGCGTCCTGCGTGTTTCGACACGCTCGAGACCGACGTCGAGGGGCTCAAGGGCATGTACTGCGACACGCAAGAGCACCGCGATCAGTACGGCGAGCTCTGCCGCGTCGTCAGCACGCTGCGCTGCGACATCAAGCGCAAGAAGGCGGAGGCTCTGCAGAGCAACCGTCAGTTCAAGGAAGCTGCGCGCGCCTACGTCGACATCTATCGGCAGTGTCAGGCGGACGCCGCGACCAACGAGCGCCTGCCCGAGGTGCTCTACAACGCGGCCATCAACTACGAGGCGGCACGTCTCGTCGGTCGCGCGATCCGCGTTCGTAAGCTGCTGGTCGAGCGGCACCCGACGTCGGAGCTCGGCAAGAAGGCGCTCTATCTGCTCGGCGCGAACTATCACGCGCTGGCGATCTACTCGAGCGCAGCGGACTACTATGAGCAGTTCGCCAAGGCGTTCCCCGGCGAGGACGGCACGCGCTGCACCGACGCCGATCGCGCACAGGGCACTTGTGCGAACGCGGTCGAAGCGCTGCAGAACGCCGTGTTCTTCCGCCTCGGCCTCGGCGAGACGGACAAGGCGATCGAGGACGCGCAGCTGTTCGCGCGCAACTACCGCACCGGTCGATCGGCCCGTCCGCGCGAGGTCGCGCAGGTCATGTTCTCGATTGGCACCGTCTACGAGAACGCGCACAACTGGACTAAGACGATCGACCACTACCGCAGCTGGCTGCGCACGTATGGCCGCGCG